>SAMEA3663083__coassemble_240_pt1 | contig 104522 bp, 80 predicted proteins | sample SAMEA3663083__metabat2_high_PE_004 | metagenome-assembled genome bin SAMEA3663083 (sample SAMEA3663083) | pig gut metagenome | biome: pig gut; feature: pig-associated habitat; material: faeces | place: France | collected 2012 | reverse complement strand
TACCTCCCCTCTCCTTTTGGAGAGGGGGTTGGGGGTGAGGCTTCAACTCGTTTTTTCGTAAAGCTCAAGGAAACTCCTGACAGCATGTCGAAGACATGCGAACCAACGGTCACTGGCCTAAAAGACTGTGGGACAGTGTCCTGATTTGCTTAGTATCTTCATCGCAGTAGCCTGGAATGGGCTTTATGGCAGCGGCAAATAGCGTTCGCTGCCTATTTTGATTAGGCAGAAAATTGGAGAAATGTTTTGATGGATGGAAAATAGATTGTATCTTTGCAAATAAAAAAGGAAGGAATTATGGAAGCAACAGTGTTTTCACCTTATCAAATGAAGATCATCGGACTGATGGAACATGTAAAATCTGACGAACAGATGAAGGAGATAGGCAATCTCCTTTCCGACTATTTTGCCAAGAAAGCAGTTGAGGAGGCGGATAAGCTTTGGGATGAGGAAATTATTGATTGCGCAACAATCGAGAATTGGAAGAATGAACACATGAGGACTGCTTATTAATGTTATATGAATGATTTTCAAAGGATTGTCTTGGACACTAATTGCCTCTTGATGTCAATACCAAGCAAAAGTCCATACCATAATGTATTTGTGTCATATTTGCTTAGTATCTTCATCGCAGTAGCCTGGAATGGGCTTTATGGCAGCGGCAAATAGCGTTCGCTGCCTTTTTCGTTAGGCAGATAGTTGGATAAAGTATGAAGGAAACAGTGTATATTTTCAGAAAAATCTCAATATAAAATTATTCAACTTCGCAAGTTGTGCAAAGGAGATAAATGAAGATATATGGAGATAATTGACGAAGCGAGTGGATGACATTGCACCCGATTCCAACCTGAGAGGTGTTTATTTTTTTCGAAATATATGAGAAGCCATTTTTACGGAGTGTGATGACAGAATCAACAGCAGTATAAATACAAATATATGTAGGATTGTGTCTTGTTCCAGTTGCAGGCTATTCCATAAACTGTTCTGTATCCTCAACAATGGCATGTGAAGAAGATAGATTTCAAATGACAAACCACCTAACCATAACATCTGTCTGCTTTGCAGGAAACGTGACAATAAGCCTTTCCCCTTGTCTGATATGCTGAAACATAGAATGAACACTGGTATGACAATCCAGAATAATGATACTGTTGCCATGCGTTGCGGTATGAAAGGGTAGGCAAAAGCAATGATAATGACGGTCAGAACAGAGAAAGACTCAATGATTGTTGATTGTGTCGCAGACAAGTGACTGATGGCCTGCTGTCTAAGGCTTATTCCCAGTTGAGATGAATAGGCTCTGTATAATAATATTCCGAAAGAGAAATCCAGAAGCCTGACAAGAGGGCATACATACAACACAGGATTGATTAGTTCAGATGGAATAGTCAGCATAAGGAAGGCATAGCAGGTTATAATAATAGAATATAACACTATTATTGCTTTCTTGCCAGCCTTCATCAAAGTATGGTTGAGCTTTGAGAATACCACATAGAAGAAGATGATGTCACACAGGAACCATGATGGTCCGTTTGCCATGAAATAAACCTCCTTGGAAGGAATCCAACTTTGCATCAAGAGCATGTTGGCAATGAGTGCACTTATACTGTGATGATACCCAAGTCTAATGTCAAAGAGTACCATGACAAGAAATGTCATGATATGGAGTGGATATACTTTTTTCCACTGTCTCTTTAGCAGAGACCAAGAGCAGAAATTGCCCTCACTAATCTTATCGCTATAAGCCAGTGACAGTACAAATCCGCTCAGTATGAAGAAGAATGATACTCCACAGTCGCCACCGAAATCGAAATGCGCGTCATTGTAATGTGATATTACGACAAGCATTACGAAAACAAACCTCAAAGACTGTAACGTGCGTATCATCTTTAAGTTTTTATGGATTTATTTCTTTCCAAGAGACTTTATCCATTTTAGTGGTTTCTTCAAGATTTCCTTGATAGGATTGACCTTCTTCTCCTTGACGGCAAAATGCTCTGATATGGCATATTTTTTTGATTTAGCCTTGCTCTCTTTGTCACTGCCTTTCCTTGTCTGCGGTTTCTTCTTTCGTGTCTTTGTCTTCTTTACTTCATTTGCATCGTTGTCAGCAACGGTCTTGCCTTGGTGTCTGTTGCGTTTCTCTTTGGCAACCTCGTTGGCTGATGCTTCGTTCTTGTTGTTTCTTCTTGGTTTTCTTTCTTCACGCTTCTCGTTGCCTGCAGACTGACTTCTTGCAGGTTTCTTGTCGTTCTGTTTCTCGTGCTTGTTTCTGGTTTCCTTCGAGGCTTTGGCTTTTCCTCCTCTGCTGTCTGTGTCACCCTCTACCTTTGTCACGGAATTGTTTCCTGACTCATCAGTGCGTTTTCTCGGTTTGTGTTTATGGGCAGTCTTGTCTCTGTCCTTCTGCCTCCTGCTTTTTGCAGAGGTCTTTCCCTTCATTGCTATATATTCTGGTGACTCTCCCAGTTTCTCAGGCAATGGCATCTTCTCCACAGTAATGCCAAGGAATTTCTCTATTTGCTGGAAATAATAGATGTCACTTTCGCTAACAAGGGTAATGGCACATCCGTTTCTGTCAGCCCTTGCTGTCCTTCCAATCCTGTGTACATAGTCCTCGCTGTCTCTTGGTACATCGTAATTGATGACCATTGTGATGTCATCGATGTCAATTCCCCTTGCGAGAATGTCAGTAGCCACAAGGACATCTATTTTCCCGCTCTTGAATTTGAACATCATTTCGTCACGACTTGCCTGGTCCAAGTCAGAATGCATTTCACCACTGTTGATGTGTTTCTGTGTCAGTGAAGCGTTTATTTGTTTTACCTTTTGTTTTGACCCAGAGAAAATTATTACCCTGTTGAGGTTTCCAGCCTTGAAAATATCCTTTATGATTCCCATTTTCTGAGTCTCGTAGCATACATAAGCAGTCTGTCTTATTTTCTCTGCCGGTTTGCTGACAGCCAGTTTTATCTCAACAGGATTCTTGAGCAATGTCTTTGCAAGTTGTTCGATTTTATCAGGCATAGTGGCAGAGAACATTATAGTCTGGCATGTACTTGGCAGGTATTTAGCTATTTTCAGGATGTCGTCAGAGAATCCCATGTCAAGCATTCTGTCCGCCTCATCGAGAATGAAAAATGAAACTTTGCTGAAATCCACGTTTCCAAGACTCATGTGAGATATAAGTCTTCCTGGTGTTGCAATGACTACATCCGCTCCAAGCGACAGGCTTTTCAGTTCCTGGTCATATCTTGTTCCGTCGTTTCCTCCATATACGGCAATGCTGCTCACCCCGTCAATATAATAACTGAATCCCTGCATAGCCTGGTCAATCTGTTGCGCCAGTTCCCTTGTGGGTGCCATGATAAGGCAGTTGATGGAGTCTTCCGGATATTCGCCTGAGTCGAGTTTGCTGAGAACAGGCAGTAGATAGGCAGCAGTCTTGCCTGTTCCTGTCTGAGCAACACCCAGTACGTCGTGTCCTTTTAGAATTTCAGGAATGCATTTCTCCTGCACGGGAGTGCATTTGTGGAAATTCATGTCATATAGTGAATCAAGAACATTATCGTTCAAGTCTAATTCTTCAAAATTCATTTACAATATAAAATTTATAGTTATACAAATAAATTAATTTGGAGCTTTCCTGTAGCAGAAATACGCTACTGCCGCAAAAATGATGTTTGGTATCCATGCAGCAAGCATAGGAGGAGTGTCTGCCTTTATTGCGAAAGTAGAGCTGACAGTCTGCAACATTATGTAAGTGAAACTCAAAGCCAGTCCGATGCCAAGGTACAGGCCCATGCCACCTTTTCTCTTTCTTGAGGAGAGAGATAGTCCTATGGTGGTGAGTATGAACGAAGCGAACGACATGGCAATTCTCTTGTGGTATTCCACCTCATACTGTACTACATTCCCAGAACCTCTTGATGTCTGTTTGGAAATATACTCCAGAAGTTGAGGACTAGTGAATGTTTCCTGTTGTCCTTTGGAATATACGAGGTCTGTTGGTTCCATCATGATGACCGTATCTTTCACAGCACCACTTGTAATATGTTCTTTCAGGCCCTTGAGAGTCCTTATCTTCCAGTTTGTCACTTTCCAGTGATACTTGGAATCGGATATTGTATCATAGCTTATCTCTGTGGCAGTAAGATGACTTACTACTTTCTTGTCCTCAAATTTGTCAAGACAGAAGCCATAGCCTCTTTTCTTGTTGTTGTCATAATGTTGTATGTAGGCAATGACTCCGCTTTCCACCTGGAGCTGCACATTCTCAGCAGTACTGTTTTTTTTCTTGTTCTTATATATTGTCTCAAAGTTCTGTCTTACTATTGTTCCATGCGGTATGATATATGCTCCGAGATAGAAGGTGAGGGCAGAGATTAGGACACATGAAATCATGTAAGGTCTCATCAGTCTTCTGAATGACATTCCAGCCGCCAGCATGGCTATTATCTCCGAATTGCCTGCCAGTTTGGAGGTGAAGAATATTACGGCAATAAACACAAAGAGTGGACTGAAGAGGTTTGCGAAGTAAGGTACGAAATTGGCATAATAGTCGAATACGATGGCTTTTAGGGGAGCATGGTACTGACTGAATTTTGCCAGGTTCTCATTCACATCGAATACGATAGAGATTGATATTATGAGAAGGATGGCAAAAAAATATGTTCCAATGAACTTGCGGATTATATACCAATCGAGAATACTGAGATATCTTAAAGGGTTGATCCATGACAGCTTTTGTGCCACGGTCCTTATCACAGGGTATGCTTTTGACCAAAGTTTTTTCACCCATGCAAGGTGTTCCTTGGTCCTTGTCACAGCATTTCCGACTTTCTCTATGAACATATTCATTCTCATATTCGTCACAAGTATGTTATACCCTTCTTCCTAATTGGTCGATTATTGACCGTTTCCATACAGTGAAGTCGCCTTGTATTATATGCTCCCTCGCATCTGTTACGAGTCGAAGATAGAAGGCGAGATTATGAATGCTGGCAATCTGCATGGCAAGCAGTTCCTGTGCTTTGAACAGATGGTGTAGATATGCTTTTGTATAGAATCTGTCAACGTGGCATCCATCAGGGTCGATAGGGGAGAAGTCCATTTCCCATTTCTTGTTCCTCATGTTCATCGTTCCCTCATAAGTAAAGAGCATGGCGTTTCTTCCGTTGCGTGTAGGCATGACACAGTCGAACATGTCAACACCTCTTTCTATTGCTTCAAGTATATTTTGCGGAGTGCCCACGCCCATCAGGTATCTTGGCTTGTCCTTTGGCAGGATTCCGTTTACAATCTCTATCATTTCGTACATCACTTCTGTAGGCTCGCCTACGGCAAGTCCGCCAATGGCGTTTCCGTCTGCGCCCTTGTCTGCCACATGTTTGGCGGCATCAATGCGCAAATCTTTATATGTGCATCCCTGCACGATAGGGAAGAGTGTTTGCTCGTAGCCGTAACAAGGTTCCGTTTCATCCATTCTCTTAATGCACCTGTCAAGCCATCTTTGTGTGAGTCTGAGACTGTTAGCCGCATATTGATAATCGCTTTCTCCTGGCGGGCACTCATCGAATGCCATTATGATGTCGGCACCGATAGTCCTTTCTGTATCTATTACATTCTCTGGAGTGAAGAAATGTTTTGAGCCGTCAATGTGGGAACGGAACTCGCATCCTTCTTCTTTCAGCTTCCTTATACCTGTAAGTGAGAACACCTGAAAACCGCCGGAATCAGTAAGGATAGGCTTGTCCCATCCGTTGAATTTATGTAGTCCACCTGCTGCTTTCAAGACATCAAGTCCTGGACGAAGATATAGATGATAGGTGTTTCCAAGTATAATCTGCGCTTTAATCTGTTCGTGCAACTCGCTGATGTGAACACCTTTAACAGATGCACATGTACCCACGGGCATAAAGATAGGAGTCTTAATCTGCCCATGGGCTGTCGTTATCAGTCCAGCACGTGCATCACTTCCGTTGTCTGTATGCTGTAGTAGGAACTCCATTATTTGTCTTCGCTGTCTTCGTTATAGGTGATATTTACCGCATTCTCCACTTTCTCGTCTGTCAAGGCGAAATCCCATACGTCCTGAATGTTTTCAACGTAATGGAACTCCACGCCGTTGACATATTGGGTAGGTATTTCCTCAATATCCTTCTTGTTTTCTTTGCAGATGACGATGTCTGTTATGCCAGCTCTCTTGGCTGCAAGAATCTTCTCCTTGATGCCACCGACAGGCAAGACCCTTCCCCTGAGGGTTATTTCTCCTGTCATGGCAGTGTTCTTTCTGACTTTGCGCTGGGTTAGGGCAGAGGCAATGCTTGTAGCTATGGTTATTCCGGCTGAAGGGCCATCTTTTGGTGTTGCTCCTTCTGGCACATGTATGTGTACATTCCAAGTGTCGAACACCCTGTAGTCAACATCGAGTTTGTCGGCATGTGCCTTTACGTACTCGAGAGCTATGACGGCTGACTCCTTCATTACGTTTCCGAGATTGCCGGTAAGTGTCAGCTTGCCGTTCTTTCCCTTGCTCAGGGAAGTCTCAATGAACAAAATCTCTCCGCCAACACTTGTCCATGCAAGACCAGTTACCACGCCGGCATAGCTGTTTCCTTGATAGATGTCTCTGTAATATGGTGCTTTTCCTAAAAGGTTCTCCAAGTCAGCTGGTGCTACTGTAGTATATTCCAACACGCCATCTGTCGCAATTTTCAAAGCCATTTTCCTCATAGCCTTGTTTATCTGCTTTTCCAGCTGTCTGACACCACTCTCACGGGTATATTGTTCAATAATCCTTTCCAGAGTTTGTTTGCTGAATTTAATTTTTGGATTATGCTCTTTCAGTCCGTTCTCTTTCAACTCCTTAGGAAGCAGATGCCTTTTCGCAATCTCTATCTTCTCCTCTGTGATATATCCGCTTACCTCAATAATCTCCATCCTGTCAAGCAGTGGTCTTGGAATGGTGCTTATGTCGTTGGCGGTGGCTATGAACAGCACTTTGGAAAGGTCGTAGTCAACGTCCAGATAGTTGTCGTGGAATGCGTTGTTCTGTTCAGGGTCAAGTACTTCAAGCAGTGCTGATGCCGGATCACCGTTGATAGTGTTCTGGGTAACCTTGTCTATCTCGTCAAGAATGAACACCGGGTTCGACGAGCCTGCTTTGAGGAGACTGCTTATGATTCTTCCAGGCATGGCACCGACGTATGTTCTCCTGTGTCCTCTTATCTCTGATTCATCATGAACACCGCCGAGTGACATCCTGACATATTTCCTGCGCATGGATTCTGCCACACTCTTTCCAAGACTTGTCTTTCCGACGCCGGGAGGACCATAAAGACAGAGGATAGGCGATTTGAGGTCGCCTCTGAGTTTCAGCACGGCTATATATTCCAGTATTCTCTCCTTGACCTTCTCCATTCCATAGTGGTTCTTGTCAAGCATTTTTCTTGCTCTCTTCAGGTCAAGGTCGTCTGTCGTATATTCTCCCCAAGGCAGTTCCGTCATCATTTGAAGATAATTCAGCTGTACGCTGTATTCAGGACTGTGAGGGTTCATGGTGTCAAGTTTGTCAAGCTCCTTATGGAAGACCTTGTCAACCTCTTCACTCCACATTTTGCCCATGGAAGCTTTTTCAAGCTCTATCTTGTCATAGCTGCCTTCTCCTTTTCCGAGTTCCTCTTTAATGTTTTTTATCTGCTGTTGCAGGAAATACTCTCTCTGCTGTTCGTCAAGGTCCTCGCGTGTCTTGAGGTGTATGTCTCTTTTCAGTTTCAGCAGCTGAACTTCCTTGTCAAGAACTTTCAGCAGTTTGAAAAGACGTTTCTTGGCATCGTTTTTGTTCAGAAGCTCCATCTTGTCCTCAACAGTGAATGGGAGGTTGGCGCATAGGAAGTTTACGGCCATAATCTGGTTTCCCATCTTGTTGAACGACAGTATAGACTCATCAGGAATCTCATCGTTGAGTTTTATGTATGTAGGAGTCTCAGACTGAAGATATTCAAAAGCAGTGTCGTATTCTTTGTCTCCCTTTTTAATTCCTGTTTCCGGTATGGCTTCAACATATCCCCTCATGTAAGGATCAATAGCCGTTATAGATGTTAGTCTGCATCGGCACAGTCCCTGTACGAGAGCCGTCTTGTTGCCTGAGTTGTCTGGTATGTCAAGCACTCTCAGTACTTTTGCATAAACTCCGGTCTCGTAAATGTCGTCACCCATAGGATTGTCGTTGTCGGCATCTTTCTGGCAGAACAGGGCGAAAGTCGAGTTTTCGTCTTTCGACATCTCTCCAAGAAGTCTCAGACTTGCTGGTCTGCCAACAAGTATCGGCATTATAATCCCTGGAAACAGCACAAGGTTACGTGTTGCCAGAATAGGTATTTCTGTATCTATGTTAGGATTAAGCATCGCTGACAGGTCGCCCTCATAGTCTGCTATCATCTGAAATCCTGTTTTTGTTCTTCTGTTCATGTTATAATGTTATTCTTAGAGTTTGCAAAGTTAATACAAAACAATTGAATTACCTAAGAATTGTATGTCATTTGCTAAAATAAAAAGACCGGAACAAGGGGTGTGGCGTTTCAGGTTCCTCCGTAGGAGAGAATCATGTGGCATACCAACCTTATTCCGGTCTTCGGATTATCTAATATCAAATACTATTTTCGATTCCGCATACCCACGGCTTATATTGATAATGTCAAACCTGTGTGTTGGCAGAGGAAAATTAGCCGAGATACTTCATCAGTATTTTGGCGTTTCCTGAATCCCTGAGTTTTGCAATGCTCTTTTCTCTAATCTGTCGTACGCGTTCCCTTGTGAGATTAAGTTTGTCACCTATCTCCTCAAGTCCTTTCTCGTGTCCGTCTATACCGAAACATTGGCAAATTATGGTATATTCCCTTTCCTTGAGTACTTTCTTGAGAACTGACTTCAGTTCAAGTGCCATACTCTCATGGTCAACCTGCTTGTCTGTGCGGCTGTCGTCACCACTTGGCATGACGTCGAGCATGCAGTTGTCCTCTCCATCTTGGAAAGGTGCATCAATAGACACGTGATGACCATCTGCCATAAGGCTCTGACCAATCTTTTCCTCGTCGATTTTCGTGGCATCTGCAAGTTCTGACACGGAAGGATGTCTCTGGTTCTCCTGCTCGAACTTGTTTATTTCATGGTTTATCTTGTTAAGAGAACCAACCTGATTGAGTGGCAACCTAACTATTCTGCTTTGCTCGGCTATTGCCTGCAGGATACTCTGTCTAATCCACCACACTGCGTATGAAATGAACTTGAATCCCCTTGTCTCGTCAAACTTCTGAGCTGCCTTTATCAATCCTATGTTGCCTTCATCGATAAGGTCTGTGAGGGTCAATCCCTGATGCTGGTACTGTTTTGCCACAGACACCACAAAGCGAAGGTTTGCCGTTACGAGTTTGTCTTTTGCCCGCTCGCCTTCAGGACCGCCTTTCTTTATCTTCTGTGCAAGTTCTATTTCCTCATCTATGGATATTAGTGGAGCTCGTCCTATTTCGACAAGGTACTTGTCCAAAGCCTCGCTTGAACGATTGGTGATGCTTTTCTGAATCTTAAGTTGTCTCATTATTATCCTTGGAATATATAAACTTCTGAAATTCAAGTTCTTAATTGCATTTTATGCAAAATCAGTGCAAAATTACAAAAAAATCAGATATCATGCACGATAATTCTGTTAAAAAAAACAAAGGATGATAGGTTTAAGGGGTTAAGGCGAAACTTGAATTAATAATTTTTGATAATGTAATCATGTTTCTCCCTTTCTTTTTTGTTCAGAGGCTTTTTCCTGAACAAGTCAAATAAATTAAATGATATTCCTGATGGATGTGTGCCGTAGTCTTTCGCATCCTTAGTCCAGCTTTTTATCTTGTCTCTAACGAAGGGTCGCTTGCCCCATACTACTACCTCGCCAAGGGTGGTGAGTCTTGGCAGTAGTCTTATGGTGTCGTTCATTTCCTCTTTCGTCAAAGTTATGGACAGGTATTTTCCGTGAGAAATGGTGGCACTCTTGAAATCTGTATATATGTAGAATTCACCCATCCAGTTAGTTGTATATTTCTTGCCGTTGTCAGTGAAGATGTTGACATCTCTTACAGGCAGTCCATCGTCTATGCTTATAATCACTCCTCTTACCTGAGCTTTGACGCTTTGGCTCAGGTATATGGTTATAATGATTATGAAATAAGCATACTTAGCCATAGGCATCGTGATTTCATACAAATCTTGAGTAGCACACCATGTCAGCCATTACGAGAATGTCTGTGTTTGATATCTCGTTGGAATGCAGTATGTTCCTGTCATTGTTAAATGTCTCTATAAGTTTTTCCTGAGTGATGGTATAGTCGCATTTTTCCATATAGGTTCTGAACAATTCCACGGCATCGGCAATATTGTTCCTAATCCATTGGCAGTACCCACCATTGAGAAAGTCATCGGCTTTTGGATTGTCGCATTCAATTAAATCCGTATAGTATCTCCATGCTTTGTCGTGGTCGCCTTTTGTAAGCAGTGCCCATGCAAGGATGCGCTTGACGAGTGTGTCTTCACCATTCTCATACAAAAGTCGGAATAGAACATCCATTGACTCATCCGTCCTGCCTGTCTTTATGAGTGATACACAATAGTTTAGAGTGGCTGCAAGACTGTTTTCGTTTATCTCTTCCAGCTTTCCATAAGCCGTTGCTGCTGTTGCGTAGTCTTCGGTATAGATGCTTGCCTTTGCCAATCCTCTCAATGACATCACGTTGTCGGGATTGGTTTCCAGAGTCCTGGCAAAGAGCCTTACAGCCTTTTGATAGTCTCTGTCTTTCAGCAAGGCCCATGCGTGAAGCTGCATTGCTGTTATGTCATCCCCATAGTTGCACGATTCCATAAGGGCAATCAGTTCTGTCCACTTTTTCTTCTTGGCGAGAAATCTTCCAAGTTCCAGTCTCTCTCTCTCCATGTGCTTTGAGAACAAGGGATGTATAAAGAAAAACCACATTTTCCTTTTGGATTTGTCGGAGTCAAAAGGATTGCGCATGTCGTCTTTCATTGGAGAAACCTTATAGAATCTGTATATATCCTGCAGGTATAGTCTTCTGACAATGGTTGCACTTCCATTGTTGTCGTTTTTCTGCATCTCCGCCATTGCCGCCTGTTCTGCTGTCATGGCTTCAAGTACCTGTTTCGGCAGTTTTTTTATCCATTCCGAGACGACGAATGCAAAGGAATACTTGTCGGAGTCACAGAAATGACCGGCTTTGAGTATGGAATCGTTAATCCTTCTGAACTCTTCGCTTTCTTTCTGCTCTTTCAAAGCTGGGTGTTCCTGAGAATAAAGGCAGAACCAGTTGGACATGGTTGAGAAGAAGGGGAAAGACTTCATTTTAGAGAACCCGCCGTAAAAGATGTCTGAACCGGATTGCTGCATGTCCATAATCTTCTTGATGCCTTTCTCTATCTCTTCCTGTCTCTTGTCTTCTGCCTCCGGATGCAGTATGTCGCGCATTATGTCCTCGTCTTTCTCAACGATGCCGAATTCTGTTATTTTCAGATTGTTGTTCTTGACAATATTGGGTAATACGTCTTTCTGAATGGTTCTGTGGTCTTTTTCTGCATCGATGCACAGGAAAGTCTGTTCCTGTAGTTCAAGCAGTTCTTTTCTTACTTCTTCGTTTTGCAACAGTCCTTCCAGTGTGTCGCTGACATCAGTGAAAAGTGACATGTCCTGACATGTTCCATAGGCTATGCCTGTGAGAGCTCTTTGCTTTATTCTCTCGTCCGAACATCCTGTATATACATTTATCAATGTCTGCAGTTTCCTTGGGTCCCACTGGTTGATGAGTCCCGTGTTGATGGCTGCAGTAATGATTACGGCATCATCAATTGTTATAAGTCCCGATGTAAGGAGAGTTGTGTAGAACTCCATCTCACCCTTGTTCCATTGCAGTGATGTCCATATATGGCAGAACAGTTTGTTCATGAAAACAAAGTGTCTTTCGTTTTCCTCTTGTTTGTTACCGCTGATGTTGAGTGCGGAAATGGCAAGGTCAGCCATGTGTCTTTCCAACACACTCTTTATCAAGTCGAGTGAGCTTCCGGTATTTCCGGCAGTCTTTACCGCCGCAACATAATAGACAAGTGTTTTCTGTCTCCATCTTGTTTCCATGTCTGCCACTGTCGTGTAGAGCCTTCTCAACAAATCATGGTATTGTTCTTCCATGTTTCGGTCTCTGTACCCAGTGTGTATGAATCTCAGCATGGTGCCATAGTCCTTCTCTATTCTATCCATGTCATCGTATGGGTAGAAATCTCTGAAGTCAGTAGCCATGCTCTTCATTCCATCTATTGCCGCGCCGAGTGTGTGGCGTGATACAATATTATATAATATGGTGTCGATTTTATTCAATACTTCAGCCATTATTTCTTTGTCTTAATCAGTCGGCGGCGTGCTGCTTCCAAATCGGCGGGATACGGAGAGTGCGCCTTGTCGTATTTCTGTCTTGGAAGTTTGCCTATTATGTTCTGGGTAACACCCATATATTTTCTTATAATGTCTGAATAGTGGGCTGTACCATTCTTTTCTATGAGTGTGCAAGCCTTGTCGTATGCTTTTATAAACTCATCTATCTGTTCTTCGTCTCTTTCTGTCGTCATGTCGGCATGCCTGAAAGCAATGACACCCATGGCGAGGCTGTCAATCGGGCATCCTTCCACAATGTCGTGTCCCTGAGATAAAGCTATTGTGGCTTGTGGCTCTGTCATCCATGCAGCATCCATCTCGTTGCCAAGAATCATTCCCAGCCTTGTTATGACATCATTGACCTGAACCTTATAGAGTGGATATTTAAGCTTTGCTTTTGCTTTCACTTCCTCTGTCAGGAAGTCTGTCATGCTGAATCTTGTCATGGCTATCATCTTGTCGCTGAACTGCGAGATGTCTTTCAGCCTTGCCTTCTTGTTGGCTACAAGTCTCCATCTTAAGTCAGTGGAGATGGGGTAGGTGAGGGCTGTTCCCGTGCGTTGCAGTCTTTCGGCTCTTACAAGTTCCGTTGCACTTCCCTTTACGCCTCCTCTGGCGAGTGCCGTGTCACAGTCGAGATGTGAGTTGTAAATCCTTAACCTTAAGTCGAGTCTTGTGGTATCGTATGGCACACTGTCTTTGACAATGAAAACAGGAAGGCAGTCCATTGTAGGTGTCACACCCACACGCAGAGCAGCTTTCCATTGTTCAAGCTCCTTTGCCTTTTCTTTTCTCACATCTTCAGCTTTGTTGCCCGTTTCTCCACATGAGCATACAACAGCTGCAATGCAAAGTCCTATTATTATTTTTTTTCTCATGACGATGCAAAATTAATAAAATAACGTCAAAACATATCCTTTATTTAGGCTATTTTTGAATATTATGATTATTATTGGCACGAAGGCGATGTTTTTTTACTAACTTTGTAGCAAATTAAGGGTTTGAAAGGTTTGAAGAGTTTGAAGAGTTTGAAGGGATTGAAAGGTTTGAAGGGTTTGAAGGGTTTGAAGAGTTACACCCCTCAAAGGTATTGGCATCTTAACTCCTTAGCTCCCAACGGGAGCGATAACTCCTCATTAACTCCTCATTAACTCCTCATTAACTCCTAAAGATAAAATATTTCAATATTGAGAGAATATGGCAAAGGATAAGATTGCTTTCGTGTGCGAGAATTGCGGTCAAGAGTCGGCAAAATGGATTGGTAAATGTCCTGGTTGCGGACAATGGAACACGTTTAAAGAAATTCGTGTTTCAGCAGATAATGGTACTATGGCAGCTAAATCTGCTGCTACGAGAGTAAGAGGTGTCGTTTCAAACAATGACAATCGTCCCAAGCGGCTTCGTGAGATTTCTTCTGGAAGCGAATACCGCATCGACATGATGGACTCAGAGCTCAACAGAGTACTTGGTGGAGGACTTGTACCCGGTTCTATCGTATTGCTCGGTGGTGAGCCTGGCATAGGCAAGAGCACTCTTACCTTGCAAACCATTCTTAACATGCGAGACAAATCAATCCTTTATGTCAGTGGCGAGGAGAGTGAACGACAGCTAAAGATGAGGGCAGAGCGAATACGTCCCCAGCTCTCTGATAACGTGCTTGTCTTGACAGAGACATCGCTGGAGAAGATATTCTCCGTTGCATCGGAAGTGGCACCAGACATGATGGTGGTTGATTCTATACAGACAATCTTTACGGAAAGTGTTGAGAGTAGTGCTGGAAGTATCTCACAGATAAGGGAGTGTGCATCGGCATTGTTACGCTTTGCCAAGTCGAGTGGCGTTCCTGTAATACTGATAGGACATATAAACAAGGAAGGAACCATAGCTGGACCTAAGGTCCTTGAACACATTGTAGATACCGTTATTCAGTTTGAAGGAGACCAACATTATACCTATCGTATTCTTAGAAGCATAAAAAACCGCTTCGGTTCCACGTCGGAGCTTGGCATCTATGAGATGAGACAGGATGGATTGCGGCAGGTAGCCAATCCGTCAGAACTACTGTTGACTCAAGACCATGAAGGCTTGTCGGGTGTTGCCATCAGTTCTGCAATCGAGGGCGTGAGACCATTCCTTGTTGAAACGCAGGCTCTTGTCTCAACTGCTGCCTACGGTACGCCCCAGCGTAGTGCAACAGGTTTTGACCAGCGTCGCTTAAACATGTTGCTTGCCGTATTGGAGAAACGTGTCGGCTTTAAGCTTATTCAGAAAGATGTATTCATCAATATAGCAGGAGGATTAAGGGTTACGGATATGGCAATGGATCTCAGTGTGATAGCCTCAGTCCTTTCAAGTAATGTTGATACACCTATTGAAAGTGGATGGTGCATGACAGGCGAAGTGGGACTAAGTGGCGAAGTGAGACCCGTAAGCAGAATAGAACAGCGTATCAGTGAGGCAGCCAGACTTGGATTTAAAAATATCATTATTCCTAAATACAATATTCAAGGTCTTGATACGTTCAAGTACAACATTGAGATTAAACCAGTAAGAAAAGTTGAGGAAGCTTTGAGACTTTTGTTTGGGTAATATTTATGTATTTAAACTGCATAAAACAAAAATTATTATAGACAATATGACTTTTAATGTTAAATAGTGTAAAATCATTAAAGATTTATTTGTATAAATAGTATTTCTATCGTGCTTTTTGTTACTTTTGCATCAAAATAATTGTCAAAATGATAAAACTTGATTGTTTTTAATGACATTATTTATGATGTTGAACATATGCTTAATTTTACACAAAATGTATGAAACAAGACTATTATTTAATAATGTGTTGGCTTTATCAGGATTAGTAAATATTCATTTTCACAAACACAAACTCAAGTTTACTTTCCCCTTCGGACAGTGACAGTTGGTTCGCATGTTTTCGACATGCTGTCGGAGTTACCTTGAGCTTTGCGAAAAAACGAGTTGACAAGTCAACAAGTTGCTACTCTTCTTGTTTGAATTTGTCAATGGCAAGAACAACTAATAACGTGTTGACTTGTCACAAGTTGTTAACTTTGAGCAAGTTTTAACTTGCGAAACTTGAATAAAAGAATATATTATGTCAAAGTCTTATTTAAAGAAAACTTTCGCTACAATTGCATTGTTGTTGTCGTTTTCATCATTATCTGCAATGCCAGCCAAGCGAACCCCAATGGTAAAGAAACAACCCGATGGAACAACCGTTACCGTAAGACTCATGGGTGACGAACATTTTCATTATTATTTGTCTGAAGATGGAAAACTACTTGTCAATGACAATGAAACTTTCTGTTATGGCAAGACAGACAGCAACGGCAATATAATCAATACAAAAGTCATAGCTCACGACATATCTGCCAGAACAGCAAATGAATTGTCGTTGGTAAGGTCTCTTGACATGAGTGTCATTGGCAAGGTTCTTGACAACAAGGCAGTTGCAGCCAAGCAACAATGGAAAACTTCAATTAGAAAAGCAAATGTTTCCATGCGCAATGTCGGCCTGTTTACCGACACTCATTTCCCTTCCAAGGGAGAGCAAAAGGGATTGGTGATACTTGTTGATTACAAGGATACAAAATTCACAGTGTCAGACCCAAACGATTATTTCTATCGTATGCTGAATGAAACGGGATTCAGCGACTATGGTGCCACTGGTTGTGCAGCGGAATATTTCCGCACAAACTCATCACAGCAGTTCAAACCCACCTTCGATGTGTATGGTCCCATTACCTTATCTAAGAACATGTCATATTATGGCGGCAACGACTATTGGGGCAACGATAAGAATCCACAGAAAATGGTTATAGAGGCATGCCAGCAACTGGATGCCACTGTTGACTTTACGGAATATGACCGCGACAACGATGGCTATATAGATAATGTATATATTTATTATGCAGGAATGGGCGAAGCGTCTGGTGGCAGCGGCGATACAGTATGGCCACATTCATGGAATGTCACGGCAGCAGAGTCACAGATATATAAGTTCGATGGAGTCATTCTCGACAAGTATGCATGTGGTAATGAATGGGATGGTTCCAAACCAGATGGTGTAGGCACCTTTATACACGAGTTTTCACATGTGTTGGGCTTGCCAGACCTGTATTCAACAAGTTATACTTCTGCTTTCACTCCAGGTGCGTGGTCTGTCATGGACTATGGACCATACAACAATGATGGATGCACACCACCTCTCTATTCGGTATTCGAGAGATATGCACTCGAATGGATAGAGCCAACAGTATTGGATGGTCCCAACTCTGTTTCTCTAAAGGATATAAGCTACAACAAAGGCTGTGTCATAAATACAAATAAGTCAAATGAGTTCTTTATGTTTGAAAATAGGCAAAAGAACGGGTGGGACACCTATATACCCGGTCATGGAATGCTTATATGGCACATTGACTATGATTCCTATCAATGGGACAGCAATACAGTGAATGATACGCCAAGCCATCAGTATGTTGATATAGAAGAAGCGGACAATACTAAAAACGAGTATTCGCGTGAAGGAGATTCATTCCCTGGCACGAACAACGTAACTTCCTTTACAGACAACACAAATCCTTCCATGAAGACTTGGGCAGGCGTAGGTCAGAACCTTCCAATTACCAATATAAGGGAAGAGTCGGGGATAATTAGGTTTGATGTTGCAGGAGGCAGACCTGAGATAACCGCCACCACAGCCCTTGAAGCTGAAAATGTGAATGGCACTTCTTTCTTGTCACGATGGAACAAGAGTCAGGATGAGGGCGTCACATACAACCTGTCTGTATATACCAAGAGTGCAGAAGGCAAGATTGTATATGCTGAAGGATACAACAGGAAAGACTGTGGTACTGATACATGCATGGTGGTCAGCGGACTGAATCCGGAGACTGATTATTATTATGTGGTATATGTCATGGACGATACATGGAGCAGTGATGCTTCCAATGAGATAAGCGTAAGGACAAATGTCCTTTCATTTGCCGAAAAACGCCCAACGATAATTGATGCCGAGGATGTTACCGACAGCTCCTTTATTATAAATTGGAGTAGTGTTGACGAGGCTACAGATTATGTCGTAAACCTAATAAACCGACAATTCAGCGAAACAGAGTCGTCTGTCAATGATTTCAGTGGCGGCTTGTCTAATATGCCTGAAGGATGGACAACCAACTCCAAGCAGTCTTACGCCAGCACATCATATTCAGGTGAGGCAATACCCGCACTCCGCCTTGTCTCAAACGGACAGTATATAGAATCACCATACATGTCTGACGACATACACAGCATGGCATTTTGGACAAGAGGAGCAAATGCTGACAGCAATAATGTCTTGCTGGTCAAAGCATGCAATGACAAGAACAAATGGGTTACTGCCGATACTGTGAGCATTGACAACACGTCAGGTGGAAAGGTAGTTGAAATAGATCACATGCCGCAGTCAACAAGACGTGTCCGAATAGAATATCTTGCATTAGGTTCCGGCTCTGTTGCAATAGATGATGTTATTATTTGCTGGGGAGGAAATGTCGAAGAGACTGTCGCGTCAAGATACGTAGAGGCTCCAGACACCACTATATTGTTTACTGGACTTAATGCCGAATCAGACTATTACGTGTCTGTAACAGCTCTTAAAGGTGATGTGATGTCTCAGACTTCAGAGGAAATGATGGTAAGAACCAGAGCAAAGGAGACTACAGGCATACATGCGATGTCAGATTCCAATGTCCTGTGGAAATTGTGCGGAAACACTATTCGCATTGAGAATGCCAGCGGCGAGGATATTGTACTGATAGACCCGGCTGGAAGGATGTTTTCCAACATAAAAGCTGCCAAAAGTGGTCATGTCATTAAACTCCCTTCACGTGGAGTCTTCATACTCCGCATCGGGAACAGAGGTATAAAGATTGGGATATAACAATCAGTGTTTCTTAGCGGGTTAAAGGGAACCGCTCGCATAAGAAACCGAATAATAATAGGTTTCCATACATTATGCTTATGAAAAGAAAAGCATTACGTTTGATGACCACATTGTTCTTGGTGGTTTTCTCGTTGTCTTTGGCTACAGCACAGCCAAGCAGCGTAAAAGCGAAAAAAGCAGTTGCGACCAGTAAGGGTATGCTTACCGCAAGGGTTTCTCCCAATAAAGGTCCAAAGGCTTTTACTCCGGCTCTCAAACGTGCAAAGAGCCGAATGAATTCTAACAACAAGTTGTTCACAAGGAACAAGTCGTTCAGCTTCTCATTGCCAATGCAGGCAAAGAAGTCTCCTCAGCTGGCACCTGGCTATGCTCCCGAAATCTATGCCGCATGTGTATATAATACCGCATGGACCGAGGATGACGCAGCTTATGGATTTTATTCATTGCCTACAAACGGCAGCAGTGCCTATGAGGCTGTCGCTCTCATTCCAGACCTTGACTTGACGAGCGGCTTCTATGCCGACGGCAAATACTATTGTGTGTCAGCTTTCAGTTTTTGGGGCTATATCTTTGTGTCTAAATATGTATATGATGCAGAGACATGGGAGCTACTTAGTTCTTCTGATGATGGCGAAGCTACTGATTTAGCCTCCGATTTCGCATATGACGAGACCTCAGGCAAAGCATACGGTACTTTCTACAATTCCGACATGACTGGCTATAACTTCGGTTATTTTGATCCTGCCACCACTACCACAACAGTGATATGCACATCAGATGATTTGTGGAACGGCTGCGCCATAGCTGCCGATGGATATATCTATGCCATCACTTCAGAAGGAAAACTTATTAAAGTTGACAAGAATAATGGTTCTACCACTGAAATAGGTTCCACTGGCCTTACACCAAATTATCTTACAACAGCTGTCTTCGACAAGAAGAGCGGACGCTACTTCTATCTGCTCAACAATGATACTGAGTCAAGCCTCTATGAGATTGACCTTACCACAGCAGCAGCAACCAAGATAACATCCTATGACAACTATGAGGAGTTCGTCGGTGGATGGATTCCAGCTCCTAAGGCTGAGGATACCGCTCCAGACACACCGGTTGGCTTGTCTGCAAATTTTGAAGCAGGTTCTCTCTCAGGTACCATCAATTTCACAGCACCTTCAACACTGTTCAACGGTGAAGCAGCTACAGGTCCTCTGACCTATAAGCTTACTGCCAACGACAACATTGTACTGGCAGAAGGCGACACCGAATTCGGCGCTGCTGTAAGTGTGCCTGTAACATTAGAAAAGTCAGGTACTTATAAGTTCACTGTTACCGTTGCTAACAACGTTGGCGACAGTCCAAAGGCAAAGATGACATATTATGTTGGCAATGATGTATTGAAACCAGTAAGCAATGTAGTGCTTTCATACGACGGCACCAACATGAACCTTAGCTGGAATGCAGCAACAGAGACCGTAAACGGTGGCTATTTCGACCCGGCACAGGTGCGTTACACCGTGACACGCTATCCTGGTGCTGTAGTAGTAGCTGACAAGCAGGAGGGTACAACTTTCAGCGAGCCAATGTCTGCTGATGAACTTACTTCATTCTACTATACCGTTGTTGCTTCTTGGGGTGACGAGGTTTCAGCAGAAGCTGAGTCTAACAAAGTATCTCTCGGCATCATCGTGCCTCCATATCTCAATGCCTTTGACGATGAGAGCTCTCTCAATGGATATACAGATATCAACGGCTCTGGCGATGACAGAAAATGGGAGTGGTACAGTGAAGCTGTAAGATACAAGTACGACTCAAATAATGATATGGATGGATGGCTCATCACACCTGCCGTGAAACTTGAAGCAGGCAAGATGTATAAGGTATCCTTCGATGCAAGGTCTAACTCAAGCAACTGGCCTGAGCGCATAGAGGCTAAGTTCGGCACAAAAGCTACCGCTGCCGGCATGAATAACGTGATAGTTGAACCTACTATTTTGGAAACTACAGACTACGTTACGCTGTCTAACTATATCATTCCAGAAACATCAGGAGTTTATTACATTGGTCTCCACGCTATCAGTGATGCAAACACTTACTATCTATACGCCGACAACCTCTCTATCAGCGAAGGCATGTCAACTGCTGCACCAGATTCAGTTACCAACCTCAAGGTTGTTGCTGACCCATCAGGCGCATTGTCTGCAACAATATCATTCAATGCTCCTGAAAAGACAATAGGCGGTGACGACCTCTCTTCTATTACCAAGATTGAGGTTATTCGCGATGGAAACGTTGTTAAGACCATCGATAATCCAGCCGTTGGCGCTGAGCAGACAGTAACAGATACTGATATGGAAGCTGGCACACACGTTTACACAGTTAAGGCATATAATGCCGATGGTGTGGGCTTGTCCAACTCAGCGTCAGAATATATAGGACTTGGTGTTCCTTCTTCTCCTGAAAATGCTACTATAGCAGAAACAGCCAACGAGGGTGAGGTAACCATTTCATGGACAGCTCCATCTACAGATGTAAATGGCAAGCCTATTAATCCAAGTTCTGTTACTTATACCATCCTCAATGCCGATGGGGAAACTATTGTCGAGGACCTTGCAGCCACAACATACACCTTCCAGGCCGTAGATCCAGCTAATGGTCAGGATTTTGTTTACTATGGTATATTTGCAAGCAACAGTGCTGGTTTCAGCGAAGAAGCTGCCATTACAGACATGATACCTGTTGGTCCTGCATATACAACTCCATTTGCAGAGAGCTTTGCAGGAGACTTGTCTTACATCTTTGGATATGAGTCATTGGTTGGCATCACCAGCTGGTCATTGTTTGATGACACATCAGGTGTGTCTGCACAGGATGGTGATAACGGATTCCTTGGAGGTATGGGATCTTCCATGGGTGACACCTCTCGCTTCTTCTCAGGAAAGGTTAAGATTACTTCCGAGAATGCAGCCCTCTCATTCTGGTACTACGGATTCGAGGATGGCGAAAACACCATTGAGGTGGAGATTAACGATGGCACCGGATGGCAGAAAGTAGGTGATGTATATACTGTCGGTCCTGTAGAGGGATGGAAGAAGGCATTGGTTGACCTGAGCGCATACAAGGGCAAGTCCATACAGTTTGCATTCAGAACTACCGTCCAGAGTCACTCTTACACACTCATCGACAACATAGTATTAGATACTCCTCTGAGCTACGACCTCAAGGCTGAATCTATCAACGCTCCTAAGACTGTTGTTCCAGACCAGGAATACAATGTAACGGTTGATGTATCCAACTATGGTACTGAGACTGCTTCTGGCTATTCTGTAGAACTATACAGAGATGGTGCACTGGTAAGCACAGTTGCCGGTACTGACCTCGCTTCTGGCGCAAAGACCACAGTAAGCTTAACAGATGTTGCCAGTATCACATCACCAGAATCACTGACATATTCAGCCAAGATTAACTGGACAGCAGACCAGAACGCAGACAACAATGCTACAGAGTCTGTAAGCGTTAAGGTTAAGCAGAGCAGCTATCCAGCCGTTACGGACCTCAGTGGTTCAGAAACCAATGATGGCGTTGAACTGACATGGAGCGAGCCAAGCACTGACAATGTAGGACAGCCTGTTACTGAAGGCTTCGAGGAGTTTGAGTCATTTGCTGTCAACCCTGCAGGCGACTGGACATTCATCGATGGCGATGGTTATGAGACTTATACCTTCCAGGGCATTCAATTCCCAAATTCTGCTTCTGCTATGGCATACATTGTAATGGATGCAACTCACGAAGGCTTCGAAGATGAGTCGTTTGCCGCTCACTCTGGCGACAAGTATATGGGTAGCTTTGCTGCCACTACAGCTCCTAACGATGACTGGATGATTTCTCCAGAACTAAATGGCGAAGCACAGACCATCTCATTCTGGGCTAAGTCGTTCACACTCGATTATGGCTCTGAGTCTTTCGAAATTCTATATTCTACCACAGGCAAGGCAGTTGAGGACTTCACTCGTTTAGAGGCTGTTGACAATGTACCAGAAGAGTGGACAGAATACTCTTACGACCTGCCTGCAGGTGCAAAGTATTTCGCCATCAGATGTACCTCCAACGACAAGTTCATATTCCTCGTTGATGATGTTACTTACATACCAGCAAATGCTGCACAGCAGGAACTTGCACTGGTAGGATACAATATCTATCGTGACGGTGAGAAGATTAACGCTGAACCAGTAGCTGAAACAACCTACATCGACAAGACAGCATCTGAGGGCACACACACCTATGTCGTAACAGTTGTTTACGACAAGGGTGAATCAAAGATATCCAACGAGGTTACAATAGAGGTTACCTCAGGCATCAATGCTATCACAGGCAAGAACGTAACAATATCAAGCGGCAAGAACGTAATCAATGTTGCCAATGCCGAAGGTATGAATGTTCTTGTTACAGGAGCAGATGGTAAGACGATATTCGAAGGCAAAGGCAAGGAGAATGCTACGGTAAACGTACCATCTGGTATCTATGTCGTAAAGGTTGGAGACACTGTAGTGAAGACTATCGTAAAATGATGCTTCCTGTGAATTGGAAATAGGGTGTGGTTCATTTTGAACTACCCCTAAACAAAGGATCTTAATTAAACATTTGTTTAAAAACTTTTAGAAGTGAGCCTGGTATTTTATCAGGCTCATTTCTTTTATTACTATTGTTTGATGTATTGCACTATATTTTTGCTTGGAACACATAAGAAATCTATGTTCACCACTGCGGGACGTACGTTTCGCAATGGTGGACGTACGTTTCGCAGTGGTGGACGTACATTTCGCAGTGGTGGACGTACATTTTAATTGCTTAAGAGAATTCCTATATCGCTTTATTTTGTTTGGTCATTCAGTATTGAGACATTTGGACTTCATAACTCCCTTTCATAACTTCCCTTTCATAACTTCCCTTTCATAACTTCCTTTCATAACTTCCCTTTCATAACTTCCCTTTCATAACTCCCTTTCAAAACACCCTTTCAAAACACCCTTTCATAACTTCCCTTTATAATATATTTTTTGGAATTTTAATGACGAAAAGTATGTTTTTACCTATGTATAAATATGTAAGTTATTCTTATTTAAATTATTAGATGGCTTGTAACATGAATGTAATAATTTTTGTAACTTTGCGAGGTGATTTGTTCACATTAAAACGTAAAGAACTAATAACCTACTAAATTATCATAATGAGAAAATTGATTTTGCTAATTCTTGCTTTAATTGGAATGACACAAGCCCATGCTTATGATTATGGATTTGTAGTGCTATCTACATATTCTGGTTCCTCTTCTGGTGGGTTCACACCTTTTGCTGGACCAGGAGGAAATCGACCAGGCAGCACTTCTGGTGGCTCGCTTGTAATCACATGTCCAGGTCTGACTTCAGGAAACAGCTATACCTTGACTTATGGAACATCTTCAACTACAGTAAGTGCGAAATAATTAGAAGTCAATTGCTCTGTTAATTATTCTACAAAAGAAACAACTTGTTGACTTGTTAGCTTGTCAACTAAAGAAGAAACGACTTGTCAACTTTGAGCAAGTTTTAACTTGCGAAACTAAAGTTATATATATGAAAATGGTCATCAGGGAATACCCGATGACCATTTTCATATATTGTATATTATTGTATGCCATGATATATTACCAGAGTTTTAAGCGCTTCTCCTTTGGTATATACATTTCGTCTGTAGGTTGAACGTTAAATGCAGAGTACCAGGCATCGATATGTGGTAACGCACCGTTTACTCTCCATCTGCCGAGAGAATGAGGGTCGCTTTTTGTCCTGTCGCGAATTTCCTCCTCTGTTATGTTTGCAGCCCAAACTCCTGCATAAGCAAGGAAGAAACGCTGGTCTGCTGTCAGTCCATCCTTTGATTTCAGAGATTTTTTAGATGTGGCATTCTTATATGCATTATATGCAACTTCAAGACCTCCATGGTCAGCTAAGTTCTCACCAAGTGTGAACTTACCATTGGCATTAAGACCTGGAAGTACCTCTATGGAAGAGAAAAAGTCTGCATACATCCCTGAACGAGCCTCAAAATTCTTTGCATCTTCCTCTGTCCACCAGTCACACATGTTTCCATTCTTGTCGTAATGGCGTCCTTGATCGTCAAAACCATGTGTCATCTCATGTCCTATTACAACACCAATGGCACCATAGTTGAAAGCATCATCAGCCTTCGGATCAAAGAAAGGATATTGCAGTATGCCTGCCGGGAAGCAAATCTCGTTGGTAGTTGGGTTGTAATAGGCATTCACAGTCTGAGGATTCATGAACCATTCATCTTTGTCAACAGGCTTTCCTGCATTCTTCTCAATATAATATTTGTCCCAGAAGATACGGCATTCCTGTATGTTGTCGTAATATGACTTTTCTGTATCGATATTGAGTGAGGTAAGGTCTTTCCATGTATTGGGATATCCTATCTTTACATAGAAAGTTGATAGCTTGTCAAGTGCTGCTTTCTTTGTTTCCTCGCTCATCCAGTCCTGCTCCATGATTCTTTCTCCAAGAGATTTCTGAAGGTTTTTCACGAGCAGTTCCATTCTTTTCTTTGATGACTCTGGGAAATACTTTGCACAATACATCTTTCCAAGAGCCTCACCCATCTGGTTTTCCACCTGACTCGTTGCCCTTTTCCATAGAGGGAAGTCCTCCTTGCGTCCCCTCATTACTTTGCCGAAGAAATCAAAGTTTGCAGAGCGAACAGTGTCGTCGAGGTAGTTGGCTGATGACATAATGGCATCCCATTGCATGATGGCTTTCATGTCATCCGCTGTAAGAACGCTTGTCAGTTTGTCGATGGCACTGAGGAACGCAGGCTGTCCAACAACCATTTCCTGAATGTATGCTGTGTCTATGCCTTCGGCAACAGCCATCTCTTCAAGGTTGATGTTAGGATAATTATCCTTGAACTGGGCAAGAGTCATTTTATTATAGTTAGCTTCTACATCGCGCAGTTCTGTCTGGCTTTTGGAAACGAGAGCAACAGATGTCTCGAACCGGATTATTGCGTCACGTTTCATGTCAGCCTTCTCTTTGCTGAAACCGAAAAGCTGGAACATTCTGGATATATGTTCCTTGAAGGCATTCCTTATGTCTTTGGTTGCCTTGTCATTGTCAAGATAATATTCTTTCTGTCCAAGAGTAAGTCCTCCCTGGCTTATGCTTAGGATGTTCATACCGGCATTCTTCTCGTCAGCTCCAAATCCGTAAGACATAGGAATGCCATAGCCGAACACTATGTATTTGAGCTGGATTTTTCTAAGTTCGTCAACAGATTGTGCAATCTCAATCTCGTTGAGAAGTGGCAATACAGGTTTCACACCATCTTCGTTGCGTCTCACAGAGTCCATTGCCAACTTGTAGAGGTCGCTAAGCTTACGCTCTGTTGTTCCTTCTTTGAAATTCTTCTTCAGAAGGTCAGACAGAAGATTGTTGATACGCTTGTTGTTGTCCTCTTGCAGAACGTCAAAGCTTCCATAGCGTGAATATGCTGCAGGAAGAGGGTTTAGTTTCTGCCATCCTCCAGTAGAGTACTGGTAGAAATCGTTGGCAGGATTGACATTGGTGTCAAGATTTTCAGTTTTGATTCCTGACTGGGACTGTGCCGTTCCAGCCAATGGTGTTGATGCAATCATAACCATTGGAATAATCTGTTTCATTCTCATATTTATATTATTTATTTAAGTTTCGTATGTCTCGTTTCTCTTTTCCATTGAATGGAGCACCTCATAACATTGCCTTTATCTTCTCAAGACTCTCCGAGAGTGTCATCCATTTAGCATTTTCTTCATCAAGAGCCTTTTTAGTGGATGTATATTCCGTTATAAGTTCCATGTCACAGGCATGTTCAACTTCACATAGAAGACCGTCAAGTTCCTTTAGTCGCTTTTCCATGGCTTCTATCTTTGCCTCACATCCTTCAACATCCCTTTCTGCTTTTCTGATTCGTTTCTGTATTTCTTTCCTCTCCTGATAACTAATGCCAGACTCATTGTCATGGTCTTTATTCTTTGCCTTGTCAGTAGCGGTCTGTTCCTTATTCTTTTGGTTGGGTATGAACAACTGGTCTATTGAGTCAACCTCATGGTGGCGCAGAAAATCATAAATACCCCCGAGATGTTCCTTAACCCTTGCATTGCTAAACTCATAAACTTTATCGACAAGTCCATCAAGGAAATCTCTGTCGTGGCTGACGATGATAGCTGTTCCGTCAAAAGCCTTAATAGCTTCCTTGAGAACATCCTTCGATTGCATGTCAAGATGGTTTGTTGGTTCGTCAAGTATGAGAAGATTGACGGGCTCCAGCAGAAGCCTTATCATGGCAAGACGACTACGTTCGCCTCCGCTTAGCACCTTAACTTTTTTCTCGGAAGCCTCACCACCAAACATGAAAGCTCCAAGAATATCGTTGATACGCAGACGGATGTCACCACGTGCAACGCGGTCAATAGTTTCAAAAACGGTAAGATTCTCATCGAGGAGCTGTGCCTGATTCTGTGCAAAATATCCTATCTGAACATTATGTGCAATTTTCAGGGAACCATCGAATGGAATTTCACCCATAATACATTTTACGAGTGTTGACTTTCCTTCTCCGTTCTTTCCCACGAAAGCGACTTTTTCCCCTCGTTTTATTGTAAGAGTGACCATTTCAAAAACAGTATGCTTGTCATAATCTTTTCTTACGTCATCGCATATTATTGGATAATCACCGCTGCGGATGCAATTAGGGAATTTGAGACGCATGGCACTGTTGTCAATCTCGTCAATTTCAATTGGAACAATCTTTTCCAATTGTTTGATGCGACTCTGTACTTGTATTGCTTTTGTAGGCTTATATCTGAAACGCTCTATAAAGTCCTTTATGTCAGCTATTTCCTTTTGTTGGTTCTCGTAAGCCCTTAGTTGCTGTTCGCGTCTTTCTTTTCGCAGGGTTATATATTCGTTGTAGCAAACCTTATAGTCAACAACCTTTCCACAACTAATCTCAAGAGTACGGTTTGTAACGTGGTTTATGAATGCTCTGTCGTGACTAACAAGAATAACGGCTTTGGCAGACTGGCTCAGGAAATTCTCAAGCCATTGAATACTCTCAATGTCGAGGTGGTTCGTAGGCTCATCAAGCAATAATACGTCAGGAGATTGCAACAGTATCTTCGCCAATTCAATCCTCATACGCCATCCGCCACTGAATTCGCTTGTAGGTCGGTCAAAGTCAGAACGTGCAAAGCCAAGTCCAGTCAGCGTGCGTTCTATTTCCGCCTCATAATTTGCACCACCCATCATCAGGAAACGCTCATGTTCCGTGCTGTATTTCTGCACAAGTTCCATATAGCTGTCACTGTCGTAGTCTGTGCGTTCGCCAATTTCTTTTTCCATTTGGGCGATGCGCTCCTTCATGCGGATGTTTCCTGAGAAAGCTTTGCGTGTCTCTTCTTTGACTGTTGTGTTGTCCTGTAAGACCATGACTTGTGGTAGATAACCAATTGTGGTTTCGTTAGGGATGCTGACGGTTCCTGATGTCGGCTTTTGCAAGCCACAAAGTATTTTAAGCATCGTTGATTTTCCAGCACCATTCTTGCCAACGAGGGCAATCTTGTCGCGGTCGTTTACGACGAAGCTTACATCGCTGAACAAGGGCTTGATTCCGAATTCTACTTTTAGGTTGTCTATTGAAATCATTGTAGTCTAACTTTGTTGGTATGTAGGATGCTGTTATTCTTGTTTGACATTGAATGACAGCTTTCCACTGTCTGATTCCTTGTCAATGAGAATAGTCTCTCCACTTTTCGCTCCATTGTTCAGGATGAGTTCGCATATGCCATCCTCAATGTACGTCTGTATAGCTCTTTTAAGAGGTCTTGCACCAAATTGGATGTCATATCCTTTCAATGCTACAAACTCTTTGGCTTTGTCAGTAATCTCAATCTTGAAGCCAAGGTTATGGACACGGTTGTGAAGATCTACAAGCTCAATGTCTATAATACTCTTGATAGCATCGACATCAAGCTGGTCGAAGGTTATTATTTCGTCAAGCCTGTTCAGGAATTCCGGAGAAAACTGTTTGCTGAGGCTTTTTCTGATAATTCCTCTTGCATATTCCTTGTCTTTGTCATCATTGGACAATGCTGTAGCATTTCCGGCATTGAAGCCTATTCCCCTGCCAAAGTCCTTTAACTGGCGTGTACCAGTGTTTGAAGTCATTATGATAATGGTGTTCCTAAAGTCAACTGACCGTCCGTTTCCGTCTGTCAGCCTTCCTTCGTCAAGTACTTGGAGAAGCAGGTTGAATATGTTTCCATGAGCTTTTTCAATCTCGTCAAGCAAGACTACTGAGTATGGATGACGTCTCACTCTTTCTGTCAGCTGTCCACCCTGCTCATATCCAACATATCCCGGAGGAGCACCTATGAGTCTTGACGAATTGAAACTTTCATGATATTCGCTCATGTCTATCCTGATTAAGGATTCCTTAGAACCAAATACAAGTTCTGCAAGTTTCTTTGCAAGGTAAGTCTTTCCTACACCTGTCGGACCAAGGAACATAAAGGCTCCTATAGGATGATTTCTGGAACGAAGTCCTATGCGATTGCGCTTGATGGCTTTTGTAAGTGTGTCTATGGCATTATCCTGGGCTACGACATATTTCTTCAGTTCGTCATCCATGGAGCGAAGACGGCTGTTTTCCGACTCCTGCAATCTCTTTAATGGAACTCCGGACATCACTGACACTACCTCAGCAACGTCGTCGAATGTCACTAATGAACGCTCGGTAGTCTCATCGTTATTCCATCTTGCATTGGCTTCTTCAATCTTTCTCTCAAGGAGTGTTTGTAAATCTCTGAATGCTGCTGCTTGCTCAAAGTTCTGTTCTGCCACAGCTTTCTCCTTGTCCTCTTTGGCTTTCTCAAGCTGCTTGCCGAGTTCGACAATCTCTGGCGGAACGACCACATTCCTTAGATGAATCTTTGAACCTGTTTCGTCAAGGGCATCTATTGCCTTGTCGGGAAAGCAGCGACTTGAGATGTATTGTTCCGTTAGGCTTACACATGCTTGCAGTGCATCATCAGTATATGTTACATGATGATGTTCCTCGTAACGTTCCTTAATATTATTAATAATCTGCAACGTCTCCTCACTTGTTGGCTGGTCTATGATGATTTTTTGGAAACGTCTCTCAAGTGCACCGTCTTTCTCAATACTGTTACGGTATTCATCGAGTGTAGTTGCACCAATGCACTGTATGGCACCTCTTGCGAGTGCGGGTTTTAGGATGTTCGCAGCATCCATTGAACCGGGTGTTGAACCAGCCCCAACGATAGTGTGTATCTCGTCAATGAAGACAATAATATTTGGGTCTTGTTCCAATTCCTGCATTATTGCCCTTAGGCGTTCCTCGAATTGTCCACGATATTTTGTACCTGCAACAACAGATGTAAGGTCAAGGTTAACAATACGTTTGTTGAAAAGGGCAGGGGAGGTTTGCCGCTGTACTATCATTTGTGCAAGTCCCTCAACGATTGCGCTTTTTCCAACACCTGGTTCGCCTATGAGTATTGGATTGTTTTTCTTTCTCCTTCCTAATATCTCGCAGACTCTGAGTATTTCTTTCTCCCTTCCCACGATGGGGTCGAGTTTTCCATTTCTGGCTGCATCGGTGATGTCTATACTGAAATTGTCAATAACGGGAGTTGATGATTTCTTCTTGCCATTTTCAACTCTTTTCTGACGCATCGTACCTTGTCCGCTTCCATTCTTTCCTATTGTCATATCATCCTCGTCCTCATCTTCAGTCATACCAATTCCATCATAGCTTGTACTCGTTTGCTGGCTGAGGAGTCGTAATGCAGTATCATAGTTGATGTCATTTGCCTCAAGGATGCTCTTTGCATTGTTACCTTCAAAGTCATGTAAAATGGCAAGGAAAAGGTGGCTCGTATCAACGATAGCCTTGTGACTGCCTCTTGCCTCAAGAACTGCCCTTCGGAGAATATTGCTGGTTTCGTCACTCATTACCATATCTACAGTCTTGCCTGTATTGCTGACTGTTGACTTCCTTAGGCTTTCCTCAAGGTCATATTTAATAAGGTCGATATTCATATTGAGGGATTTCATCATGGACTTTACCGAGTTATCCTTGTCTCTTAGTATTCCAAGCAGCAAATGCTCTGGTGTGAGATTTGGACTATTCAGTCTTTCTGCTTCTTCTTTGCTGAATGATATGATTTCAGATACTTTTTTTGAGAACATATTCATATTTTGTTTCCTGCATTCTTTAAAATGACATATCAGTCATTGTATTTGACAAATAAGTCATAAATTAGACTACGATTACCTACTACCAGAGGATATTTGCTTATAGGGTCTTTATTAAGGCATATCCTCATTTTTATAAAGGTGCAAAATATATGCCAATTTTTAGTAATATGCGTTCTGGTAGTATAATGAATGAATGTCTGCATCCATTTAGAGAGATTCATCATCGGGTTTTTCTATGGCAAGGCATCTGTATTTCTTGTTTGCAATTTTATTCTTCCTTAGCATCCACCTTGCCTTTTTCTCCTCGTATTCTTCTCTGTGTCTCTCAAGATAGTTATCTGCCATTGAACTTGCTATATATTACGCTAATCGTTAATGGGCTGTAAGGATTGTCAGGACCACCTACAAGGCGCGTGCTGCTCATAGACATGTTATGTGAAATCTTTGTAATTGCTGTGGTCGAGCTGCTGGATGATGTCTGCATGTCAACAGGTACAAGAACTACCTTGTTCCAATTCTCACTTGCCTTTCCATTTTTCTTCATACGGTACATGTGATTAATGAGGTTGCTTATGTTGCCAAAGCTATAAGCATTGGTCGTACTGCTGTATGTAGATATGAAGCTTGTCTTGTTGTCTGCCAGACGATTGTTGGCAAAGAATGTCGTCAGACTGTCAGATGGCAGCATGAGAGTATATTTCGGGATGTCAAGACTGTATTCGCTGTCAACAGTGTTGTTAATCCTGCTAATAATAGTTTTTGCACTGTTGATGGTGTCATTCTCATGTCCAAACATTATCTCTTCAACAGGTATTGTAAGCTCCGTGAATAGTCCAGCCGGTGTTTTAAGATAAGTGCAGTTTGTTTCCTTCGCAAGTTCCTTCAGTCTTTCTGTATCGTTTGTGATGGTTGTGGTTTGAAGTACCTCTTCTGTGCCCGTGAATGATGTTGACGCTTTTATTATGCTGTCGTTTGACATGCATCTGAAATAAATGTGCAACTGTGTGGCATCAATATATGCCATTGAGCCAAGACCATTTGTCATCTTGACGAAAAAGCCAGGTATGACATTGTGAACGAACTTATATGAATCTCTGAAGTTTTCAGGATTTTCATAATACTTACGCATCAGATAGGTACCATAGTTATTGTACTTTATTCCATCCTTGTCTGTATATTCTCCATTTAGCTTGATACAGATGTTGGGAGTATAGTCAGAATTGTTCCTGACGCTGTCACTTTCAGAGAGGTCCGTTAGCGTATAGCTGCGATTTTGCCTTATGCCGTCGGTTCTTACAAGATTCTCTTTGAGAGGGTCAAAGTTGGAAAGGTAAGCCACGCCTTCTTTCATGGGGGTGCCCATTTCGTAGGCTGTAAGTTTCATCTGGCTTAGAGAGTCACCATAAAAAGTACTGTAATATAGCCTAATCTCGCAAGAGTCAGCTATTATCTGACCATCCTTGCGGCTCATTATGCTGTCTATGTCTGGCATCGCAAATCCTTCAAGGACATTGAACTGCATCATGAAGTCACCATTTATGATACAGCCTGTCTCAGGGTCTTTCACTCTTCCAAGATAACCCATTATGTTGCGGGCAATAACAGGTCCGGACTCAATGGTGCGTGACTGTATGGTGAATGTATCGGCTTCAACGTCGAGCTTATCCACAATATCTGTTAATGAAGAGCCAATGGAGTCTGTGGTGTCATCGCAGGACATGAATGAAACCACTCCAAAAAGCATAATAGCAGCTATTATATTGAATTTCATATCTTCTTTTATTATGTTATCCTTACATTAATCTAATGGTCTTACTCAGTAAGGGAATTATATAATTGCTTGTATTTATCTTGAATCTGCTCTTCTTCAGGATGCGCCATTATTGGCTTGCCTGTACTCTTAGCATAATCCATGAGTTTTTCATCTATGTTTTCGCCTGTTGCAACAATGGCATCAGAATAGTCAATTGCCAACTTACCAAGTTCAAGATAGTCGAATGCCTCATCGTACTTCTCCAATTTCTCACTGCTGGCATCTCTGAAAACAAGGCTGTTCCTTATATTGTTACCTAAACTACCTTTTGGCTGGTCTTCAAAAAACGAGCTTACGATTTTTGCATTAGCAAACTGGGGCTCATCCTTGTAAGCCGTCTTGGCATAGAAAGGTAATACGGCACTCATCCATCCCTGACAATGTATCACGTCAGGTGTCCATCTGAGCTTCTTTACAGTCTCAAGCACTCCTCTTGCAAAGAAAATAGCCCTTTCTCCATTGTCTGAATATTCGTCTCCAGATTCATCAACGGTAGTGTTCCTTTTCTGGAAATAATCCTCATTGTCTATGAAGTAAACCTGAATGCGGGACTGTGGAATAGATGCCACCTTAATAATAAGAGGATGGTCTGTGTCGTCGATTATCAGGTTCATACCTGATAGGCGGATTACTTCATGAAGCTGACCTCGACGTTCGTTGATGACTCCCCATTTTGGCATGAATGTACGGATTTCATATCCTGCATCCTGCATCTTATGTGGCATCATGCTTCCCATTACAGACATTTTGGACTCTGGGAGATAAGGAGTAATCTCCTGGTTTACAAACAAAACTTTCTTTGCCATTATCTTATTTTCTGAATTATATGATGTCTAAGTCCGCTTGACATCAGACATTCACATGTGATGTCAACGCCATAGACTATAAGACTGTGCAAAGTTACTAAAAAAACTTGGTTTATAGGCCGTGTTTTTTGTTAATTTGGTGAAAATGAACGTTTATTGTCATATTTTTAGCTTTTAACTTGTTCTTTTGATAAAAAAGTTGTTACTTTGCATCCGAAAAAATGCTTACGATGAAAGTTTACAATAAGATTGTTGATCTTCAGAACGAGCTTTTCAAAGTTCGCAAGGAAGGGAAAAGTGTAGGATTGGTGCCTACTATGGGAGCACTTCATGAAGGTCATGCTTCTCTTGTAAGAAGAAGTGTTGAAGAGAATGGGGTAACGGTAGTATCTGTATTCCTGAATCCAACTCAGTTTAATGACAAGGATGACTTAGAGCGTTATCCGAGAACTCTTGAAGCTGATTGCAAGCTCCTCGATGGTGTTGGGGCAGACTATGTTTTTGCTCCCAGTGTTGAAGAGATGTACCCACAGCCTGACAACAGAAAGTTTGATTATCCACCCGTTTCAACTGTAATGGAGGGAGCAAGAAGACCCGGACATTTCAATGGTGTATGTCAGGTGGTTAGCCGTCTGTTTTACATAGTACGACCAGACAAAGCGTATTTCGGTGAGAAAGATTGGCAGCAGATTGCAGTAGTAAAGGCTATGGTCAATTCCTTAAGGCTTGGTGTTGAAATAGTTTCATGTGATATAGTGAGAGAAAGTGACGGACTTGCCATGAGTAGCAGAAATACACTTCTCACTTCACAAGAAAGAAGTATTGCTCCAGCGATTTATAAAGTCTTGAAGGATAGCATTACATTTTCAAAGAGCCACACCGTTGCAGAAACACATAATAAAGTGGTAGAAGATATTAATGCTGTTGATGGTCTTGAGGTTGAATATTTTGAGATAGTTGATGGAAATACTCTCCTTCCTGTTTATGGATGGGATGATAGCGACTATATCGTAGGATGTATCACTGTCTATTGTGGACACACACCGATAAGGCTTATCGACCACATTAAGTATATAGGATGAAAGATTTGTCGTAATACTTTACTTGTAATTGAATAATCAGCTTCTTGTAAGCGCTTATATATAAAGGAAATCAAAGAAATGATGATAGAAGTACTTAAAAGCAAATTACATTGTGTCAAGGTTACTGAGGCTAATCTTAATTATATGGGAAGCATAACAATTGATGAGGATCTAATGGATGCTGCAAACCTCATTTCGGGAGAGAAAGTCCAGATTGTTGACAATAATAATGGTGAACGCTTTGAAACTTATATTATTAAAGGAGAGAGAGGTTCAGGAGCCATCTGTCTTAATGGAGCAGCAGCAAGAAAAGTTCAGGTTGGTGATACAATAATCATCATTTCGTATGCATTAATAGATTTTGAGGAAGCAAAACGTTTCAAGCCAACGGTAGTATTTCCCAAGGAAGGCAATAGAATTTAGCATTATTCCAATGATGCTGAACCAAAGAGCTATTTTTTAGTCTTTTGATATAGTTCTTTTAGAGATTTCCGTGGTATTCCCAAGGCTACAATTTTGTCCAGTGTCCTTTTTGCTGAGTCATTCTTACGCAACAATATTAGTATCTCTGCCTTTCTGTATAAGAAGTCTGTATTATCCGGTGAAAGACGTAAAGCCTCTTCAATATCGAATTCAGCAGCTTCTGCCATTCCGTTATTCAGTTCTATTTCAGCTCTTATGGCATATGCGATGGCACTGTCTGGATGCTGACTAATCAGTTGGTTTATTATGTCAAGAGCTTCTGTATGATGGTTGTCTTTTTCATTAAGCAATGCATAACCAAGTAAAGCATTGTAATTCCCTGGAACAATAGTAAGCAATTTCTTATAATCATTGCGTGCAAAATCATAACGGCAAAGTTTCTCATTGGCATAAGCCCTATAGTATAGAGCGGCAGGATTGACAGGGTCGATTCTTAATACCTTATCATACTCGTCTTTAGCATATTGCCATTCCTCAAGTTGCATGTTCCATGCTGCTTTCCTGAGTATTAAGTCAACACTGTCAGTGTGAAATGACAGCTTTTCAATAGCGTTGGCAAGTGAGTCACGCATACTTTTTCTGTCTAAGTCCTGAGCGTTGCAGGAAATAGTTCCAATGGTTACAATTGCAATCAGTATAATTAGTCTTCTTGTCATTACAATAATGAATTATGATAATCGTAGATGAAAATGCATCTAAATCAGGAAAGAAAGGGGTGTGTCATATTAATGGCACACCCCTTGATATTATAAAGAACGGTTATCAATTAGTCTTCCCAGTTCTCCTGCGCCTTACGTATGTATGATTTATAGCGCTGCTTAGCCATCTTCTCTGCCTCAGCAAACAGTTCCTCCGCTTCGTTAGGATATGCCTTCTGTACAGACAGGTAACGCACCTCACCAAGCAAGAAGTCACGGAACTTACTCCAGTCTGGTTCTTTTGAGTCAAGAGAGAATGGGTTCTTGCCCTGTTCTGCCAACTCTGGGTTGTAACGCCACAGATGCCAGTAACCACAATCAACGGCACGAGCTTCCTCTGCCTGACTTCTACCCATGCCACCTTTAATCTTAAGACCATGGTTGATACATGGAGCGTAACCAATGATAAGTGATGGTCCATGGTATGCCTCAGCCTCACGGAACGCCTTAAGTGTCTGAGCATTGTCAGCACCCATTGCAACCTGTGCTACATATACATAACCATATGTCGTGGCAATCATACCAAGATCTTTTTTCTTGATTCTCTTGCCCTGAGCTGCGAACTGGGCAATAGCACCGAGTGGAGTAGCCTTTGAAGCCTGACCTCCTGTATTGGAATAAACCTCTGTGTCGATAACAAATATGTTTACATCCTCTCCAGAAGCTATAACATGGTCAAGACCACCGTAGCCAATATCGTATGATGCACCGTCACCACCGATAATCCACTGGCTTCTCTTTACAAGATAGTGGTCGAGGGTCTTGAGTTCCTGGCATGTTGCACAGCCTTTTTCAGCACCAGCTGCGATATATGGCTTCAGAATCTTGGCAAGACGCTTTGTCGCCTCTGCATCGTCCTTCTTTTCAATCCATTCTGCCGCTGCTGCTTTATACTCTTCCGGAGCCTCTGGTGTATTGATAACTTCCTGCAGAAGAATTGCAACGCGCTCTTTCATCTTCTTGTTACCCATTACCATACCAAGACCGAATTCACAGAAGTCCTCAAACAAGGAATTGTCAAATGCCGGTCCATGACCTTCTTCGTTCTTTGTATATGGAGATGATGGGATAGATGCTGAATATATGGAAGAACATCCTGTTGCGTTTGCAATAACCTCACGGTCACCAAAGAGTTGTGAGATAAGTTTGACGTATGGCGTTTCACCGCAGCCAGAGCATGCACCTGAGAACTCAAACAAAGGAGTTGCAAACTGAGAGTTCTTTGGACTTTGCTTGATGTCTATGAGATTCTGCTTGCTCTTGACATTCTTAACAAGCCAATCCCAGTTCTTTGCCTCGTTTTCCTGTGTCTGCAATGGAACCATCTTGAGAGCCTTCTCAAACTCACCAGTCTCCTTGTTCTTCTTGCCAGGACATACATCTGCACAGTTGCCGCATCCAAGACAGTCAAGGACACTGACTTGCATACGGAACTGCATACCTTTGAATGCTGCCGGAGCTTTTATCTCGAGTGTTGGAGCTTCAAAACCAGCCTTCTCGTTCTCGTCAAGTACGAATGGACGAATACATGCGTGAGGACAAACAAACGAACACTTGTTGCACTGGATACAGTTCTCTTCATTCCAAACTGGAACAAATGCAGCAACACCACGCTTCTCGTATGCGGCAGTGCCATTCTCCCATGTACCGTCAACGGTGTCATGTTTTACGAAGTCGGAAACCTTCAGAAGGTCACCAGCCTGAGCATTGATAGGGCGTACAAGTTCCTTAACGAAAGCAGGAGCATCATCTTCTTTCTTTACGTCGTCAGCAAGATTAGCCCATGCTGGGTCAACTGTCAGTTGCTTGTATTCACCTCCACGGTCAACAGCTGCGTAGTTCTTGTCAACAACATCTTGTCCTTTCTTTCCGTATGACTTAACGATGAATTTCTTCATCTGCTCTACAGCAAGGTCAACAGGGATGACGCCTGTGATGCGGAAGAATGCGCTCTGGAGAATAGTGTTGGTGCGGTTGCCAAGACCAATTTCCTGAGCAATCTTTGTTGCGTTAATATAATAGACAGTTATGTTGTTTTGAGCAAAATAACGCTTAACGCTGTTTGGCATGAAGTTTACAAGTTCTTCACCATCAAATATTGTGTTGAGAAGGAATGTACCATTCTTCTGAAGACCACGTGTCACATCATACATGTGGAGGTAAGCCTGAACGTGGCAAGCCACGAAGTTAGGTGTTGTTACAAGGTATGTGGAACGTATAGGTGTGTCTCCGAAGCGGAGGTGTGAACATGTGAAACCACCAGACTTCTTTGAGTCGTATGAGAAATAAGCCTGACAATACTTGTCAGTGTTGTCACCGATAATCTTAACGGAGTTCTTGTTGGCTCCTACTGTACCATCAGCGCCAAGACCAAAGAATTTAGCCTGGAACATACCTTCTCCACCAAGTGCCATTTCCTCAACTTCTGGAAGGCTTGTGAATGTAACATCGTCAACGATACCAACAGTGAAGTGGTTCTTTGGCTCCGGAAGTGAAAGGTTGTTGAATACAGCAATAATCTTAGCCGGAGTCGTGTCGCTTGAACCAAGACCATAGCGACCGCCAACTATAAGTGGCTTGTTCTCAACATCGTAGAATGCGCTCTTAACGTCAAGATAGAGAGGTTCGCCCTCTGCGCCTGGCTCTTTTGTACGGTCAAGGACAGCTATGCGGGTAGCTGTCTTAGGAACAGCTGCAAGCAAGTGCTTTACAGAGAAAGGACGATATAGGTGAACAGCCACCATACCGACTTTCTCTCCCTGCGAAGTAAGATAGTCAATAGCTTCTCTTGCTGCCTCAGTAGCTGAGCCCATAAGGATTATCACACGCTCTGCGTCAGCAGCTCCGTAATAGTCAAACAGATGATACTCACGACCTGTAATCTTGCTTATTTCTTCAAGATAGTGCTCTACAACTTCCGGCACTGCATTGTATGCACTGTTGCAAGCCTCACGGTGTGTGAAGAAAGTCTCAGGATTTTCTGCTGTACCGCGTGTGACAGGACGCTCAGGAGTAAGAGCACGGTCACGGAAACGCTTTACGTCAGCTGGGTCAACGAGTTTGGCAACATCCTCCTGATCCATAACTTCAATCTTGTGATACTCATGTGATGTACGGAATCCGTCAAAGAAGTTTACGAATGGTACGCCAGTCTTGAGTGTGGCAAGATGAGGAACAGCTGTAAGGTCCATAACTTCCTGTACAGAACCAGAACAGAACATGGCAAAGCCAGTCTGGCGGCATGCCATAACGTCCTGATGGTCACCGAAAATACAGAGAGAATGTGAAGCCAAAGTACGTGCGGAAACGTCAAATACACAAGGAAGCAATTCTCCAGCAATCTTATACATGTTAGGAATCATAAGGAGAAGACCCTGTGACGCTGTGAAAGTAGTTGTGAGAGCACCAGCCTGCAATGAGCCATGGAGTGCACCTGCTGCGCCACCTTCTGACTGCATTTCCTGTACTGATACGGTCTGTCCCCACAGGTTCTTACGTCCACGAGCAGACCAGTCGTCCACGTGCTCTGCCATAGGAGATGACGGAGTGATAGGATAGATAGCGGCTACCTCACTAAACATATAGCTTATGTGTGCGGCTGCCTCATTACCATCACAAGTGATAAATTTTTTTTCTTTAGCCATTTTACTTAATATTTAAAATTATAAAGTTATAAGATATAATGATTTATGTTTTAGTAATTGTAATTTTAGTCTTATATTCGCAGTATGTCAATAAAGGAAACCAAATAGCCATAACGGTATTTTGTTGTCCTTTCCCACTTCGGTGTTGTATCTGGCATATAGTGTGTCACTACAATATCTTGTCTTGCTGTTTTCTGCATCGCATATCCGGAATTTCTTGTTGTTGTCTGCTATGTAATAGCTTGGTTTTCCACCCTCGTTTATCTTATGGTCTTTCCACATGGTGTTGACAAAGAAGGTTTCCATAATGCTCTGACGGTCTGACTTGATGGGATATATCGCATACGAGAGGTTGGGGTTATGCATCATAATCTTTGATGGCTTCTTGGGAAACTCCTGTCCTTTGGGGTAAATCATGTTTATCAGTCTTGCGTCAGCAAGATATTTGATGTAGTTCATGACAGTGGCTCTGCTCGTTTCAATCTCTTGTGCAAGATGGCTTATGTTAGGAGCTGATGGTCCGTCAAGAGCCAACATGTAAAATAGTTTTTTTATTTTCGTGAGATATTTCAGTTCTATCTGCTTGATAAGCAAGATGTCAACTTCTGTCATCATGTTCATCGTCTTCAACAGATTCTCTGAAAAATTTCTGTTCTCAAGAAAGAATGGATAAAAACCGTGATGCACATAATTCTGGAAATGCTTCATTGGGCTTACCTTAGGCAATATTTTCTTGACAATATGCTCATGGTCATTTATTATCTCGTTCAGAGTGAAAGGCGCGAATTCATTACCTGTTATAAGATTTAGATATTCACGGAAAGAGAAGCCTCTAAGATTATAGCTCTTCACGATGTTGTTCAACTCTGGATTCTCTTCTTTCAGTCGCATGACACTTGACCCCGTAAAAACAATCTTCAGATTTGGATAATAGTCATAGCACAGTCTTAATTCTCTACTCCAGTCTGGTTGTTTGAAAACTTGGTCAATTAGCAACACTTTGCCTCCGTGATGGTAGAAATCTCCTGCAAAGTCGGCAATCCCTCGTCCCTGGAAATAGAAGTTGTTCATGTTGATGTATAAACATTGTCTATCTCTTGGGTCGAATTTCTCCTTTGCATATTGCAGTAGGAACGTCGTTTTTCCTACACCTCGCGTTCCCTTTATGCCTATCATACGGTCACTCCAGTCTATCTCATCCATAAGGGTTCGACGGACTGGTGCATTAGTGTGTTCAACCAGATAAGTGTGAGTTCGGAAGAAAGCATCCATTATTTTATTGTTTTTTCATTTTGCAAAGATACTATAATTTCCATGAATTTGCAAACTCTACTTTGCAAAATTTCAAAAAAAATATGTATTTTTGCACTTGTATAATATGACTGTGACTATTAATGGCTTTTTATGATGATTTCTTCATGTAAATGTAATTATTGATGGTCTGTCGTCAATTGTTTTAATATAAGACTATGCGGATACATATATTCAATCCAGAGCACGACATTGCATTGTCAATGAATGCAGATAGGTTCACACCACCTCATAATGTAAGGCAACTAAGGAGTGACATGGCTTTTCTTCCTTCTCTCTGGGCTGAGGAGGGAGATGTTGTAATTGTTGATGATGTAGATGGTGCCCGTGAACGTCTTAGACATATTAAAGGCATAAACAAAGACGTTCGTTTTGTTGCAAATTATGGGGTAAGGTCTATGTTGGCCTCACTTGGTGAATATTCACGAGAGATTGAAATCCTACCATGGGGATGGGATAGGACTTTGGTTTCTGAATTAGTAAGAATGGGCATTCCAAGAGATTTGCTTCCTTCGGAACAAGCTCTTTCTTTTATAAGATGCCTCAGTGGCAGACAATGGGCCAACAATCTGAGACAGTTCTTGCCACAGTATGAGGACGGAATGATTCAAATGCCACAAACATGTCAGTCTGTCACTGAAGTGGAAGAATGCCACAAGCAACTATTCAGCTGCCACTCTGTCATTAAGTCTCCATGGAGTTGCAGTGGCAGGGGAGTAAGGTATGCTATGGGAGAGATGTCGTCTGAGTTGACAGGATGGATGAACAATGTCATAAGACAACAAGGATGTGTTGTCTGTGAACCATACTATGACAAGGTGTCAGATTTAGCAGTGGAATTATATTCTCATCGAGACGGAAGCGTGTCCTTCGAAGGTATTTCTTTGTTCTGTACATCCAATGGGGCATATATAGGCAATATTGTCTTGTCTGAGGAGGAGAAGTGGGATAATATACGCAGATGGGGAGTTGAGGATGACTTGAGAGATGCCATAGAGTTGATAAGAACTTACATGTCAGAAGCTATTCATGGAGAATATATCGGTCCATTCGGAGTTGACATGATGGTTTTGCCTGGAAAAACAATATGCCCGTGTGTTGAGATTAACCTAAGACGTACGATGGGGCATGTTGCCTTGTCTTTATATGACAAGGATAATTATCCTCAACAACGTATCATGCGGATTGACTTCTCTGGAAAGTATCATTTCCGAATTAAAGAAACGATGGACAATGTCATTAACAACTCCTTGATTTAGGGAGTATGCTATTTTCTCCTTGTTCCTTTATATATAAGGAAAAGGATAGCAGCAGCTGCCAGTCCAAGAATTACGTAGCCTATCTCATGGCTATATTTCGAAGCAATCTCATATACATCGTTCGTTGACTTCAGGTCAGTATATTTATAAATAAGGTATCCGAGAATAGCGAGTACGCTGTTCCAAATGCCAGCACCAAGTGTCGTATAGAGGATGAATTTGTCAAGACGCATTCCTGCAAGTCCAGCTGGGATGCTTATAAGTTGCCTTACTGCAGGTATCAGCCTTCCGAAGAAAGTTGATGCTGAGCCATGCTCGCGAAAATATTCCTCGGCGTGTTTAACTTTCTCCTCGTTTATGAGACACATATGTCCAAAACGGGAATTGGCAAAGCTATAGATGATGGGTCTGCCAAGGAATTTCGCAAGATAGTAGTTTATCAACGCACCTAAATCTGCTCCTATCGTTGCGAAAATCACAACGAGGATGATGTTCATTTTATCAGATGTCATTGCCATCCAGGCTGCTGGTGGTACGATGGCTTCTGATGGGAATGGTATGAACGAACTTTCAATTGCCATGAAAAGTGTTACCACCCAATAGTCAAGATGTTCCAAAACCCACTTAATTATCTCTGCTACCAATGAATCCATTTCTTCTTTTGTATTAATATGATTGACTAATCGTGATTTAATTATATCGTTTTATTATTGTGCGAGCCAGAAAGTCATTTTGTTGGCAATACAGGCTCAATGTTTAGATAATCCTCTGGTGATGTCCCATTCGGATATAGTTCTGAAAGGATAGTAAAAGTTTCTGTCGGACTGTATGATAGCGACATTCTTAGATATTTTTTATATTCTTCCTTTTTGTCAAGGTCAAAACAGCATCGAGCAAGATATGGGATTGCTATTCTACCTCTTTCACCATTATTTTCAACTATATAACGAAAGACGCTGTATGCATTGCTAAGTTTAAGATTGTCGTACAAGGCAATACCAATAGTTAGGAGCACGTCGCTGTCTTTGTTTGATTCAATGGTTGCTTTCCTGAACATCTCAACTGCCTCGCTTGTCATTTTGTTGAATAAGTAGATAGTACCTTTCAATGCCTTGCGCAATGCTTCTGGAGCACCAGCTTTAACCAGTTCGTCCAGATAGTAGTCTGCTGTGTTGAATTCGCCTCTCTTGCCATGTATCAACGCAAGTTCGTGGCATGTAGTTCGTATATTCTCGCTGGCATGTCTTTCCTTTGCCTTCTCCAAGGCGATTTTGTATAGTTCTACGGATTTGTTGATGTCTCCGAAATACATGCACATCATGGCAAGGTAGATGTAGCCTATATCCGACCATGGTGCTGTTTCATTGTATTTCTTATAATATGCGAGTGAATCCTCATAATTGCCAAGATAATACAGGCAGTTTGCTTTGTTCAATAGCGCATCCTCGTCTTCCTTGTTGATAGCCAGGGCATACTCGCTGGCTGTCATGGATTCCTGAATGTTGTTGCATGCAAAATAAACGAATGCAAGCTTGTTCCAATATGCAATGTTGTATGGATTGTCGTCAATGAGATTGTTGATGAGTGTCTCTGCTTCCTTGAATCTGCCTTCGCTGATATATACTTTTGCCATAAGCTCTTTGTAGAAGGACGATTCGGTATCTTCAGCTTTGCCAAGCCATTTCCTGCATCTGTCCATCCTGTCGTAATCGGCATATATCTCAGCTATCTCAAGTATGATGTCCTGATATTCTTCATTGTCGAACTCGTCACAGTCATTGAAGCGTTCTTCCAATAACTTGTCGGCACTTTCCACGTCATTGTTTGCCAATGCTATCTCTGCCTTTGCATATGAATACTCAATATCACTCTTGTCAGCTACCATTTCTATTATGTCCAGAGCCTTATGGTAGTCTTTTTCGTCATTTGCGGCAAGACGTGCTTTGAAAGCGAGTGGGGTAGTGGCTCCTGGATATATAGCCAAAGCGAGGTCTGCCGCTTCGACAGCCTCACTTATGTTTCTTATGGCGTAGTAAAACTCAGCCACATCGATTATCTCTTCTGAATCAAGTATGGCTACACCATGTTCTCCATTTCTGAAACTCTCGTATCTTGAGAGTAACTTTTTGAATTTCTCGCTTCTATAGTATTCGTCCATATATGAATCGTCGGTAGTATGTCACTTCACGCTCTTTTTTGCCCAGGCATCCTTGAGACCAACAGTCTTGTTGAATACGAGGTGTCCCTTCTTGTCTGTGTCAGGGTCAAGCATGAAATAGCCTATCCTTTGGAATTGCAGGTAATCGCCTGGTCGTTTCTCACCTACATAGTTCTCAACGTAACAGGTATCAAGGGTCTTAAGACTGTCAGGATTGAGCAGTTCATGGAAGTCTCTCTCGTCTGCAGACGGATTTTCTACGGTGAACAGTCGGTCATATACCCGAACTTCTGCCTTCAGGCAACTGTCGGCACTTACCCAGTGTAGAGTGCCTTTGACTTTCCTGTTTGCGCCCTCCATTCCGCTTTTGCTTATAGGATCGTATTCTGCGTGTATTTCCGTTATGTTTCCTTCTGTGTCCTTGACACATCCGGTACATTTTATAATGTATGCATTCTTTAGCCTGACTTCTTTGCCTACTGATAGACGGAAGAATTTCTTCGGAGCGTCTTCCATGAAGTCATCACGCTCTATCCACAAGTTTCTTGAGAAAGTGATAGTGTGAGTACCATCTGTCTCGTTCTCCGGATTGTTTACTGCCTCCATTTCTTCTGTTTCACCCTCTGGGTAGTTTGTAATGACAAGCTTCACCGGATTAATAACTGCGCTCACTCTTGTGGCACGTTTGTTCAGATCGGTTCGGACGGCAGCCTCAAGCAGTGCCATGTCGTTGAGAGCGTCAAACTTGGTATATCCTATTGAATCTATAAAGTTTCTGATACTTTCCGGAGAATACCCTCTTCGTCTCATACCGCTTATTGTCGGCATTCTTGGGTCATCCCATCCATTTACTTTTCCTTCCTCCACGAGGGCAAGCAGTTTCCTTTTGCTCATCATGGTGTATGTAAGGTTGAGCCTGTTGAACTCTATCTGTCGTGGTCTGTAGCTGTTCTGACCATCCTTTTCACATAGATAATCGACAAAAAGGTCATACAGTGGGCGGTGGGGCACGAATTCCAGCGTGCATATAGAGTGTGTCACACCTTCAAAGTAGTCACTCTGTCCGTGTGCGAAGTCATACATTGGGTAAGCATGCCATTTCGTTCCAGTGCGATGATGTGAGGTATGTATTATTCGATATATAATTGGGTCTCTGAAATGCATGTTGGGATTCGCCATGTCCAGTTTTGCGCGAAGCACCATGGACCCTTCTTCTGCTTCGGGAGTGTTCATTTTCTCAAAGAGTCTCATGTTTTCCTCAACAGGTCTTTCCCTGTATGGTGACGGAGTTCCAGGGGTTGTAGGCGTGCCTTTCTGTGCTGCAATCTGTTCGCTTGTCTGCTCGTCAATATATGCCCTGCCTTTTATTATGAGCCACTTGGCAAAATCCCACAGCTTGTCGAAATAGTCTGATGCATAGTATATGTTTCCCCATTTGAATCCAAGCCACTTGATGTCGTTCAGTATGTTCTCGACATATTCTGTGTTCTCTTTGGTAGGATTGGTATCGTCAAATCTCAGATTGCATACTCCGTTGTATTTCTCTGCAACTCCAAAGTCCATGCAGATAGCCTTGGCATGTCCGATGTGGAGATAGCCGTTTGGTTCTGGTGGAAAACGAGTCTGGATCCTACCTCCATTCTTTCCTTCCGCAAGGTCTTCTTCTACGAACTGCTCTACGAAACTTAGACTTTTCTTTTCTTCGCCTGTGATGATTTCTTTAGTATCTGCCATGTTGTCTGAATATAATAGTTTTTATTTATTTTCTATTTGAGTGCAAATTTAACCAAATTTCGTGAGAATACATGACTGGGATATGAAAAAATCTGTTTATAACCCATATTTAATGATTATAAATACTTTTTATATGCCTCAAAAGGGAAAATGTTGATTTTAATTAAATTATTTGTCAAAAATGTTTGGAGATAATAAAAAAAATGTTTATCTTTGCAAACGTTATCCTGAATACAATCTTTTTACCTTAAAGGAAGCTAATACCTATTGAGATTGAATGCTCTGCGTTGCGAAACGAGGGGCATTTCTTTTTTTATAGCCATTAGTTCAATAATTTACATCTCATGTAATACGAGATTATTCACAAGAACATATCACTTGTTGTTTTGTCAACTTGTCAATCGAAAGCATGTCGGATAAATCCACTGTTTATCTATTTGGAATCAACCGTCAAATTTTTGAAGAGTCTTTTGCTCCTTGCCACCATTTCTTTTATTTTTCCATTGAAAGTGCCAGACGACAACAGGGCATCTATTGTCGTACCCATCCTGTAATCCCATTTGTTGAAACAGTCATTAGGATTGTTGATACGTTCACACTGAACGTTATCTTCCCTGAGTATGCTATCCATAGCCAGCCAATCCTGCATACATATCATGCAGAGCATAGACGGACTGTACATGTGGCGTGCAATTATTTCCTCCGCCAAACGAGGTGGAAGCGACTTGGGGGCAATTCCTTCCTTATGGAGTCTAGTAGCGTAGTATCTTTGCACTCTCGCTTTGTCTTCCTCCCACCATACACGCAAAGAAGGCATGTCGTGTGTTCCTGTCGTTGCTATACTTCGGTAAGGGTATGCTTCTGTATGTCCAAATTCATAGTAGTCATTTTTTGGCAACGTCTGCACCTCTGTAGATAATATTCTTAACTTTTCTATTACCTCATCCATACCGTGAGGTCTATACCCCATGTCCTCAGCGCACACGAGCATCTTCGAATCCTCCAAAATATTCAGTAGTGTATGTTCTCCGTTATTTTTCCATAGATATTGATGTCTGTCTCCATAATAGTTGTTGTATATTCTCATGTAAGCATCCCTGTCGTTGGAACTCAACACGGCGAATAATGGCTGGTTGTAACCGTAAACACGTGGATGGTACATGTTGCGGTATTTCTCATCCTCTATGAACAGCACATTCGTACATATTCTCTTTAGTCCATCTCTTATCCAAATGCTGTTCTCGTCTTGCTTGTCACGGAACATGTTTTCTATTTTCTCCTGACAGTCATATTCTGTTTTGAGACCGTACATGTTATATGGCAGTTTGTTTAGGAATACTTCCTTTACATAATCAGCATGTATTCCGAACCCCCTTTCTATTTCCTCATCATTCACGAATGGTTTTGTCATCAGTTCCTTGCGGAATGTCAGTCCGTAACCGGTTATCTCTTCGGCACTCAAAGGCAATGAAGGAATGAAATGTCCGAGCACGGGAGTAAAGTTGTTCTGCGGTATTGCCCATAGTGCGAACAATGCGGCAATATGGTCAATACGCATCACGTCGAAGTATCGTTCCAGATACTTAATGCGGTTTCTCATCCATTCCTCCCATTCACTACACCTTATATATATAGGAAACCTCCAGTTTTGTCCATTCCTGTCTCCATCGTAAGGAGGTATGCCCATTCTCATTGTCATGTCGAATATGTCAGGATGTTGCCATACTTCCACGCTGTCCAGTCGGAAACCTGTCTGCATGTCACACATAAGGCTAATCCCTTTCTTTCTTGCGTATGAAGATGCTTTTGCAAGTTGCCTGTTGAGTCTATACTGAATATACTTGACTTTTTCAGTCTCTTTGCGCATTTCTGAATCGTCATCAAGTAACTTTTCCAGTTTCCCCATCTCATAGTTTGCTGCAACTTCCCATTTCCTGAAGTCGGATGTTCCATGTCTTTTGCTCATAGCCTTAAAAATGGCGTAAGCATTGAGCCAGAAAGCGTTGTTGTTTGAGAATTCCTTGTAATCATCTGTTGACATCTCCCTTTTGCCGTTTTTGTTGAAGAGATAGTCAATATATATCTGTTTGACATTCCCAACAGCCTTATAGTCGCAGTGTCTGTATGCTTCCAGTTCCATTCGTCTTCTGTTGAATTCCGTTCTCTCCATGCTGTTTTCTGGAATAAGTTCAGAAGCATCGAAGTATATCGGGTTTATGGCAAAAGCCGATATGGAGTTGTATGGATTTGTCTCATTCCATCCGGCAGAGTTTCCCGTATCGTTTATTGGAAGCAGCTGTATCACTCTTATTCCACACATCGAGCACCAGTCGATGGTTTTGATAAGGTCGCCCATGTCACCTATTCCAAAGGAGTCTTTAGTCCGGAGAGAGAATAGCGGAACAGACACACCACTTGCCTTCCATGTTTTTTCCATGACATGTATGGAGCCACCATCCTCGATAGCCACTTGTCCGTCATGCAGTGTCTCAAAATGTGTGACTCTGTTGTCTCCTTCTTCCCATTTTCTCAACCTATTAGTGTTTCTGTCCACTACAACATATTTGTATTCAAGCGCATGGTTGATATTCTCAGTGTTGAGAGCAAGATTCCACTCGTGGTTGCCGCAATATGTCATTTTGATATATCTTGACGGACTCCAGTCGCCTATGGAAGGATGGTTGCCGCAAATTGCGAGTATCTCGTCATCGGCAAGTTGAGGAGCAGACACCTTGAAGATAACGGTTTTTCTGTATATAGGTAATCTGTTCTTGTTCTTTTCTATTCTTCCACTACTGCATTTTCCTCTTACTACGTCGGTATAAAGATGCCATAACAGGGGCGTGTCTCTCCAGAAGTCGTAGAGCAGGTAGTTCTTGTCGGCTTCGCAATGAACGACTCTTTTTATGCTATTCCATTCCTTCCTAACAATGTTGCCGTTTGAATCCTCTATTTGGTAATGGTAGCTGATATCTCTAATCTGTCCCTTTCGCATTTCCATGAGAACAGTCTCAGTATGCCAAGAGTCACCATCCTCTGAAAGAAGCGGAACGTTGTGCGTTCTTTGCCTTCCATTGTCATTTGTGCTTGTGATGATGGCGTGTACACTCTCGCCCCAGTTGGTCCTGTAGTTTATGAAGAAGCAGAATTTCATGTATGCGTAATTAAGTTAATTGAATGTAGAATGACGGTTTCGCTGCGCCGCTACTTTTGAAAAAAGAGGGAACCATGCGTGTCTTTGAAAGACATCCACGGTTCCCTTTTTATGCAACTAAATAATTAATTCTTACACTATTGTTAAATATCCCATCCTATTGCGGAAGCTCCAAGTACTGCTGCGCTGGCACCATCAAGGGAACTGATAAGGAACTGAGCTTTGCCTTTGAAAATAGGCAGTACATTCTTGTCGTAACTTCTTTTAATTGGTTCCATTATCAGGTCTCCAGCCTTTGCCATTCCTCCGAAGAATACGAAAGCCTCTGGCGATGAGAAGGCTGTGAAGTCAGCGCAAGCCTCACCAAGCATGTTGCCAGTGAACTCGTAAACTTCCTTGGCAAGTTCGTCACCTTTTCCTGCTGCAATGGATACTTCGAGAGATGTGATGTCCTCAGGCTTCAGTTCGCGAAGAAGTGACGGACGGTCTGTTGTCTCAAGCATCTCGCGTGCTGTGCGAGCTACGCCAGTAGCAGAGCAGTAAGCCTCAAGGCATCCTCTTCTTCCACATCCGCAGTTTCTGCCATTCTCGCGTCTCATTATCACATGTCCCAACTCTCCGGCAAAACCGTCGCATCCATATACCAATTGTCCATTAACTACAATGCCAGAGCCGACACCGGTTCCAAGAGTCAGCATGATGAAATTTTTCATACCCCTTGCTACGCCGTATGTCATTTCTCCTATGGCAGCTGCGTTTGCATCGTTAGTAAGTGCAACTGGTATGCCAAGTTCTTTTGAGAACATCTCAGCGAGTGGAACTATACAATCGTGTGCCCATGCGAGGTTGGGCGCATATTCAATGGTGCCCTTGTAGAAGTTCGCATTAGGAGCACCAATTCCCATAGCCTTGATGTATTCAATACCACCGACGTGGTCGATGATTGGCTGAAGTGCTTCTACAGACGCTTTTACATAATCCTCAACTGTCTTGTGTCCTTGTGTCTTGATGGCTGTCGTCACTTTAATTTCACCTCTTTGGTCAACAATTCCAAATACAGAGTTTGTTCCGCCAAGGTCTAAGCCTATTACATAGGGTTTCTGCTGATTTACTACCATAGTATTTGTCTTAATTTAAGTTAGAAATTATCGTATTAGAATAAGTTTACTAATTGCAAAGGTATAAAAATTAATAGTCAGTACAAAGTTTTGAATGGTAAATTTGCTTATTTCGTATATTTTTTGCAATTTTGCAGTCAATTATGAATTTGCCTTTTCCTTTTCAGATAGATATCCTTGATTGCATTTTCAAGGGAATAGCCATAGGAATATTGGCTTCTGCGCCAATGGGTCCTGTCGGAATACTATGTATCCAGCGTACATTGAACAAGGGACGTTGGTATGGTTTCGTCACAGGAGTAGGAGCTGCTGCAAGCGATATCATATATGCCCTCATAACTGGTCTGGGCATGAGTTTTGTGATGGATTTCATCGGTAATGAGCACAACAAGTATCTATTGCAGATATCCGGTTCCATTATGCTGCTTGTTTTCGGAATCTATTGCTTCAAGTCCAATCCGATGAAGAATGCCCATCGAAGCTCTAACAAGAAAGGGTCGCTGAGCCACAACGGCATTACGGCTTTTTTTGTCACATTGAGCAACCCCCTTATCATTTTCCTGTTCATGGCAACATTCGCACAGTTCGCTTTCGTTATTCCAAGCCATCCATTTGAGATGACGGTTGGATATCTGAGCATAGTGCTGGGCGCACTGCTTTGGTGGTTCGGACTGACATGGGTCATTGATAAGCTCAGGAACATTTTTGATGCAAACGGAATACTTGTTATTAACAAGGTGATAGGCTCCTTGGTTATAATATTCTCAGTGATAGCCTTATTGGGACTTGTGTTTAATCTCTATCATCTTCCGAATTTCTGATTAAAGACCATTATTATTGCAATATGTTTATAGCTGAAAAACTTAGGAAGACATCAATAGCCGAATATCTTCTGTATATGTGGCAGACAGAAGATCTTATAAGGGCATATGGATGCTCGCTTTCAAGAATAAAGAAAGAATATATCTCCAGATTCGACTACGATGATGAGCAAATGGAGGATGAGACTGACTGGTTTGCCAATCTTATAAGAATGATGAATTCTGAAGGAGTGAGGGAAAATGGTCACTTGCAGATAAATAACATCCTTATGCAGGACCTGTGTGAACTACATGCCGCATTGCTCGCCTCAACGAAATTCCCTTTCTATAATGCTGAATATTTCAGGGTGCTACCCTTTGTTGTGGAACTGAGAAACAAAGGTGCAAAAAAAGACGAGAATGAAATAGAGACATGCTTCAACGCTCTTTATGGCACCATGATGTTGCGACTCCAGAAAAAGGATGTTTCTCCAGAGACTTCAAATGCCATAAAGGAAATAACGACACTCGTCGGTATGCTTTCCGACTATTATATAAAGGACAAAAATGAGGGACTGGAACTGTGATGTCACATCATTCCATTTTCCGACTTTTTTTATTCACCATAACATCCAAAGCATATAAAATACTAATATAACATTATGAACATACTGATAACAGGCTGCAACGGCCAGCTCGGCAACGAGATGAAATTGCTGGAGGCATTATATCCTCAGCATACATGGTTCAATACAGATGTTGCAGAACTCGACATCACGAACAGTGATGCCATAGATACTTTCGTAAGTACAAACAATATTGACGGAATAGTAAACTGTGCTGCATATACCGCAGTGGACAAGGCAGAGACAAACAAGCAACTGTGCACTGCTCTTAATGCTGAAGCACCGGCATACCTTGCCATGGCTATCGAGAAAAGGAAAGGATGGATTATACAGATAAGTACAGACTATGTCTTTGATGGTACAGCGCATTTGCCATACAAGGAGGATGATACTCCATGTCCTGACAGCGTATATGGCAGTACGAAACTTGCAGGTGAAATAGCACTTATGAAACTATGTAGCAAGTGGATGATAATACGTACAGCCTGGCTTTACTCTATATATGGCAACAATTTCGTGAAGACTATGCTCAGACTCGGTAAGGAAAAGGATGAACTGGGAGTCATATTCGACCAGATTGGAACACCAACCTATGCCCATGACCTTGCCGTGGCTATAATGACAGCCATAGACAAAGGTATAGTAAACGGAGTTTATCATTTTTCCAACGAAGGAGTTGCAAGCTGGTATGACTTTACAAAGGCCATACACCGCATTGCCGGAATAACCAACTGCAATGTCAAGCCTTTGCATACCGAGCAATATCCAACGCCTGCCAAAAGACCTGCTTACAGTGTCCTCGACAAGACTAAGATAAAGAATACTTTTGGCATCACGATTCCCCATTGGGAGGAATCACTCAGATGCTGCATTGCCAAACTTAATGATGTGAAATAATTGGCGGATAATAATATAAACGCTGTCAGAATAATGAACAAGGAAATAGAAAGAAGAAGAACATTTGCCATCATATCCCATCCTGATGCAGGAAAGACAACCCTTACAGAGAAGTTCCTGCTCTTTGGTGGACAGATTCAGGTGGCAGGAGCCGTCAAAAGCAACAAGATACGAAAGACTGCAACGTCCGACTGGATGGATATAGAGAAGCAACGTGGAATCTCTGTCTCAACATCGGTGATGGAGTTTGATTACAATGACTATAAGGTCAACATTCTCGACACACCAGGACACCAGGATTTCGCAGAAGATACTTATCGCACTCTCACAGCCGTTGACTCCGCCATCATAGTCGTTGACTCTGCCAAAGGTGTAGAGACGCAGACTCGCAAGCTGATGGAGGTGTGTAGGATGAGGAACACTCCTGTCATTATCTTTGTCAATAAGATGGACAGAGAGGGAAGGGACCCATTCGACCTTCTTGACGAACTTGAGCAGGAACTGAATATAAAGGTACGCCCTTTGTCATGGCCAATCAATCAGGGTGCAAGATTCAAGGGTGTCTATAACATTTACGAGCAGCAACTCAACCTGTTTACTCCTAATAAGCAAAGGGTGACGGAGAAAGTAGAGGTTGACATATCATCAACCGACCTTGACGACAAGGTTGGTGCTGACGATGCAGCACAACTAAGGGATGACCTTGAACTGGTAAGCGGTGTATATCCTGTTTTTAATGTTGAGACTTATAGGAATGCCGAAGTAGCCCCTGTGTTCTTCGGTTCTGCATTGAACAATTTCGGAGTGCAGGAGTTGCTTGACTGTTTTGTTGAGATTGCACCGTCTCCCCGTCCTACAAAAGCAGAAGAAAGGGAGGTAAGCCCTTCTGAAAGTAAATTCTCCGGATTCATATTCAAGATAACTGCAAACATCGACCCTAACCACCGCTCTTGCATAGCATTCTGCAAGGTATGTTCCGGTAAGTTCGTACGCAACCAGCCTTATCTTCATGTAAGGCTCGGCAAGACCATGCGTTTCAGTTCTCCTACACAGTTCATGGCTCAGCGTAAGAGCACTATTGAAGAGGCTTGGCCTGGAGACATTGTCGGTTTGCCGGACAATGGCGTGTTTAAGATAGGCGACACCATTACAGAGGGCGAGCCGATACATTTCAGGGGATTGCCATCATTCTCTCCGGAAATGTTCAAATATATAGAGAACGACGACCCGATGAAATCCAAGCAACTCGAGAAAGGCATACAGCAGCTTATGGACGAAGGTGTTGCCCAGCTGTTTGTCAATCAGTTCAACAACAGAAAGATTATAGGTACAGTAGGACAATTGCAGTTTGAGGTTATCCAATACAGACTTGAAAATGAGTACAATGCCAAATGTCGGTGGGAACCTGTACACTTATACAAAGCCTGCTGGATAGAAAGCGACAACGAGAGTGAGTTGGAAAATTTCAAGAAACGTAAATACCAATACATGGCTAAAGACCGTGAGGGTAGGGATGTCTTCCTTGCAGACAGCGGTTATGTGCTCAGTATGGCCCAACAAGATTTCGAGCATATTAAATTCCACTTCACGAGCGAGTTCTGATTATGTTTTCAATGAAGCAGCATAATTGTTGCAATGCCTATAGTAATGGATATGATATCTTGGTGAATATGGTTTCATTGTTGATAAGGTTAATAACCTATCGACTGAAAGGTTAATAACCTATCAACTGAAAGGTTATTAACCTTATTGGCAACGCAAACGATATAATCTGCCAATGAAACCTATTTACCTGAATCTTTCTATTATATCGCGCCAATGAAACCTATTTACTGAATCTTTCTATTATATTGTTTGACCATTTCTATTAGATAAATCCATCTATTTATACGTTATTATGATTCTATTTTTCCTCAGATATGCAACAGTAACACATTTTTAACATTGATTTGTTGGATGCATTATATTTAATGATTAAATTTGCACCACATTTAATTAATACATTAACTTTTAAATTTTACGATTATGAAAAAGTTTCTACGTTATTCATTAGTCGGTCTGATGGCACTTGTCAGTGGTTCAGTGACAGCCCAAGTCGTTTCAGACTCGTTTACCAAGAATTTGCTTGACAGTACATCAAATGGTTATCAGGATTTGAGTAATGTTGCATTAAACTCATCCGCCCGCTATAAACTTAATGCGGCATCAAATTATGGTAAATGTTTCCAATTGCGTTCAAAGAATTCAAACTCTGGAGTTGTAACTACTACTACTGGTGGCGTTGCAAAGAAAGTAACTGTTGTATGGTATAATGACGGAACCATTTCCAATGCTAACGGAAGAACAATAGAAATTTATGGTAAGAACGAGCCATACGTAGCGGTGTCTGACCTCTATTCCGATGACACAAAGGGCACGAAGATAGGTTCTGTAGTGTATAACGCTACTGCGACGACACTAACGGCATCTGTTAATCTTGAGGGAAATTATCCATACGTTGGGTTCCGTTCAAAAGAAAATTCCCTTTACACGGAGTCTATTACAATTGATTGGAGTGGCGAGGCATCTGAGACTAAGCTGAATGCAGGACTCGAGTTCTCTTCTTCAAACATATCTTTGAAAGTTGGCGAAGCTTTTACAGCTCCTACATTTACCAAGGCTACAACTGCTGATGTCAAATTCACTTCTGACAACGAGGCTGTTGCCACTGTTGATGCTAATGGTGTCATTACACTGGCTGGCGAGCTTGGAACAGCTAATATCAAGGCTACTTCCGAAGAGAACAGCGAGTATTATGCAGGTACAGCTACATGCCAGATAAAGGTTTATGATGTCAACACATACAAGAAGGCTACAGCCGTATCATCTGACAACTTCCTGTTGGTAGCCCAGCGCGACGACAAGACATATTACGCTTATCCATTGGATGAGACAAAAACCTATGGATATTTATCTACAGGCTCTGTAACTGGATATGTTGATCAGATTGAGGTTGACAAGACCTACAACGACGAGTTTACATTCACAGCAGTTGATGGTGGCTATACCATACAGGACAGCTACGGAAGATATTTGTATCAGTCTGGAACATACAAAAACTTCAATGTTTCTAAAACAAATAAAGGATATGTTTGGACTGTTGAGCCACAGACCGACGGAACATTCAAGATTTCCATGAATGGATATTTCATGCAGTACGGTGAGGGCACACACACCACATTCGGTGTTTATGACTCAGCACAGGACAAAGCAGTGCTTCCAATGCTCTATACTAAGGTTTCTGATGCCATCAAGAATGTAACAACAGTTGTCGAGCGCAACGATGCTAATGCACCAATCTTCAACCTTGCAGGACAGCGTGTAGGAAAAGACTACAAGGGCGTTGTAATACAGAATGGCAAAAAGTATCTCAACAAGTAATTCAGACAAACAATCATAAAAAATGTGTGCCGGTATTCATTATCGGCACATTTTTTTTTAATTCAAATGTTGCATGTCTCTGACATGCTGTCTGTAAACTTGCTAACTTGTCAACTTGTTAACTTTGAGCAAGTTTTTAAATTGCGAAACTTGGATTATGCGTAGCTGTGCATTCCTCCTAACAGATAGTTGACACCAAAATATGTCATGAGCAGAGTAAAGAAAGCCATGGCCATATAAACATGGTATTTCATGGGGTGTGCGAGGAAGGGAAGGGATTTGTTGTGGACTGCAACCCCATAAGTCATGAATGTTATCAACGCCCATGTCTCTTTAGGATCCCAGCTCCAATATTCACCCCAGCTTACATTAGCCCATACAGCACCTATGAAAATACCAGTCCCAAGGAAGGCAAGTGAGGGATAAAGGAGAACGAGTGAGAGTATTCTCAAGGAATGTATCATAACAGTGCCATGAGAATGCTCTTTTTTCTTTCTATACATTATTATATATATAGCGATGGCAGTCAGACTGCAGATGAAAGAAAGTGACAACAATGCGTAGGCAATCATTATGATACTCACATGTATGCTCAGCAATGGAGAATTGAGCACAGGCATAAGCTGTCCTATCTGTGGATCCATCTGGTTTATGTGGCTCACAAGCAGGAAAAGTCCTGAAAGAATAAACCCGAAAGTAATCATTATTGGGAAATGCCGGTATGTCAGCAGCGACAATACTTGTATAATCCATGCTGTGAACAGCATGGTTTCGTAGCCATTTGCCATTGGCACATAGCCACAAGCAATCCACCGCGTCACTAATCCGGCTGTGAGCAATAAGCATGAAGCACACATGGCGTATGGAATAGCTCTCATACACAAGCGAATGGTATATGATGCCTTTGCCGTGATTTTCAGTATAAGCATAATGACCGATAATAGTCCAAGCGTGAGGTTTGCCATAAACAATATCGTCGTGAACGGAATCGTATTGAGAATATGTTCCGCCATGTCAACATCCTTTGAAGGAAGTGTTACTCCACCGTTTCTTGTCTGGTAACTTCTGATGTCTTCCGTTATAGCCTTGAACTTTCTGAAGTCTTTCTCTTTGCAACACTGGTACAAAAGGCTGAAGGCATCTGATATAAAGATGGAATCGATGGATGATATTCCTCCTGGCATCTTCTCGGTAGGTGACAGCCAGAGTGTGTTGTGGTCTGCCACATGGGGGAACATCAACAAGGATGTGCCTTTCCTTAACTCAAACACAATTTGTAGTTTCGAGTCAATGTCGAATACCTGTTTGTGGAAACTGTCATGATTGCCGTTATAGTGTTCCACAAGATAGGGACCGAGTATGTATCCTCCTACATCAGGATTGATGAAGAAGTTGACAGGGCAATATCCGTCAATGTCAAACCTGTCCCTTACATCGCCTCCTTTAATTCTCAGTATAGGTTCCATGCACCATTCGTCTCCCCAGAATATAAATCCAGCCATTACTTGTACGGCAGAAAGTCCATTATAGCTGCTCCTTCCATGAATCTTCCTCACAAAGTCCGTAGCGAAAGTTTCAACCGTACATACCCTTCCGTTATGGCTGATATGCAGGCTGCCCATGTCCTTTGCAACATCTGCTGGAATGGTAGTTTGTGCAATGGAAGAAGTGAAGCATCCACCGGCAAGGAGAATAGTTATAACCCTTGCGTTCCTAAATGCTTTTTGTGCCATACGAAGCACCTTTCTGTATGGACCATTCTTACGCACAAGCATCAACGACATGGAAATGACAAGCAGTGCGTAACCACAATATGACACGGGTATTCCCCATGGGTCGCTGTTGACACTCAGCGTTGTTCCGTTCATGTCGTCATCAAAAGAGTTCTGACAAAGTCGGTAACCTTTGCGTACATAAATATTGTTCATCGACACCGTTGCCGTTTCCTGTTCATTTCCATTATAGACTACAATGTCAGAGGCATAGTCTGCCGGGGAAGAAGTGCCCTTATAGTATTCCACATGAAAGTCCTTAAGTTTTATGGAAAATGGAAGTTTGGCATGACTCATTCCTGTGCCAGTGATGGATGTTACGAGGAATGAGTCTTTTGTCTCCCCTTTTCTGACATGCAACAATCCCTTGCTTGAAGTGAAATGCGTTATGGCAGCTCCTGTCAGAATAACCATAAACGACAGATGCAGCAATAAGGTGGAGGGCTCTTTTATCCTTCTTTTGAACATCCAGCATGCAGAGAAAATGACGAGTAAAGCCCATGACAGCGTGAACCACCATGAGCCATATATCCATGTATGGGCATGAACAGTACCGGCACTGTGCTCCAGCAGAGTAGCTGAAGCCAGTGCGGCAACAATTATAATGTAAAATGTGCAAAGAATTCCTTTTGTCATTACTTATATATTAATCACTTTTGTTGACGAATAAACAAGTTGTTTCCTCTATATTGACCTCAAGAACTTCACCACAGCATCACGGTCAGACTTAGGCAGATAGTAAAACTTCTCTGCGCTGAAATAAGCCTCAGACTGTTTGCTGTATGCATGCCACATGATAGCCTCTATCTCGTTGCGTGCTCTGCAATCATGCAACCTGTCCTCTGCGCCTGTGTTTATCATGCTCAGTCCTCTTCCCCACAATGGTGTTGTACGGCACCATGAGCCATGTATGTCGTTTATCATGAACAGCCTATGCTGCACCATGTCCGTATATGGATATATTGTTTGGTTTGCATATCTTGGCAGCTTGAGGTTTCTGGAACGTATAATCTCCGGCTCCCAGAAATCATCTGTCGTTGTTTGCCATTTCGGTCTGTGACATGAGGCACATCCTATCTGGTTAAACACCTCCTTGCCTCTCTGCACTATGGTGTCATTGAGATTTCTCGCTCTCGGAATGGCAAGTCCCCTATGCCATACCATGAAGCTGTAGAAACTGTTGTCACTCATCTCAGGTGTGAAGTTATGCCATGGGTTGTCAAACTGGTTTGTAGTAGGAGAAAGTAGTCCTCTCACTGCCTCTGCTATCCCCTCGTCAGTACCATCTGCATAGTAAGGAGATGATGGGTTTGCCTTGATGGCTTCTATTACTTCCGGTGTCTGGCTCATTTTCTTTGCCCAGGCTTCAGTAGTGTACAGATATGGCCTGTCAGAGCGTGAGACGTTAGTAATGTTCCATATAGCGTTGGCTCCGGCACCATCCTGCAAAGAACCACGTGTAAGAGCGTATGTGAATTTCTTTATTCTGTTCACACCATTGGCTGTGTACATGGCTGTCGCTGCCCAGTCGTCTGCGTCCTTGTCCCACATGCTGGGATTGAGACTCGCTCCCATGGCTGCCTCTCTCCGGTATTGCTCCTTTATGGAGTCGTCAGGAATGGCATCGAGCAATCCTGTTCCCATAATGCCTATTGTACTTTCGAGACGGAACGCAAGGTTTTGTGGCACAGGGTCGGTATTGAATGCACTGAGAGGTATGTTCAGCTCAGGGTATATGAGCGAGAAGCTCTCTCCGTCAGGAAATTTCATGGGAAGTCCACTTTCCATAGCCGTCACATTCTTCCAGTCCAACTCTATCTGGCTCTCGTCTATAGGTGGAAGGAAGGGTGATGTGGCAATAGTCTGCGGCATACCAGTAACTTCGGAAGCATAAGGTCCGTCGTTGCTGTTGGCACCATCAACAGGGTGATAAACTACGAGTAGATAACCATTGCCCCATGAGGCAGTGTATTTGTCCACCCTTTTGCCATGACCATAGCCTGGATGGCAGTCAAGGCATGACTTTCTTACTGCTGCGGGACCAAGTCCGTTGAATGGTGGGGTATTGGTATTGAAATTTCTCTCAAAGAATGTCTCACCAAGATTGAATGCTTCTGTTAGTCCCATCTGTGTGACTGCAGGTGTCTCGTCTTCATAGCATCCGGCAGACACATTGTCAGTCGTTCCAAGCAATCCACCTGGATACCATTCCTCTGCAAGGAAATTGCCGGTAGCTCTTCCAACGTATGTCCCATCGTATTCCGTATCTGGTATTGTCACCTCAGCAGTGTCATTGCTGTCGCTGCATGATGCCACCGACATTAATGATAGTGCTCCGAAGAGAGACATTGCCAATCCTTTGTTGTTTATTGCTCTCATATAAAACGATATTATTACATTATTATTATATAAATATGGTTTTGAGGTTTCAGGTTCTGAGGTTTTGAAAGTTGAGGTCAACCCCCAGCCCCTCACTGGGGAGGGGGAGGTTGAAAGTTGAATGTTCCTCAATCTTCAAAGACCTTACGACCTTGGGTCCTTCTTTCTATCTTAATCCTGCCGACCATTGAGCGGCAGCCTTCAGATTGGCATCAAGCTCGTTGATGGCATCCATTGCAACTTTTACTTTCGGTGACTGTGGAGCATCAACGAAAGCTGTTCCTTTCTGGCATTCTTTAAGTGCATCAAGTGAACTGTTCAGTGAACTTTCAATCTTGGTTGCCAAATCAGGATTCATCTCTTTCAGTAATGTCATTGCAGAATGCTCATGTGGAGTGCCAAGGTCAAGACCACCATACAGAGAGTTTCTAATGCTGATGATGTTGTCGTAGAAGTCAACAAACGATTTCTTGCTGTAAGGAGACTCAATGTAGTTAGGGTCTTCTCCTGTATAGGCGTTGCCCATCTTTGTGTTTGCCACCTCGTTGGCAATGTTGGAGCATCCAGACTCGAATATTGTGATGAGAACTTCCTGCCATGTAGCGAACGTACTTCCAGCCTTAGTGGCACCAAGCATGTTGTCACCATAATAAGAAGTGCCAATCTGTGTTTCCAGCTCACACTCCTCAACCCTGTCAAGATGTGATTGTGATGCACTTTCTCCTCTCCATGCCACCTCAAGCTGGAAGCATCTGTCACGCAAGTCACCTGCCACGGCAGTAGCATAAACAAGCTCTTCTTCCCCTGTTACATTCTTGCCTGTAAATGCAGGGTCGTCTTCCACTCCTTTAAGCGAGCTTAATGTTCGATTGCTGCCATTGCGGAAGATGATGAACTCTATTCCATGGAAGCCAAGGAGTTCCTGTCCAAGCTTTGCTCCGGCATATGATATACCATTATCTCCATCATCGAGCATCTGTATTTGCTGTTTGTTGCTTAGTGAGACAGCAAGACCATTCAAGTCCAAAGGCCATGTGTCAATGTGTGGGTCTATGCCGAAGGTCGTGGCAGGTCCGTAAAGGAAAGCCTCGGTTTTTTCCCAATATGACCTTGCATTAAGGAACGATGTGCATATTCTGTCTATATCCGATTGCGTCAGCGTGCCGTCGCGTAATGCAGCTTTTGCATTGTCGAGATATTCGTATAGGTCGCTTGTCTCGTTTGCCAAGCTCGTATATGTGGGATATACTACACTGTTGAGATATTGGGATGTTATGTCCCTAATAGACTCTACCTGTTCAGTGGTTTCTCCCCCTTCATAGTTGTCGTCATCGCTGCTGCAAGATGTTATTCCCATGGTGAATGTAACAGCTGACACTCCAAGCATTGTGATGTAAAAATGTTTTTTCATTGTTGTGATAATTTTATTTGTTTAAAGTTTCGCTGGTCTTAGATATGCTGTCAGTTAATAAGTTTGACATGTAAATAGCCATGTTGGCAAGTCTAATGACTTATTTGAATCAAAGGAAAAAGCCCTCGTATGCTATTCCGATGTTTAGACTTGGTTCATCATTATATTGACTTTTGAGAAATCTATGCGTGTAGTCAGCCTTTACAACTATCTGTGGTAAAGGATAATAATTAAGTCCGAAAGAAAGGTTCTTTTTTGAAGTGAATTCATATTTTGCCTGTTCTGTGGCGGGTATGTACGAATCATAGTATTCAAATCTGCCAAATACATACATCTTCTGGTTGTCTTCTCTTAGTTTGTGAAACTGAGAGAAGATGTTGTATCCTCCTTCAATTCCTATTGCGACTGCGTTTTTACCAACGGGAAGGCTGCTGTATGGGGCATTGCTGACCTTTGCTCTCGTGCGTTTAATGTCATTTATGACAGCAGCCTCACCTACATAACCATAATCAGCCTGACCGCGTACAATCCAGTTAAATCTCTTGAATGTAAAGTCAAACGACCCTATGGCTACAGTTCCTTTTATGTTGTCATAGGTCTTCTTCTCTCCAGTAGTTGTCTCACCCTCAAGGTCGTGTGGGTATGTGTTGTGCATGGAATTGCCGTAATAGCCACTAATACCAAGTCTAAGTCCAGGAATGGAGTAATTGTCAAGCCTTGCTGCAAATCCGTATTTGTTCGCCACTTTAAATTCAAAAGCTGAACCTGCACCATCATGAATCCATCCGTCTCTGCTGAAGTTGAAAGCGTCAAGACCAGCCACCACAAGTGCCTCGTATCTGAAATCACCAGATTTTCCCCAGATGCTTATTCCTGTATCGTGCCATGTCGATGGGAGTATGGTGTTTTCTCCTTCAGGACGATATACTGTGAAGAAATTCAATGGCTCATGATGCGCATTGTTGAGTCCTACGGGTACTACTATGTGTCCAGCTTTAATGTTGAAGGCTTTACCAAATGACTTTTGTATCCAGAACTGTTCCAGCTCAACCTCACCTCCTTTTTCAACTTCCTGTTCCCACTCACCAGCTTCCTCGTATTCCTGTTCTACGGCACTGCCTGTACCCGTATGTTCAAACTCAATCTCTGTACCCATGGTCCAGCCTTTGCCAAAATCATAACTAAGGTATATTACTGCATGTGGAATGTCAAACCTCCCATGACTTGGGTCGTTCTTGTACTGTGAAGGCTTGGAATATCTATATATGTTGTCACTATAGAAATTCCTAGACATAGCAACCTCTCCATAACCACCTACACTTAGTCTGTTTCCTTTAGCGTGTGACATCACGCTATCCGATGCGTTTACCTGTGCCGAAGCATAGCTTGTACATGTAAGACAGGCACACACCGTGATAAATTTCGTTATGTTTCTTTTGTTCATGTTTAAATAATGCTGATTTACGGTTGCAAAGGTAGGAATATGACTGATTTTTCACAATACCTAAATAATGTGAAATATTTATGATGTCAAAATACCTAAAAATGGTTATTGTAGATATGGATTTTTTTTAGTTACTTTGCATGTTATATGTGGGTATGGCGACAAGACATGATTTAGCCCATCGTTACAATAACTCCATAAGTGAAACTTAAATAATATTATATAATGAGAAGCCATAAGATGTACGAGGCAGATGACCAGATGATAATCCTAATCAGAGACAACTATGATTTGTTACAAGTATTGGGAAGGTTTGGCATTAATCTTGGTTTTGGAGATAAAACTGTACGGGAGGTATGCGAAGAGCAGAATGTCGATACTTATACATTCCTGTCTGTTGTTAATCTGACCATTAACGGTTTCTACAACACAGACGATACAACAAACATCTCTATACCGACACTAAAAAGATACCTGCTCTCGAGTCATGAATATTTCCTCAACTTTGAATTGCCGTTCATAAGGAAGGATCTTACTGAAGCTCTCAATGAAAGTGACAACCTTGCAAGACTTATCGTTAAACTGTATGATGAATATGCTCTCTTCATTAAGAAACACATGGTAAATGAGGAAAAGGAACTTTTCCCGTATGTAGAGGCATTGCTCAACGGTGACTTGTCAGAGGAATACGATGTGGATTCATCGTCTAAACTACATCATCTCACAGACCAGAAACTGAAAGAACTAAAGGACATCATTCTGAAGTACCTTCCCTCTGACAAACACCACAACAACCAGCTAATGGCTGCCTTATATGATATATATAATTGTGAGAACTGGTTGGCACAGCATGCCGAGGTGGAAGAAAGAATCTTCATACCTGCAATAAGAAATCTGGAAAAGAAGTCACGACAAAGAGGTGTTACTGCCAATATTACAAATATGCTAAACAATACAACTTCCGATTCAGCACAACTTAGCGAAAGGGAAAGGGATGTTGTTATTGGGGTAGTACAGGGAATGTCAAACAAAGAGATTGCCGACCATTTGTTCATCTCCGTCAACACTGTTATAACACATAGGCGCAACATCGCACGTAAGTTACAGATACACAGTGCAGCCGGGCTTACCATTTATGCAATAGTTAACAATCTCGTAGATATTTCATCTGTTAAATTATGATAACTTAACACTTAAAATACTCCATATCTTTTTATGTTACAATAAATAGTTGTAATTTTGCGAGCACTTATTTATTGTTCAAAAATTGAAACTTTGACAATCTTTTACTATTAGGCAGTTTTCCTTTTCGGAAAACTTTTCCGATAAAATGATTTGAAAAGTTTTCCAAAAGATAAACTGATAATGGAGATCAAGAACTTTACAATTACAAAGAGGGATGGAACGAAAGATAGATTCTCCCTTGACAAGATTATGAATGCCATTGTAAAGGCATTTGACAGTGTGAAACAACCAGCAGACCTTGGCATGCTTTCCAAAATCCTAAGCAACCTTGATATTCACGAAGGTATTACCGTTGAAGACATACAGAATCAGGTGGAAGTGTCCTTGATGAGAGAGGGGTTTTATGACGTGGCTAAGTCATTCATGCTTTATCGTCAGCAGCATACCGAGGATAGGGAGACATTGGCAAGACTTCAGTTCCTCTCAGACTATTGCGAGGCTGCCAATGCTGCTACAGGCTCGAAATATGATGCCAACGCAAATGTAGAACATAAGAACATTGCAACCCTAATAGGTGAGTTGCCAAAGTCAAGTTTCATAAGACTTAACCGCCGCCTCCTGACCGACAGAATAAAAAAGATGTATGGCAAGGAACTCGCAAACAAGTATGTTGAGATGCTTACCCACCATTTTATATATAAAAATGATGAAACCAGTCTTGCCAACTATTGTGCATCAATAACAATGTATCCATGGCTTATAGGTGGTACGACTTCCATTGGAGGCAATTCTACAGCACCCACAAACCTCAAGTCTTTCTGCGGTGGATTTGTGAACATGGTTTTCATGGTCTCCAGTATGCTAAGTGGTGCATGCGCAACACCTGAATTCCTTATGTATCTTAATTATTTCATAGGATTGGAATATGGAAAGGATTATTATCTGAACGCCGATAAGGTAGTTGACCTTTCTATCAAGCAGCGCACCATAGACAAGATGATTACCGACTGCTTTGAGCAGATTGTATATTCCATTAACCAGCCTACTGGTGCAAGGAATTATCAGGCTGTATTCTGGAATGTAGCATATTATGACAAATACTATTTTGAGAGCCTTTTTGGAAACTTCTACTTCCCAGATGGTTCACAGCCTGACTGGGAAGGACTGTCATGGTTGCAGAAGCGATTTATGAAATGGTTCAACAAGGAGCGCACAAAGGCTGTCCTTACATTCCCGGTAGAGACGATGGCACTGCTCACTAAAGATGGTGAGTGTATGGACAAGGAATGGGGTGACTTTACAGCTGAGATGTACTCCGAAGGGCATTCTTTCTTCACATACATGAGCGACAATGCCGATTCTCTTAGCTCTTGTTGCCGTCTCAGGAATGAGATACAAGATAATGGATTCAGCTATACGTTGGGTGCTGGTGGCGTATCAACTGGTTCCAAGAGTGTACTTACTATCAACTTGAACAGATGTATCCAGTATGCTGTCAACCACAATCTGGACTACAGGGATTATCTCTCGGGCGTAGTCGATTTATGCCATAAGGTCCAGATGGCATACAACGAGAATCTTAAGGAATTGCAGAAACACGGTATGCTTCCGCTCTTCGATGCAGGGTACATCAACATAGCAAGACAATACCTGACAATTGGTATTAACGGACTCGTGGAAGCTGCTGAGTTCATGGGTCTTTCCATTACGCCTAACGATGACTATAAGGCTTTTGTACAGAGTATCCTTGAGATTATTGAACATTATAACAGGAAATACAGGTCGAAGGAGGTGCTTTTCAATTGCGAGATGATACCTGCTGAGAATGTAGGCGTTAAACATGCAAAATGGGATAGGGAGGATGGATATCTTGTACCACGTGACTGCTATAATAGTTATTTCTACGTTGTTGAGGATGACTCTCTGACTATTATTGACAAGTTCAAGCTTCACGGAAAGCCATATATTGAGCACCTGACCGGTGGTTCCGCCTTGCACATGAACCTTGAGGAACATCTGAGCAAGGCACAGTATGCGCAGCTCCTTAAAATTGCAGCTAATGAAGGATGCAACTATTTCACATTCAACATTCCCAATACAATATGTAACGACTGTGGCACAATTGACAAGAGATATCTCAAGGAATGTCCACATTGCCATTCTCACAACATTGACTATATGACTCGTATTATTGGCTACTTGAAGAGGGTCAGCAATTTCTCACAACCAAGGCAGGAAGAGGCATCAAGAAGATACTATGCCACCAAGACGAAATGTCCTGACAAGGTGGAGGCATGATGTATGCTTAAATATGTCAACACTGGAGTGGTGTTCCAAGAAATACCTGACGAGGTGACTCTTGCCATAAACATCTCAAACTGTCCATGCAGATGTCCTGGTTGTCACAGTTCGTATCTATGGGGTGATATTGGAACACTACTAACGGAAAATGCTATAGATACGATGATTGGAGAATATGGCAACGAGATAACATGTATATGTTTCATGGGTGGAGATGCTGACCCGTACAATGTTGCGAGACTTGCCGACTATATCACGGAATTCCATCCTGCCTACAAGGTGGGATGGTATAGTGGAAGGACAATGCTCCCTACTAATGACATAAGGAAAAAATTTAATTACATAAAAGTTGGTCCGTACATCAAGCATCTTGGCAGCTTGAAGGAGAGAACTACGAATCAGAGGCTGTATAAAAAGAATGATGACGGTTCCTTCATGGATATAACATCAAGATTTTGGAGACAGAACACGTGAATATGACGTCACATGACAACAGACATCCTAAAATAGCTGTTATTGACAATAACACTCTTGCCGCACTGGGGTTGAAACACATCCTACAGCAGGTTATGCCTATAGCTGTCATAGACTGTTACAATAGCCTTGAGGAACTTGAAAATGGTGGAAGAGTTGATGATTATTATCATTTCTTCGCTGCTGTGACAGTAGTATTGTCTTCAAGGGCTTTTTTTGAAAGATATAGATGCAAGACTATTGTGCTTACTGGTTCCATGGCAGATAATCGTGGGTTCAGCAATTTCCATTCGCTTTGCGTTGATGTTCCCGAAAAAGAACTCGTCAAGTCATTGCTTAAACTTGAGCAGAATGCCCATGGGAAAGGAAAGAACTTGCCGCCTATGATAAAGAAGACGGGACAAGGCAAGTTATCCGTCAGAGAAACAGAAGTGATATCATTTATAGCAAGGGGTTATTCTAACAAGGAAATAGCAGACAAACTCAACATTAGCATTACGACAGCGATGACACATCGTCGCAATATTATGGAGAAACTTGGTATGCGTACGGTTTCTGCCATGACAATATATGCAGTCATGAATGGCTATGTTGATGTCAGTAGCATATAATAAAAGAAAACATCTTGATTATTATGGCTATACAGGCTTTATATAAAAACTTCCGGAAATGTGGATAAATCCTCATGCATCCGGAAGTTTTACTGTTAATGTCTTTAGAAATAATTAGGACTTATTCCTTGTTGGCAAGTGGTGAAGGTGTGGTATATACCCTTGCCTCAAGTTCTTTGTCAAGCATGTATTTACCATATCCATTGTCACCAATCATACGGAGTTTGTCTATAATCTCCTGTGCATTTTCCTCTTCCTCTACCTGCTCGTCGATAAACCATTTGAGCATACTCTGTGTGGCGAAATCATTCTCCTGTAATGCAAGTGCGTAAAGGTCGTTGATGAGAGCAGTCACTTTCTGCTCATGTGCCAATGTGTTTTCGAAAACGTCAAGGATGGAATTCCATGTCGTTGGCACTGCCTCAATAGGAGACAATACAACTCTTCCACCACGTGATACTACATAGTTGTACAGTATCTTGGCATGAGCCTGTTCCTCTTGGAATTGTATCTCATACCAGTTAGCTGTTCCACTATGTCCTTCAGAATGGCAGTAAGCAGCCATTGACAGATAAAGATAAGCTGACCACATCTCAGCGTTAATCTGTGCATTAAGTGCGTCTTCTAATTTCTTGTTTAGCATAATGTTATGAATTTAAGATGTTTATTTATATACGATTATAGTTAGAGAATCATCTGGTTTCATAATTCCCAGAATGACTGTTCTGTTTCTTCCATTAACATGTAAGCATTGCAAAGTTAAGTATAAAATGTGAAATGACAAAGGATGAGATGATTTTTTCCAGAGAAAAATATTATCTTTGCACCCATGAAAACTAATATAAGGAATCAGGAAATTAAATACGACCATTTTAAGGTGACACAGGAACAACCCTTGCTTGAATGGATGATAAGCAATATAGGAAAGAGCCGAAACAAGCTAAAGGATATACTGAAGGGCAGGGGAGTCACTGTGGACAAGAAAGTTGTCACACAATTCGACTTTATGCTGAAGCCTGGCATGACAGTGCGAATAAGCAAGAGCAAGGATAAGGGACAGTTGCTCAAGAGCCGTTATGTGAAGATAGTCTATGAAGACCAGTATCTTGTTGTCGTTGAAAAGAATGTGGGCATCCTTTCCATGGCAGCCGGACATTCCACTCTTAATGTCAAGTCTGTACTTGATGATTATTTTCGCAAGAGTCGCCAGAAATGTAACGCACATGTCGTTCATAGACTCGACCGTGATACGAGCGGACTGATGATATACGCAAAGGATTTTTCCGTGGAACAGATTCTTGAGCACGAATGGCACGATATAGTTTATGATAGAAGATATGTAGCTGTGGTGAGTGGGGAAATGGAGGATGACGAAGGCACCGTCGCTAACTGGCTAAAGGACAACAAGGCTTATTTCACATACTCATCGCCTGTAGATAATGGTGGCAAATATGCTGTTACACATTTCCACACACTTGACAGGACAACGGAGCACTCACTTGTGGAATACCGTCTTGAGACTGGACGCAAGAATCAGATTCGCGTTCACTCGGCAGACATAGGCCATCCTGTATGTGGTGATGTTAAATATGGCAATGGTGATAATCCTGCCGGCAGATTATGCCTACATGCCTATGTGCTGTGTTTCTATCACCCCATAACACATGAGCGAATGGAATTCCGTTCCAATATTCCAATGGTATTCAGACAATTATTCAAATAAATATGGAGAATTTCGAGTATTACATTATCGCCATTGCAGTTATAATAGCAGGCGTATTCATAATAAAGAAGATAACGGGATGCATAATCCGCTTAGTCATCACGTTGATAGTTCTTGGTCTATTGGCATACGTAGGTTATAAGACAGGTATGATAGACTTGATAATCACTACTAATGGCAAGACTGTTTAATATTCAGTCTTGTCATCTTTCTCTTGCCACATGCTGAAAGCTCTCATAGCCTCCTCACGCATCATGTTTATTATAGGAGTGCTACGGTCCTCAAGTTTCAGTTCCAACTCCTTGTAAATGAAATCATCATCAAAACCTATTGCAGCAGCGTCATAGCGGTTGTTGGCATAGTATATTCTGTCGAGATGTGCCCAGTATATAGCACCAAGACACATGGGGCAAGGCTCACACGAGGTATATATCTCGCATCCCGACAAATCAAAAGTATCAAGCCGTTTGCTTGCAAGTCGTATTGCTGACACCTCGGCATGGGCTGTAGGATCGCAGTCTATTGTAACCTTGTTGCTGGCTTCGGCTATTATCTCTCCATTTCTCGCAATGACAGCACCAAATGGACCGCCACCATTCTTGACACTCACCTCAGAGAGAGCTATAGCCCTTCTCATCAAATCCCTTTTTTCCATAGTATGTCCCTTTCATTCTGTAATTGTCACATCATTGTATATTCTGTCAAACACCTTCCTCAACTCCCCACGGTTAGCCATTATACGTCTGATTTCTGCCAGTCCTTCGGCATTTGAAGAGTTCTGGATCCACAATTTTATATATCCGTTTGTAGAGTATTTGTTTTCAAGATGTTCGAGGAATCTTTTCCACTGTTCCTCGCGATTCTTATCCGGATAGTTGTCAATGCCGAAAACAACCGTGCGCCTAAATACAGACTCAGGTTGCAAGTCACGGTCTGCCTCCGCAACAATCTTCCCATATATGCTCCTTGGAGAATGGGATGCAGAGGCACGATGGTCTTCTATCGCCTCTTTCATTATCCGTATTTGCTCTAGTGAGAACCATTTCCTGAGCCTGACGTCAGCCATGAGTATCTTGCCTCCGGTTATATGATGTATTGCACGCGGACCTTCAAGACCTGTGTCATGGTAAGCTGCTATAACCAATGCCATGTTAACATCTGCACCAATCTTAGATGCAAGGTCTATGGAGCGTTTCATCACGCTTGTCGCATGACTAAGGTTGTGTGCCCTGTCAAAATTTACGTAACGTGGTAGAATTTGCTTTTCCACGAAATCCATTATATCGAGGTTGATTCTTAAACTTGTGTCTGTCATATATAATATGTTTCTTCAACATCCATACAAATATACATATTATTTTCTGAACAAGACGAAGATTTCAGCAAAAATACTGTTAATGTACATTAATCACATTATATATCGCACTTACTTTACTATCTTTTTTCTTAACTTTGCATTGATATTCAATATATAGTTTAGCATTTCAGCTGAGAGATATATACCTGCTTGTTGAAAGAATGGAAATAATAATGAATGTAAGGCGCAATAGCCTGAAAGCATGGCTTCTCGCCGCAAGACCCAAGACGCTTAGTGGAGCCGCTGTCCCTGTAATGATTGGATTGACACTTGCCACGGACGACATTGGTGTTAGCAGAATCAATTTACTTCCTGCATTGTTGTGTGTATTATTCGCCTTTGTGATGCAGATTGATGCTAATTTTGTGAACGACTATTTTGATTTCAAGAAAGGCAATGACGATGAGACAAGACTTGGACCGGACAGGGCATGTTCAAAAGGATGGATTACGCCGAAGGCTATGAAGATGGCACTTGTCCTCACAACGCTTGTTGCATGTCTTGTAGGCTTGCCATTAATCATGTACGGTGGATGGATGATGGTTGTTGTTGGACTGGCTTGTGTGCTCTTCTGTTTCCTATACACAACCTCCCTGAGTTATCATGGCATGGGCGATGCCCTTGTACTGCTGTTTTTCGGAATAGTACCTGTGTGCTGCACTTATTATATACAGACCCACGAATTGACATTGCAAGTAGTTGCGGCTTCCATAGCCTGTGGCGTCGTGATTGACACACTACTCGTAGTCAACAATTTCAGAGATATTGAGAACGACATGAATGCCGGAAAGAAAACTCTTGCAGTACGTCTTGGACACCATAGAAGTCTAAGGCTGTATTTCTATCTTGGATATGTAGCATGTGCAATAGGTATAGTCTATTATCTCAATGGAAACCATGTAGCATTTGAACTACCCATCATTTATATTATCCTCCACCATAATGCTTATAGGGAAATGGTGAGAATAGGAAAGGGTAGGGGGTTGAACAAGGTGCTGGGTATGACAGCCAGGAACATACTCGTTTATGGATTGCTTGTTTGTGTGGGAATTATCATTTCTTAGTTCTCATTCCCAATATGTGAAAGTTTTTTTGAAGTGCTCAAAGCTTTGCTTAAATATATGAAAATATGTTGCTTTTCACGCAAAGCATTGCATTGTCTCATGCAAAGCATTGCATTGCCTCACGCAAAGCATTGCATTGCCTCACGCAAAGCATTGCAATAAACATTGTCTTGAATTCGTCGAACTCACGTTATTTTAAAAAGTAAAAGGAAGACAGATGGAATGATTGCTTGGGAAAAGTTTTCCCCTCCATCTATCTTCCTTAAACTCCTTTTTACTACTTCTGAAACTTTAGTACATTATTATTCTATCACAACAAGTGGAGCGTCCTCCATGACGTTCTCACCTTGTTTTACACAGATTGCCGTTACTGTACCAGACTTCTCAGCCTCAATGTTGTTTGCCATCTTCATAGCCTCTAACACCACTACTGTGTCGCCAGCGTTAACCTGCTGACCTACCTGCACTTCAATAGATGTGATGACTCCCGGCAATGGAGCTTTCACTGCATTAGCTGTATTGACATTAGCGGTTGGAGTAGCTGAAGAATCATCAGAACTCTCAGCTGTTGGATTGCCAAGTACTACTTTTTTCTTCTCTGGTTCGGCCTCAGGCTCCATCTCCACTTTGAAAGCCTCACCATTTACGGTTACATCAGCAACATTGTCAACTATGTCGCCAATCTCTACTTTATATTCCTTACCGTCTATTGTATATTTATATTCTTTCATCTTAATTTATGGTTTTGGTGTCATTACTTGGAATTTGGCATTCCATAAAGTAACCTTTGGCTTAATGGTAATAATGCCTGGTTCCTTGTCATGTACATTGTTGCCGGCGAACTCATGTAACGCCAGTGCAATGGCAGCATATATGTTCTTGTCTGTATTTGCCATAATCAATCAATTAAAAACTAATCTTGATAATCGAACGGGCATATTACATTGGCATACATCCGTGCTTCTTAGCTGGCAGGCTCTGCTTCTTGCTTGCAAGCTGTGCCAGTCCACGGCATATGCGGAAACGAGTGTTGCGTGGTTCTATAACATCATCTATATAACCATACTGTGCTGCCTGATATGGATTGGCGAAAAGGTCTGAGTATTCTTCTTCCTTCTCAGCAAGGAAAGCCTTTACATCCTCACCTGCATCTTTCTTCGCTTTTGCCTCACGTGCACACAGTACTGCCACGGCTCCACTTGCTCCCATGACAGCGATTTCTGATGAAGGCCATGCGAAGTTGAGGTCTGCACGCAACTGCTTGCATCCCATTACAATATGGCTTCCTCCGTAGCTCTTGCGCAGCGTGATAGTAATCTTGGGCACTGTTGCCTCACCGTATGCATAGAGCAACTGGGCTCCGTGAAGGATTACTGCATTGTATTCCTGTCCTGTTCCCGGAAGGAATCCAGGTACATCCACGAGAGACACGATAGGTATGTTGAAAGCATCGCAGAAGCGGACGAAACGCGCACCCTTTCGGCTCGCATTCGTATCAAGCACACCAGCGTATGCTGAAGGTTGATTGGCTACTATACCTACGCTCTGACCATTGAAACGAGCGAAACCAACTATGATGTTTTTAGCAAACTTAGGTTGAACCTCGAAAAACTCCCCATTGTCAGTAAGTGCTGTAATAACCTTATACATGTCGTAAGCCTTGTTGGGATCATCGGGTATAATCTCGTTAAGTATATCCTCTTTACGGTCAATAGGGTCATTGCATTCAACACGTGGAGCCTCTTCCATGTTGTTTGAAGGAATATAGCTAAGAAGGGTCTTTATCATCTCCATGGCCTCTTCCTCTGTCTTTGCAGTGAAAGATGTGACACCGCTCTTTGATGCATGTACCGATGCACCTCCAAGGTGTTCTGCATCGATGTCTTCACCCGTAACAGTCTTGACAACCTTCGGACCGGTGAGGAACATGTATGATGTGTTCTCCATCATGAGGATAAAGTCAGTAAGAGCAGGTGAATATACAGCTCCTCCTGCGCATGGTCCAAAGATTCCTGATATCTGAGGAATAACGCCTGAAGCTAAAATGTTGCGTTCGAAAATCTCTCCATATCCCGCAAGAGAGCATATTCCTTCCTGAATGCGGGCACCTCCAGAATCGTTCATGCAAATCATTGGAGCACCATTCTGCACAGCCATATCCATAACCTTGCATATCTTCTGTGCCATAGTCTCTGACAAGGAACCTCCATTAACCGTGAAATCCTGTGCAGAAACATATACTAAACGACCGTCAATGGTTGCGCTTCCACAAACGACTCCGTCGCCAAGATATTGTTTCTTATCCATTCCGAAATTATGGCAACGGTGCAGTTTAAACATGTCATACTCTTCGAAGGAACCCTCGTCGACGAGCATGTCAATACGCTCACGTGCCGTGTATTTACCTCGCTGATGCTGTTTGTCTATGGCTTTCTCACCACCTCCAAGGCGAGCCAGCTCGCGCTTAGCGATCAGCTCTTTGATTTTTTCTGTTTGTTTGCTCATAAATAATTATATACTATTTTGTTGTTTCACACAAATCGTTGCAAAATTACTAAAAAATATTTTAATAATATTATCCCCATTTCATATTTTAGATATATTTAATGATAAGGTGACTTAAAGTTGAACCCAACGCATGGACGATGAGTATCAACATTGTCAGAGGGAAAGTATAGTGAAAAGGATACTATTCCCTCGTAGAACGGAAACCTTCCATGTTCTGGTAACGGCGTTTCATCATTCTCGAATATACATTTCTTATCCATATCTTATGCAACAATATGAAGGCAAGCCCAACACTCATTATTATAATATGTGCAACTGTCTCGCTGAGCAAGAGCGTCACTATCGAGATGAATGCCACAGGCACTATGAATATTCCGAGCTCCACTACTATTTGAAGATAGTTCGTCTCCATGGAACCCTTGCCAATGAACTTCGTGTTAAGAGGTATTGTCTGTTTGTTGAACACAGCCATTTGGAAGAACATGCAGTATTCGGCTCCAGCTGTAAACAAAGCATAAGCCACCAACATGAGCAGAGTGCACTTACCTGTAAATACTGTTGGAAGCATCAGCAGAAATGGCATGACAAGTAGGATGGAGTAGATATAATATTTTGCATGAAGCAGTTGTATAATATTTTCCTTGTGAACCATCAGACACTCTATGTAATTTCCCTCGTAGCACATAATCTTAACGAGTATCATTGCTCCATAAAGGGCGAAACAGTATATGCACCAGAAATTAGACATGATTTGCCCGTCATATATATCGGTGAATGAAAGAATCAGACTGAACATTATGATGATACATGTTCCGAAAACGAATGTCTTGCGCACGTTTTTGTTCCTCATGATACTCTTGACCTCGAGTTTCATATACTCGCTTGTCTCGCCAAGTTTATCCATAAAACTGAATGATGCCACATGCTTTACAGTCGTGTCGTTCTGTCGTGAGAGTTCTGTCCATAGCAATCGGTGCTGGATAGTTCTGTTCACCATCAGCAACACAGCCATGGCTGCAGTCATGCCAAGATAGTATAGAATGTTGAAAAACGAGAATCCCTCGCCAAAATGCATATATGATTCCAAGAATGTCTCAATGCCGGCATTGTCTCCAATATACCAGGGCATGAAAATAAGGGCATAGACAACTGCCGGCAGCATCCACCATAGAATACTCACATTTACCAGTGAACGGACAAGGAGATACCATAGTGAGTTTAGAAGAATCAACAGATATAGCCCCAACAGGAAACCAATGGTTACGATGAAGCCCTCGCTGAACAGGACAGACATAATAGAGAAAGGAAGGAACAACGAGAACCAGAAAATATTGAATGTGTTGGTTAATGTGTTAAGCAAGAAACAGTCTATACATGAAAAGATGGAAACAGGCAGCAGACTATAAGGCTTAGCCATCTGTGAAGGAGTTTGTTGAAATGCAAATCGAATCAAGAAATCGACAACTAACACAAAAGGCATTATGGCATACATGAACTCATAGCCTGTTATGTCATCAGAAGAGTTTACAATAAGAGACAACATGACAGATATGAAAGCCATATACATGACAAAGATGGCTGATACTATATAGACAAAATATCTTGCCGTCTTGTTCTGTTCCCATGTCGCACTTCGCTTTTCTGACAATTTCAGGTGGTTGCGTAAAATTTTCAGCAGTTGTATTTTTGTGAGCATAACCCAATAAATAGTCTGATTTGTGAATGAATAGGTCAGAGGTTGATTGCTTGGAACTATCTAAGGTCTATCACTTCATATCCTTTGAATTCCTTTGCAGGAAATCTGAATATGGCATCATCCTGATTCTTGGCTGAGAAATTGGTGATGGTAATTGTTGTCCATACATTCCCCTGTCTCATCTTGATGGTTTTTGGCTGGTAATTGGATGATATCGTAATATACAGTTCCTGCACAGAACGTTGCTTGTTGGTTGCTACAAGATGTACGACATGGTTTCCTCCACTATTCTTCATGGACAAGTTGTATCCATTCTTATACATGGTGATGAACTTATACGGATTCATCGACATCTGTTGTGCCTCATTTGGCGTGCTTATGTTAACCTCACCTGTCTGTTTTACGAACGACCATTGTGTCTTGCCGTCATACCATACCTTTGCCTGAGGTGTTATGGTACGGAACTTATTACCTTTTATAGAGATTGTACCGGAAGTGTTGCCATATTTGGTACTTTTTAATGTAAAAGAGGCAGAAGCACCTCCCTTTCTTCCAACGAGAGCGGCTGTCTTGTCGAGCACCTTTCGAGTCTGAGTTGCTGTCTGTGCATTTGAGGCTATGCAAACCAGCATAACCATCGTTGTCAATATAAAGCAAATTCTTCTCATATCATTATTGGTTGAATTATCTCATGTTCTGTAACAAATTGTCAAGACTTGTCTCGTCTGTAATCATCACTTCACGTGGCTTGCTACCCTGAGCGGCACCTACTATGCCAGCTTTTTCCAACTGGTCCATAAGTCGTCCAGCCCTGTTGTAGCCTATTGAGAAACGGCGTTGTATCATGCTCGTAGAGCCTTGCTGTGTAAGCACTATGGCATGAGCTGCCTCTTCAAACAGAGGGTCCATATTGCGTACGTCAACAGATATTCCTTCTCCGCCTCCCATAGCATCGTCAGACAATGGTTCTGGAAGTTCAAACGGAGCTACCGGACCGGGCTGGTTGGCAATAAATTCGTTAATGCGCTCTACTTCTGGCGTATCGACGAAAGCACACTGGACGCGCACTGGTTCTGTACCATTCATATAAAGCATGTCACCTCTTCCCACAAGCTGCTGTGCTCCTGAACGGTCGAGGATAATCTTGGAGTCAACACCGGAACTAACCTTGAAGGCTATCCTGCCTGGGAAGTTTGCCTTTATGTTACCAGTGATAATGCTTGTTGTAGGACGCTGTGTTGCTATAATCATATGTATTCCAACAGCACGCGCCAACTGTGCAATGCGGGTTATAGGCATTTCTATTTCTTTGCCAGCGGTAAGTATCAAATCGCCGAACTCATCGATGATTACCACAATATACGGCATGTATTCATGACCGTCAACAGGCGATAGTAAATGGTTCAGGAACTTATGGTTATACTCCTTTATGTTCCTCGTTCCGGCTTTCTTCAGGAGATCATATCTGCTATCCATAAGTACACATAGTCCCTTGAGGGTCTTCACCACCTTGGTTACATCTGTTATGATTGGGTCTTCTTCATTGTCCATTACAGCAGCCATGAAATGTGGAGCAATAGGTGAATATACGCTGAATTCAACCTTTTTAGGATCCACGAGAACAATCTTAAGCTCATTAGGGTGTTTCTTGTATAACAGAGAAGTTATTATGGCATTAAGACCAACTGACTTACCTTGTCCTGTCGCACCTGCAACGAGGAGGTGTGGTATCTTGGCGAGGTCCATCATGAACACATCGTTAGTGATGGTTTTTCCAAGAGCTATTGGCAGTTCCATCTGTGACTCCTGGAATTTCTTTGAGTTAAGGATGCTCAGCATTGACACTATGCTTGCTTTTGCATTCGGAACCTCGATACCGATGGTGCCCTTTCCTGGCATAGGCGCAATAATACGTATTCCCAATGCAGCAACGCTCAATGCTATGTCATCTTCCAGATTCTTAATCTTGGATATCCTTACTCCTTGTGCCGGAGTTATCTCATAAAGCGTAATGGTTGGTCCCACGGTAGCTCTTATAGACTTTATCTCAACTCCGAAATTGCGCAGTACCTCAATTATCCTGTTCTTGTTTGACTCCTGTTCCTGTGGGTCAACATAAGTCTTGCCATCGGCATCATACCTCTTGAGCAGTTCAAGTGTAGGGAACTTGTATCTTGTGAAAGGCTCACGAGGATTTATAGGGGTGGAAAGGTCAACTGTTTCCTCCACTGTCTTACCAACGGCTATCTCCTCATCCTTGGGAACTTCTATCTTCATGTCAATCTCCGTTCCCTCTCTAATCTCCTCTTCTTCACCTGACTGTGAATCATTATAAGATGGCGTGTTTACAATAGTTTGCCCGTTGACGAATTCCACTGTCTGGGGAGCAGGATTGTCATAAACCATACTGTCGTCTTCTTTGTTGTCTTCTTCCTCAATGTCGGAATCGGTCTTGTCATTCTCGCCCTTATGCTCGAAATTGGTAATGGTAAACTTCACTTTCGTGGATATATAACCAATTGGGTTCAGCATCTTGCGAACGACATTTATAGTTTCGGAAGTAAGGTATGTAAGGAATGACAATGCAGTGATGACAAGTACTGCTACCAATCCAGGAGCCCCGATGACATTCTCAAGCCATTGGCTAATAAACAATCCATGGTTGCCTCCAGGATTGAATAGTTGACCGTCAAATAAGGGGGTGGCAAACTTTGCCATTGCGACAGAACTCCATATCATAGTCACTGCGCAGATGAAAAAGCATTTTATGATATTCACGGAATAAGCCCCTATCATCCTCAGTCCGCATATGAAAATGAAAACAGGAATGATGAAAGATGGTATTCCAAAACAGCTTGAAATAAAGAAATGGGATATAATGGCACCTATGCTTCCACAGGTGTTCTGAAAAGCCCTCTCTGTATTCTCAACCTCACCGGGACGCATGTTTTCCACAATACTCATGTCTGCTGCGCCGGTGTTGAAATAGCTAATGAAAGCTATTGTGACATACAATGCAAACAGCATGAATAATATTCCAGTTATGAAATTTGTCTTGTCGTTAAGTATATAGTGTATTCCAATTACTTCGCTGAAGCTCTTTTTCTTTCGCTCTGTCTTTTTCCTTGCCATTCTATATAATTCTATGATAATTGTAATCTTATTTCCCATGCATGCTGAATATGCACATGCCGAAAGGAAAATTATTTGCAAAAGTAAGGAAAAAGACTTGAAAACGTATATAATTTCCCAACTTTTTACTATTTTTGCACTCTGAAATTGACATAGATGGGAAAAATCATATATTCTAAATACGACAAGAAACTTATTGGGGAACTTCCAAGAGTGGCGTTCCCCGGCAAGATTACAGTTGTCATATCCGAGACAGAGGCGGTAAAGGCTGTGGATTATCTGCTTGCCCAACCTGTTCTTGGTGTTGACACTGAGACACGTCCTTCTTTTTCGAAAGGAAGACATTATGAAGTCTCATTGTTGCAGGTATCTGACAATCAGAATTGTTTCCTCTTCAGGCTAAACTTCCTTGGAATGAGCGATTCCATTGTGAGGTTGCTTGAAGACACTTCCGTACCCAAAATAGGATTGTCATGGCATGATGACCTTATTATGTTAAAGAGGAAAGGCAGAGATTTCAAACCAGGCTATTTTATAGATATACAGAACGAAGTGACGGAAATAGGCATACTTGACCTTGGATTGCAGAAAATATACGCCAATCTGTTCGGTATGAAAATTAGTAAAAGGGAACAACTGACAAATTGGGAAAGGGATATTCTTACCGACAAGCAGAAAATGTATGCTGCTACAGACGCCTGGACATGTATAAACATTCATGAGGAACTGGAAAGACTTAAGAAAACAAATGATTTTGAGTTGATTATAGTAGAGGAGGAAGAAAAATCCGAAGCGGCAACAACGATATCTGATGGTGAGAAACCAGACATAAGTAATGATTCTTCCAGGAATGTCAGACAAGAAAAGAATTTAAAAGGGAGAAATACCCGACAAACGAAATCAAGAAAGACCTTGTCGCAAAAGAAATCTCCAAAGAGGGCAAAGCAAAATAATGCTGTCACGGACAATGATAGTAGAAAGATAACACTAAAAGATGATGAATTATAAAAGCGTTTTTCTGAAAAAAGGCAAAGAAGACAGTCTCTTGCGCTTTCATCCATGGATTTTTTCGGGTGCAATCCAATCTGCTGACGATGGTATCCATGAGGGTGATATCGTAAAAGTATTTACAGTTAATGGCGATTTTATCGCCATTGGACATTATCAGCTGGGCTCCATTGCTGTCAGGGTACTGACGTTTGAGGATAGTGCCATAGACCTGAGCTTCTGGAAATCGAGACTCCTTTCAGCGTTTATGATGAGAAAGTCTATCGGCATTGCTGACAATCCACACAATGACACTTATCGTCTTGTTCATGGCGAGGGAGACAATTTGCCTGGACTTATCATTGATTGCTATGGCAAGACTGCGGTCATGCAGGCTCACAGCGTTGGCTTTCATGTCTGCAGGAACGAAATAGCCCAAGCTCTTGTAGAAGTTCTCGAAGGTAGGATAGACAATGTTTACTACAAGAGTGAGACAACATTGCCGTTCAAGGCGGACTTGAGAAAGGAAAACGGCTTTATATACGGTGGAACCGATGATAATGTAGCAAGGGAAAACGGATTGAGCTTCCATGTTGATTGGCTGAAAGGACAGAAAACAGGTTTCTTTGTCGATCAGAGGGAGAACAGGCAGTTGTTGGAGTCCTATGCCAAGGACAGGAGTGTTCTCAATATGTTCTGTTACACCGGAGGCTTTTCTGTATATGCAATGCGAGGCGGTGCCAAACTTGTCCACTCTGTTGACAGTAGTGCAAAGGCTGTAGATCTGACAAACAGGAATATAACATTGAATTTTAAAGATGACGTAAGACATAAGGCTTTTTGCGATGATGCTTTCAAGTTTCTTGACAGGCATGAAGACAAGTATGACCTTATTATATTAGACCCGCCTGCTTTTGCCAAACATCGTTCCGCCTTGCGCAATGCTTTGAAAGGATACACAAGACTTAATGTCAAAGGACTTGAAAAGATTAAGAGTGGTGGAATATTGTTTACGTTCAGTTGCAGTCAAGTAGTGACAAAAGACCAATTCCGACAAGCTGTTTTCACTGCTGCAGCACAGAGTAAAAGGAAAGTACGCATCCTTCATCAGTTACATCAGCCATCTGACCATCCTATAAACATTTATCATCCGGAAGGAGAATATCTTAAAGGATTAGTGTTGTATGTTGAATGAGAATATTGCCCGTTTTATATCAGACAACAGTCTGCTTTCAAAGGAAGGAAAGCACATCGTGGCTCTTTCCGGAGGAGCAGACAGTGTAGCACTGCTATTGCTTCTGAAGGACTTGGGATATAATGTAGAGGCAGCACATTGCAATTTCCATTTAAGAGGGGATGAGTCCAACAGAGATGAGATGTTTTGTTTTAATCTTTGCAAAGACAAACAAATTCCTTTTCATGTAATCCATTTTGACACAAAGTTTTACGCCAATACGCATAAAGTAAGTATTGAGATGGCAGCAAGAACACTCAGGTATAATTATTTCAAGAATTTACGTCAAGACATCAATGCTGAAAGTGTTTGCGTGGCACATCATATTGAGGATTCTGTAGAAACCACTCTAATCAATCTAATCAGAGGAACAGGACTAAAGGGACTTTCAGGCATTTCTGTCAAGAATGGATATGTTGTGCGTCCACTGCTTTGTGTTACGAAACAAGAAATCGAGACATACCTCGCATCGATAGGTCAAGATTATGTAACAGACAGTACAAACTTTTCCGATGATGTGGTTAGAAACAAAATCCGCCTTAATATCATCCCGATGCTTAAGGCTATCAACCCTTCTGTAATATCAAGTATAGAAAGGACTTCTTCCAATCTTAGAGATGCCGGCAAGTTAATAGACAGCATTCTTTCAGATTTAAAAAATGAGTTCGACAAGAAGCACTCTTTGCCCATTTCATCAGTCAAATCGACAGGCTCACCCAAATACTGCCTTTTCTATATATTGTCTGGATATGGATTCAGATTCTCGCAGATAGAAGATCTATTACGGTCTCTTGATGGACAGACAGGAAAAGTATGGCATTCCTCTAATTACAGTCTTTTATTGGACAGAGGTCGATTGATAATAGACAATCGCATCTCTGACGAAAGATTTTCATTCCGTATTCCAGAACAAGGTACTTACCACATCTGCGACAATGTTTCTGTAAGTGTGAGAAATGTCCCTGTTGACGATTCCTTTATAATAGGAAAGGGTAGGGACAGAGTAACACTTGACGCAAAGGACATCCATTTCCCTCTTCTGATTAGGACGACTGAAGAAGGTGATAGGTTCATGCCGTTCGGGATGAATGGTGTCAAACTTGTAAGTGACTACCTTACGGACCGGAAAAAGAATCTGTTTGACAAAAGAAAGCAGATGGTAGTTGCAGACTCTACCGGCAACATTATCTGGTTGGTGGGAGAGCGCACAGACAACCGCTATCGCATCTCATGCGATACTAAGGAGTCGATTGTCATAGAGATGAGGCGTATGGAGTAATGATTTGAAATGTATAATCAGATATCGTTTGACAGTAGCTCTTCTGCCTTTCTTAAGTCATTGGGAGTATCTATTCCAACTGTTTCGTAATCTGTGATGCCTACCTTTATCTTATATCCGTTTTGCAGCCATCTTAATTGTTCAAGGCTCTCGGCAATCTCCAGAGGAGACTGTTCTATCTTCGTGATTTCTTTAAGTACGCCCGACCTGTATGCATACATTCCTATATGCTTTAGGAACGGAAATGCGTTTATCCATTCATTCCTTTCTTTACTCCTGACATAAGGAATGACAGAGCGTGAGAAATACATTGCATATCCTTTGTTGTCTGTCACGATTTTGGGAGAATTGGCATTTTCAACAGATTCCATCGATTCAAATCTCTTGCCAAGGGTAGCTATTTGTGTGTCGTCTGAGGCGAAGCATTCCATTATTGACACAATTTGTGATGGATGGATGAATGGTTCATCTCCCTGTACATTAATAACGACATCAAATTCTTTACCTATCTTGCGATATGCCTCCTCAATACGGTCGGTACCACTCTTGTGGTAACTACCTGTCATTATGGCTTTTCCTCCAAAACTTACGACTTCATCGTATATTCTGGTGTCATCAGTTGCCACATAGACATCGTCAAGAACTTTCGACACTTGTTCAACGACACGTCTTATGACCGTTTTGCCTCCAAGCATGGCAAGTGGTTTGCCTGGAAATCTTGTGGAGGCATACCTTGCCGGAATAATTGCTACATATTTCATATCTTATAATTATAATATTGTTATGATGTTGAGAGGTTATCAGGACATGATGATATAAGGTAATTTCACCTAAAACCTTAATCCTCAAGACCTGAAACCTTTAGAATCTATAGTGTCCAGGATATGAGTGAGGCAAACCAGCCTACAAACTTTTTCCATGGAGTACGCCATTCATCCCACGTTTTCTCAGTAAGTTTGAAACAGTTTTTCTTCTCACTGTTGAACAGTTCGTCCAGCTGATTAGTGGTACATGAATCTATAATTACTACATTGTCCTCGTAATCGAAACGCAGGCTTCTTGCATTGAGGTTGGCACTTCCAACCGTACAGAATTTTCCGTCAACAGTAATAATCTTGGTGTGATGGAAGCCTGGTGTGTACATCCACACATCGACTCCGTGTTTCATCAGCTTATGAGCATTGTAGAATCCGCAGTCGGGCGTGAGCGGAATGTCGCTTTTCACAGAAAGCATAATCTCAACCTTTACACCTCTTTTAACAGCTTTCCTCAAGGCTTTCTTCAGCTTGTGACTCAATGTGAAGTAAGGGTTTATAATCTTTATACTGTCTTTTGCATCGTTTATGGCGTCAAGATAGAAGGTTCTGATGATGTCGCTGCTCACCACTGGTTCCCTATTAATGATACCGGCTTTTTTCTTTCCAGCCGTTACGCATGTGTCCTGTTTCAGGTTCTCGAAATATGATGTATCACCGAGACCTCTGTAATACTTGGCTCCATGTATGTCTTGACCACTTACTTTGTTCCACATCCTGAGAAATATCTTCTGTAGGGTGTTCACTTCGTCGCCCTCTATCCTACAGTGCATGTCATGCCATTCACCAACGACCTCAGTACCTTCAATGTAGTAGTCTGCTACATTCATTCCGCCAGTATATGCAATCTTTCCATCAATGACTACTATTTTCCTGTGGTCACGATTGAATAAATCGTCAACCCAAGGAAAGCCAATGGGGTTGTATTCGTAAATTTCGATACCGCTCTTTCTAATGTCCCTGACATGCCTTTTCTTCAGAGGCTTATTGTTTGAGAAATTGCCGAATCCATCGAACAAAGCTCTTACCTCAACGCCCTCCTTTACCTTTTCGGCGAGAATGTCAAAAAGGAGCGAAGCCACTGAGTCGTTCCTGAAGTTGAAATATTCAAGATGCACACTGCTTTGTGCCTGTCTGATGGCACAGAACATATCGTCGAACTTCTCCTGTCCGTTCATTAGAAGCGTTATGCTGTTGTTGTCAGAGAAACTGATTCCTTTCTCCTTAAGCTGCATTTCAATAAGAGAGTCGGAAGCCACCTGTGCGTTTACACAATTTAGACATGTGAGAAATGAAATAGCGACGGTTATTAATCTATTGTATGCTGACATTATTCTGATTAAATTCTAAAGTTTACATATCTCACAGCATACATGAATAGTGATCTACAACGCCGCACAATCCCATTTTCTCATCTACAACGAGTACGGTATGTATCTTGTATTTATGCATTATTTTCTGTATGTCTGCTATCTTTGTGCTTGGCGATACCGTTTTGGGGTTTCTTGTCATGATGTCCTCCACTGTCTTGTTGAAGAAATTCGATTGCCACTTCTCCATTGCACGTCTGATATCTCCGTCTGTGATAAGTCCTACGACTCTGCCATTTTCAACAGACACTCCCAGTCCAAGCTTGCCGCGACTCACTTCTATTATGGCATCTCCAAGGTGAGTTTCTTTAGGGATAATAGGCATATTCTCAATCCTCATCACATCCGCTGCGGTTGTAAGAAGGCGTTTGCCGAGTTCTCCTCCTGGATGGAACTGGGCGAAATCTCTTGGTTTGAAATTCCTTACCTGCATCAAAGCCACAGCCAATGCATCGCCCATTACCAATGCAGCTGTCGTGCTGCTTGTCGGAGCAAGGTTCAGCGGACATGCCTCTTTCTCAACTTTCACTTTAAGGTGTACTGTGGAGTATTTAGCAAGGAGTGACTTCGGATTTGCGCTCATGCCAATGATAGGTATGTTCATGTGAAGGAGCATTGGTATGAAACGCAACAGTTCGTCCGTCTGTCCCGAATTGCTCAATGCAAGCACCACATCGTCGGATGTCATCACTCCAAGGTCACCATGATATACATCGAGTGGGTTGATGTAAAAAGCCGGCGTTCCTGTCGATGACAGTGTCGCAGCTATCTTAGCTCCTATGTGTCCGCTTTTTCCAACTCCAGTCACTATAATCTTGCCATGACAATGGTACATCATGTCAACGGCTTTCTCGAAGCTCTCGTCTATCTGTCCTAAAAGACCGAGGGTCGCCTCTGCCTCGTCCTTTATGCATTGTATTCCGTATTCGATAATTTTGCTCATTGCCTTTTCTTATTCTAAAATATTGGCTATCAATCCTTCAAGTTTGTCTAGTTCAAGCATGTTTGCAGCATCACTCAATCCATTGTCTGGTTCTGGATGCACCTCGAAGAAATATCCTGTTGCACCGAAAGCCTTTGCTGCGAGAGCCATTGAGGGCACAAACTTTCTGTCGCCGCCAGTCTTGCCTGAAGCTCCTCCAGGACGCTGTACGCTGTGAGTGCAATCCATTATTACCCTTGGCACTATCTCCAACATGTCTGGTATGTTACGGAAGTCCACTACAAGATTGTTGTAACCGAAACAGTTTCCTCTTTCAGTCAGCCATACATCTTTTGCACCGGCTTCCATTGCTTTGCCTACTGGGTATTTCATGTCGATGCCACTCAGAAATTGCGCCTTCTTAATGTTGACCGTCTTTCCTGTGCGTGCCGCTGCAAGCAGCAGGTCTGTCTGCCGGCACAGGAAGGCAGGTATCTGCAACACATCTGCCACTTGTGCCACAGGCTCTGCCTGCCAGCTCTCATGTATGTCTGTCAGGATTCTCAGCTTGTATCTTTTTTTGACTTCGTCGAGCATCTCGAGTCCTTTGTCTATTCCTGGTCCTCTGAAAGAACTGACCGATGTCCTGTTTGCCTTGTCGAAGGATGCTTTGAAAATGATGTCTGTTCCAAGTTGGTTGTTGATATCCACGATGCGTGCTGCCACCTCGTCGAGAAGCGAGGCTGATTCGATGACGCATGGTCCTGCTATGAATATTGGTTTCATATTCTTTTGTCTTTTATCGTTGCTTTGCCTGTGGACAGTCTCATGAAAAGTGAGGATGGCGTTCTTGTCCATGACTAATTATGTCGTTTTGCGTTTACCAATGCAAACTTACAAATTTTTTCTGTATTAAAGAAATATTACATTGCTTTTTGTGCCAATAAGATTCATTAACCCCATTTTTTACATTATTTAGATTAAAAATGTCAAGTACTTGAAAATTAAATTGGGAAAGATATTGTTATTTAAGATAAAAATCCCTAACTTTGTGATACTTTAATCTATAAAAACACAACACTATGAGAATCGGAATTCCAAAAGAAATCAAGAACAATGAGAACCGTGTCGGAATGACGCCCGCCGGTGTGGCAGAATTAGTCAAACATGGACACGAAGTAATGGTGCAGCATACGGCAGGTGAGGGAAGTGGCTTCCCTGACTCTGACTACATCGGAGCTGGAGCTTCAATTCTTCCTGCAATAGAAGATGTGTATGCATCAGCCGACATGATTGTTAAGGTTAAAGAGCCTATTGAGCCTGAGTATCCACTCATAAGAGCAGGACAGGTGTTGTTCACCTATTTCCATCTTGCCAGCGACCGTCCTCTCACCGATGCCATGCTCGATAGTGGAGCAGTATGTATAGCCTATGAGACTGTGACAGCCCCCGATGGTTCCCTGCCTCTACTTATTCCCATGAGCGAGGTGGCTGGCAGAATGGCGACACTCAATGGAGCCTATTATCTTCAGAAGACCAAGGGTGGAATGGGCAAACTCCTGTGTGGTGTGCCTGGAGTGAAACCAGCCAAGGTGCTTGTTCTCGGAGGTGGCATCGTGGGACAGGCAGCAGCAAGAGTTGCGGCAGGCATGGGTGCCAATGTTGTCATTGCCGACATTTCCCTGCCCCGTCTTAGGGAACTCTCTGTCTCCATGCCTCCAAATGTTGACACATTATATTCATCTTCTCATAACATCCAACAGGAATTGCCGGATACAGACATCGTAATTGGCTCTGTCCTCATTCCAGGAGACAAGACACCCCATCTGATTGACAGACAGATGCTGTCATTGATGCAGAAAGGCTCTGTGCTTGTTGATGTGGCTATTGACCAGGGCGGATGTTTTGAGACTTCACGTCCAACGACGCATTCCAATCCTGTCTATGAAGTTGACGGTATTGTCCATTATGCCGTTGCCAATATTCCCGGTGCTGTTCCTTACACTTCAACCATGGCACTGACAAATGCCACACTGCGCTATGCCATTAAACTTGCTGACAAGGGATGGAGAAATGCCTGTTTGGAAGATGCGGCATTGAGGGCTGGCGTCAATATCGTTGGAGGAAAGATAACGTTCAAACCAGTAGCTGACCTGTATGGTCTCCCTTATTCTGAGGAGATATGATTGCTAACAACACTCTCTTGTATCAATTCATAAAGCACAAGAGTAGGGGTGACAGATAGGGTTGAAAACCAGCAGGTGGGGACACTTTTTCTATATTGAGATGTTTGAAATAAAATAAATAATGTTTCTTTAAAAGGACGTATATTTTTGTATTAAATAAAGTCTATAAAATAAGTGTCACATCTGTCATCTGTCACCAAATTTTAAGATTTCAAAAAAAATTACACGGCGGTTTTCAAACAATAAAACGGCGGTTATTCCTAAAAATGCTGAAAAGCATTCGATTGTTGAAACTTTCTTCGGCATATTGGTCATATTTTCGATTTTTTTGTGTAAGTTTGCAGACACAAACATTAAAGCAAGGATATGAAACAGACAAAGATTGTATGCTCCATAAGCGACAGGCGATGTGGGCAGGATTTCATCCGCAAGCTGTTCTTCGCAGGCATGAACGTCGTGCGTATGAATACAGCCCATGCAACTCCGGATGGTATAAGGGAGATTATACGGAACACCCGTGCCGTTTCGCCCCATATCGGTATCTTGATAGACACCAAAGGTCCCGAAGTAAGGACAACGGGTGTTGAAGTGCCAATAGAATACAAGGCAGGTCAGATGGTAAAGGTATTTGGCAGACCGGAAATGGACACCTCCCACGACATCATCAACTTGTCATATAGAGATATAGCACGTGACGTAAAGGTAGGTGACCATCTTCTTTTCGACGACGGGGCGATTGACATGAAGGTTGTTGAGAACACCGGTCCAATGCTTGTTGCCCAGGTGATGAACGATGGTGTGCTTGGCTCTCACAAGAGTGTCAACGTGCCTGGTGAGCATATAGATTTGCCCACGCTGACAGAGAAAGACCGCAACAACATTCTTCTCGCAATAGAAGAGGATATTGACTTTATAGCTCACTCGTTCGTAAGGTCAGCTGCCGATGTGCGTGCCGTCCAGAATATTCTGGACGAACATGGTTCAGACATCAGAATCATATCCAAGATTGAGAATCAGGAGGGTGTTGACAATATCGACGAGATAATAGAGGCATCTTATGGCATCATGATAGCCCGTGGTGACCTTGGCATAGAGGTTCCGATAGAGCGTATTCCCGGCATTCAACGTGAAATCATAAACAAATGCATAAAGGCCAAGAAGCCGGTCATAGTAGCTACACAGATGCTCCACACCATGATATCCAATCCTCGTCCTACGAGAGCTGAAGTGACAGACATCGCCAATGCCATATACTCCAGGACCGACGCCCTTATGCTCAGCGGTGAGACAGCCAGCGGTAAATATCCTCTTGAGGCAGTACAGACTATGTCGTCAATAGCTGAACAGGCAGAGAATGACATCCATCGATATGCGGAGAAAAACGGTGCTGCGAGCATGTATTCCATGAGTGTGAATGACCAGAAGGAGTTCCTTGCCCAGAGTGCCATTGCCGCAACAGAGAAGATAGGTGTCAAGGGAATTATCACCGACAGCCTTACCGGTCAGACAGCACGCAATTTGGCAGCCTTCCGCGGTCCTACACCCATCCTTGCAATCTGCTACAAGGACAAGCTGCAACGCATCCTGAATCTCAGCTATGGCGTAATACCGGTGTTCCAGAAGGACAGGCTAAAGCCAGAAAACATGTTCTATGCTGCATTGCGCATGCTGAGACAGAAAGGCTACATCTCTACCGACGACAACGTGGCATACCTGAGTGGTTCGCTCGGAGAACAGAGCAGCACTACATTCCTTGAGATAAACAAGGTTGCAGAGGTGTTCGACAAGAACTATCAGTTCCACATGCCGAGATAACATATATTACTCAAGGTTGCTTTACACTTCTGTCCGTGACCGTTGGTCCGCATGTCTCTGTCATGCAGTCTGGAGCTTCCTTGAGATTGTCGAAACAACGAGTTGACAAGTCAATACATAAACAGAAAAACATGAGCAAGGGAAAACTACAAAAGTTCGCAGACATGGAACGCTATGACAATGTGTTCCAGTTTCCATATTACAAAATGGAGAATGCTGTATTTGAGATGAAAGGCAGATGGGGGGAAGAGTATTTCCACAACAGCAATCCCATAGTGCTTGAACTTGGATGCGGCAAGGGTGAATACACTGTTGAGCTTGCAAGACTATATCCTGACGTGAACTTCATAGGAGTCGATATCAAAGGCGCACGAATGTGGACTGGAGCTACCCAGGCCCTCAAAGAGGGACTTGGAAATGTGGCTTTCCTCAGGACTAACATAGAAATCATAGACAGGTTCTTCGACAGGGACGAGGTGAGCGAGATATGGCTCACCTTCAGTGACCCTCAGATGAAGAACCCACGCAAGCGTCTGACCTCTACGTTCTTTATGGAGAGATACCGTCGATTCCTTGCCGATGGAGGCATCGTGCATCTTAAGACCGACTCCACTTTCCTGTTCACATACACGACATACATGGTACAGGTGAACAACCTGCCGCTATTGTTCAGGACTGAAGACCTCTACCATACCGTAGGGCTTGATGATGCCACACAGAGAATACTATCGATACAGACATATTATGAGTCACAATGGATAGCCAGGGGACTCAGCATAAAATACATGAAATTCAGACTTCCTCACTACACAGAACTTTCCGAGCCAGACGTGGAGATTGAACTCGATGACTACAGGAGCTACAAACGTACCAAGCGCAGTAGTCTGGAAAAGAGTAAATGAAAAGAGGAATACTAACATTTATTTGACATCGTAAGAAGAATGACACCAATAGAGAAAAGGAATGCCCTTGCAGGTCAGAGAATAGTAAAAAACCTTGAGAAGAGACACTACGAAGCATACTATGTGCCAACGGGCAATGATGCTGCGGCAAAGGTTTTGCAGATTATAAAGAAAGGCAGCAGTGTGTCATGGGGTGGTTCCATGACAATCCGTGACATCGGACTTACTGCCAGTCTCAAGAATGGCGACTATAAAGTGTATGACCGCGACGACGTGACTACACTCGAAGACAAACTTAGTATATACCGGAAGGCTTTCGAGTGTGACTATTACATATCGAGTGTCAATGCCATGACAGAAGATGGCGTGATAGTAAACGTTGATGGCAATGGCAACAGAGTGGCGGCAATCACATGGGGACCGGAAAAAGTCATACTCGTGGTAGGTATCAACAAGGTATGTCCAGATGTTGAAACAGCATTGAAGAGAGCACGCTCTTACGCTGCTCCCGTCAACATGGCTCGTTTCAATTATGAGACACCATGCCAGAAAGACGGTCTGTGTCATGATTGTCTGTCACCAGATTCAATATGCAATTATATATCCATCCAGCGCATGTCACACCCTGCCAAGAGGCACATAGTGATTGTTGTTGGAGAGGAACTGGGATATTAATTGAAAAACTTGGTTCGGAAATATGATTGTTTGTATAGCTGAGAAACCAAGCGTTGCAAGGGATATTGCCAGAATAATAGGAGCAACCTCGCAACATGATGGTTACATGGAAGGCAATGGCTATCAGGTTACATGGACATTCGGACACTTATGTACACTGAAAGAACCCCACGACTATTCCGACAAATGGAAGGTATGGTCTCTTAGCGGACTTCCCATGATACCCAGCCCTTTTGGCATAAAACTTATTGACGACAATGGCATCAGGAAGCAGTTTGACATAATAGAGAAACTATTCAGTAATGCCGACGGAATTGTCAACTGCGGTGATGCCGGTCAGGAAGGTGAGCTTATCCAGAGATGGGTTATGCAGAAAGCAAATGCAAAGTGTCCTGTCAGGAGACTGTGGATTTCGTCCATGACCGACGAAGCCATAAAAGAAGGCTTCAACAACCTGCGTGACCAGAAAGACTACAATTCACTTTACCTTGCAGGACTTTCAAGAGCTATAGGCGACTGGCTGCTCGGAATGAACGCCACGCGACTCTTCACCCTCAAATACGGACACGACAGACAGGTCCTGAGTGTGGGCAGGGTACAGACACCAACTCTCGCCCTCATTGTAAACAGGCAGAAAGAAATTGAAAATTTCAAGCCTGAGCCATACTGGGTGTTGGCGACGCTTTACCGGGATGTGCTGTTCACAGCTACAAAGGGTAAATATACTTCAAAGGAAGAAGGAGAGAATGCATTCGCCACCATAGAAGGAAAACCTTTTACCGTGACAGGTGTCCAGAAGAAGAAAGGCACAGAAGCACCACCACGACTCTATGACCTCACTTCACTGCAAGTGGAGTGCAACAAGAAACTTGGATTCACGGCAGAGCAGACTTTGAATCTGGTACAGTCGCTCTACGAGAAGAAAGTCACCACTTATCCGCGTGTTGACACTCAATTTCTTTCTGACGACATATACCCGAAATGTCCAGCCATCATGAATGCTCTGTTTAAGACAACGTTCAACGGACATACACCATATCGGAACATTATATCTCCGCTGGGACACAAGCCTCTGCCCAAGTCCAAGAAAGTATTCGACAGTTCCAAGGTGACAGACCACCATGCCATCATACCAACAGGAGTCGTTCCCACGGCATTGACAGACATGGAACGTAAAGTTTTCGACCTCGTGGCAAAAAGGTTTATTGCCGTTTTCTGGCCAGACTGCCGTTTCTCCACAACAACAGTGACTGGCAGTGTTGACGGAATTGACTTCAAGGCTACAGGAAAAGAAATACTTGACGCAGGATGGAAAACCGTTTATGTGAAGGAATCTAAGGACACCCTCGTTGACGAGCAGAATGAAAAGGATGACGAGGAAAAAACTCTGCCTGAGTTCAACAAAGGAGAGACTGGACCACACACTCCCACTCTGACAGAGAAAGCCACTACACCACCTAAATACTACACGGAGGCTACTCTCCTCCGTGCCATGGAGACAGCTGGTAAATTTGTACAAGACGAAGAGCTAAGGGCTGCGCTTAAGGAAAACGGGATAGGCAGGCCGTCATCAAGAGCACAAATAATAGAGACACTGTTCAAACGCAAATATATCAAGAGAGAACGGAAGAATCTTGTGGCAACACCTACAGGTATCGGTCTCATAGACACTATAAAGGTTAAATTGCTAACAAGTTGTGAACTTACAGGCATTTGGGAGAAAAAGCTAAGGGACATTGAGCACAACAAATATGATGCACAACAGTTCATACAGGAATTGAAAGATCAGATACACGACATCGTATTGCAAGTTCTCTCAGATTCAAACTTCTGCATATCGCCTACACAAAATACAGATAAATGAGAAGAATACTGAAATACATAGCCTATACTGTTTTGGTACCCATTGCTATTTGCCTTCTTTTGGCAATACTCGTCTATTTGCCTCCAATCCAACGATGGGCTGTCAAGACCGTAGCATCGTACATGTCACAGGAGACTGGCATGCAGATAGGTGTTGGTTATGTAAGAATAGCCTTTCCTCTCGACCTCGAACTGAGGGATTTCATAATGACGAGACAGAACTTAGCCAATACAGACACGATAGCAGATGTAAGCAAACTCACTCTTGGCGTTGCTTTCAGACCTCTTCTCAATGGACGCATAGACATAGATGCCTTTGAACTTGACAAAGGCAAGGTGAACACTGCCGATTTCATTCCTTCTGTCATTATTGACGGTAATGTCGGGAGACTGTATGTTGAGAGTCATGGAATAGAACTGTCCAAGGAAAATGTAAACATAGAGAAAGTAATTGTCGAGAACTCAAGTATTGGTGTCACGTTATGCGACTCTGTACCAGAGGACACTACGAAAAGTGACGCCAACTGGAAGATAAAAGTTTCCGACCTTGCACTCAAATCAACACATTTCCAACTTCACATGCCAGGTGACAGTATGTCCATTGCCACACAAATGGATGAGACAAGAATCAAAGGACTTGACCTTAAGCTGGGAGATGGTGTGTATGGATTTTCCTCTATTGACTGGAAAGGCGGTCAACTTGCATACAACATTCCATATCTTCCAGCAACGAAAGGCTTCGATGCCAACCATATACAGCTTTCCAACCTGTATCTTGGAATTGATGATTTCATTTATTCAAAAGATGGTCTTAGCCTAAGGCTCAGAGGATTGCATGCAAAAGAGCAATGTGGTCTCGACATCCGTAGGGCAAGCGGAAACTTCAAGATGGACTCAAGGAGTCTGGTTCTTGACAACTTTAGCATATTGACTCCATATTCAGACATAAAGCTTAATCGCATGAACATGGACTTTAATGCTTTTGCTGATAAAAATCCCGTCATCCGGCTATCCATAGACGCAAAAGCAGGTATGGAGGACATTCTATACTTCGTACCTTCCATTCCGCATGAAATCGTTCAATCGCTTCCGTCGAATACCATATTTGTCAAAGGCACCATGTCTGGCAATATGAAGAGAATGCTTTTGTCCAACACTTCACTCCGGATGCAGGACGTAATAGCGATGAATGTTGACGGATATATCGCAAATATTGACAATCCATCCAGCATGGCTCTGTCGCTCAACATGAAAGGCACTACTGGCAATCTTTCCTTTGTTAAAAGAATGCTTCCTAAGGATTTAAGCAAGACTTTATCAATACCCAACGGAATAGGCTTGGACGGAAACGTCAGGATAAGTGGCAGTTCAGTCCATACTGACATGCTATTGACGCAAGGTGGAGGCAAGGCAAGGATTAACGGAGCTGTAGATACGGGAAACATGACATTCGGAGTCACACTGAAGACAATTGGATTCCCATTACACCATTTCCTGCCTAACATGGGGATAGGTCCACTCACAGCTGACATTTCTGCAACGGGAAAAGGATTCGATGTCATGTCACCTTCTACGGGAATCAACGTCAAGGCTAACATAAAAGAATTCAATTATGCCGGTTATAACCTGAATGGATTGTCATTGGCAGGAAATCTGAACAATGGGAAGATAAGCCTCAACGTAGGCAGTGTAAACCCTATTGCAGCCGGTAAGTTCAGTGTTGAAGGTTCTATTGCAAGCAACAGAATTGACGTAATGCTTAGAGGCAAGATTAACGGCTCAGATTTGCGTGCCCTGAAACTTACAGACAAACGATATGAGATAGAAGGAGTCATTGATGCACATGTAGTATCCGACATGGCAGACAATCATTCTGTCAATGGTTATTTCGAGAACATACATCTATTTGATGTTTCCACCAAGACACCACACGATGTCTTTTGCGGCAGTTTCCAACTTGATGCATCAATGAGGAAAGGCGTAGCAGACATATCATTTGATGGAAGAATTGGCAATGCTGACCTATTTGCACTTGGAATGGTTGCAAACCCTCTGAGTATAGGTCTGTGTGCTGACATAAGGATAAATAGTGACTTCCGCAATCAATATGCCATTAATGGTGTTGTTGACGAGTTGACAATCAAAGACAACGACGGCACATACGAGACAGAAGGGCTTGCCATAGACATTCTATCTGACATGAGCAGTACACACGCTATGGTTGAGAGTGGTGACTTTTCCGTATTGGTTGATGCCAAGGGTGGATTCAGGCACTTGTCTGATAAAATAGGAAAGCTAACCTCTGGAATAGAAAAACAGATTAGTGACAAACATCTCAACTACATCACACTATGCGAGATGCTTCCGACAAGCGATGTAACAATAAGAAGTACTGGAAACAACCTCTTTTCGCGAACATTGGGATATCTTGGGCTTGGTATAGGCGATGTGGATTTCAATTTCAACACCTCACCAGAAAATGGCATTAACGGTAATGGATATGTGACATCCTTGGAAATGAAAGACAACGGATTGACGCTCGATTCCATTCATGTCGCTATCGAATCAGAAACAGAAGCCCTAAACTATGACATAGGACTGTTGAACAATGGTGACAACACCTATCCGTTCAAGGTTATGCTTGACGGAAAACTTGACAACAAGGGACTGCTTGCCAACATGGAAATATATGACAAGAATGGTGGGAAAGGACTTGCAATGTCAATGCTTGCCAACATCGAGCAGAACGGAGCAAGACTCAGTGTCGTGTCACCAACGAATATTATAGGTTACAAGGAGTTCCGGGTTAACGATGGCAACTATGTATATCTGGGAAACGACAACAGGATATCTGCCGATTTGGTCATGAAGGCAGATGATGGAACTGGTGTGCAGGTATATTCTGAATATTCTGATCCCAATGCCCTGCAAGACTTGACGCTATCAGTAAACAGACTGAACCTTGAGAAAATATTTGACGTGCTTCCATACACTCCTCAGATTTCGGGCATTCTCAATGGTGACTTTCATGTAAAACAGACAACGGAAGAGTTGTCAATATCAAGTGACATGAAAGTTGAAAAACTCGTATATGAGCAATGCAGCATGGGAGATGTAGGCTCCATGTTCGTATATATACCACAGGAGGATGGCACACACTACCTTGATGGCATTATTTTGCAGAACGATGTTCCAGTTGGTACAGTGATTGGCAGCTATGACTCCACTGGTGATGGGCTACTTGATGCAGAATTCAATCTTGATAAATTCCCCATGGGATTCATAAACGGATTCATACCCGACCAGATAATAGGTCTGAGAGGAGTGGGAGAGGGCAGTGTTACCATGAAAGGACCTATCAATGCCCTTGACATAAACGGTGAGGTCTATCTTGACTCATGCTATCTGTTCAGCAATCCTTATGGAGTTGAGATGAGGTTTGCCAACGACCCGGTAAGGATTGTCAACAGCAAAGTGCTGTTTGAGAACTTCGAGATGTTTGCCAACAACGATAGTCCATTGAACATACAGGGAAGTCTGGACTTCTCCAATATGGACAAGATGCGTCTTGATGTGAGAATGAAAGCAACCGACTTTGAGGTTATCGATGCTAAACGCAATCCTCGGTCTGAGATTTACGGAAAAGCATTCATTAACTTCCTCGGCGCAATAAACGGACCACTTGACGACCTTACCATGAAAGGAAAGGTTGATATTCTGGGAAATACCGACATGACATATATAATGAAAGAATCGGTGTTGACAACAGACAATGAACTCGACCAACTCGTGAAGTTTACTGATTTCTCGGATTCCATACCAGACAACGTGGCAGTGCGTCCCGACCTGACTGGCTTTAACATGGCACTTGGAATAAGCATAGACGAGCAGGCGCACATCATGTGTGCTCTCAATGCATCACAGTCTAACTATATCGACCTCATAGGTGGCGGTGATTTGAGGATGTTGTATGATCCTGCCAATGAACTGAGACTTATAGGCAGATATACACTCAGCGATGGCGAGATGAAATACTCACTTCCCGTTATCCCATTGCGAACATTCAACATCAAGGAAGGTAGCTATATAGAGTTCACAGGAGAGCCTTTCAATCCTACACTCAGCATCACAGCTACGGAAAGACTTAAAAGCAATGTCTCAGATGGTTCCGCACAAGGCAGGATTGTTGACTTTGAATGTGGAGTCAGCCTGACACAAACGCTTTCCTCACCCTCTATTGAGTTTATCATTGACGCACCAGAGGATATGCAGATGAGCAACGAGCTAAATACGAAAAGTACTGAGGAGCGTGGGAAACTTGCCGTATCAATGCTCGCATCCGGAATGTATCTCGGTGAAGGCAGTAGTGCCAATTCTGCAATGAGTGGAGCTCTCGCTTCGTTTATGCAAAGTGAGATAAACAATATTACGGGAAGTGCCCTGAGGTCTATGGGACTCGACTTGTCTGCAAACATGGAGACATCCACAGATGCAACAGGTTCGCTGCATACTGACTATACTTTCAAATTCTCCAAAAGACTTTGGAACAACCGACTAAGGATAATAATGGGAGGTAGGGTTTCCACTGGTAGCGATGCGGGTGGAGATAATGGAGCCTTCTTTGACAATTTCTCCATGGAATACAGGCTAAACAAGAACGAGACACAATACCTGAAACTATTCTATGAACGTGAGGCTTACGATTGGTTAGAGGGTAACGTCAGCGAGTTTGGAGCAGGCTTTTTGTGGAGAAGGAAACTGTCATCGTTAAAAGAACTCTTCAAGTCTGGACAAACGAAATTTCCTGATTTCCGCACGGCGGTAAGTGATTCGACTAAAAAGGAGGAAGTAAAGAAATGACAAACAAAATACATGAATTATTAAAGTTCTCATTGGCTATATGGTTTCCACTTGCCATAGTGTCATGCTCAACCACAAGCTCGCTGCATGAGGGAGAAAAGCTATATACGGGTATGAAATCGACGAAATATGTCAATTACGACAAGAACCTGCATTTCTCTGAAACGAGCGAGGAACTTGACCTGGTGCTTGCAGCAGCTCCCAACGCCTCTCTCTTCGGAAGCTCCACATATAGGTCTCCTTTCCCCATTGGACTATGGATATGGAATGCTTTCGCCAACGACAGCACTGCTTTTGCAAGATGGATGACTAAGGCTTTTGCCACCAACCCGGTTCTTTTGTCACATGTTAATCCAGAACTAAGAGTTACAGTTGGAGAGAACACCCTTCGCAAGAGAGGGTATTTTAATGGCAGGATTGGTTATGAGACTCTCGTGTCTGCAAATCCTAAAAAGGCGAAGGTTGCCTACACTGTTGACATGGGACATCTGTGGACTATAGACACATTGGAATACAAGAATTTCCCGGAAAAGGCGGACAGCATAATACAGACAAACAGCGAATGGGCATACATTAAAGCGGGTGACCCATTTGATGTGGCAGAGATGGAAAGTGAGCGTGCAAGGATAAGCGAACTTTTCAAAGATAATGGCTACTACTATTACCAAAAAGACTTTGCCGCATATTTTGCCGATACAGTATCCAATCTGGGAAAGGTAAACCTGAAACTTCAGCTTGCTGATGATTTGGATGAAAAAGCACTTAAGGAATGGTATATTGGTGACATAAACATCAACTTCAGAAAGAAAATGATGGAAAGTCTGGACAGCACATACAAAGGACGCTCTTTCACAGCCCATTATAACGGAAAAAGGATGCCTGTCAGGACAAGAGTGGTGAGAAATGCGCTGATGTTCAAGAAAAACGAGCTTTACAGCCAGGAGAAATACACACAGTCACTAAAGAACATAAACAGCTCTGGACTATATTCAGGAGCTTCCTTTACATTCACGCCACGTGACACTACTGCCGAATGCAACATCCTTGACGTAAACCTTGACTTGCTGTTTGACAAACCATACGACTTCTATGTTGAAGCATACGGTAAAGGAAAGACAAGCGGTAAACTAGGACCTGAATTGATAGTGGGTCTCACCAAACGCAATGCCTTTAGGGGAAGAGAATTGCTTGATTTCAACATACATGGTTCATACGAATGGCAAACAGGACATGACACAGAAAGTTCTACAACAGGAGTGAACTCATACGAATATGGTGGTGATGTTTCTCTAACATTACCAAGGATTCTCAATCCGTTTAGGAAGTCAGCAAAAAAGAGAAGAGAGCAAAGACGAAAGGACAGAGAGGCTGGTATTTCAAGGAAAAAGACAAAATTCTATGATATACCGCAGACAACCATAAAGGCAACTGCAAGCACGTTAAACAGAGCACACTATTTCAGGCAGCATGTCGTTTCGGGAGAACTTAGATATAAATGGAGGACATCGGCTCAGTCGGAATATGAGTTTGCCCCGCTTAGTCTTACTTATGAATACATGAAAAGTCGCACAGACTCTTTCATAAGACTGCAGGAAAAGCACCCTTATTTGAAAGCTTCCATGTCAGACCAGTTCATACCTAAAATGGAGTTTTCCTACTCATATCATAGTCCTGAAAAGTATCTTAACCCCATCAGTTGGCGTACTACCATCAGCGAAGCTTCAAATGTTGTGGCACTTGGTTCTCTTGCCCTTGGAAACGGATGGAACGACAAGAACAAGAGAATGTTCAAGAACCCTTACGCTCAGTTTGTAAAGATAGAAACAAATTTCGGAAAGACATGGCAGCTTGGCAGCAATGCCTCCATAGCCGCACATGTAGGTGGAGGTGTCATTTACAGTTACGGTAATTCTGAAGTCGCTCCATATACAGAACAATTCTATGTAGGAGGTGCCAACTCCATCAGGGCTTTCAATGTCAGGAGCATAGGACCAGGCAAATACCGTCCGGCTGACTATCGTTCCTCTTACGTTGAACAGACAGGAGACATAAAGTTCGTGGCAAATCTCGAATATCGTCCTAAATTATTCGGAAATCTTTACGGAGCCGTATTCCTCGATGCAGGAAACGTATGGGCTATTAAAGATGACCCTCAGCGACCAGGTGGAAAGTTTGAGGCAAAGAACATGTTTCGGGATATGGCTCTTGGAACAGGTGTCGGATTGCGATACGACCTTGATTTCTTCATAATAAGACTCGACTGGGGTATAGGTCTGCATGTTCCTTACGAAACCGGCAAGTCAGGATTTTACAATGTTGACAGCTTCTCTGACGCACAGGCTTTGCATCTTGCCATTGGACTTCCTTTCTGACAAATGTCAATTATTGAACAAATGGACCAAGGTTTATTCTTCGTTTCAATTTTATTTTTGTAATTTTGCAAATATAATCAACATAATTAACAGTTTCGCAAGTTAAAAACTTGCTCAAAGAAAACAAGTTGACCAGTTGTCAGTATTCTGGTTATAGACAAATTTAAGTCAGATGGGTTGAAACTCGTTGACCTGTCAACTTGTTAAATTACAGCATGTAGGAGGCTTGTGAAACCTATGTAAACATAATATAAAGAACTATGAAACCAACACTTTTGCTCCTTGCGGCTGGAATGGGAAGCCGTTACGGAGGCTTGAAGCAGTTAGATGGTCTTGGTCCTAATGGTGAGACCATCATGGATTATTCTATCTATGATGCCGTTAAGGCTGGCTTTGGAAAGATTGTCTTCGTAATCCGTAAGGATTTTGAACAGGATTTCCGTGAGAAGATTCTCTCTAAGTACGAGGGACATGTACCTGCCGAACTGGTATTCCAGTCACTTGACAGTCTGCCTGAAGGTTTTTCTGTACCCGAAGGAAGAGAAAAGCCATGGGGCACGAATCATGCTGTCCTTATGGCAAAGGACGTGATAAATGAACCTTTCCTTGTAATTAACTGTGATGATTTCTACAACAGAGATGCATTCATGGTTATAGGAAAATTCCTTTCCAACCTTCCGGAAGGAAGTAAGAACAAATATGCAATGGTAGGATTCCGTGTAGGTAACACCCTTTCTGAAAACGGAACCGTGGCAAGAGGTATATGTTCAAAAGATGCTGACGGCAACCTTACTACCGTTGTGGAGCGCACTGAAATCAAGAGAGTTGACGGACCTGTATGCTACAAGGACGAAGAAGGCAATTGGATAGCCGTTGAGGATAATACTCCTGTTTCAATGAACATGTGGGGATTCACACCTGACTACTTTGACTACAGCGAGGCGTATTTCAAGGAATTCCTGTCTGACCCAAAGAATATGGAGAATCTGAAAGCTGAATTCTTCATCCCACTGATGGTAAACAAACTCATCAATGAGAAGACTGCCACGGTGGAGGTTCTTGACACTACAAGCAAATGGTTTGGCGTTACATACGCTGCCGACAGAGATGACGTAGTGGCAAGAATTCAGAAACTCATTGACGAAGGTGTCTATCCCAATAAACTTTTCTAAAAAGCCATCTTAACGCATGACTTGCAATTTGGATATATTGACAGTCGCCGATATGCAGACGTTAGGTCAGATTATCGGCGACTCTCGTAATGTTCTAATCTGTACGCACAGAGCACCCGACGGCGATGCCATCGGTTCTTCCCTTGCATGGGCGCAGTATTTGAAGAAATTGGATAAGGACGTGAATATTGCCGTTCCTGATATGTATCCTGACTTCCTTCAATGGCTTCCAGGGTGTAATAGGATATTTAGATTTGACAAGAAACCTGAAGAAGTAGCCCAGCTTTTCAAGAATGCAGATCTTCTATGTTGTCTGGATTTCAACTCTTCATCTCGTACAGACGACATGAAATACCTCATAGACTCATTCAACGGTAGGATACTGCTTATTGACCATCATCTGTCACCGGACATACCGGCTACGCTCACTATATCTCAACCATCAATGAGCAGCACGTGCGAATTGGTATTCAGGATAATAAACCAGCTGGAAGGATATGAAGACATGACGAAGGAAATGGCAACAGCCATCTATTGTGGCATGATGACAGACACCGGCTCGTTTGCCTACAATAGCAATTCACCAGACATTTACTTTATAATAAGTATGCTTTTAGCTAAAGGCATAGACAAAGACCTTATATATAATAAGGTTTATCATACATTGAGTGCGTCATGCCTGAAGATGAGGGCGTATGTCCTGTACAGGAAAATGAATATTGTCAATGAGCTTAACGCAAGCTATTTCTCGCTCACGAAACAGGAGATGAAACGGTTCCACTACATAAAGGGCGACCTTGAAGGTCTTGTCAATGAGCCGCTGCGTATAAAGAACATGAAGCTGTCTATCTCGCTAAGAGAGGACACGGAGAAACCTAACCACATACTTGTCAGTCTTCGCTCTTCGTGTGGATTCCACTGTGAACCCATGGCAAGAGAGTTTTTCAACGGAGGTGGTCACATGGATGCGGCAGGAGGAAAGCTATACTGTTCCATATCTGATGCGGAGCAAATTGCCATCAGAGCCATTCTCGCCTATAAAGACCAATTGAGATGAATATGCAAAGATACTTCATATATCTGAAATACGACGGAACGAACTATCACGGATGGCAACGGCAACCTAATGGAATTTCCGTAGAGGAGGCTGTTGAGAAAGCCCTAACCACTGTTCTACGAAACAAAACCGATATCACTGGTGCAGGACGCACTGATGCTGGAGTGCATGCATACATGATGGTGGCACATTTCGACCATGAAGGCATCATTGACACTTCACAACTAACCTACCGGCTTAACAGAATTCTCCCACGAGACATATCGATAGACAAAGTGGTTGCCGTTGACAACGAGTTACATGCGCGCTTCTCTGCAACGGCAAGGACATACCATTATTATACTCATCACCATAAGAATCCTTTCCTGCGCACTTATTCGTGGCATATCCCGTTCTCTCCGGACTACGAACTCATGAACAAGGCAGCAGCCTATCTTCTTGAAGTAAAGGATTTTGGCGCTTTTTGCAAGGCTGGCTCTGACGTAAAGACTACGCTATGCGATGTGACAGAGGCACATTGGCAAATGCTGGAAGAGGGAAGATGGTGTTTCGTCATTACAGCCAATCGCTTCCTCCGCAATATGGTTAGAGCAATAGTTGGCACTTTGATGGATGTTGGCAGACACAGGATAACGATTGAGGACTTCAAAAGGATAATAAAAGATGGAAAGCGTACACAGGCAGGAGAGTCTGTTCCTGGTCATGCTCTCTTTCTTCAAGAAATAAAATATCAGGATAACATTTAGATTGAATCATGTGGTTATTATTGGCTTTCTTTTCAGCCGCCTTACTCGGATTATATGATACATGCAAGAAGAAGGCGTTGAATGGCAATGCTGTCATTCCTGTTCTTCTTGCCAACACCGTTGTTTCGTCTTTGATTTTCTTGCCGTTGATACTACTGTCCGGATATACAGATATTTTGGATGGAAGTATCTTTCACGTTGGTCAGGGTGGATGGGACATACACAAATACATAATACTGAAAAGTTTCATTGTCCTTACATCGTGGCTTTTCGGGTATTTCGGCATCAAGCATCTTCCGCTTACAATAGTGGGACCTATCAATGCAACGCGCCCAGTCCTTACTCTTGTAGGGGCAATGTTCGTGTTTGGAGAGCGACTTAACCTGTGCCAATGGTTGGGGGGCATTCTTGCTGTCGTTTCATTTCTTTTGTTAAGCCGTAGCAGCAAGAAGGAAGGCATTGACTTCAAACACAATCTTTGGATATTGTTCATTGTAATCGCTGCATTGCTTGGAGCTGCAAGCGGACTATATGACAAGTTCATGATGAGTAGTGTGGAGGATGGAGGTCTTGGACTTGACAGAATGATGGTTCAGGGATGGTATAATATATATCAGGTTTTCCTGATGCTCATTATTCTTATTACCGTATGGTATCCACGCCGCAGTCATTCAACACCATTCCACTGGAACTGGGCTATTCTGTTTGTGAGCCTGTTTCTCTCTGCTGCCGACTTCCTGTATTTCTATTCTTTAAGTCTGCCAGACTCAATGATTTCCATCGTTTCTATGGTTAGGAGGGGTAGCGTCATAGTGTCATTCCTCTCAGGAGCAGTATTCTTTCATGAACATAATCTCAAGGCAAAGGCAATAGACCTTTGTCTCGTCCTTATTGGAATGATATTCCTTTATCTTGGCTCTCAATAACATAATGTCGATTAGACTTAAATGCAGACTCCCATCCTGTATCCTCTACAGAATGGGAGCCTTGTTAAGCATGAATTTTCAAACACTAACAGTTAAAATAACTACCTAATACCAAAAACTAATAATCTTACTAATAACTACCTAATACCAATAATCATCTTTAATATCTTTATCCTTGGACAATCCTTTATCTTAAAGGAGAGCCTAATGAGATTGCTGTTTTCTGTTCAGAAAGAAGCAACATTTAAACATGTTCTGAATGTTGCCGTTCTTTCCTTTTGCTGATGCAAAGTTACATACAATCAACACTATAACGATAAATAATTTTGATTTTTCATCATGTTGTGATGGTCAAACGATTGCGCAAAAGGCAGAGTAAACTTGAGTTATATAGTAATGAGCATATCAATTTTATTGGATAATGGGTGTTTCGAAAGTTAAAACTTGCTCAGAGTTAACAAGTTGACAAGTTAACAAGTTATTAACTCTTATGGTAACTACCTGAGGCTGTGTCAAAAGTAACTGACACGGCCTCTTTTTGGTTTTATACTTCATGT
>SAMEA3663083__coassemble_239_pt1 | contig 106425 bp, 99 predicted proteins | sample SAMEA3663083__metabat2_high_PE_004 | metagenome-assembled genome bin SAMEA3663083 (sample SAMEA3663083) | pig gut metagenome | biome: pig gut; feature: pig-associated habitat; material: faeces | place: France | collected 2012 | reverse complement strand
CTGCTCGGCTTTGCCGCTTGCCTAAGCAAGAACTTTTTGTTGCTCAGGTACTTATAAAAAAGTTAAACTAAAGTGCTGCGGAATTTAGGAACAAGTATGAACGACGATAGAATGGACAATGAGGAATTGGAGGACAACGGTGTCATAGACGAAAATGGTCAGGATGAAAGTGTACATTCAGACTATAAACCCGTTGACCGCTTTGATGCGTCTGCTGTGCATCATTTGAGTGGAATGTATCAGAACTGGTTCCTCGACTATGCCAGTTATGTTATTCTGGAGCGTGCTGTTCCACATATAGGAGATGGATTGAAGCCTGTTCAGCGCAGGATACTCCATTCCATGAAGCGCATGGATGATGGCAGGTATAACAAGGTGGCTAATATCGTAGGACATACCATGCAGTTCCATCCTCATGGAGATGCTTCAATCGGTGATGCACTTGTCCAGTTGGGACAGAAAGACCTTCTTGTTGATACGCAGGGAAACTGGGGCAATATCCTTACTGGCGACCGGGCAGCTGCTCCTCGATATATAGAGGCTCGTCTATCCAAATTCGCCCTTGATACGGTCTTCAATCCAAAGACTACCAGATGGCAGCTGTCTTATGATGGAAGGAACAAGGAGCCAATAACGCTCCCAATAAAGTTTCCGTTACTGTTGGCGCAAGGTGCAGAAGGTATTGCAGTGGGACTCTCTTCAAAGATATTGCCGCACAATTTCGGAGAAATATGCAAGGCTGCAATCAGTTATCTCAAAGGTGAGGAATATCATTTATACCCCGACTTCCCTACAGGAGGCTCTATTGACGTGTCAAAATACAATGACGGTCAACGTGGTGGAGTCTTGAAGGTGAGGGCAAAGATAGAGAAATTTGACAGCAAGACACTTGTTATCCGAGAGATTCCTTTCACCAAAACCACTTCCACACTCATTGATAGTATCCTAAAGGCAGTAGAGAAGGGTAAAATCAAGGCAAAAAGGGTTGACGACAACACGGCGGCAGAGGTGGAGATTCTCATTCATCTTGCACCAGGTGTGAGCAGCGACAAGACGATAGATGCCCTTTACGCTTTCTCAGACTGTGAGATAAACATCAGTCCCAACTGCTGTGTCATAGCTGACAATAGACCATGTTTTCTTACTGTCTCTGATGTGTTGGAAGCTTCGGTAGAGAACACCAAGTCGCTGTTGAGGCAGGAACTGGAGATACGCAAGCACGAATTGGAGGAGCAGTTGTTCTTTGCCTCGCTTGAGAGAATTTTCATTGAGGAGAGAATATATAAAGGAAAACCATTCGAGAATGCCACATCCACGGATGGACTGTGCGAATATATAGACGAGAGGCTCACTCCTTTCTATCCGCAGTTCATCAGGGAAGTGCGCAAGGATGACATACTGCGCCTCCTTGAGATAAAGATGCAGCGCATAGCAAAGTTCAGCAAGGATAAGAACGAGGAACTCATCAGGAGGATAGAGGAAGAGATAGCCTCTATCAATAGAGACCTTGACGATATGGTTGGAGTAACCGTCAGGTGGTATGAGTTCATTCTTGGCAAATATGGCGATGAGCATCCACGCAGGACAGAGATAAGGAACTTTGAGACAATAGAGGCTGCAAAGGTGGCGGAGGCAAACCAGAAACTGTATATTAACAGGCAGGAAGGCTTCATAGGAATGTCGCTAAAGAAAGATGAGTTTGTATGCAACTGTTCGGACATTGACGATGTCATAATCTTCTATAGGAATGGTAAATACAAAGTTGTGAAGGTTGCAGACAAGATATTCGTAGGCAAGAACGTGATATATGTACAGGTGTTCAAGAAAAATGACAGACGAACAACTTACAACGTTGTATTCCGTGATGGAAAGAAAGGCTTCTGTTTCATCAAACGTTTTAACGTCTCGAGCATAACGAGAGACAAAGAATATGACCTCACTCAGGGCACTCCAGGCTCTAAGGTCATGTATTTCACAGCCAATCCCAATGGAGAGGCGGAGACCATCAAGGTTACATTGGATGCTACCGTTGCCACTAAATCAAGGATGGGAATATTCCTTGAGAGAAGTTTCGCAGATGTAAAGATTAAGGGAAGGGCTTCTAAAGGCAACATCCTTACCAAGAAGCCTGTGCATAGGATAGGTCTGAAGAGCCATGGCCGTTCGACTCTCGGAGGTAGGATGGTATGGTTCGACCCGGATGTGAACCGCATTAATTACGAGGAGCATGGCAGATGCCTTGGCGAGTTCAGCGATGGCGACAAGATACTTGTAGTACTTGCCAATGGTGATTTCTACGTGACCGACTTCGATGCCAACAATCACTATGAGAGCAATATCCTGCGCATTGAGAAGTTTGATGCCAACAAGGTGTGGACAGCTGTCGTGCTCGATGCTGACAATCAAGGATACCCATATCTGAAACGGTTTATAATGGAGGCTGGCAAAAAACATCAGAATTTCGTAGGCGACAATCCTTCCTCAACTTTGTGCCTGCTTAGTGATACCGTCTATCCGCGCATTGAGGTGACATTCGGAGGTGTTGACTCGGCAAGACCATCCGTGGAGATTGACGCAGAGACGTTTGTCGGAGTGAAGGGATTCAAGGCCAAGGGCAAGAGGATAACTACATGGGTGACAGACAGCATAAAGGAACTTGAACCATTGAGAATGCCTGAGGAGAAGGAGGAACCAGACTGCGATGACGAAGTTGAGGAGATGGAGAATCTTGACCCTGATGCCGGCAAGAGTGAGCAGCAGGTTATTGACGAGATGACAGGACAATTAAGCCTTTTCCCAGATGAATATTAACGGTATCATAAGGTCGTTGTTGGCTGCCTTGCTTTTACAGCCTGTCGTGTCTGTAGCCCAGGACGGAGGCGACAGCGTGTCAGCAGCCTATAACATAGATAGTCGTATTGTCCATAATGCGAGAATGATTGCCGTGGGTGCGACAGATGTACTTGATACGTATCTCTCTCCGGAAAAATATACAGGAATTGAGATGCGATATATGTCGCATACCACCAAACCCACAAGGTTCGATAGGTTTTCCATGGTACTTTCCCATCAGGGAGAACTTCTTAAGGCGCACAACCGTGCTGACAACAATGACGAGATAGGCGGATATTATAATTTCCACTATGCATGGAGATATAACTGGAACGCGATGGGAGGAAAACTGCATCTTGAGGCTGGAGCCGGTGCTGATGTCCTGTTGGGATTCATCTACAATTTGCGAAACGGCAATAATCCTGCACAGGCTAAGATGTCTTTGTCTATAGTCCCGTCAGCAGCGGCGGTATATAATTTCAATGCATGGCACAAACCTTTCTCCTTGCGTTACGAGGTGTTCGTTCCTCTCGCCGGCATCATGTTCTCGCCCAATTACGGGCAATCATATCATGAGATATTCAACAAAGGCGACTACGACCACAACATAGCTTTCACATATCCGGGAAATGCCCCGTCGCTGAGCCATAGCCTATCCCTTGATTTCCCATTGGGAAAGACGTGGGTAAGGATTGGATATATGGGCGACTGCCGCCAGTCTAAGGTTAACGAACTCAAGTACCATAACTATTCCCACATGTTCATGCTTGGAATAGTCAGGCATTTCTCCATAACAAAATACCGTCCAAGATAAAACACTATCTGTAATATGAAGCGACAATACCTTATTATATATATATACTCCATGCTGATGTGTGCGTTTTGTCTCATATCGTGCATCGATGAGGATGAATACGAGGACAGTCCAAACGGCAATTTCGAGGCCTTATGGAAGATAATAGACGAGCATTATTGCTTTTTCGACTATAAGAACAAAAGCTATGGACTTGACTGGGACGAGGTGCACGAAAGATATGTACGCCAGTTCCATTCCGGAATGACAGAAGGGCAGATGTTCGAGGTTATGGCAAGGATGCTTTCCGAGCTGAGGGACGGACATGTCAACTTGTATTCCGATTTCGACGTAGGCAGGGAGTGGTCGTGGCATGAAGACTATCCCTCTAATTTCTCTGACACCCTTGAACGTAAATACCTTGGCACAGACTACCGCATTGCATCGGGAATGAAATACCGCATACTCGACGACAACATTGGGTACATCAGGTGTGCCACCTTTGAGAACAACATGGGTGGCGGCAGCCTTGACAACATATTCCTTTTCCTCGCTCCCACAAACGGACTCGTCATTGATATAAGAGACAATGGGGGCGGACTGCTAACCTCGGCTGAGGAACTTGCAGCACGCTTCACCAATGAGGATATCCTTGTGGGATACATTAGGCATAAGACAGGCAAGGGACATTCTGATTTCAGCTCCATGGAAGAGCAGAGGCTCAAACCTTCTAAGGGGCTGAGGTGGCAAAAGAAGGTAGCTATACTAACTAACCGCTCTGTTTATAGCGCAGCTAATGAGTTTGTCAAATACATGAGGTGCTGTCCCGGAGTAGTCGTAGTGGGCGACAAGACAGGTGGAGGTGCAGGACTACCTTTCACAAGCGAACTTCCAAATGGATGGGGTGTGCGCTTCTCTGCCTGCCCCATGTACGACCGTGACGGAAATGACACGGAATTCGGCATAGAGCCAGACTATTATGTCGCACTCAAGGATGACGACCTTGAAAGAGGAGAAGACACAATAATAGAGTTTGCAAGACAACTTTTAAGGAAATAATTTGGTTGTTAGCCAATAAAGTCTTAACTTTGCAACCGCAAACTGCACCTGTGGCGGAATTGGTAGACGCGCCAGACTTAGGATCTGGTGTCTCAGACGTGTAGGTTCGAGTCCTATCAGGTGTACTTATTTTATGGGCGTATCGGGTATGATAATCCTGATACGCTCTTTTCAATTTACCCGGAATCCCCCATTCAGTATCCTTTTCAGTACTGCCATTTTGGTACTGAAGTACCAAACCGCTGGTACTGGAGTCCCTCATGGTTTCTATTGCCTTTGAAAACAATATCTTTGCCATTGTCAAACATATATATTAAGTTTCGTTTGTCAGAAAGCATTAATAATCTGTATTTTTCAACTTTTTAGTACACATATTGCCATTATGTCAATAATAATTTGTATTTTTGCGCCACAATAATACGTATTAGTAATAATGGAATTGGATGTGTTGACCGCAGTATCGCCTATAGACGGTCGTTATAGAAGCAAGACAGAGAGTTTAGGAGAGTATTTCTCAGAGTATGCACTTATCAGATACCGTATTCGGGTAGAAATAGAATACTTTATCACATTGTGTGAGTTGCCCCTTCCGCAGCTTGCAGGTTTCAACCATGACCTGTTTGAAACGTTGCGTGACATTTACCGCAATTTCGATGAGGGCAGTGCTGCCCGCGTGAAGGATATAGAGAAGGTGACTAATCATGACGTGAAGGCTGTGGAATACTTCATAAAAGAGGAATTCGACAAGATTGGAGGCCTGGATAACTACAAGGAGTTCATTCATTTCGGACTAACCTCACAGGATATCAACAACACGAGTGTGCCTTTGTCGCTGAAAGAAGCCCTTGCTGATGTGTATGTTCCCATGATAGAAGAGCTGATAGCCAAGCTTGAGGCTTTTGCTGAGGAATGGAAGGATGTGTCCATGCTTGCCAAGACCCATGGTCAGCCTGCTTCTCCCACAAGGCTGGGCAAAGAGATAGAAGTGTTCGCTTACAGGCTGCGCGAGCAGCTGAGCCAGCTTAGGAATTGTAAGATAAGTGCAAAGTTTGGTGGTGCAACAGGCAACTACAACGCCCACCATGTAGCCTATCCACAATATGACTGGAAAGTTTTCGGCAATCGTTTCGTGAGCGAGAAACTGGGACTTGAGCGTGAGCAGTACACCACGCAAATTAGCAACTACGACAACTTGTGTGCCGTCTTTGATGCCATAAAAAGGATTAACACAATAATCATTGACCTTGACCGTGACTTCTGGATGTATATCTCGATGGAGTATTTCAAGCAGAAGATAAAGGCGGGAGAAGTGGGTTCAAGTGCGATGCCGCACAAGGTAAATCCTATAGACTTTGAGAACAGCGAGGGCAACCTTGGCATTGCTAATGCCGTGTTGCAGTTCCTTTCCATGAAACTGCCTGTGAGCCGCCTTCAGCGTGACCTTACAGACTCTACCGTATTGAGGAACATCGGAGTGCCACTCGGACATGGACTCATTGCCATGCAGAGTACGCTAAAGGGTCTTGGAAAACTAATACTCAACGAGGAAAAAATTTACAACGACCTTGATGCCACTTGGGCTGTTGTGGCAGAGGCGGTTCAGACAATACTCAGAAGGGAGGCCTATCCTCATCCTTATGAGGCATTGAAAGCACTGACACGTACTAACCAGCATATAACAGCCGAATCGATACATGACTTTGTCAGCGGTCTTGATGTGAGTGATGATGTTAAAAAGGAAATCCTTGCCATCACGCCACACAATTATACAGGAATATGAATGATATTGAAATAAGATAACATATTATTAACCGAGCCGTGAGGCTCAAAAAACCAGAAGGAAATGTCGGAAGAAATGGAAAACAAGCCTGTACAGTCTGCCGAAGAGAATGGGAACAGCCGTGAGGGCCGTCCGTCTGTAGGACATGCAGGGTATCAGAGTGACTATAATGCCAGTGCACGCCAGCAGCGTCCACGCATAAGGACTACGCGTGCATACAGCAGTGAGAGAGGAAACAACGGTGAGGGCGGCTTCCGTCCGGAAGGCTTTGGAGGCGGACTACAGAGTGGTTCTCAGCAGCGTCCACAAAGCAGCTACCGTCCAAAATATAACAATAATTATCAACAGAATGGTAATTCCGGTTACTATTCAAGATACAATAATGAAGAGGGCGGCTACCAGCCAAGACAGCAAGGTGGTTATCAGTCAAGACCTCAGCAAGGTGGCTACCAGCCAAGACCTCATCAAGGTGGTTATCAGCCAAGACAGCAAGGTGGTTACCAGCCAAGACAGCAAGGTGGTTACCAGCCAAGACCGCAAGGCGGCTATCAGCCAAGACCTCAGCAGGGTGGTTACCAGCCAAGGCCACAACAGGGAGCCTATCGTCCAAGATACAATAATGAAGAGAGCGGCTACCAGCCAAGACCTCAGCAGGGCGGCTATCGCCCAAGACCTTATGGATATGGCAACCATCCGCAGCAGGGTGGCATGAGACAACATGCTCCCAGCTACAATCTAAATGCTAAATACAGCATGAAGAAGAGGATTGAGTACAAGGAAGAGAACTTTGATCCCAACGAGCCTGTACGCCTTAACAAATTCCTTGCCAATGCAGGTATTTGCAGCCGCCGTGAGGCTGACGAGCATATACAGGCAGGACTCGTGAAGGTTAATGGAGAGGTGGTGACAGAACTTGGCACCAAGGTTATGCGTACAGACGAGATAACCTACAAGGATACTCCTGTGAACCTTGAGAAAAAGGTATATATACTGCTTAACAAGCCGAAAGACTGCGTTACAACAAGCGATGACCCACAGCAGAGAAAGACTGTGATGGACATTGTTAAGAACGTATGTCCTGAGAGAATATATCCTGTTGGACGCCTTGACCGCAATACCACAGGTGTGCTTCTGCTTACAAACGATGGCGACCTTGCCAGTAAGCTGACCCACCCTAAATTTCTGAAAAAGAAAGTCTATCACGTTTATCTCGACAAAAATGTGACAGCTCATGACATGCAGCAGATTGCAGAAGGCATAACACTTGATGACGGCGAGATACATGCCGACCAGATAGAATATGCAAGCAATACCGACAAGAGTCAGGTGGGTATTGAGATTCACAGCGGCAAGAACCGCATAGTGCGCAGAATCTTTGAGAGCCTTGGCTATAGAGTCGTGAAGCTTGACAGGGTGCTGTTTGCAGGACTGACCAAGAAGAATCTCCGACGTGGCGACTGGAGATTCCTCACGGAGAAAGAGGTTGAGATGCTGCGTATGGGCGCTTTCGAGTAAAAACAAACACAAGAATACATTTTTATGAAAAGGACTAAGATTGTCGATGCCCTGAGAAGCACCGACTATGGAAAAGAAATTAATGTCAAAGGATGGGTGCGTACTCATAGAAGCAGCAAGGCTGTCGATTTCATAGCACTTAACGATGGTTCAACCATAAAGAACATACAGCTTGTGGTTGACCCTTCCCGTCATAACTACGAAATGCTCAAGTCAATCACCACTGGTGCATGCCTCAGTGCCAGCGGAATCCTTGTAGAAAGTCAAGGTAAGGGACAGACCGTTGAGATACAATGTGAGACTATAGAGCTTTATGGATTATGTGGAAGCGACTATCCCATGCAGAAGAAAGGACAGTCTTTCGAGTATATGCGCCAGCATGCACACATGAGACTCCGCACCAACACATTCGGAGCTGTGATGCGCATACGCCATAATATGGCGATAGCAATACATCAGTTCTTCCACGAACATGGATTCTTCTATTTCCACACTCCGCTCATCACGGCAAGCGACTGCGAGGGAGCAGGCGAGATGTTCCAGGTTACGACCAAGAACCTTTATGACCTTAAGAAAGACGAAGAGGGTAAGATTATCTATGATGATGACTTCTTTGGAAAGATGACATCGCTAACCGTCAGCGGACAGCTTGAGGGTGAGCTGGGAGCTACTGCCCTTGGTGCCATATATACCTTCGGACCAACATTCCGTGCAGAGAACTCCAATACCCCAAGACATCTTGCAGAGTTCTGGATGATTGAGCCGGAAGTGGCTTTCATAGAACTGAACGACCTCATGGACCTTGAGGAGGAATTCATCAAGTATTGTGTGAAATGGGCTCTTGACAACTGTAAGGATGACCTTGCCTTCCTCAACCAGATGATAGACAAGACTCTCATCGAGCGTCTTGAGGGCGTGCTTAAAGACTCTTTTGTCAGACTTCCATATACAGAAGGTATAAAGATACTTGAGGAAGCGGTGGCGAACGGTCATAAGTTCGAGAATCCTATTTCATGGGGTATGGACCTTGCAAGTGAGCATGAGAGATTCCTTGTAGAACATCACTTCAGGAAACCAGTCATCATGACAGACTATCCTAAGGATATCAAGGCTTTCTATATGAAGATTAACGAAGATGGAAAGACTGTACAGGGTACAGATGTGCTGTTCCCACAGATTGGAGAAATCATAGGCGGTTCCGTAAGAGAGGAAAGCTACGAGAAACTCATTGGCGAGATAGAACGCCGTGGAATACCAATGAAGGATATGTGGTGGTATCTTGACACTCGTAAATACGGTACGTGTCCACATGGTGGTTTCGGACTTGGTTTCGAGCGTCTTATTCTTTTCGTTACAGGTATGCAGAATATCCGTGACGTAATTCCGTTCCCAAGAACTCCAAAGAATGCTGAGTTCTAAGACTTTTTGAGGAGTTTGGATAGGAGGTCATAACTCACCCATCCTTACTCCTCATCTAATATCCTACTTTTTTTCGTCTTCCGAAAGTCTTATGCATGTTGGCTCTATGGTTATAAGCCTGCGCTTGTACAGGTCGCCTACCGCCCTTTTGAACGCTTTCTTGCTGACATGGAAGCATTCCTTTATTTCTTCCGCATCACTTTTGTCACCAAGAGCACAAATGCCATCGTTGTCGTATAGATAGGATAGTATCATCTCAGCTACATCGTCCTTGAGCCTTTTGCCCGTGGGCTGGAGGGTTAGGTCAATCTTTCCGTCATCCCTTACAACAGAAACGAAGGCAGGCAGTACGTCTCCTATGTCAAGGTGGCGGTATATCTCGTTTCGGTATATCAGACCATAATACTTGTTGTCAACAATCACCTTATAGCCCAAATCTGTCTGCTGCCATACAAGCACCCTTACAGTATCGCCAGGACTGTATGACGGATGTCTCTTGTCAAGGAAACGCTCAATTTTTGCAGATGCTACAAGCCTATAACTCTCCTTGTCTATGAAGGCATGGACTATATATCTGCCGCCTTTGCGCATTTTTGATTTCTGCTCTCTGAACGGACAGAACAAGTCTTTAGTGACACCCCAGTCGAGGAAAGCTCCGTACTCATTAACCCACGTGCATTCCAGACATGCGAACTCACCTGCAAGCATTTTTGGTGTTTCCATCGTAGCCACGAGCCTCTCTTCCTGATCGAGATAGACAAAGGCATTGATGGTATCTCCTTCTTCCAGTCCATCTGGAACATATTTGCGTGGCATGAGTATCTCGCCCTCATCTCCACCGTCAAGATAAATGCCGAAATCCACTTTCTTGCATACTGCAAGCCTATTATATTCACCTATTTTAATTATATTAGCCATACTGATGTAATTTTTCAAAGGTGGTTATTCTGTTGTCTCAATTGATGCATCTGCCTGCAACAATCCATCTTTCATCTTTATTGTCCTGTCTGTGATGGACGCAAGTGTCTCGTCATGTGTGACAATCACAAATGTCTGTCCAAGTTCCTCTCTCAGACGGAAGAAAAGACTGTGGAGCTCTTCTTTGTTTTTCGAGTCAAGGCTACCGGAAGGTTCATCGGCGAGTATTACCGAAGGATTGTTGACAAGTGCTCTCGCCACAGCCACCCTTTGCTTCTCACCACCTGAAAGCTCGTTAGGCTTATGCGATGCCCTGTCTGATAATCCCATGAAATCAAGCAGTTCCTCTGCCCTGGTTTTCGACTTGCCTTTACCTTCGCCTGCTATGAAGGCTGGAATCATTATGTTCTCAAGTGCGGTAAACTCAGGCAGGAGCTGATGGAACTGAAAGACAAAACCAATATGTTGGTTGCGGAAGTCGCTGAGCTTGTTTGACGATAGACCGCATACATCAACGCCATCTATAAGCACCCTTCCCTCGTCGGGCTTGTCAAGTGTGCCTATTATCTGCAACAGAGTGGTTTTGCCCGCTCCGCTTGGTCCCACTATACTTACAATCTCTCCCTTGTTGATATGAAGGTCGATGCCCTTCAATACCTGCAAGGCTCCAAAACTTTTGGTAACACCCGAAACGTCAATCATTATTATTTATGTTTTTAATTCTATATTCTACTCGAGTCTCTCAACTAATCGATTTTGTTCCAGCTCGTGAGTTGAATAAGCTGATGACTAAACCGACCATATGAAACCATGTACCATATTCATTTTGCCTGCCAATGTTGCTAATCAGTTAGAACTGTTTCTGGTCCACTTTCTTAGTTTCTTCAACAACATATCATAAGCACTACTCTCCTCTGTGTGTTGAGGCTGTGCGAATGTCATGAGTTCATTGTTGTCGCCATACTGGTCGGGGAATACTATGACAAGTGTCCTTCCGGCAAAATACCTGTTTATCTCGTCAGGCAGACGCTCAAGGGCATTCTTGTAAGATACGGTTCCCTTGCGGGCTGTTATTATGACAAACATGTGGTCTTCCTTGATGGTTGATGCCAGTTTTGGCAACTCGTTCCAATGTTGCATCTCCTGATACTCCGCCCTGACGCTACTATGGTAGTTGGAAATGTACTGGCGGATAAGCGAAATAGTATCATCTCTACCGTTGAAACCAATCCTACAGTCAAGATTGCCGGCAAGTCTCGCAAGCCTTTCAAGCCACCTGTAAAATCCAGGTTCGTACTCGGCACGCGAAGGCACAGCCACCTGTATTCGCCTGATGGTGTTGAGGGGCTGGGTTATGCGGGCTATTGTAATCTGCCTGCTGAGTCCGTTGTAAAGACTTTGGGTGAACTCTCCCCAGAACTTTGAGCTTATCTCCTTGTGGAAATGGAGTCCCATGATAATCTCCGATGCCTGGAACTCCTTGAATGCATGTTTTATGCCATTGGCTATGTTGGCGGCAATACGTACCTGAGTTTGCAAGTGGACATCCGATGCGCTTGCTGCATGCTGCAGATGCTCAAGCAGACGTCTGCCTTCCGTCTGGTTATTACCGGCATTGACATCGTCATACACAACATTAAGAGCCACTATTTCTCTGTTCAGTTTCTGATTGCGCATGAGTATAGCCATGGAGAGAAGGCTGTCGGCATATTCAGGATATTTGACAGGCAGCAGCATTTTCTCGTCATCATTGCTTACCGCAAGTTTTTGGGGAATGTCCTTGTCTTGAAGGCGAATCGCCTTCGATGCATGTTCCGTCATGACGCTTGATATGATGCATGTCACGAGTATCATTATTACAATACCGTTGAGCACATCATCTCCGAAAAGATAACATCCAGGCGATACTTCAAGTTTCCTGCCCACCATTACCATGGCTATAGCTCCTGCTGCATGTGCCGACGTAAGTCCGAACATCATGTTTCCCCATTTTAAGGGAAGACGAAGCGCGAATGTCATCAGATAGGCAGCAATACCCTTGCCCACAGTTCCGAAGAATACGAGGCATATGACAACCCACAATATCTTTCCGCCCGAGAACAACAGGCTAACATCAATGAGCATTCCAACGCCAATAAGGAAATAAGGAATGAAAAGAGCGTTGCCTATGAATTCTATCCTGTTCATAAGTGGAGACAGGTGAGGAATGAAGCGGTTAAGTATGAGACCCGCAAAGAAGGCTCCAAATATAGCTTCAAGTCCGATGAAACCGCTGAAAGCACCACTTAGGAACATTACAGCCATTACAAATGTAAACTGCATTACGGAGTCTGAATATCTGCGCAGGAACCAGCGTGTAAGGCGTGGTATGAAGAAAAGCATACCAGTACAGAAAGCAGCCAACTTGAGAATGAATGCTAACCAGAACAAAGCTCCGCCTCCAGACGTGCTGAAAGCGTTGACGATAGCTGCCACAACGATGAGCGATATCAGCAGCGACAACATGGACGAGCCTACGCTCAGGGTGGCTGTCATGTGTTTCTGCAGTCCATACCTTCCCACGATAGGGTAGGCTATAAGGGTGTTTGAAGCCATTATGCATCCCAGCATCAAGGATGCAGGCATAGAATAGTCAAGCATGTATAACCCCATGAGAAGGGACATGAGGAAGGGAATTGTAAACGTCAGGCTGCCGAAAACAAGCACATGACGGACATTGTTCTTGAATCCCTGCATGTCCATCTCAAGACCGGCAAGAAACATGATATAGAGTAGTCCGACATTTCCAAGAATCTCGAACGAGGCATCACGCTCCAAAATGTTCAGACCATACTTACCCAACAGGACACCTGCAAGAACCATCCCTATTATATGTGGAATGCGCAGACGTCCCATGATGATTGGAGCGGTAAGAATAACCATCAACACCACAAAGAATATCAGAGTGGGATCGGTTATCGGTAGGTATCTCGTTATGTCCAACATGCTCGTATTTACTAAAAAAACGCTCTGTCACGATAATTATACTGCAAAGGTGCAAAAAAAATATTAAATTCTACACATTTCGAGCAAAAAATGTGTACTTTTGTGCCGTATAAAAGTTTAATTTAGAATAGTTATTAGTATGAAAGCAGCAATTGTTGGGGCAAGCGGCGCAGTAGGACAGGAACTGATGCGCATACTTGCAGAGAGAAATTTTCCAATCGATGAACTCGTATTGTTTGGTTCAAGCCGCTCGGCAGGAAGCGTATATGAGTTCAAGGGAAAGAAATGCGAGGTAAGATTATTGCAGCACAACGATGACTTTAAGGATATCGATGTAGCTTTCGTCTCAGCTGGTGGCGGTACCTCCAAGGATTTCGCAGAGACAATCACGAAATATGGTACCGTGATGATAGACAATTCAAGTGCATTCAGGATGGATGATGACGTGCCTCTTGTGGTACCGGAAGTTAATGCGGAAGATGCGCTCAAACGTCCGCGTGGTATTATAGCCAACCCAAACTGTACTACAATTATGATGGTTGTCGTGCTTCAGCCCATCGAAAAGCTGTCGCATATAAAGAAAATACACATCTCCAGCTATCAGAGTGCGAGTGGAGCAGGAGCCGTTGCCATGGCTGAGCTACAACAACAGTATAAAGAACTGATTGAGACTGGAGAGGCAAAGACAATATCTAAATTCCCACATCAGCTGGCGTATAATGTCATACCGCAAATAGACCTTATGACGGATAACGACTATACGAAAGAGGAGATGAAGATGTTCAATGAGACAAGGAAAATAATGCATAGCGATGTGCGCACGAGTGCCACATGCGTGAGGGTGTCTTCTCTCCGCTCACACTCCGAGTCTGTGTGGATAGAGACAGCAGACCCCATTACGGTTGAACAGGTAAGGGAAGTACTTGCCACAGCTCCAGGTGTCACCCTTAAGGATGACCCTCAGAAATATATCTATCCTATGCCGCTTGAGAGCGCAGGAAAAGATGATGTCTATGTAGGCAGAATACGCAAGGACCTTGCAACAGACAACGGAATAACCTTATGGCTCACAGGCGACCAGATTAGAAAAGGTGCTGCCCTTAATGCGGTCCAGATAGCAGAATACCTTATCGAAAAAGGCGATTTTAAATAGTATGGGTTTCACATCTATAACGATGAAACCGCAAAATAATGATAAAGTCCCTCCTGCATTCACCAATGTGGAGAGGGACTTTTTCAAAGTATTAATCGTTTAGTACAAATTGGTCTTATGAAAGATTCCGGATTGTTGTGTTGTCGAGGTTTCATGCCTGAAACAGATTTGCATTATTCTCATTTTGAATAATCTTTCCATTTTTCGGCGATTTCATCGATATTTATCTCAAGAAGTGACATTTGTCGGAACATCTCAGGCAAGGTGCTCTCAAGGAATTCTTTCCGTCTCTGTTCCATGATTCTTTCCTTTGCTCCTTGGCTGACGAAATAGCCAAGTCCTCTTTTATTGTATATCACCTCCTCCCGAGCCAGATTCTCATAAGTCTTGACGGCTGTGTTCGTATTCACACCCAGAAGCACGGAATACTCCCTTACGCTTGGTATGCGGTCATTTGCATTGTATTTACCGGATATTATCTCGTCGCAGAGACGGTCAGCCATCTGTATATATATGGGTTTGTCGTTGTTGAAATTCATAATAGTCGAGAGTCTTATTTCGTAATCGGTTTTATTTGTTCTTATATTGTATTCTCACAAACCGCCTGTGCGACCAGAATATCAATATGGCTATTATAAACGGCATTACAAGCAAGTCTAAGACAGGATAAATATTCAAGATGCTCTTTGTCAGTTCATCTTCCAAGGATCGTGTGATTTCATGTGTGGCTACGTATATGCCTACAAGCACGCCCGTTGCCAATATAATCAGCAAATATGCCACGCACAAGACCAGCGACGTATATAGGAATGTGTGCTTCCTGAAATATGTGGCTCCTACAGTATAAGCGAGATAAGCAGCAATCCAGTTGACAAATCCTACCAACAGAAGTAATGGACTCATCGACATACCGTCTCCTATGTTTGTAGTCAATCCAAACAGAACAGGGTATAATTTTCCCGTCAACTCATGTGGCTGGAACAACAGCCACATGCCAATGGCGAGGTCTGAAGCCATTCCACAGGCTATAATGGTTGTCGCCAGCATATAGGCAAGTCGCGCCCAGTATTTCTCCGACATAGAGGATGGAAACAACATCATTCTCATCTGGGAACTGCGGTTGGAAAGCTCGTTGAACACCATTGAACTCCTGACAGCCATAATCAAAGCCATAAATGTGCCAATAAGCATGGTTGCAGAATTTGCTTTCTCCAAGATTGATGCATCTTCAGGATTGCATCTTAATCCGTTTATCGTTATGAGAAGAGCAATCGTCACAAGGAAAGATGCTGCAACAAGTATGATGTCTGTCTTGCGGTTGTTATACCACAATGCCCTTATTTCATTTTTAATTCTGTCCTTTTTCATAATTCAATACAATTATTTCTATTAAACTGGAATTTTGCAAAATGTGCGGTAAGAGAGATACATGCAGACTAATGTCAGAGGCAAGTTTACGGCAAATGTGTTGATTTCATCGGCTTCAAGTGACGTGGAATGGTAGAAATATACTTCTAAATAAGCTATTCCCAGCAAACATGCTCCACCTGCCAGAATTAGAATGCGCTTTAGGTAATTGCCTATTGACATAATCCACCCAACGTATATCATGGTTTGTATCACAAGTATTTCGAAATACGTGTATATATAGCGTATGATATAGGCATTGGAGAACAATCCCTTTTCCTCCATCAGACTGAAAAACTCTCCTCCATCGTGAGATGTCATCAAAGGCATTCCATAGTTCAGGAACAAGAAGGTGCCAAGTGTCATGGACAGGAAAGTGATAGACATGGCAGATAAGGAGCCGTAAAGCCACATTCCAACGACCTTCTCCTCGTTTGATGCCGGTAGAGTCAATATGGTCATCCTATTCTTCTTTTCATCCAATACTTTTGCCGAAATGACCGATAATGCTATGGAGAAACCGAAATACACGCCAATCATTATGTCAACAACATTCATGAAACGGACATGTATGTCATTTTCCGGACCAAACATTCCCATCACGCATAATGAGCATAGCAACAGAGGGATGCCGATAAATGTCAATACCAAGTACAATACCGATTTGGGATTGGACATGAACTGCCATTTATAGACCAACCATAGTCTTTTTATACAGAACGTGTTACTCATGTTGATAGTATTCTCTATTTTGTCAATTTGTTATTGGTGACAGCCTTGAAAAGCATGTTCAAATCCAGCTGAGAGTCCTTGCCGGAGGTATTGGTGGCTACTACAGAATAACCTTGAGGTGAAGGTTCTGAATAGACAACATCCTCTCCATCAGCCATCATGCGGTTCTCAAATACATACCTTTCCTGAATATCCGATGTCGTAGCCTCGAAAATGTCGGATGTATCTTTAATTATTACGATTTCATCGAGTAGCGCATCAACATCATTGACAAGGTGAGTTGCTATTATGACAGTTTGTCCATCCTCCATGTTCTTGGCAATTATCTTCCTGAAAATATCCTTTGACGGAATGTCAAGTCCGTTTGTCGGTTCGTCAAACATAAGCAGTCTTGTGCCGGTGGCAAGAGCAAAACTGATATAAATCTTTTTCTTCTGACCGAGTGATATGCCTTTCAGGCTCTTTACTTCAGTGATGCCAAAGTCTGTAAGGCAGTTCTGGAATTTCTCTTTCGAGAAGTTAGTGTAAAATGGTGCATATACCTTGATGAAATCGCCTATTTTCATGTCAGGAAAGTCAAACTCGTCAGGCACGAGAAACATGTCTGAAAGAGTCTCTGGAAGCCTTTTGAAAGTATCGGTTCCATCGAATTCTATGTTACCGCTTTTTGGTTTCAGCAAACCAGATATGAGATACAAGAGAGTTGACTTGCCGGTTCCGTTTTTTCCAAGCAATCCATAAATGTGATTTTCCTTGAATTCCAGGTTCAGATTTTCAAATACCTCGTATTTTCCATACAGGAATTTCATGTCCTCTATTTTAATCATAATAATATAGTATTATAGATTCTATAAATTGTTTCCTCATTCTTTCTCTCTTTCAGAACACTTCTGCCGTCCATTTTGAAGCAAGTAGGCGTTCGTCTGGATTCATGACAAGCATGTTTGACTTGAGTTCCATAGTCTCGCCCTTGACACACTCATAATGGTTTATTGCCATAACGTTGTCAAGCACCATGGCATAGTCCATTTTTTCTGTCACTTCTCCATATTCATCCTTCTTCTTGTTCCATTTCCTCATAGAAACGCTGAAACCATCCTCAGCATATGCATAGTCAAGACGATAGTCCGGTTCCCATCTCATACTTCTTTCGTTCCAAAGAAGAGCCTCTTTCACAGACAGCCTGTCTTGTGAGTCATATACAAAACGATACTGGAGTTTGTTTGTAAGAATGTTGCAATCGTTCTTCATCACACTCAACGTTTCTACCTTGCCATCCTCCATCTGAGCGTTGTAAAAATAATTGTTGCTTTCTGAAGTTGCTGAATTAAAGAACATCGTTGCTACTGTTGCAGCTGTAATTATCATTTCCATATTTCTGGGGTTTTATGTGCTTAGTGCACAGTTATTGTAATCATGTTATAGTGTACTACCATAATAGTACACTGCAAAGGTAAGTTGTTTGACAATATGCTGCAAGTATTTTGATGATTATTTTCAATTTTCAAGGTAATTTTTAACATGTGTTTGCAAATGGTCCCTACAATAAACATGTTTTTGCAGTTTATCCCAAATCGGTCATTAGAAAAAACTTGTCCTTTTCTAATGACCGATTTGGGTTAAATACGAAATCTGTTAGGTCTAAGCTATATAAAAAAAGCCAAACAGCCTTTTGAGGTCGAGGCTGTTTGGTTATTGTATGTTAGATAGATTAGAAGTATGTATTAATATAGTTCGCCCTCTGACATTTCCTCCTTTGTTATCTTCTTCCTGTCCATGGCTCTCCACACATATACTATGTATGCCAGTACAAATGGAACGAGCAGGGAGACGTAGAACATTGTGCGTAAGGTGAATTCGCTACTACAGCTGTTTGATATTGTGAGCGAGCTGTTGACGTCAGCCAATGAAGGATAATACGCTGTGTTGTTCCAACCTGCGCATAGCAGAAGTACAAGGACAACGAGCACAACACCTATGCCGGCATACCAAATGCCACCTATGTATTTCTTACTTATTATTGTGCGCACGACACCATATAACAAAGATACGAGCCCAAGGGCAAGAGGAATGAGCAGATACCACATTTCCAACAAGTTGTGGAGGTATTTGAGAGAGACGACTTCAAATGTTCCTGATTCTGCGTTCCATTGCAGTCCTTCCTTCATCAACGTCCTGACTATGAAGACGATGAAAAGTACAAGAAAAACCGAGAAGGTGCCTACCAGTCTTACACTTCCCCTGCTTCGTATGTTTTCGTCTTCTATGTTGTTCATGAGATACAAGATGCCGAGAGACCTCACAAGGTACAGCACGGCAAGTCCGAACAAGATGTTCCATGGGTCGAGCAGGGCGTCAAGTCCATAGCTGTCGTTTGCCCAGCTGCTTATTATTGGCTGTAGTGATGTAAGGTTGCCTTTCTCTATCGTGAAGTTGGCTCCGTTGAAGAAAGTAGCTACTGCCACTCCGAGTAGGAAAGGACCAAACACCCCGTTAATGTATAGACAGGCGTTGAATGTTCTTCTGCCAAGAATGTTTCCCAGCTTGTTCTGGAACTCATAGCTTACAGCCTGCACTACGAATGTGAACAATATGAGCATCCATAGCCAGTATGCTCCTCCGAAGCTTGTACTGTAGAATAAGGGGAAAGAAGCGAAGAAAGCTCCTCCGAACGTTACGAGTGTGGTGAATGTTATCTCCCATTTCCTTCCTGTGCTGTTTAGAATCATTCTACTCTCCATGTCATTTTTAGCGAGACTGGAGGACAAGGAGTTTGCGCCCTGTACGAACATCAGGAAAACGAGTAATGCCCCGAGCAAAGAGACTATGAACCACCAATAGTGTTGCAAGAATGTATATGTCATAATTGTAAGATGTTTGTTGAAGGTTTGCAAGTTTATATTTGCTTACTGATATTTAGTCAATCGGTTTTCAGTTTGTACATAATATATATGTGGTCATTAAGAGCTATATTCCGGTCCTTTCTTTATCTGCTTGCACATGATGCTTATTTCCACGACAAGAAGTGTAGTGAACAGAGCGAGGAATATAAAGAATGTGGTGGCAACGGAAGTTGCGCTTATGTCAGAGACTGCTGCACGTGTGGGAAGCATATCCTGTATTGCCCATGGCTGTCTTCCGAATTCCGCCAATATCCATCCAGCCTCGCTTGCTATATATCCGAGGGGGAGCATGATAATTCCGGCCATGAGAAGCCATTTCTTACCTTTGAGTTCTGTCCTGAAAGCCATGAAGGTGAGTATGGCAAAGAAGAGAATAAGTAGTGTGCCTACGCCAACCATTATCCTGAAAGCGTAGAAACAAACGGGAATGTATGGCACAACGTCATTCTCGTTGTTCAGATATCCATATCCGAAGTTAGAGATGTTGTCTTTAAGGATTTTCTCGGAACTGGCTGTTATTTCAGGCGACGTGTTGCCTTTGCCCTTGAGTTGTCTGTAGTCGGAAAGAGCCTTGATAGCCTTTTTCCCGCTCTCCATCCTCTCTTTTACGGAAGGAACAGGCACTCCGTCATTTCCTACATACCCCCTTAGTATGTTGTTTACTCCAGGCACGTAAGCGTCGGGGTTGTGCGTTGCAAGCACGGAGAGTCCTTTAGGGATATTGACATGCAGGGGATGTTGCTCCCTTGCCTTATAGTCGGGTTGCTCAAAAGGATTGACCAATGCGAAGGCAGTAAGTCCTACTCCGTTGCCACCCTCGTAGAGAGCCTCCATGGCTGCCAGTTTCATAGGCTGTACCTTTGCAATCCTGACAGCCGACGAGTCGCCTGAACCAAGGGCGAGCACCGTGGCGGCAAGTCCTGTCACGGAAGCTATCTTGATGCTTGCCTTTGCGAGTTTCTCCTCTCTCTTCTTTAGCAGATACCACGAGCTGACGGCAACCACGAAGACAGCACCTATTATCCACGAGGATATGACTGTATGAATGAACTTGTCAACAGCGAACGGGGATAGTGCTACATCCATGAAGCTAACCATCTCGTTGCGCACCGTATCAGGATTGAACTCGCATCCTACCGGGCATTGCATCCAGGCATTGGCAACGAGAATCCACCATGCAGAGATGGTGGCTCCAAGTCCTGTGAGCCATGTTGATGCAAGATGGAATCCTCCAGACACCTTGTTCCATCCAAAGAACATGACGGCAACGAAGACACTCTCCATGAAGAATGCCACGATGCCCTCTATGGCAAGAGGTGCGCCGAAGATATCTCCGACAAACCAGGAATAGTTGCTCCAGTTCGTTCCGAACTCAAACTCAAGGATAATGCCTGTGGCTACTCCCATGGCGAAATTGATGCCGAACAGTTTCTGCCAGAATACAGCTACGTCCTTCCAGAAAGGTTTGCCACTCTTGTAATAGCATGTCTCCATGATGCCCATTATAAGGGCAAGTCCCAGGGTTAATGGAACAAATAGCCAATGGTAAATGGCTGTGAGGGCGAACTGGGCGCGCGACCAATCAATGGATGCTACATCAACAGATAGTAATAAATTGTACATGATTGTTATTGTTTTTTGGGGTTATTTGTAGGTCATCTTGTGTTTTCATGGCTCCTTTCAACGAGCTGGCTCGATACGTATTCCGCTTTGTCGCCATTTGCAGCCTTCTCGTTCAGGGTGTTGGGTAGGAAGAACAGCCTGAGGATTATGAAAATGATGAACAGCTTTATCAATATGACAAGCCACAACACCTTTCCAAGCCTCATTTCCGCAAACCCATCGCGATAGAAACGGTAAACACTCACGAACGCGTTTCTCATAATATCAAGATAATTATGTTGACAATTGCAAATTTAGTAATTTTTATTTAACCATTAATCAATTACGAGTATTTTTTTACTAATTTTGCAAACCTAAAGCATGATTTTGTATATGGTGTTGACTGAAAGTAAAGAAATACGCAACATAATATTCGACCTTGGTGGGGTCATAGTGCCTCTCAGACCCGAGAGATGCATAGAAGCGTTCCACTTTATAGGAGCAGGCAAGATAGCGAGATATGTCGAGGAACATAGAGTTGAAGATTTGTTCCTTGACGCAGAGATAGGAAATATTGACAGCCATGAATTCTGCAACAGGGTAAGGGAACTTGTAGGCAAGGACATTCCCGATGATAAAATCGTATGGGCATGGAATGAGCTGTTGGGCAATGTTCCGCAGTCGAAGCTGGAACGCCTATTGCTGCTCAGGCGGAAATATAACGTTTATCTGCTCAGTAATACCAACGACATGCATTGGGACAAGTGTGAGAATGTTCTTCTCGGGCATGAAGGTCACGATCTGCATGAACTTTTCAACGATGTCTTTCTCTCATACAGATTGCACCTTGCCAAGCCAGATACGGAAATATTCCGAAGAGTCGTAGGAATGGCTGGTATAACGCCAGACGAGACCTTGTTCATCGACGATTCCAAGGTAAACTGCGACGCGGCAACAAAAGTGGGCATACATTCGTTATGGAACAAGGACGATGACTACTGGCTCAGTTGTGGACTGTCATGAGGACTTGGTCAACAGAATACAATATACTTGACATGAGAATTATTAAGGTAAATGCCTGTCATTCCATTGCAGAGCAACCTCTGTGTGAAAGAGCCCAGACGGCTACAATAGGTTTCTTTGACGGCTTGCACAAGGGGCACAGAAAGCTAATAGGCGATGTCGTGCAGGCTTCATTAAGGAATGGGACAGAGTCGATGGTCGTGACCCTTGACCGTCATCCGTCAGTCTTGTTTTGTCCGGAAAGGCAGCCAAGGCTCATCACAACAGCAGAGGAGAGGATTGGGCTGCTGGCAGAAACGGGCGTTGACAATTGTGCTATTGTGGAATTCAACAGTTTGACGGCATCACTTTCAGCTCGTGACTTCATGCGAAGGATATTGAAGACGCAACTGAACGTCAGCACCCTCGTAATAGGCTTTGACAGCCGTTTCGGGCATAACCGCACAGAGGGTTTCGAGGAATACAGAGCCTATGGCAGGGAAATGGATGTGGATGTAAGACAGGATGTTGCGTTGACCAATGACGGCGATGTCATAAGTTCCTCCTCTATCCGCACAATGGTTGGTGAGGGCAACGTGGAGCGAGCTGCATCATTCCTTGGCAGGCCATTCTCGATAAGGGGAGTCGTCGTTGGAGGCTTCCAGCAGGGAAGGAAGATGGGGTTCCCCACGGCAAACATAAGAGTTCCTGACGATGTCCTCCTGCCCGCTTCAGGTGTTTATGCCGTGTGGGTAGAGATTGCAGGCTGTCAAGAAGTTTTCCAAGGCATGATGGATATAGGTATGCGTCCCACTTTCAACCGTTGTTCCTTGAGCGTGGAAGTTCATATCCTTGATTTCAACGCCGATATATATGGTAAGAACGTGAAATTATCTTTTGTGAGTAGGATACGCAGGGAGAAGAAATTTGATTCGGTTTCCGAACTTGTGAACCAGTTGTCGGAAGATGAAGTCATGACAAGGCAGATACTCTCAGAGGAATTGGCTCCCAAGAGAGCAAAATGACTTTTCCGGAATCCTTTCCGTCGGTCCACTTTCGATAAAAGAAATCTTCTGTCATTCTACTTTCGATAAAAGAAGACATGTTTTAAACTTGCGATATTTAACTAACAAGAACGAAATGAATAGAAAAGTAAGAGAATTGCTTGACGTGGCATTATATTTAGTGGTGTTTCTGCTAATAGAATGTGCAGTCCAGATTACCATTGCAGTATGTTACGCCCAAATGAAAGGCTTGACTTTCCAAGACGTGACAAACTTGATGACAACAGGCGAGGCTGGCAAATTATTAGTGGCAAGCAGTATAGTGAGCAGTATGATTGTTATTGTGCTGTTTGTGGCTATGAAATGGATTCCCACGTCCAACCCATGGATTCGCCAGCGCCCATGGAGGGCAATAATATGGGTAGCCTTGATGGCTGTCGGCACCATACTGCCGTTGGAGTGGGTGTATGAGCAGATACAGTTGTCCATGCCCGAGAATGTGGAGGTTTTGTTTGAGGGAATCATGAAGGAGCCATGGGGCTACATGGTGATAGGCATCCTTGCTCCTGTTACGGAGGAAATTGTTTTCAGGGGTGCCATTCTCAGAGGCTTGCTTAAGATTCTTGGCAGGCACCATTGGATTGCCATTGTCATCACTTCACTATTGTTTGCCGTAACGCACATGAATCTTGCCCAGGGAATCCACGCTTTCATCATGGGCATGCTATTGGGCTGGGTCTATTGGCGCACCTCAAGTATCGTGCCCGGTATGGTAATACATTGGGTCAACAACAGCATAGCGTTTGTCATGTTCCATTTAATGCCAGACATGTCGGATGGCAAGATGATTGACTTGTTCCATGGAAGCGAGCGTCACATGATAATGGGCATCTTGTTTTCATGTTGCATTTTCGTTCCTTCCCTGTTGCAATTCATTTTAAGTACGCGTAAGGGTAGTGATGAGAGCAGGTGACAATGTCTAAGAACTGTTTGGCGTCAATATAATAAATGCCGGCATCCCATCTGGAATGCCGGCTTATTAACAAGAAATTTATATGTTATGAAAAATTTGAGAGATTAAGACTTCACAGCCTTATGCGTTTTGTTTTAACTTAAATGATTATTTATTTATAGAGAAGCTTAGAAAAATCACTTTATCAAGACTGCATTGTCGGCAACCTTGGCAGCCCTTGATGAGTCTGCCTTTAAGGTGTCAGCCTTTGCCACAGTAGCACCATCTTTGGCTGCCGGAGTTTGCGAGAGGTTTGTTTCAACCTGTTGTTCAGAACTGAAAGGAGTCTGCATGGCGTTGCAAAGAGTAATGACAATCGCCACTACTGCTGCAGCTTTGAACAGAGGCATCAGTCTCTGGCTTAAGGTAATAGTCTTTGCTTTTACCACATCACCACCTTCTGTCGCAGCAAGTATTTTCTTGTCGAAATCCTCGCCAAGTGGGCTTGAGTGCCTGTCCTCGGTCTGAGAGAGGAAGTAAGACCTATATCTTTCGATGCCTTCCGGTATGTCTTTCTGACAATAGAAAGCACGGAGAATGTCTTCCTCTTCCAGCGATGTCTCACATCGCCAGTATCTGTCCAACAATTGCTCGATATATTTATAGTCCATATTCATCAATCTTCTGAAACTTTTGTTTAATTGTTTGTCTTGCCCTGAAGATGCTCACTTTCACTTGCTCTTCTGTTATCGACATTATCTGGGAAATCTCTCTGTACGACTTTCCTTCGAAGTCTCTTAGATGAAGGCAGGTACGCTGTTTCTCTGGCAATGAGGCTATCAGCAATCTGACCTGTTCAACCTTGTCGCTTACAGCTGTGTGCTCCAACGGATTGTTTCCCCCCGATGGAATCTGGACAATCTCCTGTCCGAGCGACAGGTGGGAGTTGTCGAGTTTCCTGCATCTGTCTATCGACATGTTGCGGCATGTGGTCATGCAGAATGCTTCGATGTTGTCTATCAGATGCCAGCTGTCGCGCCTGTCCCATACCTTTATCAAAGTTTCCTGCACCACGTCTTCTGCCTCCTGGGCATTTCTGGTGATTCGCAATGCGAGTCGAAACAACTCGTTCTTCATTGGCAACACATCGTTGCGGAAACTGATATTTTTCATCGTTCTACAATTTAATGACGAATATGCGTGTAAAAAGTTACAGGATAATCTGCATGTTTCTCCCCATTTAACTTATTTTTACTCTTTCTTTAGCGGAAAGCAACTGCTCAAACTTTCTTGCAAGGTTTCCATGTATGCCTGTTGCAGCTCGCAATACAATAGTTTGCAAGTTTCACCGCAATGCTTTGCGTGAGCCAATGCAATGCTTTGCAAGTGCCAATGCAATGCTTTGCGTGAGCATTAATGATTTTCTCTCTATAATGAAGACAGGACCTGTAGCTTATTTAGTATTTTGCCACAGGTCCTACTCTTATATGTCATGTGGCGTGCACAAGGCTACGCCATAGGCTCATTTCACGTTAAACTTGACGGTAGAAGTCTGTCCGTCGGCAGATGTTGCCACGGCAATATATACGCCTTTTGGCATAGATGCTGTAGAGACAAGGCTTGCGTTTGCAGTTCTTACCATTCTTCCGTCGGCAGCATAAACAGTTAGTTTCTTGGCGCCAGGAGCGTTTATGGTTCCGTTGCCAATGGCTATCTGTATGTTGTCGCCAGCTACAGGAGCGTTGATGGCGTTGGTGACAGACATGATGTTGCAGGTTGCCGATATCTTGCCACCCGTTACGGTAATGGTTGCACTTCCAGCCTTGAGGCAGTTGATATGAATAAGGAGAGTGTTGTCAGATGTCTTTTCTGTTGTCACGTCAACAATCTTGTTGTCAGAGCTTTCCACTACCATGTCGTCTGCCATGCCACCATATATGGTAGCTGTCATGTCAGCTGTGTCGCCTTCAGTCAGACTTAGTTCCTTGTCGCTGAGCACGATAGCGGCAGGAACGTCCTCAAAATAGAGTACAGGAATATTGTTCTCACCCTTCCAAGGTGACGAAACATTTTCTCCGTAAGCGTATCCAAGTGTCGTGAAGAATGCGCTGTTGAGGTCTGTCTCGCTCAAGTCCTTTCCGTTGACGCTTGTTGCGTCGTCGCTTGTCAAGCTGATGCCTGCTATGGTTGTCGAGGTTGTTGCGTAATTGTTGTCGAGTCCCAGTTCCGTAAGTATTGTTTCGCCAGGTTCATAGCTTTCGTTTGCTATCGTGAATCCCGCAATGCGGTTCATGGTGGCATCTGCATCACTTCCGTCTGCCACCTGAAGGGCTACGTCAGCCACACAACCATCTATGACAACATCTGTGCTTCTTGTCCAGTCGCTTGTCAATGAGCCTACTATTCCGGCTGTTGAATATCCGTCCCATCCTTTGTCGGAAGCCGTGAGTGTGCCCTCTGCGTAACATCTTGTTATTGCAGCTCTTGAAGAGCTGTAGCCTACGATACCACCAATAGAGTTCTTGGCATTGATGTTTACGTTTGCATGGCAGTCAACGACTTTCGAGTCTTTTCCCGTGGTTCCTACCATACCTCCCACAGATGAGGTTGCCGTTATTGTTCCAGACACGGCAGATGCCACCACGTTTGAGCTTGTTCTGGTGTCTCCAGCTATACCTCCTACATTTGTAGAGGCAGGAACATTTATTTCTCCATTGTTGAAGGAGCATTCCTGAATTTCGCTATATACGGAAGCCATTCCGATGATACCTCCAACTGTTGCATTAACATTGCCTGATGCATCGTTTATTATGGCATCATATACGTGCACGCCCGTTATGGTGTCGCCTGTTGCTGTTGCTGCCAGTATTCCGGCATTGTAGTTCGACGAGTTGATGTCTATGACAGGCTTTACCATTACGAGGTTTTTGATTTTCGCACCTTTGCCAAGCGTGTTGAAGAGTCCGGCTCCACTCTCGTTAGTGTCTATATGTAGATTGTTGAGAGAATGTCCGTCTCCGTCTATACTTCCTGTGAAGTTGCTGATGGGAGTCCACTTGCCCTGGTTGTAGTCCATGTCGATGTCGTTGGCAAGCTTGTAGCAAGCTGTTGGCTCTGCTGCAATCATCTCCATGTCTCCATATGTGGAGACGAGGTATGGAGAGTCTTGTGAGCCGTCGCCTCCCTTTGCAAATTTCACGAATGGAAGTTGTTCGAATTCAAGTGTGTAAATCTCGGTGTTGTAGTTGTAGCATATAACTGCCAGTTCTGGTGTGCTTGTATTTTCCGTGAGCAGCAGAGCCGTTCTCAATGCTCCTTTGCTGTCGTCGCCACAGAATGAGTAAATTTCAGAACCATCCTCGTTGGCTACTATAAGCACATCGTCAAGTCCCTCGCCTGTTTCCTTTTTCTTCTTTGCTATGAAGACATATTCAAGTTCGTCGTCGGTATCGAAAAGATACGGATTCATCGAGGTGCTGTTGAGCAAGGGACGGAAAAGTTCACCGTTTGGACCAAGGTTGAAATTAGTGAAATGGTCGAAGCTCAAGTCGGTATTGTACCATCCAATCCTTGCAATCACGTTTCCGTATATGTCGGCATCCGCACTTGCCATGCTTACTGCATACTGATAGCTGTCACCCTTTGGATATCTGTTAAGGTTTGTGGTTATCATTTCCTCGTTAATGGTGGATGGTATCAGGGTTTTCTTCTCGCAGCTCGGAATGTCTATCATCTGAATCTCTTCCTTCTCTCCATCCATGAGCATGAACATTATCTGGTCGCTCTGTCCCTCTATGTCGTTGAGTTTCGACCATGTGTTCACAACATTCTCGCAGATGGTCTTCTGGTACTGACCGTCGGCATCATATACGTTGAATGAATATCTGTAATCGTCTGTGGAGGTAAGGTAGTCGGCGAATGTCACCACATAGCCGTTGTTGCCATCTGTGGTATAATAGTTCTTGGACAGGTCTTTGTCGGAGAACTGTCCGAAAGCTGCGAATCTGTATAGTGCGTCTTCCGGTTTCTCGACAGGAGCCTCGATGGAGTTTTCCAGATTGTAGTTCATGTCATATGTCTCCATGACATACGAGTTGTCCTCTGTCACAATCATCTCGTAAGTCTTCTCGTCATAACCTGACACGTACGGTTTTTTGTAGTGTGACAGCACGAACTTTGGCTTTCCGTCCATGGCAAAGAAGTTTAGGTATGCTCCCTCGCTGTAGTCTGTCAGTTCTGCCTGTATCTTGAATGTGTGTGTCACCTGAGGTTCTGTCTGTCCATATCCAACAGGTTCCGCCACGTCTATGTAGATGTATTCCACTCCATCCTCTTCTGCGTCATAGGGCAGGAGCAGCCTCTGGTATTTTGTCCATGCGTTGATGTCAGCCATTACCATTACAGCTGAGTAAGGATAGGTCTTCACGAGTTTGCCCGACAGGTTATACACCTGCGTCTCATACGAATCCTTGTAGCCATTGGAAGAGTTGCCTATGGCATGTACGTTCACCATCACTTCGTAGGTCTTGTCGTTCCTGTCAAAGAACTTGTTGGTTACATATCCGAAAGGTTGTATCATGTTGATACTCTTTCCCTCTGGAGACGTGACGCTTATCTCACCTTTTTTCTCATGCCTTGAATCGTAGATTGTGATGACGGCTGAGGCATAGTAATAGCCGTCCATGGTGAAGTCCTCGGTATAATACCATTGTGTGCCGTCGGGTCCGGACAAGAGTCCCCATGCGTTTCCCTGCTGTGGGGCAGCTGATGTCTCTCCAGCCTTGGAAGGCGCATACATTATCTTCGGCGCATCCGTTGCCGCACTTCCCCATGCTGAATTGTTCGTGTGGCACGAGCCCGCAGCAGAGCCGTTGACAGAGATTGCAGGACTCTTGCGGGTCCATTTCTTCAACACGTCCTTTGTCTTGCCGTTGTCCTGCATTATGTTGCCAGCCTGCATGCAGACTGTTGCAGTTGCGAAGACAAGACATAAAATAGTTCTAATCTTTCTCATAAGTTTTTTTGATTTATTTTAATTTCCAACTTTCAAAGTAAAGGATTCGATTTCCAGATTTCACCCTTCAATCCTCGTGCCGTGACATCCATCCAGATGCGAGGCATTGGTTATGATTACCCTCCTCACGCCATTGGATATTGACGAGAGGGCGTTCTCAACCTTGGGTATCATTCCGCCTGATATCACACCTTCGCTTACGTATTTGCCGAATGATTCCCTGTCGATATGCTCTATTACACTTGAGTCGTCGTCAGGATTGGCAAGCACCCCGTCCTTCTCGAAACAATACATCAGGGTGACGTCAAAATAGGGGGCAAGAGCCTTGGCGGTTTCCGAGGCTATGGTGTCGGCATTTGTGTTCAGCATGCATCCCTTCCCGTCGTGGGTGAGGGGAGCTATTACGGGTGTTATGCCCTGTGCCACAATATTTGAAAGCATTTTGCCATCAGCCTTGTCAACGTCTCCTACAAAACCGTAATCCACACCATTGACGAGAGGGCGGACATGGCTGAGCATGAAATTAAGGTCGGCACCTGTCATGCCAAGAGCGTTGATGCCCAATGCCTGCAGGGCTGCCACGACGTTCTTGTTGACAAGTCCGCCATATACCATTGTGACTACGTCAAGCATGTCCCGGTCTGTAACCCTTCTGCCATTTACCATGGTAGTCTCTATTCCCAGTCTGGAGGCTATCTGCGTGGCACTCCTGCCGCCTCCGTGAACAAGTACACGAAGTCCTTTCATGGCAGCGAAGTCGTCAAGAAACCTTGACAAGCGTGCCTTGTCCTCTACGACAGCTCCTCCAACCTTAACCACTGTAAGTTTTTCCATATACACTTTCAATACAAAGAAGAAAACCAAATCGTACCAAACAATTTATTATCTTCGCGAAGAAAACAATAACGGATGGTGCCTGAGGGAAATAAAAAAAAGAGGTTACGACCTGTGTCGGCAACCTCTCTCGTTCGTGGGCGTTGACGGATTCGAACCGCCGACCCTCTGCTTGTAAGGCAGATGCTCTAAACCAGCTGAGCTAAACGCCCTTGTTTTGTTATTGCGCTGCAAAATTACAGCAATTATTTCAATCCTCCAAATTTTTATCAGACTTTTTTCGTCTTATGGCGTTTTTTTTGTTGCTTTTCCTTGTTCTGGCAGTTGTGAAAGACTTTTTTCTTGGCAAGTTTATATTGTATGTCTTTCTTCTATTCATATATTGTGGCGACAATACGTCTTGGTTCTCCGTCGTTGCGAAACTCGCAGAGATATATCCCTTGCCATGTTCCGAGGTTAAGGTGTCCGTTGGTGATTGGTATGGTTACGCTAACCCCAAACAGCGAGCATTTTGCGTGGGCTGGCATGTCGTCGGCACCTTCAAGTACATGGTTGTAGTATGGTTCGTTCTCGCGCACTATGTGGTTCATTATGTTCTCCATGTCTGAACGCACGTCAGGGTCGGCATTCTCGTTGATGCTCAAGGCGCACGAGGTGTGCTTGACGAACAGGTTCAGCATTCCTGTTTTGGGAAGCGGCTGCGAGAGGTTGGATAGGATCTCATGTGTTACGAGGTGGCATCCCCTGCGTTTTGCCGAAAGTCGAAACTCGTTTTGTCGTATCATGTCCTGTTGTTTGTCTATTTCATATTAATGTACTCAAGTTTCGCTTGTCTCCGATATGCTGTCAGCTAACAAGTTGACGAGTTGACAAATTATTAGTCTTTCTGGTATTGTCAAGCTCAAGCAATAAGAGTAGCAACTTGTTGGCTTGTCAACTTGTTTTTTCGCAAAGCTCAAGGAAACTCCTTTGGGCAAGTTTTTAACTTGCGAAACTTGAATTAATGTAAATATGTAATGTCATGTCTGCGACATGTTCCTGTTAAATTTGTTTTTTGTGGTCTATTGCTTCCAGTACCCTACTTATCCTTTGTTCCCTATGGCAGAGTCTTACCTCCACTCCATGTTTTCTGTTGATGTGTTCCGCAAGGTGTTGTGCGCAATATACTGACCTGTGTTGTCCTCCTGTACAGCCGAAAGAGAACATCAGGTTTGTGAACCCCCTTTCCATGTAACGTTCCACGTGATGGTCGGCAAGTTTGTATATGCTGTTCAGGAATGTCAGAATCTCCCCGTCGTCCTCAAGGAAGTTTATTACCGGTTCGTCCATGCCTGTAAGCTGTTTGTATCTTTCGTATCTTCCGGGATTGTGTGTAGAGCGGCAGTCAAACACATATCCTCCTCCGTTTCCGCTCTCATCCTCTGGGATGCCTTTTTTATATGAGAAGCTGAAGACCCTTACCACGAGGGGGCCTTTGCCTTCGTGTCTTGATACCGACGGCATGCCTTTCTCGTCTTCTGTCGGCTGTGGCAGTTCCGCAAGCCTTTCCAGCACGGTTGTAAGGTAAGGGTAGGGTAGGGACACCTTATCGGCTATCATTTTTCTGAGGTTGCCGATGGCTGGCGGTATTGAGTCAAGGAAGTGTTTCTTTCTCTCGAAGTATCCGCGGAATCCGTATGCCCCAAGAACTTGCATGATTCTGAACAGCACGAAGAGGCTTAGCCTGTTGTTGAATAGTTTTCTCTCAGGCTGTTCCGTGTAATTGCCGAGCGTGTCGTAGTAAGTGTCAATCAATTCGTTTCTCAGACATTCGGGGTATTTTGCCGAAGCCTGCCACAGGAAAGAGGCAAGGTCGTAGTAAAGCGGTCCTCTTCTTCCTCCCTGGAAGTCTATGAAATGTGGGTTGCCTTTTGCATCAAGCATGATGTTTCTTGCCTGGAAGTCCCTGTACATAAAATATTTGCAGCCTTCTGCTGTCAAGTCCTCAGCCATTAGCCTGAAGTCTGCTTCCAGTTTCACTTCGTTGAATGCAATGCCTGATGGCTTAAGAAAGCAGTATTTGAAATAGTTGAGGTCGAACATAACGCTGTCTGTGTCGAATGCAGGCTGTGGATAGCAGTTTTCCCATTCCATGTCCTTTGCGCCTTCTGTCTGTATGCATGGCAAAGTCTTGATGACTCTTTTCAGCAGTTCCTTTTCATGGGAGCTGTACATGCCCTGTGCCTCTCGTCCACTCTTGAGTGCATCGAATAGCGAAGTGTCTCCCAAGTCCTCCTGTATGTATCTTGTCGTGTCCCTGCTCACGGCATATACCTCGGGGACGTGGATTCCGTGTCTCCTGAGATGTCGTGACAGGTAAACAAAAGCTTGGTTTTCTTCCTGCTCTTCTCCCACGACACCTACAACGCTTCCACCATCCCGGTCAGTCATCCTGTAGTATTTCCTGTTGCTGCCTGCGCCTGGAAGTTTCTCCACTTTGCATGCATCCTCTCCTTTCCATTCCCTGAACAGTTCCAGAAGTTTCTCCATCTCAGTCCTCCTTTCTTTTCTTGTCGTCGTATTCCTTAAGGAAATGGTCTGCCACAAACAGCAGCAGTATAACTCCGAGCGTCATAAGGAACGGATGCTCGGGAACTACGAATGTGGCTATGTAGTATATTCCTGCTATCACTATGAAGTACAGCAGAAAGCGTTTCCAGTTGAATTTATATTTCATGATGTAAAATAAGTTTCTTAAGTTTTTCCAAAAGAGGGGACGGTAATCTGTCCTGCGCAAAATTACAAAGAAAAATCCACATACAGGTCATGGCGTGTAAAAAAGTTGTAGTCTCCTCTTGAGTTCCATGGTTGCATGGGCATGAAAAAGGCAAAAAAAAAAATCGGATGTCTCTCGACAGCCGATTTTCAAAAACAAACTACTTAAAAACTAATCTACTAAAACAAATCAAAAATATCTTTATACCAACTATGCTTGTCGGTTGTGTTCTTATTTTTTACGTTTGCAAAATTAGCCACTTGTTGTGACATATCCAAAATTATCATCTGTAAAAAGCAGGATTTTATCGTTTTTTTAACACAAAAAGGGGCATTTGTATTTCATGCCCCTTCTTTTTGTTATCTTTAGTTTGCAAAATGATATATTCTACATCATTCCGCCCATACCCGGATTACCCATTGGCATAGCTGGCTTTTCCTCTGGCTTGTCAACAATCAGACATTCTGTCGTGAGGAACATTCCGGCTATGGATGCTGCGTTCTCAAGAGCTACGCGCGCAACCTTTGCCGGGTCTATGACACCAGCCTTGCGCATATCCTCGTATGTGTCGGTACGTGCGTTGTAGCCAAAGTCACCTTCGCCCTCACGTACTTTCTGAACCACTACAGCACCCTCGCCACCTGCGTTTACGACAATCTGGCGCAGAGGCTCCTCTATTGCTCTTTCTACGATGTTGATACCAGTCTGCTCGTCGGCATTGTCACCCTTCAGGCCTTTCAGAGCCTCAAGAGCGCGTATGTATGTAGTGCCACCTCCGGCAACGACTCCCTCTTCGATGGCAGCTCGTGTGGCGCACAGGGCATCGTCAACCCTGTCTTTCTTCTCCTTCATCTCAACCTCGCTGTTGGCACCCACGTAGAGTACAGCCACGCCTCCTGCGAGCTTGGCAAGACGCTCCTGCAGCTTCTCCTTGTCGTATGAGCTCTTGGTGTTGGCAATCTCGTTCTTTATCTGTGCTACACGGTTGGCAATCTCTTCCTTGCTGCCTGCACCGTTCACGATTGTTGTGTTGTCCTTTGTGACTGTAACCTTGTCGCATGTGCCGAGCATGTCAAGGGTAGTCTGGTCAAGTTTCAGTCCCTTCTCCTCGCTTATGACAACACCTCCTGTAAGTACGGCAATGTCTTCGAGCATGGCTTTCCTTCTGTCGCCGAAGCCAGGAGCCTTTACTGCACATATCTTCAGTCCGCCGCGCAGACGGTTAACCACGAGTGTGGTAAGAGCCTCTGAGTCAACATCCTCGGCAATGACGAGCAATGGGCGTCCGCTTTCGGCAGCAGGCTGCAGTATAGGTAGGAAGTCCTTGATGTTGCTAATCTTCTTGTCGTAGATAAGGATGTATGGGTTCTCCATCACGCACTCAAGCTTGTCGGCATCTGTGATGAAATAGCTTGACAGGTAGCCACGGTCGAACTGCATGCCCTCTACCACACCAATGTGTGTGTCGCGGCTCTTGCTCTCCTCGATGGTTATCACTCCGTCTTTTGAAACCTTGCGCATGGCATCGGCGAGGAGTTCACCTATCTCCTTGTCGTTGTTGGCAGAAACTGTTGCAACCTGCTCAATCTTGTCATAGTTGTCGTCAACCTTCTCGGCATGTTCCTTGATGTATGCCACAACGGCACTTACAGCCTTGTCTATACCGCGCTTCAGGTCCATTGGGTTGGCTCCGGCTGTAACGTTCTTCAGTCCTTCGTTTACGATAGCCTGTGTCAGGATGGTTGCCGTTGTGGTACCGTCGCCGGCATCGTCACCTGTCTTTGAAGCCACGCTCTTGACAAGCTGCGCACCTGTGTTCTCAAACCTGTCCTCAAGTTCTATTTCCTTTGCTACGGTCACGCCGTCCTTTGTTATCTGTGGTGCACCGAATTTCTTCTCGATGACAACGTTGCGTCCTTTAGGACCGAGAGTAACCTTCACAGCGTTAGCAAGCTGGTCAACACCCTTCTTCAGCAAGTCGCGGGCGTCCATGTTGAATTTTATATCTTTAGCCATAATTGTAATAATTTTATAACCTTCAAACTCTTTAACCTTATTCACGTTTCGCAAGTTAAAACTTGCTCAGAGTTAACTCGTTAACTGACAGCATGTCGAAGACTTGCGAAACTTGAATTACATTTTTTATTAATTGTTCATTCTTTCAATTATCCTATAACGGCAAGCACGTCACTTTGGCGCATAATAAGATATTTCTCACCCTCGAACTCAAGTTCTGTGCCGCTGTACTTGCCGTATAGTACCTCGTCTCCGGCTTTGAGAACCATTTCCTCGTCCTTTGTGCCGTTTCCTGTGGCAACGACCTTGCCATGAAGCGGTTTCTCCTTTGCCGTGTCTGGAATGATTATTCCACCAACTTTCTCTTCTGCTGCTGCCGGAGCTATTAGCACTCGGTCAGCCAATGGTTTAATGTTCATAGTTCAATTATTTATTATGTATGTTATTTGTTTTGTCTATAAACTGCTATTGCGAAAACCGTGCCAAAGTCACGTCTGACAGTTTTGTCACTCCTGGCATGTCATTTGTGTCATGCCTCCCAATGGTTGCCGTTCTTGTGAGTCAGCTGGTTTACCAGTCTGAGGTGGGACTACTGAGGGGACAAACGCTAATAATTGTAAAAATATAGCGTAGTATTTGCCGCTCTTGGCATTAATCATTACCTTTGTATTGAACTTTTGCTTTAAAACTTGCTCAAAGGAGTTTCCTTGAGCGAAGCGAAAAATCAAGTTGACAAGTCAACAGGCTATTGGTTTTTCTGGTCATTGAGAAAATCAAGCAAGAAGAGTAGCAACTTGTTGACTTTTCAACTCCTTAACTGACAGCATGTTGAAGACATGCGATACTTGAACTTTGTACATAAACCAACCTAACAATCATAAATCAGATATGAAAAAGACAGAAAAGACATTGGTACTGCTCAAACCATGTACCATCAAGCGCAACCTTATTGGTGAAATCATCTCAATCTTTGAGAAGAAAGGACTGAGAGTGGTGGGACTGAAGATGATGCAGCTGACAGATGCCGTGCTCTCGGAACATTATGCGCATCTGGCTGACAAGCCATTCTTCCAGCGGGTGAAAGACTCTATGATGGCTACTCCCGTAGTGGCAATATGCCTTGAGGGTGTGGCAGCCGTCAATGTGGTGAGGGCTCTCACAGGACCTACCAACAGCAGGGACAACTGTGTGCCAGGCACCATACGCGGGATGTACAGCATGAGCTTCCAGGAGAACATAGTGCATGCCAGCGACTCCGCGGAGACAGCAGCTGCAGAGTTGAAGAGGTTCTTCAAGGATGAAGAGATATTCGAATTCCCGCGCGAGCTCTTCGAGGTGTTTTATGCCAACGACGAGTTCTGAAGGCGAGTTATAATAAGGAGTCACAACTCCCCATCATAACTCCTACAAACTTCATACTTGTTAACTCCACACCTTTATTTCGTAACTCAAGTTTACTTTTCCCTTCGGTCAGTAACCGTTGGTTCGCATGTCTTCGACATGCTGTCAGTTAACGAGTTGACATGTCAACAAGTTGCTACCCTTCTTGTTTGAATTTGTCAATGCCCAGAACAACAAATAACTTGTTGACTTGTCAACTCTGAGCAAGTTTTAACTTGCGAAACTTGAATTACTTTTTTCAATTACAAAACATTTTTTTTTCTCTCTTTGCAACTTTCCTCAATCAAGTTGCGTCAAATGTATGTCGTAAGGTTACAGGTTATGCCAGATGAAAATGAAAACAACAGCGGGCTGCCTGTCACGAAGACAATGAATTTGACAAATATTTAACAACTCAAGTTTCGCATGTCTTAACTTGCGAAACTTGAATCAAAAGATATAAGATGATGAGAAAAATTGTTTTGTTTTCACTTTTGACCGCAGGCGCGGTAATGGCAAATGCTCAGACTGAGCAAAAGGTTGACACTCTGTCAGTAGATACCATGAACATCCAGCAGCTTCAGGAGGTTGTCGTAAGAGGACAACTACCTTACACGAGACTGAAAGGCGATGCTATGGTTACACGCATCACAGGCTCGGTACTTGAGAAGGCGGGCACGGCGCAGGACGTATTGCGCAAAGTGCCGGGAATGATTAGGAAAGGCGACGAACTTGAAGTCATAGGCAGAGGAAAGCCCGTATATTATATCAACGGCAGAAGGGTTTACGACAAGGACGAGCTGAAACGCCTCATGAGCGACGAGATAGCAAACGTGGAAGTAATAACAAACCCAGGTGCGGCTTATGATGCCACGGTGACGGCTGTCGTAAAGATAAAGACAGTAAGACGAAGGGGAGACGGATTCGGCTTCAATGTCTTCGGCAAGTCGGAACAGAGTCTCAGGACGGGCACCAACGACCCCGAATGTCAGGTTGACATGAACTACCGAGTAGGTGGACTCGACTTCTTCGCATCAGCCAAGGAGTGGCAATACACATCCCACCAATGGAGTGACCTGGGACAGGTTACGACCGACAGGAACAATAGCGACGAGCTGTTCAGGTATGATGGCAACCTCGACTACAAATGGAGGGGAATAGGAACGCATCTGAATGCAGGCTTCAACTGGCAGATAAACGAGAACCACTCTCTCGGAGCGAAACTGGACTATTCCGTAACCACTCACTCAAACACGAAGGAGATGCTAAACATGAACAAGTGGGAAAAAGGTACTTATATGGAGAGTGTCAGCAGCGATGGCAGGAAATGGAGCGACAATCCCGACAACATACTTGTAAATGCCTACTACAACGGAAATGTAGGCAAACTGAACATCGACTTCAACACAAACATGTATTTCTCAAAGGACAACGAACACCAGTTTACAGCCGAGAAAGCCACAACGACGGACAAGGACGTGGAGGCTGTAAGCAAATCGAACAACGACATGGTGGCGGCAAAGCTCGTACTCTCATATCCTATATGGAAAGGAATGCTGACGGTAGGCACGGAGGAAACTTTCGTAAACAGGAAAAACAGCAACGGAAGCGTAGGGACTGGCCTGCCCGACTCTGAGTCGAAAGTGAAGGACAACACATACGCAGCATTCATACAATATGGTGCAGCCATAAACGAGGTCACAAACTTCAACGTGGGACTAAGGTACGAACACTCCGCATTCGACTATAAAGACATACTCTCTCCCGACAACAACCTCAGCAGAGACTACGACAACCTCTTCCCGTCGGCATCTATATCCACGGCATTCGGAAAAGTGAGGATGTCGCTCGCATACGCAAGCAAGACACAGAGACCATCCTTCTGGGAACTCAACAACTCCATGTCATACCACAACAGATATGTAGTGCAACAGGGAAATCCAAAGCTCAAGCCATCCACACAGCACAACGTGTCGCTGACGGCAATGTGCGGAATGTTCACTGTCGGGGCAAACTACTCGGAGATGAAAAACCAGGTGTGCAGCTGGAGCGAACAGATGAATGAAGAGGGTATGATTAGGGTGAGCTACAAAAACATCGACAAGCCACAAAGGCAGATACACCTCTTCCTCACAGCTAACAAGACATGGGGATGCTACACTCCGGTGTGGACGGCGGCATTCGTGAAACAATGGCTGACACTCGACTTCGACAACGGAAAGCAGTCGTTCAACAAACCAATGTGGGTCTTCAACGCAAACAACGCGTTCCGGTTCAAGCACGACTGGCAGTTCGAGGTCAACTCCGAGTTCTACACCAAAGCCAATTACAGCAACGTGAAACTCACAAGCAACTACTGGGCATTGGAGACAGCCGTGCAGAAGTCGTTCCTCAAGGACAAGGCTCTCACGCTAAGGCTCTCCTGCCAGGACATCTTCCAGAAAGCCAACAACAACGTGTACATTAACTATGGAAGCTACAACATTCACCAGACTAACGTGTCCGACTACAACAGGCTCATACTCACCGTGCGCTACAACTTCAACACCACACGAAGCAAATACAAGGGAACTGGTGCCGGACAGGATGCCATAAGCCGAATAGGCTCAAAGTAGTGAGGTCGTGAGGTTTTAAGGTTAAAACCTCAAAACCTTTAACCTGAAACCTCAAATTTTTTTGTACCTTTGCAGCAAAAACATAACAATGGGCATAGAAAAAGGAATATTCAACCGCACCAGCCTGCTCCTTGGCGACAGGGCAATGGAAAGGATAACAGACGCAAAGGTTATCATTTTCGGAGTAGGAGGAGTAGGCTCCTGGTGTGCTGAAAGCCTCGTGCGCTCCGGAATAAGACACCTCACTATAGTAGATAGCGACAGGGTGTGCATCACCAACATCAACCGCCAACTCATGGCTACGGTCAATACCGTGGGGCAAGTGAAGGTAGATGCCCTGAAGGAACGCCTCCTAACCATCAACCCTAAAGCCGAAATAGATGCACGCCAGCAGATTTTCTCGGAAGAAACAGCCAACAGCTTCAACCTTCAGGCTTACGATTACATCATCGACGCCATAGACTCACTACGGGACAAACGGCTACTCATTGAAATGGCATGCCGCACAAAGGCGGTCTTCTTCTCATCCATGGGAGCAGCACTAAAGATAGACCCGACGAGAGTCAAGGTGGACGAGTTCTGGAAGGTAAAGGGATGCCCACTCGCACGTGCCCTGCGCCAACGCTTCAAGAGGCTCAAGACCAAGCCGGCACGCAAGTTCCTGTGTGTCTATAGCGACGAACTGCTCGAAAACAAAGGCAGAAACGCTACATGCGGCTCCGAGAAATGCATGTGCCCCAAAGCAGAAAAAGGACCGGGAGACGCTGCCTTGCTAAACCACGAGTGGTGCTCGTCAAAGGCGCAGATAAACGGCTCGCTCCATCATGTCACAGCCATGTTCGGACTCACACTCGCAGGACTCATCCTCAAGAACATCAACGACAGGCGAGATTGAGGTTAAGAGGTCTTTTTTCCCTCTCCCTTTTCCTTTGCTCCTTAATTTTTTATTTTGGACATCCTTTAGCATATCGTTGGGCATTAACATGCAAGTTTCTCGCCCCTGTTAATGAGAGTTCTATTGAGTTAAAGTATGAGTATTTTTTCAATGGTTATAATGGTTTTGTGTTATTCTACCCGTAATAGAACCATCCTAATCAGATACTTTTAATTGTCCATGGACAATTTGATGTGTACTATAGAAAAAGTGACACACGTCTTACTAAATATCCGTGAATTGCGGATGACTTGCAGAAGAACGTCTAAAAAGGGTGACGGTGTATACCTCTCATTACCCAAATCTGCCATCTTTGGGAATTATAAGTCATGAGCCGTAATCAAACAACATTATATTTTTGTCAATCTTGACATTTTTTATCCGGGTCATTCAACTTTACGTCCCTTAGATAAACAAAGAGAATATTCTCCAAATCGATATTCAACCCATTTTTAAGTGCGATTTTTGTAGTTATCTCGCAAAAATCGAACTTAAATCGCAAAATATATGTTTTTCGCTTGATCTCTGTTGTATGGATGTCCCCATGCTTGTCTTTGCAGCTTGGCTTGTCCAAGAACCTTATGAGGGTGAGTTCCCGAACCTGTTCTCGAACTTATTGCGGTTGTCTCCGAACTTCTCTCCGAACTTCTCTCCGAACTTCTCTCCGAACTTCTCTCCGAACTTTTCTCCGAACAAATACATCCTCCTCCGAACTATCATTGCCTCCATATATGAATGCGATTTCCGCGAAGAAAACCATATGGTTGTCAGTCATTTCAAAAGATATTTCAAATACACATTATAATAAGCATTAATATTGTCATGCCTTCATCAAAAGATTGGTCTTTTAATCAAATTTTGGCAAATTTTTGGAGTTTTTTGAGTATATCAGCATTTGTTTCTATTAATTTTTGTAACTTCGCCATCAAACAACAGTAATCTATCATGGCAAAATTAAATCGGATAAGAATCGTTCTAGCTGAACACGACCTGAACAACAAGTGGTTGGCAGATAAACTTGGAAAGGATCAGGCAACTATTTCCAAGTGGGTCACCAATACCACCCAGCCCAGCCTTGAAGCCCTCATTGCAATAGCCAATGCGCTTGAAGTGCCTGTGCAGGAGTTAGTGAGACAGGAAGAATTCAATCAAGAGAAATAAGTCAACTGACGAACGTTTCTGTCCCCCGGGAAACGGGGGAAACGAAGGGGGTTAAGAGCAGAGTCAAGGCTTGTTTTGGCTATGCCTTGCAAGAAGGAAGAAGACGTCACAAGTTTGTCACAAGCTTTGTCACAAGTCTTGTCCCCAGTTTGTCCCCAGTTGATGAATAGATTGTAAGAAGACGAATAGAAGTAAAAATAGATACAGAATATGAGCAATCAAGACATGACAAATCCGGCTCATGAATCTATTAATTGAGTTTGGCCAGTATTAAGCAACTGAACCAGCAGAGGTGATAGAATCTGTTCATGTTAATGAAATTGTGAAATGATAACACGTAAAGAAGTACGAGTTAAAAAAACACAGATTCTTTAACATGAGAATAAAAACGAGTTAAGTTTTAACATAAAAGGAAACATAAAGATACAAGATGACGAACGGAACATATACAGGTCAGACAGACTGGCGCATTGGAGGCGTGTACAAGGCGTATCGTAGCGAGGTCATTCCGTTGTCGTTCGAAGGTCGTAGCAAGGACGGAGATAGACGTAGAATAGGCGTTCGATAGTCTCTCGATAGGGAAAGAAGACAGTAAGAAGTAAACAAAAGAATAAAAACAAAAATGAAGATATGATTGCATTTATTGATACAGAGGTAAATCCGCAGACGAAGAAGGTGGCGGATTACGGAGCAGTTAGGGAGGATGGTGCCGTGTTGCACTCTCATTCCAAGGCTGACTTCGATGCCTTTGTGTCAAAATGCGATACGTTGTGTGGACATAACATTATCAACTTCGACTTGAAATATACTTCATTGAGGGGTAACCCGACTATTGTTGACACGCTGTTTCTATCGCCTCTACTTTTCCCTAAACGACCGTATCATCATCTGGTAAAAGATGATAAGTTACAGGTGGATGAACTGAATAATCCTGTGAATGATTCGATGAAGGCTCGCGATTTACTGAATGACGAGATGGCGGCTTGGAATCAGTTGACGGATAACAGAAAGGAAATCTACTATTATCTATTGAATGAAACACAGGAGTTCGGAGGGTTCTTCAAGTATATTGGATATTCGCCAAATGTCAATTGGATATCATCTTTTTTTTCATCCCAACCTGATTGGAAGCAATTGATTCTAAAGGAGTATGAGGGGAAGGTGTGCAGTCATGCTGACTTTAAGACTTTGGTCAAACAGTATCCTGTTGAGCTGGCATATTGCTTGGCAGTAATCGGTGCTGACGATATCTTTTCTATCACTCCTGCCTGGGTGATACGGAACTATCCACAGGTGGTGAATGTGATGAATATGATGTGCAACACATCTTGTGGTGATTGTGAGTATTGTCATCAGCGTTTAGATGCTCATTACGGGCTAAAAGAGTTCTTTGGCTATGATGAGTTCCGTATCTTCGATGGTGTTCCTATGCAACAGCAGGCTGTGGAATCTGCTATTCGAGGTGAATCTTTGCTAACGATATTTCCTACGGGTGGTGGTAAGAGTCTCACATTCCAACTGCCAGCTTTGATGGCTGGACGGAATACGCATGGGCTAACTGTAGTCATTTCGCCTTTGCAGTCGTTGATGAAGGACCAGGTGGATAATCTTGCTGCTCGTGGTATTAGTGACGCTGTGACCATCAATGGGCTGTTAGATCCTATCGAACGTGCTACAGCTATAGAACAGGTGGCAGATGGAACCGCCAATCTGCTATACATCGCGCCAGAAATGTTGCGCAGTAAAACCATCGAGCGATTGTTGATGGGGCGCCATGTTGTTCGTTTTGTGATAGATGAGGCACACTGCTTTTCTGCTTGGGGCCACGATTTCCGTGTGGATTATCTGTACATAGGTGATTTCATTCGCCAGTTGCAGGAAAAGAAACAATCGGAACAGTTCATTCCGGTATCTTGTTTTACAGCGACAGCCAAACAAAAAGTAATCAGTGACATCTGCGACTACTTCAGAGCAAAGTTGGGCTTGGAACTGAAAGTGTTTGCTGCCAATTCAGAGCGTAAGAACTTGCGTTATTCTGTGCTTCATGCTGATACTGCTGATGAGAAATATAACCTACTTCGCTCATTGATTCTTGGGCACAAATGCTCTTCGATAGTATATGTATCACGAACCCGAAGAACTCGCGAATTGGCACAGCATTTAGTCAATGATGGCATTCGAGCTTTGCCATTCAATGGAAAAATGGAGGCTGCCGAGAAGGTGAAAAACCAGAATGCTTTTATGAGTGGTGAGGCTCAAGTGATTGTAGCCACTTCTGCTTTTGGTATGGGAGTTGACAAGAAAGATGTGGGATTGGTAGTACACTACAACATCAGCGACTCGTTGGAGAACTATGTACAGGAAGCTGGCCGTGCAGGACGTGATCCACAAATGCAGGCAGAATGCTTTGTACTATATGCTGACAGCGACCTTGATAAACACTTTATACTTCTCAATCAGACGAAGCTCAGTATCAGTGAAATTCAGCAGGTTTGGAAAGCCATTAAGGATCTTACGGCTAAGCGAGATAAGGTAAGCTGTTCGCCATTGGATATAGCACGTCAGGCTGGATGGGGTGAAGATGTAGAAGACATCGAGACTCGTGTAAAGGCTGCCATCGCTGCACTTGAGGATGCAGAATTTATACAACGAGGCAGTAACTCCCCTCACGTCTTTGCTACCGGCATTGCTGTGAAGAATATGGATGAGGCACGTCGAAAGTTGACTATCTCTCCACTATTTGATGAGCAATCACGTGAAGAAGCTGCCCGTATCATCAAGTCACTTATCAGTGCACGTGCAACAGCTGAAGGTCGAGGGGCAAAAGCTGAGAGTCGTGTTGACTATTTAGCTGATATCCTTGGAATGAGCAAGGCAACAGTTATCAGGAATATTAACCTGATGCGGCAAGATGGTTTGTTGGCAGATACTCGAGATATGCAAGCCTTGATATCCAAGAGTACTTCTCAACGCAATCTTGACATCATCTTAAAACTAGAACTATTCCTTCTGCAACGATTTGGTGGAGAAGCACAAAGAATCAATTATAAAGAACTGAATGAGGAAGCCCAAAAGAGCGGTCTTACATATTCAAATGTCAAGCGCTTGAGGATGTTGCTCCATTTTCTGTCATTGAAGGGTTATATTCATAAACAGGAACATAGTTTTAGCGATAGCGTGAGTGTACGTCTGCAAGCTTCGCAAGAAGTTACGAAGGCTCGATTCGAACGGCGTATGGATATATGCCGCTTTATTACGGATACGCTCAATGTCAGTCGAGACCCCAATAAAGAAATGACGCTTGTGAACTTCTCTATTGTAGAGTTGCTTCAACAATATATTTCCAGTCGGCAGGAATCAATGTTTGCCGACCAAGAGAAACCTACAATTGCTGATATTGAGGAAGCGCTGCTTTATCTCACCAAAACGGAACTGATGAAGATTGAAGGTGGGTTCATCGTTATCTATAACACCATGCAGATCGGGCGTATTGCCGACCGTCGTACCAGATATGGCAAGGAGCAGTATCGCTTATTGGATGAATTCTACAAACAACGTATACGCCAGATTCATATTGTGGGTGAATATGCTAACTTGATGGTTCGTGACTATGATGCAGCACTTCGATTCGTGAACGACTACTTTACACTTGATTTCCGCAAGTTCATCAATCAGTATTTCAAAGAAGAACGTCGGGCGCAGATAGATCAGAATATCACTCCTGCCAAATACAACAAACTCTTCGGTGAACTCTCCAACCGCCAATGTGAGATTATCGATGACAAAGAGTCGAAATATATCGTGGTGGCAGCAGGGCCTGGTAGTGGTAAAACGAGAGTCTTGGTTCACAAACTTGCCTCTCTCTTGCTGTTAGAAGACGTGAAGCATGAGCAGTTATTGATGCTTACTTTCTCAAGAGCAGCTGCTACCGAATTCAAAAAACGACTTATTGATTTAGTTGGCAACGCTGCACACTATGTGGAGATTAAGACCTTCCACTCTTATAGTTTTGACCTTATCGGTAAACAAGGAAATCTGGATGAGGCAAAAGATGTGGTAAGACGTGCTGCAGAGATGATAGAAAATGGTGAGGTGGAAGCATCGAAAATAGCTAAGAGCGTTCTAGTCATTGATGAGGCTCAAGATATGGGACAGGATGATTTCCGTTTGGTTCAGGCTCTGATGCGGCAGAATGAAGAAATGCGAGTCATTGCAGTGGGTGATGATGACCAAAATATCTATGGTTTCCGTGGTTCTGACTCACGATATATGCAATCGATAGTGGAGCAAGAAGGTGCAAAGTTGTACGAGATGACAGATAACTATAGGTCTGCGAAAGCTGTAGTTGATTGTGCCAATCGCTTTGTACAGTGCATTCCTGGTCGCTTGAAACGTACAACCATTCAATCTGCCACAAGAGAAGATGGTAAAGTAATGACATTAAAATCACTCCTTGATACAGAAATAAATGTACAAGGAAGTACTGCGATTCTTACCCGCACCAACGAAGAGACAATGCAGGTAGCCTACGAACTAGAGCAACGAGGCTTACATGCTACTGTTGCTCAGTCGATGGGAGGATTCCGCTTTGGCAATCTTGCTGAAGTCCGTTATTTCTTAAAACAACTTGGCAGGAACGAAATATCCATATCAAAAGAAAAGTGGTTGAAAGCGAAACAACGGACACTCGAAACATACGCTTCAAGCACTTGTCTGAGCGTCATAAAGCATTTCTTTGCTGATTTTGAAGCTACTCGCCAAGTATTTTATCACAGTGATTTGCGAGAGTTTATCTTCGAGTCGAATATCGAAGATTTCATCGCAGCTGATGACCAATCGGTGTTTGTAAGTACAATCCATAAGGCAAAAGGACGTGAATTCGATACCGTTTATCTCTTGTCACCTGTACCAGGCAGTAGGGACATCAATGATATGCGATCCTATTATGTAGGTCTCACTCGGGCAAAACGGAACCTGTATCTGGTAACCAATCCTCCCACAGAGTATTCTTCTATATCAATTGCATTAAACATGCATGATGTTATCCTTAATTTCTTCAAGGGAAGAAAGGACATTGTGCTTCGTTTAAGAAGTGGTGATAACCTGCAATACAAGGACGGATATTTGCTGAATGAGCAAAGTATCAACATCATTGCGCTATCTGCGTCTGGAAAAGACAAACTAAAGGCATGGACTGATAAGGGCTATGAAGTTACGAGTGCAAAAGTGAGCTATACTTTGGCATGGAAACCTCAAGACTCTGAAACAGAATATGCAGTTTGTTTGGCAAATGTAGTCTTGTCTAAAATAACAGAAGATAGGAGAAACAATAACACCTTTAATTCGGATAATAAATATTTATAAAAGATATGGAATCGCTGTTCTTAACAAACTATTCAGAGCAAACATTCTTGGACAAAATTAAAAATAGTCTGAGAACGTGTCAGTCATTTTGCTTTTCAGTTAGTTTCATAAAAAGAGCAGGTCTCGTTTTACTATCGCAAGATATTAAGGCAGCCATTGAACGCGGTGTGAAAGGAAAGCTGATAACGACAATCTATCAAAACTTTACGGATGTTGAGTCTTTGAAATTCTTTTTGGATTTGGCTAATCATCCTAACTTTGAGTGTCATCTAGATTATGATTGTTTCTACGATGAAAAAAACTACGAAAAGTATGGCTTCCATTCAAAAGGGTATTTATTTGATTATGGTGTAGAATCGGAGTTGATTATTGGTTCTTCAAACATCACGAGGTTTGCACTGCTGAAGAATATAGAGTGGGATATGATGCTTAGAGTCTCCAATGACGATGAAACCCTTCTGAAAGCCAAAGAGGAATTTGATATTCTGTGGGAGAAAACCCTGCCGTTGGATATTGCTTTGATTAACAAATATGCCCAACGACTGAATTTCGCTATTGAACGTTGGGATATGGATTATAACTTAGCTTCACACGAGATTAAGCCCAACTTTATGCAAAGAAAGGCCCTGCGTGAACTGAATCGTTATAGAGCGATGGGACAAGACAAAGCACTCGTTGTTGCAGCTACGGGCAGTGGTAAAACATATCTGGCAGCCTTTGATGCGTTGAATTTCTCACCAGAGCATCTTTTGTATATTGTCCATGAAGGTTCAATACTTAAACGTTCTCTCTCTACATTCCAAACTGTATTCGGTGGAGATGTTTTCATGGGCGAATACACTGGCGAGCATAAGGAATTGGACGCATCGTTCCTATTCTCAACGAACGTTTCGATGTGTAGGTCATTGGAATTGTTTGACAAGAAACAGTTCGACTATATCATCATTGACGAATGTCATCATGCCGCCGCTGATTCCTACAAGAAAATCATTGACTACTTTGAACCAGAGTTTTTGCTAGGCTTGACGGCTACGCCTGAACGTATGGACAATCAGGATGTCTATGAATTATTTGGAAATAATGTGCCGTATGAACTGAGATTGCGTGATGCTTTGGTTAATGAGCTGATTGTTCCATTTAAATATTATGGCATACGTGACGACCGAGTGGACTTCTCCAAAGAAAACGAGCGTAGGATGATTTCACAGTTTGTAACTGAGGACCATTGTGAGTTTGTTGTGGAGCATATCGAGAAGCATCGTGTACCCAACCAAAAACTTAAGGCACTGGCTTTCTGTAAGACGGTATCACATGCAAAGATGATGGCCGAGGCCCTAGAACCATTTTATAAAACTGCATATCTGACGGGCAAGAATGATACAGGAGAACGCATAAGAGCTTACGAAGATTTACAGAGTGACAGAGAAGGCACTTTGGAGGTGCTTTGTGCTGTTGATATTCTTAATGAGGGTGTTGATATTCCAGGTGTGAATATGGTATTGTTCTTGCGCCCCACAGAGTCTTCAACCATCTTTATTCAGCAGTTGGGTCGTGGATTGCGAAAGTATGACAACAAGGACTATATCCCAGTTGTGGACTTTATTGGTAACAACTATAAACGCAGCGCGCAGATTGCACTGGCTTTGGGTGGTTTGGCTCAAAAGTTTGTCATGGAAAAACGACTGCTGGTAGCATTGGTAAGGGATGATTTCAAACCTTTAGGATTAGAGCAATTTGGCGTGGAAATCAATATTGACAGTCTATCGAAGGAAGAAATTTTGAACTATGTAGAGAACGAGAATTTCTATAGCCTCAAATACATGAAGCAAGACTACAACAACTTCAAAAAGTACATCAATTCTCCCACATATCCCAAACACATGGACTATCTGAACAGTGACAGCGCTCCAGACCTGCTAAAGTTCATGCAGATTAAGATAGGCAACAAGAAAACGAACTCCTACTATAGTTTTTTGAAAGGCATTGAGGAAGAGAATTTGGTGGAGTTCAACGCTGAGCAAGAAAATGTCATCAACTATTTGTCAGGGCTGTTGCAACTAGTACGTCCCCATGACTATTTGATTTGCAAATTCCTGCTTGAAGGCGATAGCAGTATTAGTTTGATAGAAGAAAAGGTCAAGTATGAAGTCCAGAATTATAATGAGGTAGAATTTTTCCACGCATTGAAATATTTGGCAAAGAGCCATATAGTCATTGCTGATGGCGATACGCTCAGCTTGGGATGTGAACTAAACAATGAGTTTAATAATTATCTGGTAGATCTTCTCGAATATGGCTTAACCAAATATAAAGCTGACTATGCTAATAATACTGGAATGTTTCTTCTTTGGAACGACTACAGGTATGACCAGGTCCAGATAAAAAGGTGTATTAATCCAGGTTATACAGCTGTTGGTACTTATTATGGTGCAGAAGGTGATGTGTATATTTTCGCTTCCATCAAAAAGGATGTTGCAGAAGGAATGGAACATCTGAACTACAAAGATAAGTTCCTCGAACCTTCGGTTTTCCAATGGGAATGTAAGGCCAACATAAGCGATGGCGAGTTGAATAAACTAAAGACGAGCAAATACACCCATTTATTTATTCGTAAAGTAGAAAGTGAAAACGGCATCACCCTACCATTTACATACGTTGGTATTGGCCATTTGGATAATCCAAGGCAATCTCAGAATGAAGAACGTAAACGTACTTTTATCTTCGATATCCACATGGAAGAAGAGTTACCTGACTATCTACAATACGATTTTGGTTTGACAAATTAAGAAAAAGACTATGATTATACAATTGACATACAGACGGACTGGCAGGTTGTCGATGCGCATCGTTAAGAATGGCGATGTGCACGTGTTTGCTCCTATCGGTATGTCAAAAGAAGAAATAGAAGCTTTTATCAGCCAGCATCAGGAATGGATTGTTGAGGCAAGAAAGAAGACAGCTGAGCGACAGAAGCAGCGAATAGACTTCTTCAATCAACTACCATTGACCACGAAGCCTCAAAAGGTAGAGGCAACGGAAAAAGTAAGAGCGTTGATTGAGCCTCTGATAGAACATTATACGGAGGTTATTGGTGTCATACCGTCCTTTATCCGTTATAAGCCGATGATATCTCGTTGGGGTATGTGCAACGTGAAAGAACGTAGCATCTGCTTTTCTACATATCTGCTGTTGCTTCCAAATAGGTGTGTCGAGCATGTCGTGGTTCACGAACTATGTCACTTGTTAGAACCTAGCCATAATGTCCGTTTCCATGCGTTGATGGACAAATACTATCCAAAGTGGAGGGACGCACGAAAGGAAACTCGCAGGATAGTGAAGAGTGAACATGTCTGTAAATAATCTATTAGAGAAATATGAAACATGTTGAAGTCGTAGCAGCGATTATTCGCAAAGGAGGTAAGATATTCGCCACACAGCGAGGATACGGCGAGTGGAAAGACTGGTGGGAGTTTCCTGGCGGGAAGATGGAGGCTGGAGAAACACCAGAGGAAGCTCTGAAGCGGGAGATTCGTGAGGAACTGTCGACGGAAATCAGCGTGGATGAATTCCTCTGCACGGTGGAATATGACTACCCTAAATTCTATTTGACCATGCATTGCTATCTTTGTTCACTGATGACAGATTCTCTACATCTGAATGAGCATGAGGCAGCAAAGTGGCTCACTAAGGATGAGCTGAATAGTGTAAAGTGGCTGCCTGCAGATGCGAAATTGATATCACATTTAAGATGTCTGAAGAAAAAGAGAAGATGCTGAATTGAGCAATAGAACAGAAATCAAAAACGTTATAAGAATATAAGGCAAAAAGCAAGAAGAAAGAGGACGAAACTATAAAGGTTGTCGCAAATCGCGAGCCCCCCAAGAAACCTCTCTCAGTCAATATGATATTGAGAAGCTGATTGTTACAGTAAGAATCGATATATGCTGATTGGGTATAAGGATGACGAGAACGACACCCATACAAGTACCCATACAAGTACCCGTACAAGTTCAATCGACATACAACCTTCTTCTGAGAATGTGACGCGTTTGGTATTGGCAATCGGTAAAGAAGAAATGAGTGTGAAGAACATGATGGAGGCTGTAGGTTTGATGAACCGTCCGAACTATATGGATTATTCTCTCACACCAGCAATAAGAGAAGGATTTGTGTGTATGAAGTATCCTGCCAATCCCCATCATCCCCGTCAACGCTATTTGCTGACGTTAAAAGGATTGATGTTGTTGGACGGAAATAATTGTTAAGAATCATTGTCTCTGCTTTAGGTAAGAGTCCCCTAAGTGCAATCCAAAGTGCAAATAATGCACTTTGAAAGAATTGGCCACAAGAAAAGCGAAATACCATTTGTCCGACACTATCCAACAATTTTGTAAGCTTCGGACAAATGGTCTAACAAAAGCAGGCATCTCCAATTTGGAAACACCTGCTTATTCTATTACGTATGTGCGCGAGGACTATTTGCTCAGCGACCGTTTGAACCTATTTCTTCTCTTTGTCCTTCTTGCGCTTATTAGCTATCTAACTGCACTTCGAAGAGCAGCAAACGCTTTCTAACGTCTTGATAATAAACACATTGCCATAAACCGGGCACTTCCTCTTGATTTCAATTCCTAAATTTGGCATGTTTTCTACTTTTAAGTTCAACAGAATCTTATATGTATGTTTAAGTGTGTATATGTTCAACCTTATCTACCATTTGGTCCTGTACCACACATGTAGCAAAACAGCCGTAAAAAAGGGATAATAAGCACATAGAAAACATGAGCCTATAAAATGCAAATAGCGTGTAACTCACCAGAGCTACACGCTATTTGATAGTGTTTTGTTATGTCTTTACCTATCGGTCTCATTTGACCTCCTCGAAGTCTGCGTCCTGGATATTGTCAGAGTTGTTGGTCTGCTGACCACCAGACTGCTGTCCGCCGTTGAAGCCTGCGCCGGCACCTGGCTGTGCTCCGCCAGCCTGTCCGTACATCTGTGCGCTTGCTGCCTGCATAACCTGGTTTAGGTTGTTGATGGCATTGTCGATGGCGGTGATGTCGGCAGCCTTGTGGGCATCCTTGAGCTGCTGGAGTGCTGACTCTATGGCTGGCTTCTGGTCTGCAGGGATCTTGTCACCATTGTCCTTCAGGAAATTCTCTGTAGTGAATATCATGCTGTCAGCCTGGTTCATTTTGTCAACACGCTCGCGCTCGGCCTTGTCGGCAGCGGCATTAGCCTCAGCCTCAGCCTTCATGCGGTCAATCTCCTCCTGGCTCAGACCACTTGATGCCTCGATGCGTATCTTCTGCTCCTTGCCTGTTGCCTTGTCCTTTGCGCTCACGTTGAGGATACCGTTGGCATCGATATCGAATGTCACCTCAATCTGTGGAACGCCACGGCGTGCCGGTGCTATACCCTCAAGGTTGAACTGTCCGATACTCTTGTTCTGTGCAGCCATAGGACGCTCGCCCTGAAGCACGTGGATAGTAACGGCAGTCTGATTATCGACAGCAGTAGAGAATGTCTCGCTCTTCTTGCATGGGATAGTAGTGTTTGCCTCGATGAGCTTTGTCATTACACCACCCATGGTCTCGATACCGAGGGTAAGAGGAGTAACGTCGAGGAGCACGATGTCGCCCACTCCGTTCTCCTTGTTGAGGATGGCACCCTGGATGGCTGCGCCTACGGCTACCACCTCGTCTGGGTTGACACCCTTGGAAGGCTCCTTACCGAAGTAGTTCTTCACGAGAGTCTGTACGGCTGGTATGCGGCTTGATCCACCAACGAGGATTACCTCGTCAATCTCGGATGTCTGCAACTTGGCATCGCGCATAGCGTTCTGGCAAGGAACGAGACATGCCTGAATAAGTCCGTGGGCAAGCTGCTCGAACTGTGAACGTGTGAGGGTCTTTACCAAGTGCTTTGGCACACCGCCCTCTGCTGTGATGTAAGGAAGGTTGATTTCCGTAGATGTGGTGCTTGAAAGCTCAATCTTGGCTTTCTCGGCTGCCTCTTTCAGACGCTGCATCGCCATTGGGTCTTTTGACAGGTCTATTCCTTCGGCAGACTTGAAGTCGTTTACAAGCCAGTCGATGATTACCTGGTCGAAGTCGTCGCCACCGAGGTGTGTGTCTCCGTTTGTGGAGAGAACCTCAAATACTCCGCCACCGAACTCCAGGATAGAGATGTCGAACGTTCCTCCACCAAGGTCAAACACGGCAATCTTCATGTCCTTATTTGCCTTGTCAACACCATAGGCAAGGGCAGCGGCAGTAGGCTCGTTGACTATACGCTGGACGTTAAGGCCTGCAATCTGACCAGCTTCCTTGGTAGCCTGACGCTGAGAGTCGGAGAAGTATGCTGGAACTGTTATGACTGCATCCGTCACCTCCTGTCCGAGATAATCCTCTGCTGTCTTCTTCATTTTCTGAAGCACCATTGCGGAAATTTCCTGCGGGGTGTATTTGCGACCGTCAATGTCAACGCGTGGATACCCTCCCTCGTTGACAACGCTGAATGGCACTCGCTCAGCTTCTTTCTGGCTCTGGGCGTATGTCTCACCCATGAAACGCTTGATAGAGTAAACGGTATTCTTTGGGTTGGTGATGGCCTGACGTTTTGCCGGGTCGCCCACCTTGCGCTCACCGTCCTTTACAAAACCTATGACAGAAGGGGTGGTGCGCTTACCCTCGCTGTTGGCTATTACAACAGGCTCGTTGCCTTCAAACACGGAAACGCAGCTGTTTGTCGTTCCCAAGTCAATTCCAATAATCTTTCCCATTTTCTTATCTGTTTTTATTGTTATTATTCTGTTGTTGTCATCCGTGGCTTCAATGCCACTATCTGCACATATACAAAAGACGTGCCAAAATGGTGGCTTTCTCGCCTGGAACTGACATGACATGCCAAAATGGCACATTGCACAATGTTCTATCTGCTCGTGTCATCGTGCGCAGATGGGCATGGCATACCGATGGGTTAACTCGTTGGCAGCATGTACGCAATAGCATGTCCCATTCTTCAGCATTATCGAATACGTGAAATAAAAAAAGCCTGTTCTTCAGCAAAAAAATGTTCCCGAAACTTTGTCAATTGAGAATTATGTGGTAATTTTGTAATTGGATATACAACAAACGAATTGTTAACAGGCTGCCACATACTTCCTATATATATAATAATGTGTGTTATATATGGATGTATCGAGGTAGCACATTTTTACAAATTATGGAAAACGGAAAGAACAACAACGGCAATCAGTTCCAAATAGAGATACCACAGGACTTGGCAGGAGGCATATATTCCAACTTGGCGATAATAACACATTCCAGTTCGGAATTTATAATCGACTTCGCTTCTTTGTTGCCTGGCGTGCCAAAACCAACTGTGAGAAGCCGGATCATCATGAATCCTGAGCATGCGAAACGACTGCTCGGAGCCTTGCAGGAGAATATCGTGAAATACGAGAAGGAATTCGGGAAAATCAATTTCCCATCCAATTCCCCAAGGACTATCGCTCCTTTCGGTCCTGTCAAAGGAGACGCTTGATCGCCTTTCTCGCGGATGCAAGATTCCTATCTCGCACAGAACAAGCCGGCAACTAAACTTTTTTATTACTCGTGTGGGTGACAACAGGTGAAGATATTCAATCCGCCGGCCAGTTCTACATACAATTTGTCAACTAATTATCTGTTAACAAGTGTTATATTTACTTAAATATACCACATATTTTATCTTTGTCCTTATATATATTAGGTGAGGTGGAATTTTATTATTAATTTTGCACCCCGATACGGCAAACCGAATCTTTTGCCAGCTGGTAGAAGATAGAGTTTGACATATAAAGCGTTGATAATTACAAATATAAATATAAATAAAAAGTTAAAGTTATGCCTACTATTTCACAATTAGTTAGAAAAGGCAGAAAGGTGGCTGAGGATAAGAGCAAGTCACCCGCTTTGGACAACTGTCCACAGCGTCGCGGTGTTTGTGTGCGCGTTTACACAACAACCCCGAAAAAGCCTAATTCGGCAATGCGTAAAGTTGCCCGTGTTCGTTTGACAAACCAGAAAGAGGTCAACTCCTACATCCCAGGAGAGGGACACAACCTGCAGGAGCACTCAATAGTATTGGTGCGCGGAGGACGTGTGAAAGACCTTCCAGGTGTGCGCTATCACATCGTACGTGGTACACTCGATACCGCAGGTGTGGCAAACCGCACACAGCGCCGTTCCAAGTATGGTGCAAAGAAGCCAAAGGCTAAGAAGTAAACAAACTATGTCATAAGCCAATAGCTCACAGCTGGTGAGGGCTGAGAGCTTGCGGCCAAGACACAAAAAACAGACAATCGTTTTGCTGGAGAAAGTTAAGGTTGAGTAAATGCCCAAGAGTGGGCGTTGAAGAACGACAGATGCGACAGCCTCCGCAGAATAAAACATAATAAATAAAATGAGAAAAGCAAAACCAAAGAAGCGTCAGGTATTGCCTGACCCAAGATTTAACGACCAGAAAGTATCAAAGTTCGTTAACCACCTCATGTATGATGGAAAGAAAAACACATCATACGAGATTTTCTACAAAGCTCTCGAAATTGTTACAGAGAAAATGAAGAGCGAGGAAAAACCTGCTCTCGACATCTGGAAACAGGCACTCGACAACATCACACCACAGGTTGAGGTGAAGAGCCGCCGTATCGGTGGAGCTACATTCCAGGTTCCAACAGAAATCCGTCCAGACCGCAAGGAAAGCGTTTCAATGAAGAACATGATATCATTCGCACGCAAGCGCGGCGGAAAAAGCATGGCAGACAAGCTCGCAGCTGAGATAATGGACGCATTCAACAACCAGGGTGGAGCATTCAAGCGTAAGGAAGACATGCACCGTATGGCAGAGGCTAACCGTGCATTTGCTCATTTCAGATTCTAAAATCTATAAATAAAGGGTAACAATAAAATGGCAAATCGCGATTTACATTTGACAAGAAACATCGGTATCATGGCGCATATCGATGCTGGAAAGACAACGACTTCGGAACGTATTCTTTTCTACACGGGAAAGACTCACAAAATAGGTGAGGTGCACGATGGAGCCGCTACCATGGACTGGATGGCACAGGAGCAGGAGCGTGGTATAACCATTACTTCCGCAGCTACAACCTGTAACTGGAATTATGACGGCAAAACTTACAAGATTAATCTGATTGACACTCCAGGACACGTTGACTTTACAGCTGAGGTGGAGCGCTCTCTCCGAGTTCTTGACGGTGCAATTGCTACTTATTCAGCTGCCGACGGAGTACAGCCACAGTCTGAAACAGTATGGCGTCAGGCTGACAAATACAACGTGCCACGTATAGGATATGTAAACAAAATGGACCGCTCGGGTGCAGACTTTTATGAGACGGTACAGCAGATGAAGGACATTCTGGGAGCTAATCCATGTCCCGTACAGATTCCTATCGGAGCAGAGGAAAACTTCAAAGGCGTTGTCGATCTCATAAAAATGAAGGCTATCCTGTGGCACGACGAGACAATGGGCGCAGAATATGACATTGAGGATATTCCTGCCGACCTCGTTGACGAGGCCAATGAATGGCACGACAAGATGGTAGAGAATGCAGCAAACTTCGACGATGAGGTTATGGAACTCTACCTCGACGGTAAAGACATACCAGAGGAAAAACTCATAGCTGCCATCAGAAAAGGTACCATAGCCATGGAGATTACTCCTATGCTGCTTGGCTCATCATACAAGAACAAGGGAGTACAGCCTCTGCTCGACTATACATGTGCATTCCTGCCTTCACCACTCGACACAGAAGCCGTAATGGGCGTAAATCCTGACACAGAGGAAGAGGAAGGACGCAAACCGTCAGAGACAGAACCAACATCGGCCCTGGCATTCAAAATCGCTACAGACCCGTTCATGGGACGACTCGTCTTCTTCCGCGTATATTCTGGTAAGGTGACAGCCGGCTCTTACGTATATAATCCTCGCTCAGGCAAGAAGGAGCGCATCAGCCGACTCTTCCAGATGAACTCCAACAAGGAAATTCCTATGGAGTCAATCGATGCTGGCGATATCGGAGCAGGAGTAGGATTCAAAGACATACGCACGGGAGATACTCTCTGCGACGAGAACAAGCCTATCGTACTGGAGTCCATGACCTTCCCAGATACCGTGATTTCAATAGCTGTTGAGCCAAAGAGCCAGGCTGACATCGCCAAGCTCGACAACGGACTTGCAAAACTCGCTGAAGAGGACCCGACATTCACAGTAAGAACAGACGAGCAGAGCGGACAGACCATCATCTCCGGTATGGGTGAGCTTCACCTCGATATCATCATCGACCGACTGAAACGTGAGTTCAAGGTAGAGTGTAACCAAGGTAAGCCGCAGGTTAACTACAAAGAAGCAATCATCGGAACTGCACAGAGCCGTGAGACATACAAGAAACAGTCTGGTGGACGTGGTAAATTCGCATGCATCGACGTGACAATAGGTCCGAAAGACGAGGACTACACAGAGGGCGACTTGCAGTTCATCAACGAGGTGAAAGGCGGTAACGTGCCAAAAGAATTCATACCATCCGTAGAAAAAGGCTTCAAGGACTGTCTCAAGAGTGGTGTACTCGGAGGCTTCCCAATGGTTGGAATGAAGGTTACTCTTACAGACGGTAGCTTCCACCCAGTTGACTCCGACCAGCTTTCATTCGAGCTTGTTGCCCATCAGGCATTCAAGGTCCTCTGCCCGAAGGCTAAGCCTGTGCTCATGGAGCCTATCATGAAGGTAGAGGTCGTTACCCCAGAGGAGAACATGGGTGACGTTATCGGTGACCTCAACAAACGCCGTGGCATGGTACAGGGTATGGAAGAGGCACGAAGCGGTGCACGCATCGTAAAGGCTATGGTTCCGCTGGCAGAAATGTTCGGATACGTAACAGCTCTGCGTACCATCACATCCGGTAGAGCTACAAGCTCCATGGAGTATGACCATCATGAGCCATTGTCCTCAAGCATCGCAAAAACCGTTCTCGAGGAATTCAAAGGACGCACAGATTTAGTATAATAGATTTCTAAAGAGGGTGCTTAGCGAATGACTCTTAAGCACCCTCCAAGTAATAACAAATATTTTAAAAACAAAAAGAATATGAGTCAGAAAATCAGAATCAAGCTTAAAAGCTACGACCACCAGCTTGTGGACAAGTCAGCTGAGAAAATCGTAAAGGCAGTAAAAGCAACAGATGCCATCGTTAGCGGACCTATTCCACTTCCAACACGCAAGCGCATCTACACGGTAAACAGAAGTACTTTCGTGAACAAGAAATCACGCGAGCAGTTCCAGCTGTCTGACTACAAACGCCTCATTGACATCTACAGCTCAACAACCAAGACTGTTGACGCCCTCATGAAGCTCGAACTTCCTTCAGGCGTAGAAGTGGAGATTAAAGTGTAGGCTGTTTTTTTTAACACAGAATTTATTTATATCATTTAATATTAATTGAAATGCCAGGATTATTAGGAAAAAAAATCGGAATGACATCCGTATTCAGTGCCGACGGCAAGAATGTACCGTGCACTGTTATCGAAGCTGGTCCTTGTGTTGTAACCCAGGTGAAAACCGTTGAGAAAGATGGTTACAAGGCTGTTCAGTTAGGTTTCGGAGAGGCTAAGGAGAAAAACACTACCAAGCCAATGTTGGGAATCTTCAAGAAGGCAGGCACAACACCAAAAAAGCACTTGGCCGAGTTCAAGTTTGACGAGGAATACAACCTCGGTGACACTATTACAGTGGAGTTGTTCAACGACGCAGAGTTCGTGGACGTAATCGGTACATCAAAAGGAAAAGGATTCCAGGGTGTAGTAAAACGTCACGGCTTCGGTGGAGTAGGACAAAGCACACACGGACAGGACGACCGCGCGCGCAAACCAGGTTCTATAGGCGCTTGTTCTTACCCAGCTAAAGTGTTCAAGGGAATGCGAATGGGTGGACAAATGGGTGGTGACAGAGTTACAACCCAGAACCTCAAAGTGTTAAAGGTAATTCCAGAGCACAACCTTCTGTTGGTGAAAGGTAGTGTCGCTGGATGTAATGGTTCAACTGTAATAATTAATAAGTAATGGATATTAACGTTTTAGATATCAAAGGTCAGGAGACCGGAAGAAAGATTACGTTGAACGAGTCTGTCTTCGGAATAGAACCAAACGACCACGTCATATATCTCGACGTAAAGCAATACCTCGCTAATCAGAGACAGGGTACTGCAAAGTCTAAGGAAAGAAGTGAGCACAAAGGCTCTACCCGTAAACTCGGACGCCAGAAAGGTGGTGGAGGTGCACGTCATGGCGACATCAACTCTCCTTTGCTCAGAGGCGGTGGACGAGTATTCGGACCAAAACCACGTGACTACGGTTTCAAACTCAACAAAAAAGTTAAACAGTTGGCACGTAAATCTGCTCTTACTTACAAGGCACAGGAAAATGCAATCATTGCTGTTGAAAACTTCAATATTGAAACTCCAAAGACAAAAGAGTTCTTAAATATTGCTAAAAATCTGAAAGTCGACGGCAAGAAAATACTCTTGGTTTTGCCAGAAGTAAATAAAAACGTATATTTGTCAGCTCGAAATCTTCAGAAGGTGGAAATCATGACTGCTTCTGAAATAAATACTTACAAGATTCTGAATGCAGATATGCTCGTGGTAGCAGAGAATTCTTTTGAGAAAATCAATGCAACTTTAATTAAATAATTAGGAGACAAGGAATAATGGCAATATTAATCAAACCATTGGTCACCGAGAAGATGACTAAGATTACCGACAAGTCTTCTGAGCCAAAGAAGCTGGTTGCTCGCAGCAAGAAGACTGCTGAGAAGTTCAATGCTACTGAAGAGGTTCGTTCTTACATCGTGAAGAACAGAAGACATAAGGAAGGCTTGAAAAAAGAAAAGAAAATCCTCGTATATGAAAAACCAGCTCTCGTTCAATATGGATTCATCGTTAAGCCAGAAGCAACAAAAGAGCAGATAAAGAACGAGGTGGAGAACTTCTACAACGTAAAGGTTCTCGCAGTTAACACACTTCGCTATACAGGAAAGCGTTCAAGCAGATATACAAGAAGCGGTCTCATAAAAGGACAGAAGAACGCATTCAAGAAAGCAATCGTCACCCTCAAGGAAGGCGATACAATAGATTTTTATGGCAATATTTAAATAAACAATGGCAGTACGTAAATTAAAACCGGTTACTCCGGGACAAAGACACAGAGTTATTGGCACGTTCGAGGAAATTACTGCATCCGTGCCAGAGAAGTCTCTCGTTTACGGTAAGCGTTCTACTGGTGGTAGGGATAACACCGGTAAGATGACAGTGCGCTACAGAGGTGGCGGACACAAGAGAAAATACCGTATCATCGACTTTAAACGAGAGAAGGATGGTGTTCCAGCAACAGTAAAGACGATTGAGTACGACCCAAACCGCTCGGCTCGCATCGCCCTGCTGTTCTATGCTGATGGTGAGAAACGTTATATCATCGCTCCTAATGGACTTCAGGTTGGCGACAAGTTGATGTCAGGCGCAGATGCCGCACCAGAAATTGGCAACGCTCTACCACTCGCAAACATTCCAGTTGGTACAGTAATCCACAATATTGAGCTTAGACCAGGACAAGGCGCACTTCTCGTACGCTCAGCTGGAAATTTCGCTCAGTTGACTTCTCGTGAGGGCAGTTATTGTGTAATCAAACTTCCATCTGGAGAGACTCGTAAGATTCTTTCGGTATGTAAAGCAACCGTCGGAAGTGTCGGAAACTCCGACCATGCACTTGAGCAGTCCGGTAAGGCAGGACGCTCTCGTTGGCTCGGACGCAGACCTCACAACCGTGGTGTAGTCATGAACCCGCATGATCACCCAATGGGTGGTGGTGAAGGACGTCAGTCAGGAGGACACCCACGCTCACGCAACGGTCTCTATGCTAAGGGTCTGAAGACACGAGCTCCGAAGAAGCACTCTAACAAGTATATAATCGAAAGAGCTAAAAAGAAGTAACATTAATTAGAGTAAAATTATGAGTCGTTCACTTAAGAAAGGTCCATATATAAACGTTTCACTTGAAAAGAAAATTCTTGCCATGAACGAGAGCGGCAAGAAGAATGTCGTAAAGACATGGGCCAGAGCATCGATGATTTCCCCTGACTTCGTGGGACATACAGTCGCTGTTCATAACGGAAATAAATTCATACCTGTTTACATTACTGAGAACATGGTTGGACACAAACTCGGAGAGTTTAGCCCTACCAGACGTTTCGGCGGTCACTCAGGAAACAAGAAATAACAGGTGACAAGCATTAAATTAATCAAGAATTATAATGGGAGCAAGAAAACATATCAAGGCTGAAGAAAGAAAACAGGCTCTGAAAAGCCAGTATTTCGCAAAGCTCAAAGGATGCCCCTCTTCACCACGCAAAATGCGCTATGTAGTTGACATGGTTCGTGGAATGGAGGTAAACAGAGCACTCGGCATCCTGAGATTTTCCAATAAGGCCGCAGCAGCTAATGTAGAGAAACTTCTTCGTTCTGCAATAGCTAACTGGGAGGTCAAGAATGACCGAAAGGCAGAGGACGGAGAACTCTATATCTCCAAGATATTCGTCGATGAAGGCGTTACAATGAAACGTATGCGCCCCGCACCACAGGGAAGAGGTTACAGAATCCGCAAGCGTTCTAATCATGTCACTCTCTTTGTTGACGCAAAGGCTGACAATAATACTAACGATGATAAATAAGAGAAAGCAATGGGACAGAAAGTAAATCCTATAAGTAACCGTCTTGGAATAATACGCGGTTGGGAATCAAACTGGTTCGGTGGCAAGAGCTTCGGTGACAACCTCGTTGAGGATAGGAAAATCCGCAAGTATCTTAATGAGCGTCTTGCCAAAGCAAGCGTTTCTCGCATCGTTATTGAGCGTACACTCAAACTCGTCACAATCACAATATGCACCGCTCGTCCGGGTATCGTGATAGGAAAAGGTGGACAGGATGTAGATAAACTCAAGGAAGAGCTGAAGAAACTGTATAAGAAAGACATTCAGATAAACATCTTCGAGGTGAAGAAACCAGACCTCGACGCTACTATCGTTGGAAACAACATCGCACGTCAGGTTGAGGGAAAGATAGCTTATCGCCGTGCAATCAAAATGGCAGTGGCAAACGTCATGAGAGCCGGAGCAGAAGGTGTGAAGATTCAGATTACAGGTCGTCTGAATGGAGCTGAGATGGCACGTAAGGAAATGTTCAAAGAGGGACGTACTCCTCTGCATACTTTCCGTGCTGATATTGATTACTGTCAGACAGAGGCATTGACCAAGGTAGGACTTCTCGGAATAAAGGTATGGATTTGCCGCGGAGAAATCTTCAACAAAGTTGATCTCGCACCTAATTTCGCACAGGAGAAAGGCAACAACCGTCCTAATGGTCGTTCCGGAAGAGGTAATCGCAAGAGAAACAATAACCGTTAAACGAAAAAACGATCATGTTACAGCCAAAAAGAGTAAGATATAGAAGACCTCAGGATGGTAGAGGCAACAAGGGAAATGCCCACAGAGGCACACAGCTGGCTTTTGGTTCTTTCGGTATCAAGACACTTGAAGCAAAGTGGATTGACAGCCGTCAGATAGAAGCTGCACGTGTAGCAGTAAACCGCCGTATGAATCGTGAGGGACAGGTTTGGATTAGGATATTCCCAGATAAACCAATCACACGCAAGCCTGCCGACGTACGTATGGGTAAGGGTAAAGGTGATCCAGCTGGATGGGTTGCACCAGTGACACCAGGCAGAATTCTATTTGAAGTCGAGGGAGTAAGTTTCGAGATTGCAAAGGAGGCTCTTCGCCTCGCAGCACAGAAACTGCCAGTTAAGACTAAGTTTGTTGTAAGACGTGATTACGATAAAAACGCTTAAGCTATGAAGATGACAGAAATCAAACAGCTCTCCGACAAGGACTTGAGAGAGAGAATTGAGAACGAAGTGGCAGCATATAACACAATGAAAATGAACCACGCAGTTTCTCCACTTGAGAATCCATCACAGATTAAGGCCGCCCGTCGTGACATTGCGCGCTTAAAGACAGAACTTCGTTCAAGGGAACTTAATAAATAATATTTGTTCAGATGGAAACAAGAAATTTGAGAAAAGTTAGACAGGGTGTCGTTATAAGCAACAAGATGGATAAAACTCTCGTGATTGCTTCCAAGTTCAAGGAGAAACACCCTATATATGGTAAGTTCGTACAGAAGACTAAGAAATACCATGCGCATGATGAGAAGAACGAGGCTAACGTAGGTGATACGGTTCTTATCATGGAAACCCGTCCTTTGTCAAAGACAAAAAGATGGAGATTAGTACAAATCGTTGAAAAAGCTAAGTAATTATGATACAAGCAGAATCAAGACTAACCGTATGTGATAATAGCGGAGCACGTGAGGCATTGTGCATCCGCGTACTTGGCGGAACTGGTCGCCGCTATGCAAGTGTCGGAGATACAATAGTAGTAGCTGTCAAGAATGTGATTCCTTCAAGCGATTTGAAGAAAGGCGCAGTCTCTAAGGCTCTCATCGTTAGAACAAAAAAGGAAATACGTCGTCCAGACGGTTCTTATATTCGTTTCGACGATAACGCTTGTGTCTTGTTGAATAATGCAGGTGAGCTTCGTGGAAGCCGCATCTTCGGTCCCGTTGCACGTGAGCTCCGTGCAGTAAAGAACGCAATGAAGATTGTTTCTTTGGCACCTGAAGTGTTATAATCAAATTAATATTGAAAGTATGAGTAAGATACATATAAGGAAAAATGATACAGTTTATGTTCTTGCCGGAAGAGACAAGAATAAAACTGGTAAGGTCCTGAAGGTACTAGTAAAGACTGGCCGCGCAATTGTCGAAGGTGTCAACCTCGTATCAAAAAGCACAAAGCCTTCTGCCAAGTATCCACAGGGAGGCATCATAAAGAAAGAGGCTTCTATTCACCTGTCTAACTTGAGTCTCATCGATCCGAAGGACGGAAAACCTACACGTGTCTCAATAAAGCACGAGGGAAAGAATGTCATTCGTATCTCTAAAAGGTCTGGGGAGGTTATCAAATAATGAATACAGCACAGTTAAAAAAAGTATATAAGGAGACTATCGCTCCTGCTTTGCAGAAGGAATTCAACTATTCTTCACCAATGCAGATTCCTGTCTTGAAGAAGATTGTTGTAAACCAGGGTCTTGGTGATGCCACACAAGACAAGAAGATTATCGAGGTTGCAATAAACGAGATTTCAGCCATCACTGGTCAGAAGGCTGTTGCAACATACTCTCGTAAGGATATCGCTAACTTCAAGCTTCGTAAGAAAATGCCTATTGGCGTTATGGTGACATTGCGTCGTGAGCGTATGTACGAGTTCCTTGAGAAATTGGTGAGAGTGGCATTGCCACGTATCCGCGACTTCAAGGGTATTGAGACAAAGTTCGATGGACGTGGTAATTACACTCTTGGCATTCAGGAGCAGATAATATTCCCAGAGATTAACATCGATGCAATTGACAAGATTCAAGGAATGAACATTACTTTCGTAACATCGGCAAAAACCGACGAAGAGGGTTTCGCTTTGTTGAAAGCATTTGGTCTTCCTTTCAAAAACGCTAAATAAATTACAGACATGGCAAAAGAGTCAATGAAGGCGCGTGAGGTAAAACGCGCAAAATTGGTAGCACGCTACGCAGAAAAGCGTGCCGCTCTTAAAAAAATCGTAGCTACTTCTGGTGACATCAGCGAAGCATACGAGGCAGCACGTAAATTGCAGGCTATTCCGAAAAACGCAAATCCTATTCGTTTGCACAACCGTTGCAAGATAACAGGTCGTCCAAAAGGATATATGCGCCAGTTCGGACTTTCCCGTATCCAGTTCCGTGAGATGGCTTCAGCTGGACTTATACCAGGCGTAAAAAAGGCAAGCTGGTAAAACATAGACCAATTTTTTAATATTGTCGGGGTAGTCCCGATTAATTAAACCAATATTTAACATGACAGATCCAATAGCAGATTATCTGACAAGACTCAGGAACGCAATCATGGCACACCACCGTGTTGTCGAAGTTCCTGCATCTAACTTGAAGAAGGAAATCACAAAGATTCTCTTCGACAAAGGTTACATCCTTAACTATAAGTTTGTGGAGGATGGACCACAGGGTTCTATCAAAGTTGCTTTGAAGTATAATCCTGTTACTAAGCAAAACGCTATTAAGTGTTTGAAGCGCGTGTCAACTCCAGGTCTTCGCAAGTACACTGGATATAAAGACATGCCGAGAGTTATCAACGGACTTGGTATAGCAATACTTTCCACGTCCAAGGGTGTAATGACAGACAAAGAGGCCACAGCTCTGAAGATTGGTGGCGAGGTTCTTTGCTATGTTTATTAATTGGAGGATTTTATATGTCAAGAATAGGTAAATTGCCAATTAGTATTCCTTCTGGCGTGACAATCAGCCAGAAAGACAATGTCGTTACAGTAAAGGGTCCAAAGGGCGAATTGTCACAATACGTTGACCCATCAGTTAAAATGACAGTCGAGGACGCTCAGGTTACATTCGTAATTGATGAGAACAGTCCAGTCAATTATAAGCAAAAGCAGGCTTTCCATGGTTTGTATCGTTCATTGATAAACAACATGGTAGTAGGTGTCAGCCAGGGATATTCAAAAACCTTGGAGTTGGTAGGTGTCGGCTACCGTGTTTCCAATCAGGGAAACGTGGTTGAGTTCTCATTGGGATATACTCACCCGATTTTCATACAGCTTCCACCTGAGGTTAAGGTTGAGACAAAGAGCGAGAGAAACCAGAATCCTATTATCACTATAGAGTCATGCGACAAGCAGCTCCTTGGACAAATCTGCGCTAAGATACGCACCTTCCGCAAGCCAGAGCCATACAAAGGTAAGGGTGTCTTGTTCAAAGGTGAGGTTATACGTAGAAAGTCTGGTAAGACAGCATCAGCTAAGTAAACTTAAAGTTTTACAATTATGACTACTAAGAAAGAACAAAGAAGACTTAAAATAAAGTTCAGAATACGCAAGAGAGTTAATGGTACTGCTGAGCGTCCTCGCCTGAGCGTTTTCCGTAGTAATAAGCAGATTTATGCACAAGTTATCAACGACTTGACAGGTACTACAATAGCATCAGCTTCTTCACTCGGACTTGAGAAAATGCCAAAGATTGAGCAGGCTCACAAGGTTGGAGAGTTGTTGGCTGAGAAGGCAAAGGCCGCTGGTGTTGAGACTGTCGTTTTCGACAGAAATGGTTACTTGTATCATGGACGTGTTAAGGAGCTCGCCGATGCAGCTCGTAGTGGTGGACTTAAATTTTAGACAATTATGGCAATGAATAGAGTTAGAGTTAATAGTGACGTAGAGTTAAAGGATCGTTTGGTAGCCATTAACCGTGTCACAAAGGTAACAAAAGGTGGACGTACCTTTACTTTCGCTGCCATCGTTGTTGTTGGTGACGGCAAAGGCGTAATCGGATGGGGACTTGGTAAGGCTGGTGAAGTAACCGCTGCTATACAGAAGGGTACAGACTCAGCGAAGAAGAATCTTGTTAAGGTTCCAGTACTAAAAGGTACTATCCCTCACGAGGTTGAGGTAAGGTTTGGTGGTGCACAAGTGCTTTTGAAACCAGCAGCTGCCGGTACAGGACTTAAGGCAGGTGGTGCTATGCGTGCCGTGCTTGAGAGCGCAGGAATCGTTGACGTCATAGCAAAATCCAAGGGCTCCTCAAACCCACACAATCTGGTTAAGGCCACTATTGCTGCCCTTTCAGAGTTGCGCGATGCATACACAATTGCAGGCGACCGCGGAGTTAGTATGAGCAAAGTGTTTAATGGATAATTTTAAGGAGTAAAATCATGGCAAAGATTAAAGTTAAGCAAATTAAAAGTCGTATTGGAGCTCAGGCTGACCAGAAGCGTACTTTGTTAGCACTTGGTCTCCACAAAATATCTCAGGTCGTTGAGGTAGAAGATACTCCAAGTATCCGTGGAATGATACGCAAGGTACATCATTTAGTAACCGTAGTTGAATAATATTAAACAAGACAGAATTATGAAATTACATACTTTGAAGCCAGAGGTCGGCTCAACACATTCACGTCGCCGTATCGGTAGAGGTCCTGGTTCGGGATTAGGCGGAACCTCTACCCGTGGACACAAGGGTGCAAAGGCACGCTCCGGTTATAAGAGAAAGATTGGATTTGAAGGTGGTCAGATGCCATTGCAGCGTCGCGTGCCTAAGTTCGGATTCAAGAACATCAACCACAAGGAATATTTACCTGTAAACCTCTCGTCTCTGCAGCTTCTTGCAGACAAGGGAATCACTAAGATAGGCATAGCCGAGTTGAAGGAGAATAACTTGGTTAAGGGACGTGTTCTCGTCAAGATTCTCGGTAAAGGTGAGTTGACAGCTAAAGTAGATGTTGAGGCAAATGCTTTCTCAAAGACTGCTGAAGAAGCTATCAAGGCAGCAGGAGGAAGCGTAACTATAATCTGATTAGATGAAAAAGTTTATTGAAACACTAAAGAACTGTTGGAGAATAGAGGATTTGCGTCAGCGAATCCTCATAACTCTCCTGTTCGTGGCGATTTATCGCTTCGGCTCGTTTGTCGTTCTTCCTGGAATTAATCCGGGAATGTTGGAAAAACTACAGTCACAGACGGCTGGCGGACTTATGTCGCTATTGGACATGTTCTCTGGTGGTGCATTTTCCAATGCTTCTATGTTCGCATTGGGAATAATGCCATACATTTCTGCATCTATTGTGATGCAGTTGCTGGCTGTTGCCGTGCCGTATTTCCAGAAGATGCAGCGTGAGGGTGAAAGTGGAAGAAAGAAGATTAGCTGGTACACACGTATTCTTACGGTCGCCATCCTTGTCTTCCAGGCACCTACTTATCTTTTAAACCTCAAGGTGCAGACTCCGGGAGCGTTGGCTTCTGGTTTGACATGGACTGAGTTTATGATTCCGGCATTCATTATCCTTACTGCAGGTAGCATGTTTATCTTATGGTTAGGTGAGCGTATTACAGACAAGGGAATAGGAAATGGTATTTCCATCATTATTATGATAGGTATCATCGCTCGTCTTCCACAGGCTTTCTTCCAGGAGGTATCCAGTAGGTTTACTGCAATTACCAGCGGTGGACTTGTGATGTTCATTGCCGAGATTATAATCTTGTATGCTGTTGTCTGCGCATCTTTGCTCCTTGTTCAGGGTGTTCGCAAAGTACCAGTACAATATGCAAAGCGTCTTGTCGGCAACAAACAGTATGGAGGTGCACGCCAGTACATACCGTTAAAGTTGTTTGCAGCTAACGTGATGCCTATCATCTTTGCTCAGGCATTGATGTTTATCCCATTGGGAATAGTACAGTTCTCAACCGACAGCACCAATCCAATACTCCAGCAGCTTTTGAATAACACAAGTGTGCTGTATAATGTGGTTTATGTGATTTTGGTTGTTGCCTTTACATATTTCTATACTGCGATAACACTCAATCCAACTCAGATGGCTGAGGATATGAAACGTAACAATGGTTTTATTCCTGGTATCAAGCCAGGTAAGCCTACAGCTGATTATATTGACAACGTCATCTCCCGAATTACTTTTCCTGGTTCGCTGTTCATAGCTTTCATAGCTATTATGCCAGCTCTTGCAGGATTCCTGAATGTACAGCAAGCATTCTCACAGTTCTTCGGAGGTACTTCCTTGTTGATTTTGGTTGGTGTCGTTATTGACACGTTACAGCAGATAGAGTCACATCTGATGATGCGTCATTACGATGGACTTCTTAACTCCGGCCATACACGTGGTGGTGCTGTATCTGCTTACTAACAGCCTGTAATGGATTAATGAGAGTTTTTCTTAAGACAGAAGATGAAATAGAACTAATGCGTAAAGCCAACCTCTTGGTGTCAAAGACATTGCTTGAGGTTGGCAAACACATTAAACCTGGTGTCAGTACCCTGACTCTCGACATGATAGCAGAATCGTTCATTAGAGACCATGGTGCAGTACCGACATTCAAGGGCTTTCCAAATCCCTTTGGTAATCCTTTTCCAGGAAGTATATGTACATCTGTGAATTCTGTCGTAGTCCACGGAGTACCATCTGCCACAATGATATTGAAAGATGGGGACATCATTTCTGTTGATTGTGGAGTATTGTTAAACGGATTTAATGGAGATAGTTGTTATACCTTCACAGTCGGTGAGGTGTCAACAGAAATCCAAAGACTTTTACATATAACGAAACAATCATTATATGAAGGCATCTCCAAGGCATTGCCAGGTAATAGGATTGGAGACATCAGCCATGCCATTCAGTCAATATGCGAAAGTAATGGTTATGGTGTCGTCCGAGAACTTACTGGTCATGGTATAGGACGGCAAATGCACGAAGACCCACCTGTACCTAATTATGGTTCAGAAGGCACTGGATTGAAAATCAGGAATGGTTTATGCATAGCCATAGAACCTATGATTACCCTTGGCAAACGTGAAATTGGTTTGTTGCCCGACAAATGGTCAATAATGACACTTGACAGGAAACCGGCAGCACATTTCGAACATACCATAGCAATACATAATGACAGAGTAGATATTTTATCTTCTTTCGACGAATTAGAAAAATTATAGAGCAACGTTACAAATATGGCAAAGCAAGCAGCTATAGAGCAAGATGGCACAATAATGGAGTCACTCTCCAATGCCAAGTATAGGGTAGAACTTGAGAATGGTGTAGATATTACTGCTCATATCTCAGGAAAGATGCGCATGCATTTTATTAAGATTCTACCTGGTGACAAGGTTAAAGTTGAGATGAGTCCATACGATTTGACACAAGGAAGAATTGTTTTCCGATACAAGTAAATTCTAATATAATTCATAATTATGAAGACGAGAACATCTTTAAAAAGACGTACACCTGATTGCAAGATAGTACGTAGAAAAGGTCGTTTGTTTGTTATTAACAAGAAGAACCCTAAGTACAAAATGCGTCAGGGCTAATGTTAAATTAACGTAAAAAGATGCAAGTATGAGAAATTATGCTTATCTTTGTGCGCTTTTAGCAAAAGTTTAATTTATTTTTTATCTAAATTTTCAATGGCAATAAGAATTGTTGGAGTAGATTTGCCCCAGAATAAGCGTGGCGAAATCGCATTGACCTATATTTATGGAATAGGTCGAAGTAGTTCAGCAAAGATTTTGGATAAGGCCGGCGTGAGCCGCGACCTTAAAGTCTGCGAATGGTCTGATGACCAGGCAGGTAAAATCCGTGAGATAATCGGCGCTGAATTCAAGGTAGAAGGTGATCTCCGTTCAGAGATCCAAATGAATATCAAGCGCCTTATGGATATAGGTTGCTATCGTGGTGTTAGACATCGTAATGGTCTTCCAGTTCGTGGTCAGAGTACAAAGAACAATGCCCGCACACGTAAGGGTAAGAAGAAGACTGTTGCTAACAAGAAGAAAGCTACTAAGTAATTCTTAGGAGGAATTTAATTATGGCAAAAAAGACAGCAACATCTAAGAAAAGAAATGTACGTGTTGACGCATTAGGACAGCTCCATGTACATAGTTCATTTAACAATATTATAGTTTCTTTGGCTAACAGCGAAGGTCAGGTTATTTCATGGTCATCAGCTGGTAAGATGGGTTTCCGTGGCTCAAAGAAGAATACCCCATACGCTGCTCAGATGGCAGCCGAGGATTGCGCAAAGGTCGCATACGACCTTGGACTTCGTAAAGTAAGGGCATTCGTCAAAGGTCCGGGTAATGGACGTGAGAGCGCTATCCGCGCTATCCATGGAGCAGGTATTGAGGTTACTGAGATTATAGACGTAACACCACTACCACATAATGGTTGCCGCCCTCCAAAGCGTCGTAGAGTATAATATTGATATTATTATCATTCATAAAATAGAATTTTACAATTATGGCAAGATATATAGGTCCGAAATCAAAAATTGCACGCCGTTTTGGTGAAGCCATCTACGGCGCTGACAAAGTTTTGTCCAAGAGGAACTTCCCTCCTGGACAGCATGGCAACAACCGTCGCAGAAAGAGCTCTGAGTACGGAGTCATGTTGGCAGAGAAGCAGAAAGCCAAATATACTTATGGCGTTCTTGAGCGTCAGTTCCGCATCCTTTTTGAAAAGGCAGCCAAAGCCGATGGTATTACCGGTGAGGTTCTTTTGCAGTATTTGGAGTCACGTCTTGACAATGTAGTATTCCGTCTTGGCATCGCACCAACCCGCGCAGCAGCACGTCAGTTGGTTGGTCACAAGCACATTCTTGTTGATGGTAAGGTAGTGAATATACCATCTTATTCTGTAAAGCCAGGTCAGGTTGTCGGAGTACGTGAGAAGTCAAAGTCCCTTGAGGTTATCGATAACGCTTTAGCTGGATTCAATCACAGCAAGTATCCTTGGGTTGAATGGGATGACGCTACAAAGAGTGGCAAGTTCCTGCACAAGCCTGAGCGTGCAGATATTCCTGAGAACATAAAGGAGCAGTTAATCGTTGAGTTGTACTCTAAATAATAAATCATTAAGTTAATGGCGATATTAGCATTTCAAAAACCCGATAAAGTTGTAATGCTGGAGGCTAACGACAAGTTCGGAAAGTTTGAGTTCCGTCCTTTGGAGCCTGGTTTTGGTGTTACCATTGGTAATGCCTTGCGCCGCATTCTTCTTTCTTCGCTTGAGGGCTATGCAATCAACACCATCAAGATATCAGGTGTAGAGCATGAGTTTTCCTCTGTAGCCGGAGTGAAAGAGGATGTCACAAGCATTATTTTGAACCTCAAGCAAGTTCGATTCAAGCAAGTAGTAGAAGAATTCGAGAACGAGAAAGTTTGTATCACCGTCGAGAATTCAACAGAATTCAAAGCCGGAGATATCGGTAAGTATCTGACTGGATTTGAAGTGTTAAACCCTGATTTGGTGATTTGTCATTTAGATTCAAAGGCATCTATGCAGATTGACCTTACAATCAATAAAGGTCGTGGATATGTCCCTTCTGATGAGAACCGTCAATTCTGTACAGATGTCAATGTTCTTCCAATCGATTCAATCTACACCCCTATACGTAATGTAAAATATTCAGTTGAGCCTTATCGTGTAGAACAGAAAACAGACTATGACAAACTTGTTCTTGAGGTTACAACTGACGGTTCCATACATCCAAAGGATGCTCTGAAGGAAGCTGCCAAGATATTGATATATCACTTTATGCTTTTCTCTGATGAGAAGATTTCTCTTGAGACACCGGAACAGGAAGGCAATCAGGAGTTCGACGAAGAGGTATTGCATATGCGTCAGCTTCTTAAGACTCGTCTTATAGACATGAATCTTAGCGTTCGCGCTCTCAATTGTCTCAAGGCAGCAGATGTCGAGACACTTGGAGATTTAGTGCAGTTCAACAAGACGGATCTTCTTAAATTCCGCAACTTTGGAAAGAAATCGCTTTCAGAGCTTGATGATTTGCTCGAGAGTCTGAATCTTACGTTTGGAACTGATATTTCAAAATACAAGTTGGACAAAGAGTAATTCAATGTCCTTAATTAAGTAAAAACAATGAGACACAATAAGAAATTCAACCATTTGGGTCGTACTGCTGACCATCGTAAAGCCTTGCTTGCAAACTTGGCTATTTCGTTGATTGAGCACAAAAGAATCACTACGACCCTCGCAAAGGCAAAAGCTTTAAAGAAGTATGTAGAGCCACTTATTACACGTGCTAAGGAAGATACCGTTAACTCACGCCGTGTTGTTTTCCGTTATCTTAACAACAAGAATGCCGTAAAGGAACTCTTCTCTGTCATTTCAGAGAAGGTTGGTGACCGTCCAGGTGGATATACTCGTATTATAAAAATTGGTCATCGTCTTTCAGACGCTGCTCCTACTGCTTTTATAGAGCTTGTTGACTTTGACGAGAATATGGCAAAAACACCTAAGGCAGCCAAGAAGACACGTCGTAGCCGTAAATCTTCTGCTCCAAAAGCAGAAGCACAGGTTGAGGAAACACCTGTTGTCGAGACAACGGAAACATCAGAGGCTCCAGCAGCAGAGTAATCAACAATGTTTATATAAAAAAATAGGATGTGTCAGCATCCTATTTTTTTTGTTTTTTCCATTTCATAGAATAATTTGCTCAACAACATTGGTCGTAGTCATCATATTGCTATAAACTGATTTCGATTTATCTCATAGCGTAGAAACAACCATGTCCCGTGGCATCAGCTACTTGTAATAGTCCTGCCGTATCAAGAGTAACATCCAAGCTCCTTCCTGCCAGGTTAGCTCTTATAGTTCCATTCTCGTTGAACCTGAAAATCTCAATGGTTTTGCCATCCTGCACTTTTGACCATGAGTCTGTTTCCTTGTCATATATGAAATCGTATGTATCTCCATTTGGAGTTACAATTTTATAACCATCCTTAAGTGTCGTCACAGCATATATTTTTCCGTCCTCACCTCTCACGTTCTTAGTCTTCCCAATATTCTGTGCCATTGGATTGCTTCCGCTCCAGAACTCAATAGAGTTAAGCACAAGAGCGTCAGCAACGCCACAGAATGCGTAAGCTGGTGATATAATGAGGAAAATAATCTCATTGAGTATCTTCGAGTCTGTTGCATTCTTATTCCAATGTGCCAGCTTGTTAAACATGGTAAAAGATCCTACACATGAAGTTGTCATTATTGCTCCACTTAGAACAATAGCCATAGTTTTCAAATAACCCTTTTTCATTTTGCCTTTTCTATTAAACTAATAATTAATCCGTTATTTCATATTGCATTTAGCATAGTTCACAAAGATACATAATTAATTTGGACAAACGGTCATTTTATACATTTTTATATTATTGATTTCAAGTCAGAAAACAATTAAAACGGTCAGCCAATATAATTGCATTAACGATTAGGTTATTAATCTTTCAGGCGATAGATTATTAACCTTTCAGCCGAAAGGTTAATAAACTTACTGTCAATGAAACTATATTCAAAATGGTTTATTATTATTTACGATTGGTAAGACAACAATATGTGCAAAGCTTTTTATACAATTACCTGCAAAGTCATTTGCAATATAATTTTATTTTTGTACTTTGCCCTCGGTGGTTATTGTGATGGCTTGTAAACTTATAGTGTATCTTCGCCATGCGAATCAATGGTTGCCGAGCATAGGGACTGGTAACTTTTGTAAGAGTTTCGTAGTGTAAGGTGGCTTTCATAAAAGCTTCTGAAGGTTAAGGTAACTTTTATAAAATAGTATTAATATAAACACAGTATAGACATTGGCTTGAGCACACCTGCAGCCCCGGATTTCACAGTAAGGGGCAACGATGGTTGTCCTTTGTCAGCTTTTATTATGTCAAGCAGACAACTGATTCTTTATAATTGAGTCAACGTTCAATGGGGGGATAGCGTTTATGAGATATAAAAAAGAGAGAATACCTTCAAGATATTCTCTCTTTTGTGATTCCGGCGGGATTCAAACCCACAACCTTCTGATCCGTAGTCAGATGCTCTATTCAGTTGAGCTACGGAACCTTTATGCAAGTCCGCTTCTGAATTGCGCTTGCAAAGGTACTGCTTTTTGGTGATATGGCAAAAACTTTCTTGGATTTTTTTTACCAATCATATAAAAGTATGTCCTTTTTAACGTTCGTAAACCTTTTTGGTTCGCTTTCACGTTGATAATGTTTCTTTATCTGACTATTTTCAGAACCTTTTCGTCTTTTCCGTTTATGAACCTGATTATGTACATTCCCTGTGGCAGAGTGTCTATGTTCAGTTGCCTGCATTCCCCTGCTTTAGCGTTTCCAAGGTTGAATGTAGTCATAATCATGCCTTTTGCATTGATAATCTGGACTTCATTGTCTGATGCTGCTTTTGCGAAACGTATGTTGATACTGTTTCCTGTCAGGGATATAGAGCCGTCGAGTCCGTTGTTTATAGATATGCAACCTGCATCTTTCATTTCAAGACATTTTACAAGACCGTTGAAAGCATCTATCTTTCCATATCCCCAACTGTTGTCGCCATTGGCATCTATTTCACCCGTATGTTCATCCTGTCTTGCGGTAGATGTTGCTATACCGAGAACGTCTTCCGGTGTAAGTTCTGCGTTTGCCTGAAGCCATGTTGCCACGATGCCTGTGACGAAAGGAGCCGACATGGATGTTCCTTGCATGAATCCATATTTGTATGTCCTGTCCTCACCGTTGAACGTATATGCAACAGGTATTGTTCCAGTAGCATCATTGTTGTTTATTGCCGATATGATGTAGCATCCCGGGGCTGTTATCTCTGGTTTCGTCCTGCCATCGGCTGTAGGCCCGTAGCTTGAGAAGGAACTTATGTCGCCCACTTGTTCCATCAGTTCAGATGTCCCACCATTTTCTATGGTGAATTCGTTTCTTGTGGTGTAAGCCCCTACAGACAGAATCCTTTTTGCTGTTCCCCCTATCTCTGCTATTGTTGATTCGTTTGTCGGAGCCGTGAATCCCTCTATGCCGTTTGAAGTCAGCCCTGCATATACATTGTCAGCCCAGACATTAACCTTCCCCTCACTCTTGGGAATTATGGTAATGGCTATGTCCGTGTTCTTTTTCATTCCGGTGAGGTTGGATGTTATGAGTACATGCTTCTTGTTGTTCAATGGACTCGTTTCGCTTGCAATGTTTATGGTACCTATGCAGTTAGAGCCTAAGGTGATGTTCTGTGATGCTGTGCTTGTGGGGAAAACCACTATGCTGTCCGATTCCGTTCCCTGTGCTGAGTTATATACAGAGAGCATAACCTCGAAATCGGTTCCTTCCTCTCCCCATATGTCCACTTCCTGCCCATTGAAAGCTGTTGACGGTCCTGCCTTAAAGAATATGAAAGTTCTCAGTTCCTTGTCATCAGCTCCGCTGAACACTTTTTCAATATGGAACTTGTCACTTCTGTGGTTACCGGCTGAGCCTACGATGAGCCTACCCTTTCCCTGCATTGCATCGGCAAGCTGGTCGAAAGTTGAAGAACCATCGTGTGGTCCTGCGTGTGAACCGAGGCTAAGGTTCACCACACAAGGCAATCCCATCTCATCGGCATATTCATATATATATGAGATGGCATTTGTAAGGTTCACATTGTCCCTTGACGATTCTCCCATGCTTACAAGCACGATGTCTGCTTCTGGTGCCGTGCCGTTCAGGGTTCCCTCTCTAAAGGAGTCATACCCGGCTGCTATGCCAGTCACATGAGTTCCGTGTGAGTTGTTGGTAATGTCGCCCAGTGCAGAAGCTATCAGTTCATCAGTGTCAAGTTCTATTCCATATCCGTATTTTTCGGGTGAGGTATAGTCGCCGTATGGTGTTGAAGCCTGTTCCCACACCCTTTTTATCCTGCATTTTCCGTCTTTGTCCTTGAATGCCGCATGTGTATAGTCGAATCCAGCGTCCACTATACCTACGACCACGCCTTTTCCTGTATAAGAGTCAACCCCATCGTGTCCCTTCTGAACGAAGTCGGCTCCGGTTTCTTGTTTTGCTATGTCAAGAAACTGGTTCACTCTTGAAGCCGTCTGCACATATTTCACGCCGTTAATTCCTGCAACTTTGTCTATTCCTGCTGCATCTATTCTTATTGCAGCCACATTGCCAATAATGTTTGTCACCCTTCCACCAAGAGCTTCCACCTCGCTTTTGTCGAACGAAGCATCTATGTTGATGAATGCCGATATGGTGTCGCCGTTGCCTCTGTCATGGGCGTTGCTCAGAGCTATTCTGCTCCTTGGTGACAGTTTGTTCATGTTCTGAGCCCATGATGCGGTTGCTGTCGTAAGGGCTATAAGGCACGCTATGCTAATTGTTCTGAATGTTCTCATTGTTGTCTTGTATGTAATTACCACCCTCTCTCTTGTGGAGGAGTAGGGTTGGGGTTCATTATCTTACCAATACTTTCTTGGTTATGTTCTTTCCGTTGCACTCAATCTTCACGATATACAAGCCAGGCATCAACCTGCCGTTCTTAGCCATTGCCCTGCCAGAGATGCCATATACGGAATAGTCCTTGTAGTCTCCGACTACAGCAATCTGTCCGTCTTTAATCTTGACCTCAGGAGCGGAATCTTCTCTCTCAATGCCTTTTATGCTTGTTGCGAACCCATCCTGTTCATAGCTTTCTCCAAGTTTTGCCTTCACACAATTATATATATAGTTTCCATTTGTGTTACTGTTTTCATATGCAGCCACATAAGCTATGATATTCATGTCATCTACTACTACAGGTATCGTGACGTTATCCTTTGTCATTCCGGCAGACTCAAGCATGCTTTCTGTCCATCCACTTGACGTTATCTCTTCTGGAAGCGTGAAGGTCTTCGACCATGTGTGTCTCTCTCCAGCCTTGCCGTTTGGCAACAGCAGTCCCCAGCTGTTGTCTGTAAGCACACCTCTGAGCACGGCACTGTGGTTGTATGACGAGCCCCCGTTAGTCTGGTTTGCAAGGATATTGTCTTGTGTCATGAAGACGTTGATGACATTCTTTTCAGCAGGAAGGTCATTATGGGCGTATGCTTCCACGCTTACGTTCACCTCTCTTGATTCTTGGTCGTAAGATGTTTCAAGTTTCAACGAAACGTATGGTTGCGTATTTGCCGCCTCGTTGATAGCCCATGATATGTTGTCCTCCTCGGTGTTGAATGTAGGCACGTCGCTCAAGGCAGGGAATGCAGTCCTGTTCACCATGACAGCTGGAGCATATGCGCTTCCAGAGCCAAAGAAGAAAGTGTAGTCCAAATCTTCGTCCATGGTGAATATGTCGGGATAATATCCAGAATGGTGCATTACCTCCACGATATTCTCCGAAGAAGCCTCCACTACATTGTTGATATGCAGATGTCCTGTCGGACAGTTGGAACAGTCCTGTCCTGTAAATCCTTCAAGCATGATACTCCTCTCCATTTCCTCTGGGTAGAAGAACAGTTCGCTCTCTGTGCTGTTGTCACTTGAGTCGAAGTCCTCACCGCCGTTTACGTTTGTAATCTCCGCTTTCACCACCATCTTTCCGCTTTTCAAGGCTGTTGTCTCAGGTAGCGTGTATTCATAGGTTCCGCCTTGTGGAATGTCCAGACCAGTTATTGAGTTAGTCATACCTTCCCCATTGTCCATGGTCAGAGTGATGTCAAAACTGTTGATGTTCTCTGTTCCAATGTTTATTATCTGTCCTTCATATATATATGGAGTCCCTGCCTTGAAATATCCGTCCAGTTTAAGCGGTTTCGCCAGCATGTCAGTAGCGGTATAGTCAGAAGTGACAGCCTTGATGTTTACCGCTCCAAATCCATATCCGTATATATCCGTCCAATGTCCATCTTTATAAGCATAGCAACATCCCTTGATATCCTTGCTGTAGTCACAGCTCAGCAGCAAGTAAGTCGTGCCCACTTCAGCATAGTATCCGATGTAGAGTTCTTCCTCTTCACCTGTTATGGTGTATGGGTCAATGTCAAATGACAACCATGATGCAGCCTTTGAGATGTCTATTGTCTTCTCCACGAGTGGAGTCCCGTCAGGATTGGTTGAGATAAACAATGTAGCTTGTTTGTTTGTTGTGTTTCTTGTGCCGAACACGGCTTCAATACCATTTATTGTCACCCCTTTCATCCTTTCAAGTTTCTCGTGGCTTAATCTGATAGCCATTCCCTGTTTGGTGGTGCTTCCCATCCTGAAGATGTTGGTTCTTGAGTATGTTCCGTCTGTATATCCGAACTTTGAGGCATGAATGCCTGTGGCAATGGAACACATTGCAAAGAATAGAAGTATAAATCTTTTCATACCAATTGTTTGTTATTTTATAGTTTTAATTATTATATTGAAATAATATCGTTGCAAAATTACAAAAAAAACAATTAGATTTCACTTTTGATGTATATTTTTTCAAAAATTATTTGTTCGCATGTTAGCTTTTTTGTAATTTTGCAACGAGAAATGAACATATTGTTATATATTTTAGCTTTATTTTATAAAAGATTACGGTTATGATTAAAAATTTACTAAAGTTTTCTATTTCATTGATTGTGGCTATTGTGTCATCAGCAATGGCTTGCGCACAGTCCACAGTCTATGGAATAACAAATGGTGCTCTTGATCCAAAGGTAGTTAGTTTCGACTTTAATGCGTTGAACGAAGCCGGCGACGCAGTTGCTTTCACAGATGTGACAGACATCACGGGCATGGTAGATGATCCAATCGCCATTGCCACAGTAGGCAACGCATGCTATGCTTATTTCTATGATGAGAATTACAACACATGTTTTGGTACTTTGAATTTTGAGACCGGCAATGCAACAGTAGTTAAGAAACTGAGCAGAACAGCCCTCTATCCAAAGACTATGGCGTATGATGCTGTTTCCCAGACATTGTATGGCGTTGTGTCTGATTATGATGACGCAACAGGCAAGTCTTTTGACAAACTGTGCGCTATTGATACTGCAACAGGTGATTTGACAGACTTGGCTGCCTTTGATAGTTATGTGTCTCAGGAAACTCTTTGCTCTGATGGCAATGGAGGACTGTATCTTATCCAGTCTAAGACTAATTCTAGCTGGAAATACTATCCGTTGATATGTTCCATTGACGTTGCTAATGGTACATACGAGGTTACAGAAGTAGCAAAATTCGAAACAACATTCCTTTCAGGTACTACCTATAACTGCTCATTGGCAAAAGACGGAAAGATTTATTATGCCAACAGCACAAATATGTATGTATTCTCTCCAGTTGACTCGACATTTACACTTGCAGGCACACTTCCTAAGGGTCTGTATGGAATGTCAGAGATACTTGCCAATTTTGATGGCGAACCAGCTGCTGTTGCTACTAACTCACGTCTGCTCGTGTCAAAGAAATGGTATGGTGACATCATGGGTACAGCTCCAGGAGACGTTGACATGACAAAGACATTGTATTTCTATGATACCAACCTTAAGCTCTCACGTGTCGTGGAGTACGGCAGAACCTACGATACCAACGAGTATGAGCTGTCTGCATACAATAAATACAACTATGACGAGAACGGCAACCTCCTGAATACCGTACGCTATCAGAATGGTGTGTATGACTTCGGAGACATGGCGTTGCAAGAGCGTTCCAGCGAGACATACGAGTATGACGACAACAATAAACTTGTTAAGAAAGTCACAGATGCATATACTTATGAATATGTGTACGATGGAAACAACATTGTGACGGAAACGGTTAAAAGTCCAACGGGTGATGTAATCCAGGTTCTCGAATACTCAGAATTCATTGATGAGAATAAGCCTTTTATAGTTGAGTCTTCCTCACCGAAGCATCCAGATTGGACTGGGTATTTCTATGTAGCAGCACGTAATTATGACGATGCAGGCAATCTGATTAGCGAAAAACGTTACCCAGATTACGAGCATACCGACACCCCAATTCAGGAAGAGAACTGGGAATATACTGATGGTGTACTAACTCTATATACAAAGAACTGCTTCAGTTCTGAAACAGGAGAAACCTATTCCCAATTAAAGACCGTCTATGAGATGGTTGACGGCAACCCCGACCTTATAAAGGAGACCACATATACCGCAAATGGTGACAGCGATTGGGCTATGAGTGGCAGACCTTGTGTTTCTGAATACCGTGATTTTGAAGGCAAGGACATGGAGTCAGCTATAGAATTTGCCGTTGAACCAGTAAAAGGTCAGAAGAATACAAACAAACTGATTTTCTCAATACCTGAAATGGCAAACTTAGGCTCATGTAGGATTGATATCTACCGTAATGGACAGCTCATTATTTCCAAAGATATCTATGATATCCTTGAAGCGATGGGAGACGAATTCGATGGCACTGCACTTGCCTGCTACGATGAGGAGGTATGCAATGGAGAGTATGAGTATTTCGTACAGCCAATGTCCGGGCCGTCTATGGAGCCATTCGAAGGTGAGGATGAAACAGCCACGGTGGATGAATACACAGGCTATTGCATAAGCTATCCTGTAGAGAGCGTACTTGCCCTCGACCTTCCAAAGGTTACAGACCTGTATGTATCAGGGGCTAAGAAGAATGAGTATGACGAGGATGTGCTTACAATATCTTGGACAAATCCTGAAAACATGGAGGAGTATGGCTTTATAAGCAATGACCTCTACTTTGAGGATATGCAGTTGCCAGAGAGCAGTACCACAGAAATGGGTACCACATCTCTTGATGGTAACTTCTACTTTAACAATATGAATGTCTTCGTCCTTACAAGATACAAATATGGCAAGGCAATATCCGATACACTTGCAGTGGATGTCCTCAAGGACGGTATAGCAAAGGTAACAGACAATGGCTCAAGCATTAGCTTCGATGGTAAGGTTGTTACTGTTGACGGCAAGGCTAACTTCTCTGTATTCTCTGTTGCCGGAAAGATGGAGGCTCACACCGCAGCATCTGGAAGCATCGACTTGACAGCCATGAAGCCAGGCGCATACATCGTTTGTGTTGAGCAGAATGGCAAGAAGAATGCCTTCAAGGTTGTTGTGAAGTAAGTGATAGGTTCATTCTGACACTATAAAACGGCATGACCGGATGCTGAGGGAATGTTTCCCTATGCATCCGGTAACGCTTTTTTAAAAGGAAATATACAAAAGAAAACTACTAATTTGTGGAATAATGAGAAATATCAAGCATTTGTTATTCACTGCCGTCATGGCAGTGGCTTCTTTTGGAAACGTTTCGGCAGGAAATGTCATTCTCACTACTCCTGAAGACTATCAGGTCCTGTCCCTTTCCCCAAATGGTAAATGGGCATGTGGAGTATATACTGATTATTCATACCAGAACTTTGCTTTCCGTTGGAATCTTTCAAGTGGCACTATCGAACTTCTTGGCTCAGCGTCAGCATCTGAATGCTGGACAATAAGCGATGACGGTACTGTTGCAGGAACATTTATAAGTACTGAGACCTCTGCCAATGGGTCGCCAACCAACTCTCCTGGTTATTATAAGGATGGTTCATGGCATGCTGTTGAGATACCAGAGGGCTTCGGAGGTGCAGGAATGGGACTTGCCATTACTCCTGACGGACATTACATGACAGGTGTCCTTGAAACATCCGACCTTAAGTATATTCCATATATATGGAAAGACGGTAAGATACATCGTCAGTTGGAACAGAATACGACAGGTATGCCTTATGCCATCTCGTCTGACGGTCAGATGGTTGCAGGATGGAGACAGAACCACAACCGTGCTGCATGTCTCTGGAATAGTGACAACGCATATACTTACCTGTCCGACTATGAGTCGCCATGGAGCTATGCCCGTGCCTTCTCCGCCGATGGAAAGAAGATTGTTCTCTGGGGAGGATGGGACGCAGAAAGCGAGCACAGTACGCTGCGTGCAATATATGATGTCGAGGATGGAACAACGACACTTATCCCTACTCTTGTCAATGATGACGAACTTGAGTTCTTTGGTATAAGTGCAGACTATACGGCTGTTGGCTTCGAAGGTGCTTTTCAGGGTATCCAGCGTGCCGTTATGTGGAAAGATGGCAACCTCCAGTATGTTGAGGATTATCTTGAGGGACTTGGCATAGATTTTTCTGGCTATGGCATTCTGCCTGCAGATGATGACATTTACTATATCTTCCGTGCTCAGGACATATCCGATGACAGTAAGGTGTTAGCTCTCATATACTATGATGAGGAATATGCCTATAGGTCTATGATTGTCATGCTCGACCAGCAGGAGACAGGTCTTCCTCCAGTTGAATTCACGGCAAGGCAGGTTGAAGGAGTGCCTTCTGCTTCCTTGACATGGAAGGCACCTCTTGGTGCTGTTGGAATACAGGGTTACAATGTCTATAGGGATGGTGAGAAGATAACAGCCACACCTGTCAATGCCCTGAGATATTTTGACAACGTTCAGGATTATGGTGTTCACCAATATAAGGTGTCTGCTGTCTATGGAGATGGCAATGAGGCGGAAACAGAAGAGTTGTCTGTTTCTCTTGAACCGAAACCAATCTCTGCTCCTCTCTCTGTAGGCGCAAGGCAGAAAGGATTCAACGGAGCACGTTTGCAATGGACAGCTCCGGCAAGCAACCTGTTTACAAAGAGCTATGTTCCGGCAGGCGAGTCGTCTGCTGATGGTTTCGGCGTGAGCAATACTGTCTCAGCCTTTGAGGTGGCAGTCAAGTTTGATGCCGACGAGATGGCTTGCTATTCCGGAAGTACCATCCGTGAGGTTGCCTTCTATCCTTTAGAGAAGCAGGGGGGCTTCTCCATAAATATATATACAAAGAATGCCGATGGCACTCTTGAGTTGATTAAATCGCAGCCTGTTACTCAGACCCTTAAACTGAGGGAGCGCAATGTGGTGACGCTTGACGAGCCAGTATCTGTCCCGGAGGGAGAACTCATAGTGGCTGTTCAGACAAATGTGGTAGCTTCTTCCAATTCCATCATAGGAACCCTTTATGGAAAGTATCAGGCTGGCTATTCAGACCTTCTGCGTCAGGTTGGCGAGGACGATTTCTACTCACTCTATGACATGTCGTTCCTTTCCGGCTATCCATATTTCGTTTCATGGATGATTGATGTCATAGTTGCTCCACAGGGTGCTGCAGACAACATTGACGAGATAGACCATTATGCAGTCTATGCTGACGGAGAGGAAAAAGGTTCAACACAAGAAACCCTTTTCGACATTGATGCCCTTGCCGAGGGTGAGCATCAGTTGGGTGTCAAGGCTGTATATGCCACTCAAGAATCATCTGATGTAGTTACTGCTTCTCTCGATATAAAGAACAACTACAGACCAGTTTCTGACCTTGAGGTTGCAACAGTAGGACTTACAGGCATTTCCTCTTCATGGAAGGCTCCAATGAATGACGACGAGACAACCCTGACTTATAGTTCCGGTAATGCAGTCTCTGGTCCGGTAGGTCCGTCGGAGTATAACTACAGTTATATGGCAAGTGTTGTCTTCGATGCTGACAAGGTGAGAAATTTCAGCGGATATGAGGTTAAGTCTGTGCGCTTCTATCCTATTGCTGATGCTTTCTTCACAATAATTATCCAGCAGGATGGAAATGAAGTGGCATATCAGGAGGTTGATGACTATAAGCTCAACCAATGGAATACCATTGAACTGGAGACACCAATCAGCATAGACCCTACATCTTCTTACAGGCTGATTGTTGACTGCTTTGATGTTGACCCTGGCAAATCTCCGCTCGCTATTGACGACACACCGGCTTTCGAGTTCGTTTCCGACTTGTATTCCTTCGATGGTGAGTCATGGAACTCTTATTCCGATGTAGCCCTGCATGGCAACTGGATGATGGGCATGAATCTTGTGGCTGCTGATGGAACACCAATGGCTATAGATGGTTATGATGTTACAATAGACGGCGAGAAGAAGAATGCGGCGTTGCTCACCGAGACAAGTTATGATTATGATTTCGGAGTTGAGGACGCATTGCGCCACAGCATTGTAGTTGGTGTACACTATACTGGTAAGTCAGGAAGTGTTGACACGGATGTCACATATTTCTATATTGGTACCGCAGCCGGTATCGACCGCAATGTCGTGAAGGATATAACCCTTGCCAAGGGTGACAATTTCCTCACGGTTCAGGGCGATGGAGTGGAAGCCGTTGCGATATATTCTGCAAGCGGTATGTCTGAGCGTGCAGTCAAGGGCAACACTGTTGACCTTGGTGGTCTCCCTACTGGAATCCACATTGTAAGATATAAAGTAGGTGGCAAGTACTATTCAACCAAGGTTGACATACGCAGATAATTCACTTTCCTGATACGACAAACCAGGCAGTCCATGGAGTGCTTTCCTTAGCAGGAGCATGTTCAAGGGCTGCCTTTTTACATTCCTTGGTTGTTTTGACGGTTTATAATTTAAGTTTCGCATGTGCTCAACTTTAGGAGTTGCAAGGAGTTATGCGAAGTTATCGCTCCCTTTATCTCCCTTTATCTCCCTTTATCTCCCTTTATCTCCTCTTTATACTTGCTAAAGTTGAGTAATTAGGGATTTCCCTATTGCCTTTTAGGGAAACAGCCTTTTCGTATTATGACTTTTTTTTATAATTTTGCAAACGAAAGATGGAAATGTTTCATATAAAGACTTGTGGATATGAAAAAGACGTTGATATTCGCCACATGCCTCTCCGTGGTTTTGGCAGGATGTAACACAAACACAGGTAACGGGGCTTACATAGGTGGTAACTTTGGAGCTATTCTCGGTTCTGCTATTGGAGGAATCTCCGATGGTCCGAGAGGAAGTGACATTGGTACTATAATTGGTATGGCAGGAGGAGCCGTTGTGGGAGCCGCTATTGGCGCAGCTGCCGACAGGGCTGAAGCTCAGGAAGTACATAATCATTATAAGGCAGTACAGGAAAGGAAAGCGCGTGAGGCACGCAGTGCGGACTGCAGCACGGAAGAGCAAGTCATCTCAAACAATGCTATTGTTGACGAGAACAATGGGGGAGACGACATTCTGTATGACTTCAATCTTGGAGTTCCAGATTCCGTAGCTGAAGCTTCAGGCAATAATGCTGACGCTCCTTCCATACACTTCCAGTCTGAAGGCTTCCATATCAACAAGCCACGTCTTGACATTGTCAGTGCATTCTTCGAGGGTGAATATGACAAAGGCGTACTTACCCGTTATGATGATGGCAAGATAGTTGTGGAAATTATGAATCCCACATCAATGGATATTGAGGATGTGTCTATTGATGTTACTGAAGATTCTGGAAATCCAGGCATAAGTATCAGTCCCGGACTTACTATCAAGGCAATAGGGCCAGGCAGGGGAGTTCGTTTCACCGCTGTTGTCCATGCAGGCAGGAAGCTGAAACGAGGCATTGCTACTTTCAGAGTTTCGGCAAAGAGCAATGGCATTGAGCTGTGTGAACCCCGTCTTTTAAGAGTAAAAACCGAGAAGTGAAACACTTCCCGGTTTTTTTATTACCAGTTCATTAAGGATTTAAGATATGGAGTCAGTTCTTCAGCCATTCGCTGCTGCTGTCTCATACTTGGATGCCAGCTTGCTCCGTATCCCAGTTCTCCAGTCTGTGGAGTGAAGTCGAAACGATAGATGTTTGCGTCACCCTTCTTGTTGAAGTCATTGGCAATGTCATCGAGAATAGATTTCTGCTTGTTGTTTTCCTTCTCTCCGAGCATGGGACCAGTGAGCAATACAATCTTGGCATCAGGATAGTAACCTCTAACCTGCGACAGGAATTCTCTATAGGCTTTCTCATACTTCCTTGCATCATAGTTGTTGGTAGAGAAATCATTTGTTCCGATGTTTATGCAAACAAGTTGAGGCTGGTATTTTGAGAAGTCCCATCGTTCAGAGTGGTCGTTGAAGAGGGTATATGGATATTGCCATGGCATAGGGTCTGGGCTTCCATCCTTTGGACCGTCATAGTTCCTATATACACCAATGCCGCTTCTTGATATAGAAGTGTGCTCTGCGTTGAGGCTTCTTGACACTATGCTTGCATAAGTGTAATAGTGGTTCTCTGTAGCCTCCTCGAACGGATCTGTTTCCTCCGAGCTCTCCACTCCATATCCGCATGTTATAGAGTTTCCGATGAACTCGATTTTCCTTGTTCTCGTATTCTGTTGCTTCAGCAGTCCACATCCATGGTCTGTGATTAGCCCCCTGAATTCAGGTTTCCTGTTCAGCCCCTCTATGCAGTAAGCAATCCTTACCGAATGTCTGCCTGGAGCAAGGGCTGTTGCAAGGCTGACCACAGAGTCGGTCTGAGAGTTGAACGACACTTTGAAACCTTTGCATCCATCCACCTCTACCATAAAGAATCCGCTCATTGGCGATGCTGACATCTTTAGCGATGTACCTTCAAAGTCAGCATTTATCTCTGTGCCTGGATAATTGAATGATGCCCATCCCTCTGGTGTGAATCTTACTCTGCCGACATAGTTGATGAGTGGATTGGTAGCCTCGTTCATTGTTCCTTCAATGGATATTGTGGTTGAAGCCCATGTAGTCAGGACAGTTGACATCAGGGCGGCAGTAATGAAAGATTTCGTTTTCATGATTACAGTGATGTTTTAAATGTTCTGTTGTTACACCTTATTATATATATATTGTTTTTAGGCAATGCTATTTCTATGTTTTTGTTTATTGCTTTTCCGTTGAAGACGGGTATTCCGTTTATGTTGTAAATGGTTATGTTGCTGTCTTCTGGATAATCCTGTAGCATAATGCCGTCTTTCGTTTTCTTCCATACAAGGTCATTGCTGTCGAAGATGGTCTCTATGGCATCGTATGTTCCGAAGACAGCTTTTATCTCCACCTTGCTGGCATCAGGCATGTCAAAAGTATAGCTGTCTCCATCTACTATTTCTGTGTTTACGGTTCCGTTGGGGCTTGTAATAGAGACCTTCCACTGCCTTACCTCCCTTGTTTCTCCGTGTCTGGAAGTGAGACACATCTTTCTGCCTTTGAAGAATTTTCCATCGAATTTCCCTCTTGTCAGTTTTACACCGTTCATCTCGATAGTCATGTCGCTCAGTTCGTCATCGCTGTACGACATGTTCACGCTCATGGGTACAGGTGAGCCTACTTTGTAATAGTCGCTCAGTTGTTGGTAGAAATTTCCTGCTCTCTCAGCCAGCCAGTAGCGTGCGCTGCCCAATTCGTCTTCGTATTTGGGCCAGTATTCGTTGACGAGTTTCCTGTGGTTTGGGTATTCTGTCTTTATGATTTCGTACATGGCATCCCACAGTTCCCTAACCCTCTCTTCCCTGAGGAAGTCGCCCATGTAGATTGCGCATCTGTCTATGAATTCACGGTTGAAGTCTGCGTCTTCCATGAGCCTTCTGAACAGTCGCGTGTGGTCGTAGCCGTTTGCCCATGCCTTTTCTGAGTCGTAGTTTGGGTTGTAGAGCCATTCTATGGTCTTGTAGGTTGGTGACGAGCCATACAAACCAAGTCCGAAGTCCGTGTCTTTTGCTATGAATCGCCATCTTCCTTCATCGGTTTTTGGTCTCCACATAACTATGTTGTTACCAGGGAAGTCCTGGTTGTTATAATAGAGGTTCATAATCATGAGGTTAAGGAATTCCATTGTGTCCATCCACTTGTCATATTCCGCAAGAGTGTGTCCATGCTCAGTGTAGAACGCCTTGAACAGGTTGTAGTTGTCCCAGTCACCGGCTTTCAGCTCCCACCAGTTCTCGAACATGTCAATATCCTCCAGTCCGTCATAGTTGGTATAAATGTTATCTTCGTTGCTTCTCTCTCTGAGATTCAGCATACCCTTGTAAACACCATTAATATAAACGACAGCCGGCATCCATGCCTGCCAGTCAAGGTCGCAGTTTTCAGCCATCGACCTCTGTATGATGGCATCTCTCATGTACAGATAGTCAAAGTCATTTCCTGCATTCCTCAGACTTATCGACTTGAAATCGTTTAATCCCGGTTTCTGTTCAGGGAAGAATTCGTATGTGAATCTTTTTGTGCCGAATCGTTTGTTTGCGTATATGGCGAGTGACTTCATCATGTTTCCCCTTGATGCTCCTCCCATGATGCGAGTCTCGCATAGTTGGTTGATTTGGCTCTCCTCTCCTTCGCCCATGAACATCTCCAGATTGATGGGTCTGCGCCAGTCATGTTCGTAGTTCTTTTTGCCGTCGCTCATGTTTCCTTCTACATATATTCCAATGGTGCTGTCCTCGAAATATTTCTTGTTGGTGACGATGGAGAAGACGGGCAGTGTCATCTCTCTTGGGAAGAAGATGTATGAGTGTGTCGTTGACCTTGGAGACATGTAGCCGTCGCAGAATAGCTTGGCGCGCACTATCCTTGTGGCTCCTATGGTGATGGGACTGGAATAAAGGATGCTGTTCTTCGTTGGCTCCGTGCCATCGTAAGTAACTCTTATTTCCGTACCTGCGGGTGCCCCTTCCGGTACTGACAGCGTGAGACTGAATGATTGCCTACCTGTCACGACTTTTCCTTTCTCGCTGAATACTGGCTCGCCAAGAATATCTTTTACTATCGTGCCGCAGTTGGCTGTTCCGGGGGTAGGCTCTGCCATATATCCCCATTCAGATGCTCCGTCGGTCTTCCTGCCGTATGCAATGTTTGGGGCTGGCTGCTTTTTCAGTCCTGTCAGTTTGTCCTCTATGCTTCCGTTCTTGAAGAGATAGACCTCCCCACCTTTTCCCGATTCCAGTCGGAAACTGGTATGCATGCCACTTCCCTCCTTGTCGCAATATACTAACACCCTTCCTTTTGCAGCAAGGGTTTGGGATGGCAGCTGCCATGCTGCCGACTCGTCATTGCTGTCACCTATTTTGTATTGAGAAAGGTTTACGGCAGACGTTCCCGTGTTGTAGAGTTCAACCCATGAGTCGGGGAACTCGTTGATGTCGTCCATTATACAGTCAATGTTCGACTGCATAATCTCATTTATCACCACTTGTGCCATGGAACTTGCTGGAGCCATAGCGATGAAAACTGCTGAAAAAGATAGTTGTTTAAGGTTCATTGATTGTATTTTTTTCGGTATTATGTATTATTTCGGTGCAAAGGTAATCATTTTTGTAATATAATTGTATTATTTTCCCCTATGAATGTGTTTTATTTGCCGATTTTCCTTAACTTTGCAAAAACTTACATTTATAAGCCACTGTCATATAAGCACAATTTTCGCATGTCTTCGACATTCGAGACTTAAGTTAAGTAAATTCTATAACTACTGCATTAAATGAGGAAATTATTTTTTAGTCTAAGTCTGCTGGCTTCTTCCATGGTGATGAATGTTGCAGCACAGGAGTATGTCAATCCAGTCATATCTGGTTTCAATCCCGACCCAAGTATATGCAGGGTAGGGGACGACTACTATGTCGTCAATTCTTCATTCCAGTATTTTCCGGGTGTGCCCATTTATCATAGTAAGGACCTTGTCAATTGGGAGCAGATAGGAAACGTGCTAAACCGTGACAGCCAGCTGCCATTGAAAGGTGCTTCTTCGTGGCTTGGAATATATGCCCCTACGCTAAGGTATAATGATGGCATATATTATATGGTGACAACAAACGTGGGTAATGGCGGTAATTTCTTCGTTACTGCAACAAGACCAGAAGGTCCATGGAGCGAGCCTGTATGGCTGGAGCAGCAAGGTATAGACCCGTCACTCTATTTTGAAGATGGGAAATGTTATCTTGTCAGCAATCCAGACAACAATATCACCCTTTGCGAGATTGATGCGAAGACAGGTAAGCAACTTTCAGAAAGCAAGTCTATTTGGAGAGGAACGGGCGGAAGATATCCCGAGGGACCGCATATATATAAAAAAGATGGATATTACTACCTTCTGATATCCGAGGGCGGAACCGAACTTGCCCATAAGCTGACAATCGCACGTAGCCGTGATATTTACGGACCTTACGAGTCAAATCCAGCCAATCCTATATTCACACATTGCTGCATGGCTGCGCAGGGCAGTGTCATACAAGGAACAGGACATGGCGATTTCGTCCAGGCTGCCGATGGTTCATGGTGGATAACGTTCCTCGCTTTCCGGTTTCATGGCGGTTCCTATCACCATCTTGGAAGGGAGACATTCCTTGCACCGGTAGAATGGAAGGCAGGTGAATGGCCTGTTGTCAACGGCAACATGCCTGTAGATACGTTGATGAGGGTGGCAACATTACCGCTCTCACCAGTTGACAGACAACTCCATAGGGGACGTTTCCCAAAGGCACTTGGTGCAGAATGGGTGCATATCCAGAATCCCGTGGCTTCGAATTACAGACTTCATAATGGCGTCCTTGAACTGAATGGAGCAGCCTCTCTTACACTCAACGACCATCCCACATTCGTTGGCATCAGGCAGACAAGACCTGTAATGTCAGTAGAGACATTGCTCGACTGTAGCCAAATGGGTAATGAAGGACGTGCTGGAATTACGGTCTATCAGATTAATGATGGTCATGCCGACCTCTTCTGTGAAGGAGGCGATGCTGTACTTAGATGCAGAATTAAATCCTTGGATGTTGAGTTAGGAAGGGTAAAGGACGTACTTCATAAAGGCAAATGTCGCCTGCGCATGGAGGCTGACAAGGATAGATATCGCTTCTTGTGCAAGAAAGGTGACGAGTGGCAGGAGGTAGGTTCTCTTGAATGCTCGCTGCTGAGTACCGAAGTGGTTGGCGGCTTTACAGGCGTGGTACTTGGACTTTATGCTGAGGGAGATGGCGTTGCCCGCTTCCAAAGCTTTGATGAGTATTGAACAGAACTCCCCATTATAGGGAAACAAATTTATAATCGTTAAAATAACAATCTTTATGAAAAAGTATTTGGCAGAAATGTTCGGCACTATGGTGCTGGTGTTAATGGGATGCGGCGTAGCTGTGAGTGTTAGTTGTAATATAGGAGACCCTGCTTCAGTAGTGGCTACGGCCTTTGCTTTTGGTCTCTCTGTGGTTGCCATGGCATATACCATAGGTGGGATTTCCGGTTGCCATATCAATCCCGCTATTACGCTTGGTGTCTTCCTGAGTGGCAAGATGAGTGGAAAGGAATGTGCATTGTACATCGTATTCCAGATTGCAGGAGCGATAATCGGTTCCTTGCTGCTCTATCTCCTCACATCGTCATCTATCGATGGAGTCATACAGGGAACGGGAGCCAACGATTTGCAGGAGGGTGTTACAACCCTTGGAGGTCTGCTTGCAGAGATAATCTTCACGGCAGTGTTTGTTCTTGTAGTTCTTGGAGCAACATCAAAGACCAACGGAGCTACCAATAACTTCGCCGGTCTTGCCATTGGACTGTCATTGGTCCTTGTTCATCTTGTTTGTATAAGATATACAGGAACGTCTGTCAATCCAGCACGTTCAATAGGTCCTGCACTCTTCCAAGGAGGAACTGCTTTGGCTAATTTGTGGATTTTCATTGTTGGTCCGCTGATTGGAGCATCTATTGCAGCCTTGGTATGGAGGGCTATAGATACTAATCCAGAGTAATTACAATATAAAGTAATCATGTTTTTCGCAAAGCTCAAGGAAACTCCTGGCGGAATGGCGAAAACATTCGAAACTTAAGCAAATAAATCTATGTTTCACACTGCGAGACGTACGTCCACCAGTGCGAAACGTATATCCACCAGTGTGAAACGTACGTTTCGCACTGGTGGATATAGATTTTAACGCACTTTGTAATTTCTAATTAGTTGACAAGTTATTAGTTGTACTGCTCATTTGCAAATTAAAGCAAGAAGAGCAGCAACTTGTTTTTTTTTCGCAAGCTTAAGGGAACTTCTTGTCAACTCGTTAACTGACAGCATGTCGAAGACATGCGAAACTTAAACAAATAAATATTGTGAAAAGAATGAAAAGTCGGAATATTTTCATTAATTTTGCAGGTTGAATAAAGAAACCATAGGGATAATGATTCGCATAAAGAAGTTAGATATATTTATAGTCAAACAGTTTGGCTTGCTCTTTGCGGGAACATTCTTCATCAGTCAGTTCGTCCTGATGATGCAATTCCTATGGAAATATGTTGACGAGCTTATTGGCAAGGGACTGTCACTCGATGTGCTGGCACAGTTTTTCTGGTATATGGGATTGATGCTCGTGCCACAGGCTCTGCCGCTTGCCATACTCCTGTCATCGCTCATGACATTCGGCAATCTTGGAGAAAGCAGTGAACTTACGGCAATCAAGGCAGCTGGTGTCTCGCTGTTCCAGTCATTCCGCTCACTCATCCTCATAAGTGTACTTATTTCCCTTGGCTCTTTCTTTTTCCAGAACAATATCGGTCCTGATGCCCAGAAGAACATGATGCAGCTCATGATGTCCATGAAGCAGAAAAGTCCTGAACTGGAGATACCGGAGGGCGTGTTTTATGACGGCATCCCACAATGCAACCTGTATGTACAGAAAAAGAATGTAGAGACAGGCAAGCTCTATGGCATCATGATTTACAAGATGACAAACAGCTATGAGGATGCAGCCATAATACTTGCAGACTCGGGCATGCTTCAGTCAACGGCAGAGAAGAAGCACCTGTTGCTCAACCTGTGGAGCGGTGAATGGTTTGAAAACATGCGCTCGCAGGAACTGGCGGGAAGCGCAAGCGTGCCATATAGAAGGGAGAGCTTCTTCCACAAGACTATACTCATGGACTTCGATGGAGACTTCAACCTCACGGATGCATCAGGCCTGTCGTCCAATGCCCGCACGAAAAGTCTGGAAAGGATAAGCCACGACCTCGACTCCTTGAACAATGTCTATGATAGTCTGGGAAATGTTTATTACAAGGAAGCAAAGTCATTCAGGTACCCTTCCCCAGAGCTGTCGAAGAACGAGAAGTCCAAGTCTGCCGGTCTTGCAAGGAAAGAGTCGTATAATGTAGATACAGCATTCGTAAAACTAAAGGCTGAAGACAAAAGGGATGCGCTCAACAGGGCAAGTTCCGACGTGAGACAGATAGTCACAGACCTTGAATTCAAGGCGATGGTGACATCAGACGGTGACAAGCTGATACGCCAGCACGAGATAGAGAGAATATCAAAGTTCACCCTTGCACTCTCATGCCTGATATTCTTCTTCATAGGCGCACCACTTGGAGCCATCATCAGGAAAGGAGGACTCGGAATTCCTATCATCGTCTCGGTGTTCGTATTCATTATATATTATATACTCGACAACACGGGCTATAGAATGGCGAGGGGAGGAATGTGGACGGTATGGTTCGGAAAAGGACTCTCTCCCGCAGTACTTATTCCTACCGCCATTTTCTTCACATACAAAGCCAACAACGACTCCACCGTGTTCAATTTCGACATCTGGAAGAGAACAATCATGAAACTTCTCGGACTGAGGTTGAAACGCTCGGTCATGGGAAAGGAGGTAATAATAACAGACCCCGATTACCGGAAAGACAGAGAATCGCTTGCTGGCATAAGCGAGGATATAGTAGCATATTCAAGGGCGCACAAGCTGAAGTCACCTCCAAATGTGGTTAATGTGTTCTTCAGATACCAGCCTGACAACGAAATACTGCGACTTAGCGAGGTTCTTGAAACAATAATAGAAGACCTGGCTAATACGAGGGACAAGCACATAATAAGTGCGCTCAACAAATATCCCATAGTGTCAGTAAAGGCGCATACAAGACCTTTCGAGCGAAAATGGCTTAACATACTGGCTGCAGTTGTCGTGCCCGTCGGAGCTTTCCTCTATCTGAGAATGTGGAGATTCCGACTGAGACTCTACCGTGACCTCATAGTGATTAGGGACACCAACACGGAGATAATGTCCAGAATTGATGCCGCACACCAATAGATGGCAGTTGGACAGACTCAAAAAAGAAACGTCATAAAGGGAACTGAAAACATAACTCTTTCGAACTCCCCCTTGACTCCATAAGTTGAGTATTTTGAAACAAAATAAAATATAATTATATATGGAAGACTTTAAAGTCAGCAGCATAGAGGATGCTGTGGAGGATTTCAAGAATGGCGAATTCGTCATAGTGGTTGACGACGAGGACCGTGAGAATGAAGGCGACTTGATAATTGCCGCTGAGAAAATCACACCCGAGAAAGTCAACTTCATGCTGCATAACGCAAGAGGTGTGTTGTGCGCACCCATTACTCTGAGCCGATGCGAGGAACTTGACCTGCCACACCAAGTGGCTGACAACACCTCTATGCTCGGCACTCCTTTCACGGTCACCATAGACAAACTTGAGGGATGCTCTACGGGAGTGTCAGCACATGACAGGGCGGAAACAATAAAGGCACTTGCCGACCCAACTTCAAAACCCAGTACTTTCGGCAGGCCGGGACATGTCAATCCCCTGTATGCGCAGGACAACGGAGTGCTCAGAAGAAGCGGACACACAGAGGCAGCTGTTGACCTCTGCAAACTGGCGGGACTTTATCCGGCAGGCGCACTGATGGAAATAATGAACGAGGACGGAACGATGGCAAGGATGCCAGAGTTGAGAATACTCGCACAGAAATGGGGACTTAAGATTATAACCATAAAGGACCTCATTGAGTACAGGCTTAAAACGGAATCGCTCATCGAAGTGGGAAACACCGTTGATATGCCCACAAGATACGGACACTTCAGACTCGTTCCCTTCAGACAGAAAAGCAACGGACTTGAGCACATGGCTCTCATAAAAGGTGAATGGAAAGAGGACGAGCCTATACTAGTAAGGGTACACTCCTCATGCGCCACCGGAGACATACTCGGCAGCATGAGATGTGACTGCGGCGAGCAACTGCACAAAGCCATGCAGATGATTGAAAAGGAAGGCAGGGGAGTGGTCATATATATGTCACAGGAAGGCAGAGGCATAGGACTGATGAACAAAATAGCCGCATATAAATTGCAGGAGGAAGGATATGACACAGTGGATGCCAATATCCACCTCGGCTTCAAACCCGACGAGAGAGACTACGGATGTGGAGCGCAGATGCTAAGACACCTTGGAGTACACAAGATGAGACTCATGACTAACAATCCGACAAAAAGGGTAGGACTGGCAGCTTACGGACTTGAGATAGTAGAGAATGTGCCCATAGAGGTCAATCCAAATGAGTTTGACTATAAGTACCTGAAGACAAAGAAGGAGAGAATGGGGCACGAACTCCACATAAAGTAAAGTTGACAAGTTATTGGCTTTTCTGGCTATTGTCAAACACATGCCATAAGAGTAGCAACTCGTTGACTTATTGACTCGTCAACTCCTCAACTTAAAATAAAGAATTTAAAAAAGGATATATTATGACACAATTATCAGATTGCCTAAACAGACTTGCGCCATCAGCTACACTCGCGATGTCGCAGAAAAGCAGCGAGATGAAAGCAGCAGGCATCGACGTCATCAACATGAGCGTCGGAGAACCAGACTTCAATACGCCTGAACATATAAAGGAGGCGGCAAAGGAGGCGGTAGATGAGAACTTCTCAAGATATTCGCCAGTGCCAGGATACATGGACCTGCGCAAGGCTGTCTCGGAAAAGCTCAGAAGAGAGAACGGACTTGACTATTCCACATCGGAGATACTCGTCTCTAATGGTGCAAAGCAGAGTGTATGCAACACGGTGATGGCTCTTGTCAACCCTGGCGACGAGGTTATAATACCTGCACCTTATTGGGTGAGCTACCCACAGATGGTAAAACTTGCCGGTGGAGTGCCAGTAATAGTCAATGCCGGATTCGACCAGAATTTCAAAATGACTGCCCAACAGTTGGAAGAAGCCATCACACCACGTACCAGACTCCTCATACTGTGCTCGCCAAGCAATCCTACAGGCAGCGTATATGGCAAGGATGAACTTGAGGCTCTTGCCAATGTCATCAAGTCACACGATGGGCTCTACGTACTCGCCGATGAGATATATGAGCATATCAACTATGTGGGACATCACGAGAGCATTGCACAGTTTGAAGGAATGAAAGAAAGGGCAATCATCGTAAACGGAGTGTCCAAGGCATACGCCATGACGGGATGGCGCATAGGATATATAGCAGCACCGGAATGGATAGTCAAGGGGTGCAACAAACTGCAGGGACAATACACAAGCGGACCTTGCTCCGTCAGCCAGAAAGCTGCAGAAGCTGCATACAACGGACCACAGCAGTGTGTTGAGGATATGCGACAGGCATTCGAGCGCAGACGCAACCTCATAGTGAGTCTTGCCAAAGACATACCCGGACTTGAGGTAAATGTCCCGCAGGGAGCTTTCTATCTGTTCCCAAAATGCAGCAGCTTCTATGGAAAGAGCTATCAGGGAAGGACTATAAACAACTCCACTGACCTTGCAATGTACATTCTTGAGGAAGGACATGTCGCAACAGTGGGAGGCGATGCCTTCGGCGACCCGGAATGCTTCAGGATGAGCTATGCCACAAGCGACGACAATATCCGCGAGGCAATGGAGAGGATTAAGAAAGTGCTTGCGAAACTTGCATGACAAGCTCTCTTCCGATACTATTGATATGTTACAACAATAAGAAAAATGAGAAAAACGCACTTTTTGATTGTTAAAACTTATTAATAATCGGCCTAATTCCCCATTAATTGTTATCTTTGCGCTGATGAATACTTTGTATGTACTCATCTGCTAAAGCACAATCTTTGGAATTAACGTTAAATCAGACACTTAATATTTTTTTTAATTCATTAATAACTAAAAAACAACAAAAAATTATGGCAACTACACAAAAAAAAGCAGTAGCCCCGAAGAAGAACTCTCAGGGCTTTCAGGGAGTAAGAGGCGCATTCTGGATTATCGTCGTTTGCGCTGTCATCGCTTTCACCCTTTTCTTCACATGGTTCGGACATGAGTCTCACTTCGCAGAGGGCGGCGAGCATCCAATCGATGTTTGGGGAACTATCTATAAAGGTGGTGTAATCGTTCCTGTTATCCATGCTCTTTTGCTTACTGTGCTCGCAATGACCATCGAGCGTGCTCTTGCTCTCAAGACCGCTTTCGGTAAGGGTGCTCTTCCAAAATTCGTGGCTAACATCAAGGACGCTCTCAACAAGAACGATTTCGCTAAGGCTCAGCAGCTCTGCGACCAGCAGAAGGGTTCTGTAGCTAATGTCGTTGGAGCTTCTCTCCGCGCATACAAAGAGATGGAAGGAACAGCTGGTATCAAGAAGGCTCAGAAAATTGCCAAGATACAGCAGGCTCACGAGGAGGCAACACAGCTTGAGATGCCTACTCTCACAATGAACCTTCCTATCGTTGCAACCATCGTTACCCTTGGTACACTTACCGGACTTCTCGGTACTGTGGTTGGTATGATCAAGGCGTTCTCCGCTATGAACGCTTCCGGTGGTGCTGACTCTGCAGAACTTGCTTCTGGTATTTCTGAGGCCCTTATCAATACCGCTTTCGGTATCGGTACATCTTGGTGTGCTGTTGTATCTTACAACTACTTCACTAACAAGGTTGATAAGTTGACCTTCGCACTTGACGAGGTTGGTTACTCAATAGCTCAGACATACGAAGCAACCCATACAGAAGAGGCTTAATTTCTACTAACCCTTTAATATCTTATCACTATGGGTAAAGTAAAAATTAAGAAAAGTGACATCTGGATCGACATGACACCTATGTCAGACGTTATGACCCTGCTGTTGACATTCTTCATGCTCACATCTACATTCGTAAAGAATGAGCCGGTGAAAGTCAATACTCCAGGTTCAGTGTCTGAAATCAAGGTGCCAGAGAACGGTGTCCTGACCATCCTGGTTAGCCCAGAGAAAGATGCGGCAGGAAAACCGACAGGAGAAGGCCAGGTGTTCCTCAGCATAGACAATACCGACCAGCTTGGTGCAGCCCTCGATGATATGGCTAACCGCTTCGGTGTTACATTGAATGGTGCACAGATTAAGGCTTTCAGAACTGAGTCAACATTTGGTGTGCCAATGAGCGAGCTTCCTTCATATCTGTCAATGTCAAGCGAGAACCGCGCAAAGACACTCAAGACAAAGGGTGTGCCACTCGATAGTATCGATGGCGGCATGAGCGAGTTCCAACAGTGGGTTGACGCTGCAAGAACAGTTAATGAGAACATCAAGATTGCCCTCAAGGCAGATGGAAAGACTCCATACAAGACCGTGAAGAAAGTCATGAACGAGCTTCAGGACATGGATGAGAGCCACTACTACATGATTACACAGCTTAAAAAAGAAGGAGAATAAGCAATGGCAAAGAAAAAAGAATCTAAGCAGAAGAAGATAAATGTCCGCGTGGACTTTACTCCTATGGTGGATATGCTTATGCTTCTCATCACCTTCTTCATGCTGTGTACAACGCTTAGCAAGCCTCAGACAATGGAGCTTACTATGCCAAGTAACGACGACACCACAACAGAAGAGCAGAAAAACGAGGCAAAGGCTTCAGAAACTGTTACAATCTATGTGACAGCCAACAACAAGATATTGTATGGCGAGGGTATTCCTCAGTATGACAACCCTAACTGGCTCAAAGAGACAACATGGGGTAATGACGGCATACGCAAAGCTTTGCGTGAGCACGCTACTGAGAATGGTACCAAACCAGTAAAACGTATCGAGCTGGCTGTAAAGGAACTCAACAGCAAGAAAGATAAAGAGAAGTGGAGTGATGAGGAGCTCAGAAAGAGAATCAGCGATGTAAAGGCTGGTAACCTCCCTGACGGTGAGAAAATCCCAACCCTGACAATCGTTATCAAACCTACTGACAACGCATCATACACCAACATGGTGGATGCTCTCGATGAGATGCAGATCTTAAGCATTGGTACTTACGTCATCGACAAGATAAGCGCAGATGATAAGAAACTTCTTGAGTCTAAAGGTATCTTGGAATAATCAATCGATGGTTTATTAACTTTTAAAAAAGAAAAGAACAATGTCAAAAATAGATCTATATGATCCGAAATGGGTGGACATGGTGTTCGAGAACAAGAACAAAACCTACGGAGCTTACCAGCTTCGCAAAGGTACTGGTTCCCGTAACTTCCGTGCCTTGCTCATCTTGGTGATAGCTGCCGCTCTTATCGGAGGTTTCCTCGCATGGCGTGTTGTAGCGCAGAAGATGGAGGCAGAGAGAATTGCCAGAATGGAGGCAATGGAACTCGCTAAACTCCAGGAGCAGGCTAAGAATGAGAAAAAGAAAGAGCAACCGAAGGTACAGCCTAAGATTGAACCTAAGAAGGAAATACCAGAGGTTCGCCAGTCACAGAAGTTTACAGCTCCTGTCATCAAGAAGGATGAATTGGTGAAAGAGGAGAACCAGGTAAAGCAGATGGACAAGCTGGACGAGAAGGTTGCAGTGTCAAATGTTGACCAGGAAGGTACTAAGGACCGTACAGTGGAGGCTGTCAGAAATGACATCGCCGTTAACGTACCGCCGCCAGCACCTAAAGAGGCTCCAAAGGAGGAGGTTAAGCAGGTTGTGGAGAACAAGGTGTTCGATATAGCTGAGCAGATGCCTTCCTTCAAGGGTAATGTCAACCAGTGGCTCGCACAAAACCTGTCTTACCCGGCTGTAGCTGCCGAGAATGGTATTCAGGGACGAGTAATCGTCAACTTCGTTGTCGAGAAAGACGGAAGCATCAGTAACGTACAGGTCGTTCGTTCTGTTGACCCGGCACTCGACCGTGAGGCTGTCAACACTGTAAAGCGCATGCCTAAGTGGAACCCTGGTATGAACAATGGTCAGCCAGCACGTGTAAAGTTCACTCTTCCTGTAACGTTTAAACTACAGTAATTGATGAAAAAGAACGTATTCTACATATTCTATATTGTAGGATCTCTACTACTAATTAACAGCGTTTCTTCTTGCTCCGGCAAGAAGAAACCTGTTAACGGTAGAACTGACACGCCCACATCGGGCACCATAACATTCTATGCTGACGAAAGCTTCAGTCCTATCATAGAGGAACTGCGCCAGCAGTTTGAGTATGAATATCCGAACGCTCATCTCAAACCGGTTTATACAGATGAGACAACAGGACTCAAACAAATCCAGGACCTTAAGACACAACTGCTGATAACATCAAGGGGACTCCTTCCAAGTGAGATTGCTTATCTTGAGACCAAACGACAGGTTCCGCGTGTCTCCATCATAGGCTACGACGGACTCGCCTTTATCGTAAACAGGAACAACAACGACACCTGCATGACGGTTAATGATGTGAAAAGAGTGTTGAGCGGACAGGTCACTGACTGGAACGAGCTGTACCCTGGCTCCAACAGGGGAGAGATAGAGGTTGTGTTTGACAATAAACAGTCGGCTACGGTGCATTTCGTCATTGACTCCATTCTTGACGGAAAGGCTATTACAAGTCCTAACGTGGTGGGAGCGAAATGCAGTAAGGATGTAATCGACTATGTTGACAAGACACCCAACGCCATCGGTGTTATAGGGTCGAACTGGCTGAACGACAAGCGCGACTCCACAAACACCACATTCAAGAAGAATATCCATGTGATGTCCATATCCATAAAGGATAAGGCAACACCATCAAATAGCTGGAAGCCATATCAGGCATATCTGCTTGATGGACGCTACCCATTCTACCGCACTCTATATGCTATATGCACAGACCCTCTCAGTGCTCTGCCATGGAGCTTTATGAACTACATCTGCAAACCCAAGGGACAGTTGATAATATTCAAGTCTGGACTGCTTCCCTACAGAGGTGACATTACCTTCAAGAAGGTGGAAGTAAATAGATAAAGACTGAAATAGGGGAGAAGTTAGCATTTATTCATACACATTATTATATATATAACAGTAATATAGAATAAGATTGAGATTATGAAGGCAATTAAATATTTTGTTCTCGGAGCGATGATTAGTATCTCGGCTCCGACATTTGCTCAGGATGTTGACTATGGTACGGCTCTTGGTCCTGTAACACAGGCACTGAAGTCTAATTCCGCTGAGTCAGCTGTCCTTGTTAAGAATTATCTAAAGGAGTATAAGAAGAACCCAGAGGCTGTCATAGCACTTGGCAACTCTTATCTCGCAGTGAAGAACGTGGACAAGGCTGGCGAGATGGCTGACCTTGCTCTCTCAAAGGCAAAGAAGGACCTTAAGATTCAGGCTCAGGCTTATATTCTGAAAGGTGACATCGAGGCTCTAAAGGATGAGTCAGGAAACGGAGGAGGTGCTGCTTCCCACTATGCAACAGCCATGAGTCTTGACCCAAAGAATCCTCAGGCTTACACACGCTATGCTTCTATATATCGTAAGATTAACCCGAAGCTTGTAGAGGAGACTTATGCAAAGCTGAAACAGGAGATACCAGACTATCCTATCGATGCTGAAGCAGGACACTCTTTCTTCTCTGCCAATAAGTTTGACAAAGCTTATGAGAACTTTGCAAAGTGCAAGACAAGCGACCTTGACGAGGGTAAGTTGGTGGAATATGTCATCTCTGCCATTCAGCTCCGCAAATATTCAGAGGGCTTGAAGATAGCAAATGCTGGTTCTGTCAAGTTCCCGAAGAATCTGACATTCAAGCAGCTTGGACTTTGGTCAGCTGTTGAGACATCTCAGTTTGATGAGGCTGTAAAGATTGCAGAGCAGTTCATGCAGATGGAAGGGCAGAAGAACTCCACAGACTATACCTACTACGGAAAGGCTCTTCTCGGAGTACAGCGTTACAACGATGCATTGGTACAGTTCAACAAGGCTCTTGAGGTTGATGCTAATGCAGTTGAGGCACTCGGCAAGATTTCAGAGGCATACACTGGACTTGGTGACACAGACAAGGCACTTGAGTACAGCGAACTTTATATGAAGAAGAATCCTAATGCCACACCGTCTGACTATGGTAAACTCGCCAACATTTATGTTGAAAAGGGTAATTTTGACAAGGCTCTTGCCATATACGACCAGATGGCTGAGAAATATCCGTCCATCAACACATGGGCATACACAGTGGCTGCAAGTGTGGCTAACAAGGCTGGCAAAGCAGACGTTTCTGCTTCATATAACCAGAAGATTGTTGATGTTCTCGGCAACAAGACAGGTCTCGACGCTGACGAGACAGGTTATCTCAAGACAGCTCTCAGCCTCCTTGGATATTACTATTGGGGTGAGAAGGAAAATCTTGAGGCAGCAAAACCATACTATGAGATGCTTATCAAGCTTGACCCAGAGGACAAGAATGCCAAGGCTGCTCTCGGTATAGAGTAATTGTACTATAAATATAATATTTGTTACACGCTTCCGCAATATCATGGGTGTCCAGACAATACCCATTAGATATTGCGGAAGTTTTTTTTATGTGATTTTTCTTGTCTGTTTGAAAAATTATGTCTAACTTTGCAAACTAAATGACAGAAACAGGGGTTGGGAACAAGTGGAATGGAAATATATACCCATAGTAACCCCTCCGTTTATAATTAACTCAAATAGCGATAGTTAACTCAAATAGTGATAATTAACTTAAATAGATTCATAAAAATTCAAACGACAAAACAACAATGAAAAAGTACTATTTACTTTCATTGCTTCTTGCCATCTCTTCAATGACGTGGGCAGATGGTTATGAAGTAAGCTACACGACAGAGGAGAATGTAGCGACAATAACACAATCCGAGACAGGTAAAAAAACATGGGATGAAGTATTGGCTGAAGCCAATGCCGCTTTTGACGGGAATGTAAAGAAAGTCCGTCTAATTGGTGATTTTTCCAATGTTGACCTTTCCGGTATTAATTCCATTACAATTGATTTGTCAGAAGCAAAAATTACGGATCTCAAAAATAACAACGTTAAGTATGTTGTATTGCCTAATGGCATGTCAAAGGAAGATGTAAATTCATTGACTATAGGCATTGGAACAAGTATTGAGTCTGCTGCATCAGCCAAGGGAGAGTATTCTTATAGTGATGGATATAAATATACAGATCCTAACACTCACAATGAGGTGATAGTAAATGCTTCGGACATTACAACAAAAACAGTGGACGATGTAACATATGGTCTTTTGACAGGTACATATACAGTTATACCAACTAATGTAGTGTCATCTTTCATAGATGATAAAGGCACGGCATATACTGTAACAGCAACGACACCAGTTCTCATATCTAAGGATGGAAAGGCTTGGGGTATAAATTCTGATGTTTCTTTAATTCCTATTTTTGTAGATAGTTATTACACATATAATAACGGAACTGAAGATACAAGATATAAAGGTACTCTATTCCGCACTGAGAATAGTGTTAAGTATGGCAATACAGGTGAGAGCATTGCTTTGTCATCCACGTCAACGGGATATACATATTCTTCGAAGGGGGAAACGTATGTTTATGTGGGAGAAGATATTTACACTAATGGAGGTAAACAATATGTAGCGACATCGGCACCTTCTATTTTGACACAAAAGATCGAGTATCATTCTTATTGGCTGAATGGAGACGTGGTTGATATTAATGATTATACGAATGTTAGTGAAGTCAAATATGATGGTAATAATAATAGTTATGTTATTGCAGACGGTACATACCTTTATTTGGTTCCTGCATATTATAATGGAGATATAAAGTATGAAGGGACTGTCTATACCAAAAATGAAGAACCCTTTGGAGGTAATTTCGCTGAGGCCTCTGTAATAGAAGGCACTGTTTACTATGCAACATCTGACAAAACTCTTTATACAGGAAAAATATATGACGGAGAAAGTCTTACAGGAGCAACTGGAGACGATGTTGCTCTAACATCTGTTATAAACTACTACACAGATAAAGAATTTTCTTCATTATATGAAGGACCGGTGACTGATGACAACCAAGGAAACTACAAAGGCGTGTCAACATGGGAAACTGATTGCTTTCCGTTGACAGCAACATATACATATACTTATGAAGACCTTGCTGGAGTTGAACACAAAAAGACATCTAATAAAAGGCTCAATTCTATAACATTGGAAGGTGATGAGCTATACATTGCACTTGAACCAGTTCAAATAGCATCAGCGGAACCAACGGCTGTTACTTTGACGGCATACGTTGTGAAACCTGGTACTCTGGTCTATACTCTTTTGAATATGAGTCAGTTGGGATCTACTTATAACAATTATGCTTATAATTGGTATGTTGATAATGATAATGGATATTTCAAGTACTTTTACTCTTGTGATAAAGTTGGGAAACTGATATTGTCAGGAAATCTCAATGCAATAGACATGAACTTTGGTCGGACCGTTATTAACGAAAAAGGACATTACTCAACTAATACATCCGAAAATCTTGTGTATTACAATGCCTTGCCTAATTGCAAAGCCCCTTATCTTGACCTTACAGACGCTTTGTTCGGGAAAGACGAGAACTATCACCCTGAGGATATGACTCTTACGTCAAACTACGGATTTGGTGATCAGAGTACACTTGAGACTGTTCTGCTCCCTACGCATGAAAGTCAGAATACTATACCTTGTGATTTCTTGTCTCTGTGCAATAGGGTTAAAGAACTATGTATTCCAAACAACTATAAGATTATAGAGGCAAGAGCGTTTTATAATGCTCATGGTTTAACACATATCTATACAACAGACACTGATAAAGACGTAACGGTAGATAATGGCGATGGCTCTTTTACTTTCTCTGCAAATTTACAGGAGATTAAATCTGACGGAAGTAAATCTACTTTCTTTGGGAAAGCTATGCAGGAGAGTGTAAGGGATATATATGTATTGGCTGTAAAAGCACCAAAGTGTGGAGCCTATGCCTTCCAAGGCGACCTCACATTTGGCAACAATGGATTCAAAGGAAACTGGACTCACCCCATACAGCGTGATAATTATGTCAATAATGGACATGTGATGTGTAAACTTCATTATCCATCGATGTCAAAGAAGATTGGCGAGGAAAAGAATTATACTGATGTCACAAAAGTCTATACTCTTGCTGATGAGACAGGTGTTGTGGATGGTTATGGACGACCTTTGATGTGGCCAAGGCATGAAGAATTTTACAGGACATTTAATCAGGCAACATCTGGTTATATCTGGGGCGCATGGAAAGAAAAGAATGAAAGCGGTGTCGTGATTTCTGAAATTGGAACTGACAATGCAAATCTTATAGATGGGACAAAGACATATGATCGGGATTATCAAGGATGGCATGAATTCGTACTTACAGAGAACTATAATGTACGGCCTTTTGAGCCACAGAAGTATTATAAGGAATATGATGAGAAGGATTGGTACACATTATGTGTTCCTTACAATTTGACTAAATCACAACTCTTGCAGGCTCTTGGTGTTAAAGCAGACAACAAGGTCAAGAAACTTAAAGGAACCGACTATGAAGAGACATCTGTTGATGTATATCCTGATGTCCGTACACTCGTTAAGGTTACAAGGTCTTTGAGTAGTTCAAAGGTTATTTTCACGCTAAGTGAAAAATTGCTTGATGATAATGGCAATGTATATGACCTTGAACTTAATGGTGAAGGCACAGAATATATGAAAATAAAACAAGAAGGTGACGACCCCGTAGTTATAAAAGGAGGCTATCCCTACCTTGTGAAGTCTTACTGGCCTAAGGACGACCAGATTAAGAAGATAGGAAACTATGTCATGTCTGTGGCAGAGTCAAACAAATATAGTTTCAACGAAGACTGCAAGTTTAGCGATTATAATTATATGCTTCCAACCAAGGAATTTAAGATGATTGCAATCAATGATGATGGTAAACAAGTACATAAAGATGCAGAAAAAACAACCCCTGCATACTATTATTTTGTGGGAACATATGTGCAGAACTCTATACCAAAGTATTCGTATTATCTTGGCAAGAGCAAGAATGGCAGTCATAACTTCTTCAGAGCAGTAGGTGACGGAATTGCTTGGAATATATATTCTGCTATCATCACGCCCCTTTCTACTCTGGAATACAATCTGAATTCTGATGCATCAAAGGATAATATAACCAACATCAAACTTGATGTTACAGACAATACGGATGACCTCGTAATACTTGATGGCGAGAGTACGACTAATCCTGGCAAGCCGTTGACATTCCTTCTTGATGAGAATAACGGAACCGTTACAGGTATTAAGGAGATAAGTTCTTCGTCGTGCTATGCAGATGGCAGAATATACACACTTGGCGGACAGTTTGTGGGCGCAAGCTTCAAGGGTCTTCCTAAGGGTGTATATGTAAAGGATGGAAAGAAATATGTAGTCAAGTAATGTCTATTGGAAAATAATTGGAATATTATGAATAAAAAAGAATATATAAAACCAAGCATAATGGTAACTGATATGGAACTAAAACTGCTTGATGATGGAAGTCTGGGTGCAACAGTGGACGGAGTAGGAACTCCTAGTGGTTCAGTTTCAGATAAAGAAAATGACGAAGGCGGTTCTCTGTCTAAAGAGAACGATGTCTGGTCTTCATGGGAAGATTGACAAAGAGTTAATAAATAATATTTAAAAAAGCACTTTATTTCGGCGCATCATCTTTGTGAAAAGCTGGTGCGCCTTTTGTTTTAGTCCGACTAAGGATAAGACTATGTCGTAATATGAAGATACCAACTATGTGCAGTTTGTAATATTCTTCGCTGAACGGTTGCATGCACACTATGTATATGACAAAAAAAGAGGCTGTGTCAAAAGTAACTGACACGGCCTCTTCTGTTATTTATACTAAACA
>SAMEA3663083__coassemble_238_pt1 | contig 107163 bp, 94 predicted proteins | sample SAMEA3663083__metabat2_high_PE_004 | metagenome-assembled genome bin SAMEA3663083 (sample SAMEA3663083) | pig gut metagenome | biome: pig gut; feature: pig-associated habitat; material: faeces | place: France | collected 2012 | reverse complement strand
TTCAAAATATCTTAACTCCCTACCTTAACCACTGGTTTTCAAAAATAAAACGGCGTTTTTTGAATAGAAAACCGCTGGTTTACAAAAATTAAACGGCGGTTTTTGGACAGGAAACCACTGGTTTACTAAAATTAAACGGCGGTTTTTGAATAGAAAACCGCTGGTTTACATACGAGGAACTACTAAATTACATACTCGAAAATGTGTCCAGACAAGGTTACAGAACATACCAAACAATTCTGCCATCTGGCGTTGTGTAAACCATACGGTATCTTTCTCCGACTTAACTTCAAGTTGGGTGTTGCCATCATCTGCCGTATAGAGCACGATAGATGAACCGTTATTCGCAATGATTCTATTCTCTGTCATACCTTTTCTTCCTTGTTATATTTATCTTGGCTGTGTGTCATTACATCCGCATCTGGAGGTCGGAAACGCACAAAGTCTTCCGCCTGTGCCATTGTAGGAACGTTTATTTATTAAATATCGAATGAATGGAAAAAAATGCCAACAGATATTTGTTTCAATCAAAACATTTTTGTACTTTTGTGAAAAGTTTAACAAAATCGACATTAGCTTTCATGACAGTTATTGTCTTAATGCATGCAGATAGACAAATGCCAGCTACCCATTATTGTTAATTGGAGGATGCTTTGGACTTGACAATTATTTTAAATTTAAATACCAGATTATAGTATGAATGACAAACAATTAATGTGTCGTGCTGCAGACAATATTCGTATTCTTGCAGCTTCGATGGTGGAGAAAGCTAATTCCGGACATCCTGGCGGTGCCATGGGAGGTGCAGACTTCATCAATGTTCTTTTCTCAGAATTCTTGGTCTATGACCCAGCTGACCCGGAGTGGACTGGTAGAGACCGTTTCTTCCTTGATCCTGGACATATGTCTCCAATGTTGTATTCTGCACTTGCTCTACAGGGCAAATTCTCGCTTGACGAACTGAAGGAGTTCCGTCAATGGGGTTCTCCAACTCCAGGGCATCCCGAACGTGATTTGGCACGAGGTATTGAGAATACATCAGGTCCTCTTGGACAAGGACATACTTTCGGAGCAGGAGCTGCCGTGGCAGAGAAGTTCCTTGAGGCTCGTCTGGGCAAGGATGTCATGCAACACAAGATTTACGCTTATATTTCAGATGGTGGTATTGAGGAAGAAATATCACAGGGAACGGGGCGTATAGCAGGAATCCTTGGTCTGAACAATCTTATTATGTTTTATGACTCTAATGATATTCAGCTTTCCACACCAACCAATGTTGTGATGAAAGAGGATACAGAGGCTAAGTACAAGGCTTGGGGATGGAATGTCATCACATGCGATGGAAATAATCCAGACGAGATACGCAACGCCCTCACAGAGGCGCAAAAGGAGGAAAAACGACCAACACTCATCATTGGAAAGACTATAATGGGCAAGGGAGCTCTAAGAGCAGATGGTTCGAGCTATGAGGCTTGTATTAACACCCATGGTGCTCCTCTTGGAGGAGATGCCTTCAAAAACACTATAAAGAACCTTGGCGGTGACCCAGAGAATCCTTTCGTAATATTCCCTGAAGTCGAGAAGTTATATGCAGACCGCAGAGAGGAACTGAAAGCAATTGTAGCTGAACGCCGTTCTCAGGAGTCAAAATGGGCAGAGGCAAATCCTGAAAAGGCAGCCATGAAAGCAGAATGGTTCAGTGGCAATGCCCCGAAAGTAGATTGGACTCAATGTGTCCAGAAGGAAGGAAGCGCAACACGCGCTGCTTCGGCAGCTTGTCTTGGTGTCTTGGCAGAACAGGTAAAGAATATGATCTGCGCCTCTGCCGACCTTTCCAATTCTGACAAGACTGACGGTTTCCTGAAGAAAACCACATCCTTGCAGGCAGACGATTTCAGCGGTGCCTTCTTCCAGGCTGGAGTTGCAGAGCTGACGATGGCATGTATGTGCATAGGTATGTATCTCCATGGTGGAGTAATTCCTGCATGTGGTACATTCTTTGTCTTCTCAGACTATATGAAGCCAGCTGCACGTATGGCAGCCCTTATGGAAGTTCCTATTAAGTTTATTTGGACTCATGATGCATTCCGTGTCGGTGAGGATGGACCGACACACGAGCCTGTAGAGCAGGAAGCCCAGATTAGACTGATGGAAAAACTAAAGAATCATCATGGTAAGGATAGCATACGAGTATTTCGTCCTGCAGATGCAGACGAGACGACTGTTTGCTGGGCCATGGCTATGGAGAACATGGAGACTCCTACAGCACTTATCTTCTCACGCCAGAACATTGCCAAACTTCCTGCAGGCACCGATTACAGTCAGGCACGCAAGGGTGCTTACATTGTAGCTGGTAGTGATGATGATTTCGACGTTATCCTCCTGGCAAGTGGTTCAGAGGTATCTACTCTCGTGTCAGGAGCAGAGCTTCTTAAGAAAGACGGTGTCAAGGTACGTATAGTCAGTGTGCCCTCAGAAGGACTGTTTCGCAGCCAGTCTAAGGAGTATCAAGAGAGTATCCTTCCTTCAGGAAGTAAGATATTCGGCTTGACGGCTGGTCTGCCCGTAACACTCGAAGGACTGGTAGGTGCAGAAGGCAAGGTCTGGGGAATGCCAAGTTTCGGATTCTCTGCTCCTTACAAAGTTCTTGATGAGAAACTTGGATATACTGGCGAGAACGTATATGAACAAGTAAAGGCTATGCTTTAAATTAAGTTTGAAGGGTTTGAAGGGGGTGAAGGGTTTGAAAGCCTCGCCCCGACCCATTGCCTTCGGCGAAGTTCCTTACACTCGGTAAAAGGAAAACAGGTTTTCCTATTACTCTCTCTCAATCGGAACTTTCTCCAAAAGGAGAGGGGAGGTAATTTCCTTTGAAGGTAAAATTCAATATTCAACCTTCAACATAATAGGATTAATAATATGATTTGGTTATATATATAACCTTGGTTACTAACTTAAAACAATTACAGTTATGGAAATAAAAATTGTTGGGCTGGCAAGCGATCATGCCGGCTATCCACTCAAGCAGTTTGTAATGCAATATCTTGAAAGTAAAGGTTATCCTGTCAAAGATTTCGGTACAAACAGTGATATTAGTGTTGACTATCCTGATTTTGCACATCCTCTTGCTGAGGCTGTTCAAAATGGCGAAGTATATCCAGGTATCGCAATATGCGGAAGTGGACAGGGCATGACAATAACTCTTAACAAGCACAAGGGTGTCAGAGCCGGACTGGCATGGAACAAGGATATAGCAGGTCTGATTCGTCAGCACAATGATGCTAACATAATTGTCCTGCCGGGACGTTTCGTCGACAATAAGACTGCAGAGAAAATTCTTGATACTTTCTTCAGTGCGACGTTCGAAGGTGGTCGTCATGCTCGACGAGTTGAGAAGATAGACTTATAAAAATAAAGTGTTTAAGTTTCGCAAGTTGCAAACTTGCTAAAGTTAACAAGTTGACAAGTTGACAAGTCTACAAGTTATTACCTCTTATGGTAACTACCTCCACTCTCCCTTTGGGGAGGGATTGGTTGGTGAGTCTTCAACTTGTTGACTTGTCAACTCGTTAACTGACAGCATGACGGAGACATGCGAAACTTTAGTAAAGTGCAAAGCTTTGCATTATTACTTGCGAAGAAAGTTGAGCAAGTCAAAGTTATATTTTAAATATAATGCTTGTCTATTTGTGATTTTTTTTTTATTTTTGCATCATGGCAAGATTAAACGACAAGCAAACGTTGGAATTGGGAGTGAAGCCTGTTGGTAAACTGTTGATGCAGTATGCCATACCTGCTATCATTGCAATGACTGCTTCTTCGCTGTACAATATGATTGATAGTATTTTTATAGGTCACGGAGTTGGTGCCCTTGCCATTTCCGGCCTTGCTGTAACATTCCCATTCATGAACCTGTCTGCTGCTTTTGGCGCAGGTGTAGGAGTAGGGGCATCAACGTGCCTTTCTGTCAAATTGGGACAGAAAGATTATGCAATAGCCCAGAGAATTCTCGGCAACAATGTTACACTTAACATCATAGTTGGTTTCCTTTTCTCTGTGTTTTCTCTTCTGTTTCTTAATCCGATACTGTATTTCTTCGGTGCGAGCGAGCAGACATTGCCTTATGCAAGAGAGTATATGATAATAATACTTCTTGGTAATGTTTTCACTCATTTGTATTTTGGAATGAATGCTGTGCTGAGAGCCGCCGGCAAGCCACAGCAGGCAATGTACACTACGGTTTTCACTGTTGTGCTGAATACAGTCCTTGACCCCATATTCATCTATACGTTTGACATGGGAATACGTGGTGCGGCACTGGCAACAATCCTGTCCCAGATAGTTGCATTGGCTTGGCAAGTGAAGATATTCTCCAATCCTGGCGAGTTGTTGCATTTGAGGCGCGGCATTTACAAGCCCGAGCCTGCTATATTGAGAAACATCCTAAGTATTGGCATTTCACCTTTTGCCATGAATGCCACGGCATGTCTTGTGTCCATCTTTGTCAATCAAAGGCTTTTGCATTATGGAGGAGACCTTGCTGTTGGAGCCTATGGATTAGCCAATAGGGTGGCATTTGTTTTTGTAATGATTAATTTTGGTATTTGTCAGGGTATGCAACCTATTGCGGGTTATAACTATGGAGCACGGAAGACAGACCGTCTGATGCATGTGCTGAAACTTGCCATTATAGCTGGAACGTGTGTCACGACTGTTGGGTTCCTTGTTGCGGAATTTATTCCAGAATATTGCATACGACTGTTCACGTCTGATGAGGAGTTGACCTTCTTGGCAGTTGGCGCATTAAGTATTATGATGGCAGCCATGCCAGTGGTTGGCTACCAAATGATAATAACAAATTTCTTTCAGAGTATTGGCAAAGCTAAGATAAGTATTCTGCTGTCATTGTCCAGGCAATTACTTTTCCTCATTCCATTGCTCATTGCCTTGCCGCCATTTTTTGGTGTTGATGGAGTGTGGATTTCCATGCCTGTATCAGATGCTATTTCAGCGTTGTTGGCATTAACCCTTATGGTTTTATATATGAAAAAGTTGCGTAAGATATCATAGAGTATGGATAGAAAGAAAGTTATCGTGAATGTAGGACGCCAAATAGGAAGCGGTGGACATATAGTAGGCAAAATATTGGCAGAGAGACTTTGTTGTGATTTCTATGACAAGGAAATACTCAATCTTGCAGCAAAAGAAAGTGGTTTTTCCGAGGAGTTCTTCAGGCAAAAGGATGAGAGTAAAGGATTTTTCAGCTCTTTCTTCCATTTTGACTCGTACTTTTATAAGAACGACCTCTCGGACGAGAGTCTTTTCAAGTTTCAGAGCGATGCCATAAGGAAGGCAGCAGCATCATCACCGTGCGTCTTTGTAGGCAGATGTGCTGATTATGTGTTGCGAGATATGGCAAATATAGTTAACGTATTCATAACTGCAGATTTCCAAGACCGTTTGAGAAATGTGTCAGAAAGACTGGATTGTGACAAGCAGCAGGCCAAACATATAATAGAGAGCGGGGAGAAATCACGGGCTTCTTACTATAATTTCTATACAGGCAAGAAATGGGGTGACAGTTCCAGCTATGACTTGTGCATCAGTACCAGTCGGCTCGGAACAGATGGAGTCGTGGATTTCATAGAGAAATACATTGACAGGTTGTGAGAAGCCTCATTCACGCCCTTATCCAAAATAGACGTGGCTTGCATGAAAGGAAATAGCTCGTCAACCGGTCAACTCGTTTATTGGTTTGTTTAATCGTGAACACGTAAAAGACGAAATATGAAAAAGATAGGCATTCTAAGTGATACTCATTCCTATTGGGATGACAGATATCTGCACTATTTTGAATCATGCGACGAGATATGGCATGCAGGAGACATATGTTCTGTTGAACTTGCAGAGAGACTCTCGGAGTTTCGCCCTTTAAGAGCCGTCTGTGGTAATTGTGATGGAGGAGACCTCCGGATAATGTATCCGGAAGTGTTGAGATGGAGATGCGAAGATGTTGACGTGCTGATGAAACACATAGGAGGGTATCCTGGCAATTATGACCCTTCCATAAGGTCAAGGATTTATTCATCGCCACCCCAATTGTTCATATCCGGACATTCGCATATCCTGAAAGTCAAGTATGACAAGACGCTTAATCTATTGCACATAAATCCTGGAGCTGCCGGAATCCAGGGGTGGCATAAGGATAGAACTTTAATAAGATTGAGCATTGAAGGCAATAAATTCACCGATTGTGAAGTTATAACATTAGCAGAACGATATAAGTAATAGCATATTAGTTTCTTCGATTCAAAATAAGGAAATATATAAACTATATACAAATATGAGGAATATTATCATTACAGGCGGAGCCGGTTTCATTGGCAGTCATGTAGTTCGCCTTTTTGTAAACAAGTATCCAGAGTATCGCATCATCAATCTCGACAAGTTGACGTATGCCGGTAACCTTGCAAATCTCAAGGACATTGAGAACAAACCAAACTATAAGTTTGTGAAGATGGATATCTGTGACTTTGAGGCTTTTTATCAACTTATGCAGGATGAGAAAGTGGATGGTATCATCCATCTTGCCGCTGAGAGTCATGTTGACCGCAGTATTAAAGACCCGTTCACTTTTGCAAAGACAAACGTAATGGGCACTTTGTCTCTGTTACAGGCAGCAAAACTCTACTGGGAGAGCCTGCCAGAGAAGTATGAGGGGAAACGCTTCTATCATATCTCCACAGATGAAGTGTATGGAGCTTTACAGATGACACATCCAGAGGGTATTGAACCTCCGTTCTCTACCAAAGCCTCCTCGTCAGAGCATCATGAGGCATATGGTGAGGATTTCTTCTATGAGACAACAAAGTATAATCCACATAGTCCATATTCTGCATCAAAGGCAGGTAGTGACCATTTCGTCCGTGCTTTCCACGACACATACGGAATGCCTACTATTGTAACCAACTGTTCCAATAACTATGGTCCTTATCAATTCCCAGAAAAACTGATTCCGCTTTTCATCAACAATATTCGCCATCGTAAACCTCTACCGGTGTATGGAAAGGGTGAGAATGTTCGTGACTGGCTTTTTGTAGAAGACCATGCGAGAGCCATAGACCTTATATTCCATAAGGGAACAATAGCTGAGACATATAATATAGGTGGATTCAACGAATGGAAGAATATCGATATCATAAAGGTCGTGATAAACACAGTTGACCGTCTGCTTGGTCGTAAGGAAGGCGAGGATATGAACCTCATTACCTATGTTACTGACCGTTTGGGGCATGATGCTCGTTATGCGATTGACAGTACCAAACTCCAGCGTGAACTAGGATGGGAGCCATCACTTCAGTTTGAGGAAGGTATAGAAAGGACTGTCAAATGGTATCTTGACAACCAGGAATGGATGGACAATGTTACCAGTGGTGACTATCAGAGATATTATGATAACATGTATAAAAATAGATAACAATGGATTCGTTGTCGAAAGAACTGCATGAGTTTCTTGTCAGACTCCACTATCATCCAGAGGAGTTCGATGAGAGGGTGATTCATTATATGGAACATCTGTTCATGTTGCTGTCCAAGGATGATGAAGAGGCTATACTCTACTATTTTGGAATACTTGGACGGGAACAGATGTCACTTGCTGATATATCAGAAAGGAGAGGTGTCACACAAGAAACAATGATGGAGTCTATCGACATAAATATTAGAAAACTGGCTGTCACGCCCGAATGGCAGGAAATAAAGAAATTATGAAGAAAATATTGCTTTTAGGCTCAGGTGAACTGGGCAAGGAGTTTGTTATCGCAGCAAAACGCGCCGGACAGTATGTCATAGCTTGCGACCGTTACAATGATGCACCAGCCATGCAGGTGGCTGATGAGCGTGAGGTGTTCTCCATGCTTGACGGTGCTGCGCTTGACAGAGTAGTGGAGAAACACAACCCCGATATTATCGTACCTGAGATAGAGGCTATACGTACAGAGCGTCTCTTTGACTATGAGAAGAATGGCATACAGGTAGTGCCCAGTGCCAAAGCTGTAAACTACACTATGAATCGCCGTGCTATAAGAGACCTTGCCTCAAAGGAACTAGGTCTTCGCACAGCCAAGTATTTCTATGCGAAAACCTTCACTGAACTTAGACAAGCAGCAGATGAAATAGGTTTCCCATGTGTGGTGAAGCCTCTGATGTCCTCATCGGGACATGGCCAGAGTTATGTCTATTGTGATGAAGAGTTGGAAACAGCATTCAACGATGCCATGGAAGGTAGTCGTGGAGATGTAAAGGAGGTGATTATAGAAGAATTTATTGATTTTGACTCTGAATTTACTCTCCTTACAGTAACTCAAAAGGATGGTCCGACTCTCTTCTGTCCACCTATAGGGCATGTCCAGAAGAAAGGTGACTATCGTGAAAGCTGGCAACCATTTGCCATATCAGACGCAGCTCTCAGGCAAGCCCAGTTCATGGCAGGAAAAGTGACAGAGGCTCTTACAGGTGCTGGTATATGGGGTGTGGAGTTCTTCCTCACCAAACAGGGTGAGGTGATATTCAGTGAGCTGTCTCCACGTCCGCACGATACTGGTATGGTGACACTTGGACATACCACAAACCTTAGTGAGTTTGAACTGCATTTCCGTGCGGTCATGGGATTGCCTATTGCCAGTATAAAACTGGAACATGCGGGAGCAAGTGCCGTAATCTTATCCCCGTCGGAAAGTGATGGTCCTTTGCAATATAATATGGTGGAGGCATTGAAAGAAGAAAATACCCGCATCCGCATCTTCGGCAAGCCAGAGGCTCATGTTGGCAGACGTATGGGAGTGGTGTTGTGCTATGGTGATGTGACCAATGACACAGATGACCTCCGCAAGAAAGCCAAGGCAGTTGCCAAGACTATCCTCGGCACCGACCCGTATTCGGTATTCTGATTATAATATATGATAATTATATTCAAGTTTCGCAAGCTAAAACTTGCTCAGAGTTAACAAGTTGACAAGTCAACAAGTTATTAGTTGTTCTGGTCATTGACAAATTCAAACAAGAAGAGTAGCAACTTGTTGACTTGTCAACTCGTTTTTTCGCAAAGCTCAAGGAAACTCCTGACAGCATGTCGAAGACATGCGAAACTTGAGTAATTATAAAGTAATAATGATATATTGAAAATGCTGACAAACCCTGTATGGAGGCGATAGATGATAGGCTTAATAGATAAAGATAAATAACACTATATGCTTGGAGAAATTCTCGAACTACCAAAGATTTGTGACCTGCGTGGAAACCTGACGGTGGCAGAACAGATGAGGAACGTGCCATTTGAGGTGAAACGAGTGTATTGGACGTATGACGTGCCCGCAGGCGAAAGCCGTGGTGGCCATGCCCACAAGGAATGCGTGGAGTTTATCATTGCCGTTAGTGGTTCTTTCACGGTGACACTTGATGACGGACATGGCAACTGCAAAGATTTCCACCTTAATCATCCATGGCAAGGCTTGATGGTGAAAACAGGCATTTGGCGTACTCTTGAAGACTTTTCTTCGGGAGCAGTTTGTCTTGTCCTTGCATCGGAGCTGTTCAATGAGAATGATTATATACGGGAGTATGATGACTTTCTTAAATACGCAAGATGTTCGAGATAAAAAGATATTCAGCAGAACAAGCCGATAATTGGAATCGTTTCGTCCTTTCCTCCAAGAATGGAACATTCCTCTTTGACCGTCGCTATATGGACTATCATAGCGACAGGTTTTCTGATTTCTCTCTTATGTTCTACAAGAACGGACGACTCAGGGCATTGCTTCCTGCCAATATGGCAGACGGTGTGTTGTATTCACATCAGGGACTTACTTTCGGAGGATTGCTCACAGACTGGAAAACTACAGTTGAAGATACTGTTGACATGTTCAGTCTGCTAAACAATTTCCTTGCAAATGCAGGGATTGAAAAAGTCGTTTATAAGGCTATCCCATGGATATACCATTCCTACCCTTCAGAAGAGGACCTCTTTTCATTGATTTATGTATGCAAGGCGCGTCTTGTTGCCAGAGACATCTCATCTTCATTTCCCATGTCAGACCGTATGCGCTTCGCAGAGTCGCGCAAGTCTGGATTGAGAAAAGCGGTTCATGCAGGTGTCTATATAGAGGAAAGCAGTAATCTGGCAGATTTCTGGGATGTTCTTTCCGCTAACCTTGAGAGTCGATATAATGCTTCTCCTGTACACACGCTTGCAGAGATAAGTCTTCTAAAGTCTCGTTTCCCGGATAACATCCGTCTTTATGTTGCAGCACTTGACGGTAAAATAGTAGCAGGAACTGTGCTCTATATATCTAAAGAGGTGGTACATACTCAGTATATTTCTGCATCACCCGAAGGAAAGGCAATAGGAGCGCTGGACATGCTTTTCGATTATATTATAAATAAGGAGTATGCAAACAGTCATTTCTTCGACTTTGGCAAATCGACGGAACAAGAAGGCAAAATACTTAACCGTTCTTTGATCTTCCAGAAGGAAGGATTCGGCGGACGCGGCGTTTGCTATGACACATACGAATGGACTCTTTAAAGTTAAGCAAAATTCGGATGCGGGGAAGATGTCTGGTAGTTAAGGAGTTAAGCCAATTGTTTTTTGCGCTGATACTCGATGCTCAATACTTATGGCTTAACTTCCAGCGACTACAGGGAACGAAAACTCCTTAACTCCCTAACTCCCCAAACATAGAGTGTTTTAGAAACTTGAATTAGTTATGGAAATTAAATATCTTGACCTTGGCAAGGTGACGGCTATGTATTCAGAAGAGATACACGAGGCTGTGAGAAAAGTATTAGATAGTGGTTGGTATTTGCAAGGCAAGGCTGTAAACGATTTTGAACAGGCTTATTCCAAATATATTGGCACAAACCATTGTGTCTCCTGCGCTAATGGCCTTGATGCATTGACGCTTATCCTACGTGCTTACAAGGAAATGGGCGTTTTGTCTGAGGGGGACGAAGTGATAGTACCTGCAAATACTTACATCGCAACTATATTGTCCATAACAGAAAACGGATTGATACCAGTGCTTGTAGAGCCAGATGCAGATACTCTTCAGATTGATGGGTCATTGTTAGAAACTTCTATTACGGAGCGCACCAAGGCGGTAATGATAGTCCACCTTTATGGACGGTGTGCCTATACAGATAGGATAGGGGAGATATGCCGCCGAAACAGGCTTCTGCTTATTGAAGATAATGCTCAGGCGCATGGCTGTCGTTTCAACGGTAGGCTGACAGGTAGTCTTGGAGATGCTGCAGCTCATAGCTTCTATCCAGGAAAGAATCTTGGAGCTCTTGGTGATGCAGGAGCCATAACGACATCCGACAAGGAACTTGCGGAAACAGTTAGGACAATAGCCAACTATGGCTCCTCAAGGAAATATGTGTTTGACTATATCGGACGTAACAGTCGCATGGACGAGATTCAGGCAGCGGTTTTGTCTGTGAAATTAAGCCATCTTGACATTGACAACGAAAGAAGAAGACGCATAGCAGGCATCTATAATTCACTTATTATGAATGATGTCATTAGAATCCCTGCATGCAACAAAAAACACACAGTTGTGCATATATATCCCGTACTGTCGAAGTGCAGAGATGAATTGCAGGCTTATCTCGCAGACAATGGTGTGCATACAATGATACACTATCCCATTCCTCCTCATTACCAGAGATGCTATTCAGGTTGCAGGCGACTTGTCCTTCCGGAAACAGGACTCCCGGTAACAGAAATGATTCATAGATGTGAACTTAGCCTGCCTTGCAATCAGACAATTACAGACGAAGAAGTAAATAGGATAGTATGCCTTGTTAATGACTTCCAAGTGGATTGACATAATTTGACGAAAATGAAAGATTCAGTTATAATCGTAAGCGGTGGGATGGACTCTATAACCCTGCTGCATGAAAGACATGAAGAGATTGCGTTGGGTATATCCTTTGATTATGGAAGCAACCATAATTCAAGAGAAATACCATTTGCCCGTATGCATTGCCAGCGGCTTGGCATCAAGCATATAGTGATTCCTCTTGATTTCATGTCCGTTTATTTTAGAAGTTCATTGCTTGATGGAGCGGATGCAATACCAGAAGGACACTATGAGGATGCAAATATGAAATCTACTGTTGTGCCGTTTCGCAATGGTATCATGTTGTCTATAGCCTGTGGAATAGCGGAGAGTAATGGGCTGTCAAGAGTATTCATAGCCAATCATGGAGGAGACCATGCTATTTATCCCGACTGTAGAAGTGAGTTTATCAAGGCAATGGATGCCGCAATGTCGGCCGGTACTTATGCACACATAAATATAGAAGCACCATATACTGAAATAACCAAAACCGACATAGCATTGATTGGCAAGGCTATTGGACTTGATTATACTGAGACATGGAGTTGCTATAAAGGCGGGAATGTACATTGTGGAAAGTGTGGAACCTGTGTAGAGAGACAAGAGGCTTTGCGTAATGCAGGTATAGAGGATAAGACAGAATATTCGAATGAAGGGTAGCAGTTTGAGTTTAGCAAGTTACAAGTTTGTTAACTGACAGCACGTCTGTGGCATGCGAAACTTGAATTAGTAAATCATAAGTTATAAAAACCTATTATAATAAGGTGATTATGGTGGGTATCAAAAAACAGTGAAAAATATTTTGAAAAAACTTTGGAGATTTGAAAATAAAGTTGTACCTTTGCACCGCATTTAAGAACAATGCTTGGCAAATTCAAAAACGAGCCTAAGGAAGGATGGGTGAGTGGCTGAAACCAGCAGTTTGCTAAACTGCCGAACGGGTAACCGTTCCGGGGGTTCGAATCCCCCTCCTTCCGCAAGGGGAATTTGGACAGTAGTTCTTGAAGCACCATGATGGTCGATTCATCTAATGGTTAGGATACAAGATTCTCAATCTTGGCATAGGGGTTCGATTCCCCTATCGACTACAGAATACACCCTGTAAACCTTGGTTTGCAGGGTTTTTGTTTTGTAAAGGATGTACTAAAAGTGTGCTAAATAACCAAAGTGTACTATTTGCTAAAATGTGTTGTAAGAAGTATAGTCGCCAATGTTTCAAAATAAAAGAGGTTGGTGCAGGGAGCTACCAACCTCGAGGGATGATTTCGATAATATGCGAAATCTAAAATCATATTCGCTGGCAAATATATAGTTTTTTTTTGATAAGACAAAACATTCTTGGGAAAAATTCTGTTTTTTAACATATCACCATGAGATTTATGCAAAAAAATTATTATCTTTGCACTTGAAAAACATTTGGCGACAATCGTAGCTAATAATTATTTCTACTTAAAACAACAATTAAAAACATGCGTTATCTAAAACTCTTACTGCTATTTATGGCTTTTCCGGTTTTGGCAATTGCAGATAACTGGAACGATAAGCTGTACAGACAGATTGAGCAGAACATTAGTGAGCCGGTCTTCCCGGACAAGGAATTCGTTATTACAAAGTATGGGGCATCTGTCAAGAACTCTGCTCTCAAGAACCAGAAAGCCATAAACAAGGCAATAGTCGAATGCTCAAAGGCAGGAGGCGGGAAGGTTGTGGTTCCAGAAGGAAAGTTCAATACAGGTCCTGTCGTGCTGAAAAGCAATGTTAATCTTGTAGTAAGCAAAGGGGCTACTTTGTTGTTCTCAACAGACAAAAAGCTGTTTCCCATAGTGCTTACGAGATGGGAAGGAATGGACTGTCTTAACTATCAGCCTTGCATCTATGCTTATGGCGAGGAAAACGTAGCCATAACAGGAGAAGGTACCATTGATGGCAATGGAAGCAATGAAACTTGGTGGAAAATGTGCGGAAAGGACAAGTTTGGCTGGACACCTGAACTTGAGGAGAGCCAGAAGATTGGACGTCCTCTGCTTTTCGAATATTCAGAGGCAGGAAAACCCTTTGAAGAAAGGAACATGAAGGATACGGGTCTTCGCCCTCAGCTTGTCAATATATACAAGTGTAATAATGTGGCTATAAAAGATGTCACATTGTTGCGTTCCCCGTTCTGGGTTATACATCCATTGTTGTGCAAGAATGTTACAGTCAAAGGCGTTAAAATATGGAATGAAGGACCTAATGGAGACGGCTGTGACCCAGAATCGTGCGAGGATGTACTAATTGAAGGATGTGTCTTTCACACTGGTGACGACTGCATAGCTATCAAGAGTGGTAGAAATGCAGACGGAAGGATATGGAATCTGCCATCCAAGAATATCATAGTACGCGATTGTATCATGGAAGATGGTCATGGAGGTGTTGTCGTAGGAAGCGAGATAACTGGCGGCTGCCAGAATGTATTTGTGGAAAACTGTAAGATGGATTCCCCAGACCTTGATCGTGTATTGCGCATAAAGACCAATACATGCAGAGGTGGAGTCATTGAGAATATCTATATGCGTAATGTGGAAGTAGGACAGTGTCGCGAGGCTGTTATGAGAATCAATCTCAATTACGAGCCAAACGAGCCTGCCAAGAGAGGGTTCATTCCAACAGTCAGAAACGTATATATGAGCAATGTGACATGCCGCAAAAGTAAATATGGCATTCTGATAAATGGACTTGACGATGCAGACAATATATATAATATAAATGTAGAGAACTGTAACTTTACAGGTGTGGAATTAGAACCAGTAAAGCGCACGGGAAAGAGTCATGACCTGAAATTTGAAAACCTCTTCGTCAATGACAACCTTGTACTTCTACAGAAACCATATGCAAATTACAGCGAATGGATGACACACTCTGAGATGAGTAGGGTAGCGGAGCCATATATGCTTGATTTCGCAAAGAAACCAAGATGGAGTTATACCAGCGGAACCGAGATGGGTGCAATGCTCGACACGTATCTTGCATATAAAGATGAATCAATATTAGATTATCTGAAGAAATATCCAGAACGAATGATTAACGAGAAAGGCGAGGCTACTGGATATAAATATGAGGATTTCAATCTTGACAATGTGCGGCCCGGCAAGTTTCTCCTTGAGTTGTATAAACTTGACTCTAAGCCTAATGTTCTCGTAACATTGAAAAAACTGTTCAAACAGCTTGAGAAACAGCCAAGAACAAAGGAAGGCGTTTATTGGCACAAGGCTATTTATGCAAATCAGGTATGGCTTGATGGCATATTCATGGGACTTCCTTATTATACAGCAGCCGCTCCTATGTTGAAAGGTGAAAAGAAGGCTAAGAAATATTATGATGACGCTGTTGAGCAGATAATAAAGACTGATAAACGGACATTTGATGAGCCTACAGGTTTGTGGAAGCATGCTTGGGATGAGACACACACGATGTTCTGGGCTGACAGTATTTCAGGCAAGTCTAAACATTCGTGGGCGAGAGCGATGGGATGGTACACAATGGCAATGGTTGAGGTACTTGACAATCTTCCCGAGGATTACTCCCGTCGTCAGGAAGTAATAGATGTGTTCCAAAAGGCAATGGCTGCACTCGTTCGTTATCAGGACAAGAAAACCGGAGTGTGGTATGATGTGCTTGACGTAAAGGATGAGAGAAACTATCTCGAATCGACGGCAAGCTGCATGTTCGCATACTGTCTGCTTAAGGGTGCCAGAAAGGGATATTTAGATGAATCATACAGAAAAGCGGGCGTGAAAGCATATAACGGAATTTTAAAACAGTTCATTAGAGTTAATGCCGACAAAACGATATCTCTTACTCGTTGTTGCGAAGTTTCAGGACTTGGCCCTGGTCCTGGACCATACGTTAAGGAACCAAATTATAGGAGAGATGGCTCTTTTGACTATTATATGAGCGAGCCAATAAGAGACAATGATGGCAAAGGTGTCGGACCATTCATCTGGGCATCACTTGAAATGGAGATGCTGAAATGATTTTTCCGAAGATATTCAAGAATTGAAGAATACTTGATGTGCTTATATAAACTTGTCCTGACATGAATATGTTTGGACAAGTTTTTATTTTATGTGTTTATTCTCTTAATATTCTTTTATATTGGAAATTATTATTACTTTTGTATCGAAATAGCTAATAATTAAAGTTAATAATATGCAAAATTACAGGATTTTTTTTTGGGGAGGATTTCTATTGCTTTGTTGCGCTGCTGTTAAGGCACAAGGTTCTTTCAATAGGATATCTTCCACAACGGTCAATGGAATGTCTCCCAATGGAACATACGTAGTTGGAAATACTTTTGGATATGAGAATGCAGAGCATTTCAAGAGTTTTATTTATAATGTCTCAACAGGTGAGACAGAGTGGAAAACAACTTTCAGCGAATCAAACTATGACCTGTCAGGGCAGTTCAATGCAATAACCAATACGGGGATTATTGCTGGTGCCATGAAGAACAAGGATATGGTTATTGCCGTGGAGTCTGGCGACTTCTATGCAAAAGGTAAGGCTAAGTCAATAGCCAAGGCAGATGCAACAACCATGCCGGTAGTTTCAGGTGCCGTATGGAAAGATGGGAAGACCTATTGTCTCGGAATGGGTTCGCACACTGTTGACGAACTTGGTGATGAGACAGATGGCAGTTATGCTACTGGTATTACAGAGAATGGAACAATGGTTGTGGGTTATATCCAGTCATGGTGGATAAAGACAATCCCGTGCCTGTGGACTTACGATGCAGACACTGATAGCTACACTTATCAGGATTTGCCTCTGCCTACAGGGTGTAAGCGTGGTTCTGTGAAAGCTATCTCTTCAGACGGCAGTATAATGATAGGCGAAGCAACGAAGAATGGCAATACCTATCCTGTAATATGGACATCAGCTACAACATCTAAACTTATCAGCATGGCAGATACACCATACTCAGACAGCGAGGCAGATGCCGTTAGTCCAAATGGCAGGTATGTTTTGATGCACGGTAATGGATACCAAATGGTATCAACTCTTCAAGTTTATGATACAACAACAGGAGAGACAACACCTGTTGTCCTACCTAACACTGAGAATATCTACCAGTGCAAGGGACTCGCAATCAGCGACAATGGTGACATATTCTGTACAATTAGCGATACGCAGGAATATACAGACCATCTGTATTTCTATTCCCTTTCCAGTAGCACATTGGCAGACATAGACTATTTTGTAAACACCCAAGCTCCTGATATTGCAAATATGCCTTCATTGGCTAACAGCAAGGTGGTGTCTGTTTCTGCAAATGGCAAGGTGATTGCAGGAAATTCCGGTCAGTCCGGTGGATGGGTATTGACATTGCCAGAGGAAGATGCAGTAATTATTAACGCACCCAAAGTAACAGACTTCTTCTTCAGTGGTGCAGACAGTGTCACTCTGAAATGGAATGCGTGCGAGAATGTACCAAGCGGAGTGCAAATAACATACTATGTAGTATATATTGATGGCGAACAGGTAGATAGTATTCTTGTTGATGAGACTAAAAATGATTACAGTTTTAAGTGTCCTGTTTCAGTAGGAGAACATACAGCATACGTTGAAGCTTTGGCGGACTATGAGGGTAAAGAAGTAAAATCAGCTCCATCTGAGACATTCTCCACGTATCTTTCAGCAAAGAACAACCTGCCATTCATAGACAACTTTGACGATGCAGTGCTTGATGGCAACAACAATCCAGTGGCGGGCAATGACTATTGGACTGTAAAGCGACTTCAGGGAGATGATGCATGTCTTATAAAGTGGTCGCTCGATGCCAACAACTATGAGAACAATACTCCATACATGTGTACGACGTCAATAAATACAAGTCCATGGTCATCAGCTATGTATAGTCCATTTATCACCACAGAGAATGCTGACGGGCTTTATCTGAGTTTCTACACAGCCTACTTGCTTGTCAACAATGCCGTTCAAGACCTTTCGTCTGACTATCTTGATGTGGAATATACCACAGATGGTGAGAACTGGACATGTCTTAAGACTATCTGCGCAGCTGACATCGCTCCATACGCATGGCGTTTTGTAGATGTTTGTCTTGACAGCGACTTATCAGGAAAACCCTTCCAGATTCGTTTCAATGCACATGGTGAAGGAAGAGCAATGCTCAGATGGAATATCGACTGTGTTAGTATGAACACTGAATATACGGGCAAGGCTCCAGCAGCAGTACGTGCCATTGAGGGTGATGATGGCAAGGTGGAACTGATGTGGCAGAATAGTATTGACTCCTACGAAGTTTCTTACTTGAACAATAGCAGCGTACTTACCGATTACTGCACCGGAAGTGAAGGCAATCCTCTTATAACAGCTATTGACCTGACTCCAGAGAAGATGGCAAATTATGTCGGAGAGTATATTACAAGTGTCAGCTCATTCATCTTTGACAATCCATATCTGTTTACAGAATTACCTACAAAGGCCGAGGCAATCATATATGTTGATGGAACAGAAGTGACACGCGAGAAATTCGACAAGACTTTCGATGACCCGTTCTCTTCGACAGTCACATTGTCAAATCCTGTTAAGATTGAGAGCGGCAAGACATATCGTGTGGGTATTCGCATCTACGACTATGACAGCAACCAGACTCCATTATACTATCCTTCGTCAGTAGAATTTATACCTGGTGCCAGCGATTTATACTCAGAGGATGAGGGCGTAACTTGGCAACGTCTCTCAGATGTTTACACTACGGAAGATGTCAAGACACTCGGTCAATGTATATGGCCTATACGTGCCAATATTACGGACTCCAACTGGTCTATGACAGGCAGTCAGCTCGATTCAGAACTTTTAGGCTACAATGTCTATCGGGATGGGCTGAAGATTAACGATGTAGTTGTTTATGCTTCGCATCCTACATATGTAGATTTGTCACCACAAACGGGAGCGCAATACACCATCAGGGCATTCTATAAGGATGGCAGAGTGTCAGACTTCTCTGTGCCTGTCACTGCTACAAAATCAGCTATTGAAAGAGTCAACGCAACAGATACAGGAGACTATAAGCTGAACATGGAAAACGGTACTATGACTATTCGTGGCAATTATGACTATGCAGAACTTTATGATATTAATGGCACTCTATTGTCAAGAACTTCAGCTCAGATAGACTGCACTGGTTTGACATCTGGAGTATATATTCTACGAATATACAAAGAAGACTCTATATTCGTAAGGAAGTGTATTATTAAGTGATTCAGGTTTCGCAATGATTTTAGCTTCCATTACTAAAAGCGTTAGACTACATTGACACACTTGTTCAAATGTAGTCTAACGTTTTTGGTTTCTATTTTCTTGAGATTATACATATTTATTTTTTCAAATCGATATTTTTTCTTATTTTTGCAGAAAATAACCAATTAAAATATGTTTCGTAAGTCACAAATCTGCTCAAAGTTACTGACAGCATGTCGATGACATGCGAAACTTTAAATATTAACTATATGGCAACAGTAGACGACAAGAAGATTATCTTCTCCATGGTGGGAGTATCGAAGGTCATCCCACAGAACCAGAAACAGATATTAAAGAACATCTATCTCTCCTTCTTCTATGGGGCGAAGATTGGTATCATCGGTCTTAACGGAGCCGGTAAGTCAACGCTTATGAAGATTATCGCCGGACTGGAACAGCCCTCGCAGGGTGAGGTGGTATGGAGTCCGGGCTATAGCGTGGGCTATCTGCCACAGGACCCTCCCCTCGACGAGACGAAGACCGTCAAGGAGAATGTCATGGAGGGAGTGCAGAGCGTATATGACGCCTTGGCGGAATACGAGGATATAAACATGAAGTTCGGCTTGGAGGAGTATTATGGCGACCCTGACAAGATGGACAAGCTCATGGCTCGCCAGGCTGAGGTGCAGGATATTATTGACGCCACCGATGCGTGGAATATGGACTCGAAGCTCGACCGTGCCATGGCAGCACTCAACTGTCCTCCAGGTGACTGGCCTGTAAGCAACCTCTCGGGTGGCGAGCGCCGCCGCGTGGCCCTGTGCAAGCTTCTCCTTCAGAAGCCCGACGTGCTTCTCCTCGACGAGCCTACCAACCACCTTGATGCCGAGAGCATAGACTGGCTGGAGCAGCACCTGCAGCAGTATGAGGGAACGGTTATCGCCGTTACCCACGACCGCTACTTCCTCGACGACGTCAGCGAGTGGATACTTGAGCTTGACCGTGGCGAGGGTATTCCATGGAAGGGCAACTACTCGTCATGGCTCGACCAGAAGACCAAGCGAATGGCGCAGGAGGAGAAGACTGCCTCCAAGCGTCAGAAGACTTTGCAGCGAGAGCTCGAATGGGTGCGCATGGCGCCCAAGGCACGCCAGGCAAAGGGCAAGGCACGTCTGAACAGCTATGAGCAGATGCTCAACCAGGAGCAGAAGGAGCGCGAGGAGAAACTGGAGATATTCATCCCCAACGGTCCGCGTCTCGGCAACAAGGTAATAGAGGCGCAGCACGTGAGGAAGGCGTTCGGCGAGAAAGTTCTGTTCAACGACCTCAACTTCATGCTTCCGCCTAACGGCATCGTTGGTGTCATAGGTCCTAACGGAGCCGGCAAGACAACCCTCTTCCGGCTCATCATGGGACTGGAGACTACAGACGCCGGCTCGTTCGAGGTTGGCGAGACTGTTAAGCTTGCATACGTTGACCAGCAGCATAAGGACATAGACCCGGCAAAGTCGGTCTACGATGTCATAGCACAAGGCAACGAGACCATACGTATGGGTGGCAGGGATGTCAACGCCCGTGCCTACATATCGCGCTTCAACTTCTCGGGTACCGACCAGAACAAGCTCTGCGGAGTCCTCTCAGGTGGCGAGCGCAACCGTCTGCAGCTTGCCCTGGCACTGAAGCAGGAGGGTAATGTGTTGCTTCTCGACGAGCCTACCAACGATATAGATGTCAACACGTTACGCGCACTTGAGGAAGGTCTTGAGGCTTTTGCCGGATGTGCTGTCGTCATCAGCCACGACCGATGGTTCCTCGACCGTATCTGCACCCACATCCTTGCCTTCGAGGGCAATGGCGAGGTGTTCTACTTCGAGGGCAGCTACTCCGAGTATGAGATTAACAAGGCACGCCGCCTCGGTACGGACGGAGAGATAAAGAAAGGCCGCTACCGCAAGCTCATGGAGGACTGACAACTTGCATGTATAGATATCAGTGCTCATCAAATTTGCACATATATCAAAATGCTGTTAATTGATGCGCAAAAAACTCTCTATTTATTTGGAAGTTTCGGAAAAACTCTTTAATTTTGCCCATAATATTAGGAAAAACGTAAATACATTCATATATTTAATAAAACATTTCTATGGCAAGGATAAAGACAATAGGTGTGCTTACCTCTGGAGGAGATGCCCCAGGAATGAATGCAGCCATTCGCGCGGTAACAAGGGCAGGTATATACAATGGATTCAATATCAAGGCAATCTATCGTGGTTATGATGGACTTGTAACAGGAGAGATTAAAACCTTTACGACCGAGAATGTCAGTGGAATAATTGGTCTTGGCGGTACGATTCTCAAGACTGCAAGGTCTAAGGAATTCATGACCGAAGAAGGACGAAAGAAAGCTTATGAGAACCTAAAGAAGGAGGAGATAGACGCACTCGTTGTCATAGGTGGTAATGGTTCGTTGACAGGAGCCCGTCTCTTTGCCCAGGAACACGACGTTTGTTGCATTGGATTGCCTGGAACGATTGACAATGACCTTTACGGCACTGACAATACAATAGGCTATGACACTACCATGAATACCATTGTGGAGTGTGTTGACAGAATAAGGGATACGGCACAGAGCCATGAGCGTATTTTCTTCATTGAGGTGATGGGACGAGACGCAGGATTCCTTGCACAGAATAGTGCCATTGCATCTGGTGCAGAAGCAGCAATTATCCCTGAGGACTCTACAGATGTTGACCAGTTGGCAAGGTTCATGGAAAGAGGAATACGAAAATCAAAGAAAAGTTGTATTGTTATCGTCTCTGAGAGTCCTAAATGTGGTGCGTTATATTATGCCGACCGTGTTAAGAACGAATTCCCAGACTATGACGTAAGGGTGTCCATACTTGGACATTTGCAGAGAGGTGGTCGCCCTACGGCACGCGATAGAATTCTGGCAAGTCGCACAGGTGTTGGTGCCATAGAGGCTATTATACAAGGACAGAGAAACATCATGGTTGGCGTGAGAAACAACGAGGTTGTATATGTACCGTTGAGTGAGGCTGTTCGAAGTGACAAGCCGTTTGACAGGAAACTAATCAAGGTACTTGATGAACTAAGCATTTAATTAAACAATATATTTCTATAAATCAAAATCTTATGTCACAAATAACAGGACACATATCCCAGATAATCGGTCCGGTCATTGATGTATATTTCGATACCAAGGGACAGGACGCTGAGAAGGTGTTGCCAAAGATCTACGAAGCGTTGCATGTAAAACGCCCTGATGGCTCTGACCTTATCATTGAGGTACAGCAGCATATTGGAGAGGATACGGTACGTTGCGTGGCTATGGACAACACTGATGGTTTACAGAGAGGTCTTGAGGCTGTGCCTGCAGGAACTCCAATCATGATGCCTGCCGGCGACCAGATAAAAGGACGCATGCTCAACGTAATTGGACAGCCTATTGACGGCATGGCTAAACTTGACATGAAAGGTGCATACCCTATCCACAGAGAGGCTCCGAAGTTTGAGGAACTATCTACTAAAAAAGAAATGCTTGCCACTGGAATCAAGGTGATAGACCTTCTTGAGCCTTATATGAAAGGTGGAAAGATTGGACTCTTCGGTGGAGCTGGAGTAGGAAAGACGGTGCTCATTATGGAGCTTATCAACAATATTGCGAAAGGACACAACGGCTATTCAGTATTTGCTGGAGTGGGCGAGCGTACACGTGAAGGAAATGACCTGATTCGTGAGATGATAGAGAGCGGTGTCGTCAGGTATGGTGATAAGTTTAAAGAGGCAATGGCTGAAGGTAAATGGGACCTCTCACTTGTTGACCCTGAAGAGATGAAAAAGTCTCAGGCAACACTTGTCTATGGACAGATGAATGAGCCACCTGGAGCACGTGCTTCAGTAGCACTGTCAGGACTAACCGTTGCTGAGGAGTTCCGTGATAATGGAGGAAAAGACGGAGAGGCAGCAGATATACTATTCTTCATAGACAACATCTTCCGTTTCACACAAGCTGGCTCAGAGGTTTCGGCGTTGTTAGGACGTATGCCATCAGCCGTTGGATATCAGCCAACACTGGCATCTGAAATGGGTGCTATGCAGGAACGAATTACATCTACAAAGAAAGGTTCCATCACTTCTGTACAGGCAGTATATGTGCCGGCTGATGACCTTACCGACCCTGCTCCTGCAACTACGTTTACCCATCTTGACGCAACGACAGAACTCTCTCGTAAGATTACTGAGTTGGGCATTTATCCTGCTGTTGACCCACTCGGCTCTACATCTCGAATTCTTGACCCTCTCATCGTTGGCAAGGCTCATTATGAGTGCGCCCAAAGAGTGAAAGAGATACTTCAGAGATACAAGGAATTGCAGGATATTATAGCCATACTTGGTATGGACGAGCTGTCAGATGAAGACAAACTAACCGTTAATAGGGCACGTCGTGTTCAGCGTTTCCTATCTCAGCCATTTACTGTGGCAGAACAGTTTACAGGTCTGCCTGGTGTGATGGTGCCGATTGAGGAGACTATAAGAGGCTTTAATGCCATACTTGATGGAGAGGTAGATGACCTTCCAGAACAGGCTTTCCTCAATGTCGGAACGATAGACGATGCCATAGCTAAAGGTAAGAAACTCATTGAGGCAGCCAAGGGTTAAACACTAATGATAATTACTCAGCTTTAGCAAGTAGCAAAACGGAGATGAATGAAGATAAAATGAGATAAATGGTTAAGGAGTTAGAAGTAAGTTATGATAGGGAGTTAAAAGGAGCCAAATGTTCCACCCCCCTGAAAAGGTAATGACTTATCATAACTCCTCATAATAACTTCCTATAACTTCTTATAACTCCACAAGTTGAGTATATGCGAAACTTAAATAATTATTGCAGATATGAGTCTTACGCTGAGGATTATATCCCCCGAAAGAATTGTCTTTGTGGGAGAAGTTGAAAGTGTTACAGTACCAGGTACCATGGGAGAATTTCAGGTTCTTCCAAACCACGCTCCTCTAATCTCGTCGCTCGACCCAGGAAAGGTCGTGTACGACACAAATGAGGGTCGCATGGAGATAGGTATCTCAGGTGGTTTCGCTGAGGTACAGAATAATAATGTAAGTCTTTGCGTTGAGTTGTGATTATGGAAGATTATAGAAATCCAGAAATGACATTCAGGCGATACCTAATCACTGCCATTCCTTCTATATTGTTATTCACTGCCATTGCTATGTTAGTGGATATTGATTTGACGAAGCCAACATTAGTAGGAACTGGCATGGCAATATTGCTGGTGTTGACAGAAGCCTTTGTCTGGCGATGGGTGGCAAAGAAATCACCTGAAAGCCTACCAACTTTCTATTCTTCCATGTCATTGTACCGGATGATAATTGCAGCGTTCGTAGCATTGGTATCATACCTGATAGTAGATAAGGAAGACTTCCGGACGTACATCCTTCTGATACTGCTTTTCTATCTCGTGACATTGGTCCATCATTCTCTCTTCTTCCTCTTACTTTTAAAGAAAAGTGCTGAGATTGATGCCAATGACAACAAGAGCAATAATAATAACTTGGACAATGACAATAACATTGACGAAAATGAGCAAGATAAGTAATATTATAACTGCTGTTCTCCTGACGCTGATGACTATCATACCGGGAAAGTTGATGGCAACTAACAATGGAGATTCAAGTGAACTGGACATACCAGAGATTGTGCTTGAGCACCTTGCTGACTCCTACGAATGGCATATTGCAAGCTATGAGGGAAAACATCTAAGCATTCCGCTGCCTGTCATCGTACGCAGTTCTCAGACGGGCGAATGGTTTGTGGGTACTGCACACAGTCTTCCAGAGCCTTTCTTCTTTGATGCTGCCCACCATGGCAAGATATATGAGAAAATGGCTGATGGAACAATTGCCAGACCTCTTGATTTGAGTATTACTAAGGCTGTGACACAGATATGGATAGTTGTCATTGTAATGATAACGATATTCCTGTCTTGTGCTCGTTGGTACAGGAAAAGAGATGAGAGAAGCGAAGCTCCTGGTGGCTTTGTGGGTTTCATGGAAATGCTTGTGGTTACAATCCACGATGACCTTATACGACCATCAGTTGGTGAGGGACAATACAAGAAGTATGCACCATACCTTCTTACTGTATTCTTCTTCATTCTTACTACAAACATGATAGGTCTTATACCTATATTTCCAGGTGGTGCCAATGTGACAGGTAACATCAACATTACATTGTTCCTTGCCGTTTGCACCATGCTTGCCATCAATCTATTTGGCAACAAAGAGTACTGGAAGGAAATATTCTGGCCGGAAGTACCACTTTTCCTAAAGGCTTATCCCGTGCCAGTAATGCCTGTGATAGAGCTGTTTGGCGTGTTCACAAAACCGTTTGCCTTGATGATTCGTCTTTTTGCCAACATGATGGCAGGACATGCCGTGATACTTAGTTTCACTTGCGTTATATTCCTTGGATGGTCAATGGGTGTGGGCTATGGTCTTGGTCTCAATGCCTTCAGCATTCTGATGCTGCTGTTCATGAATTGTCTTGAGGTGTTAGTAGCTTTCGTACAGGCTTATGTCTTTACAATGTTGAGTGCAGTATTTATAGGGCTGGCTCACAAGGAACATCATTAGATGACTCGACAATTAAAAGAAAGAGATTATTTACAATTTAAATATTAACAATTTAACATTATAGAATTATGATTATTTCAACAATTTTAGCCGAGGGTCTGGCACAGCTGGGCTGCGGTTTGGGAGCAGGTATTGCAACTATTGGTGCTGGTTTGGGTATTGGTAAGATTGGCGGTAGCGCTATGGATGCTATTGCACGCCAGCCAGAGGCAACAGGTAAGATACAGACAAACATGATTCTTACGTCAGCTTTCGTTGAAGGTTGCGCACTCTTCGCCATAGCAGCTTGTGCATTCCTTATTAAATAGAGTTAGAGTTGACAAGTTGACGAGTTGATGTTTTTGTTGACGAGTTGACAAGTGAATAGTAATATGTTGGCGTAATTGAATTGACCGTGGATAGTGACAAGTGAACGAACATATCCTTGTCCACTCGTCAGCTGAATTACCTGTCAACTAAATGAATTCATACAAATGGAGAATCTGCCATCAATACTAACGCCTGATTTAGGACTTTTGTTCTGGATGCTCTTAGCGTTTGTTGTGGTGTTCCTTGTTCTTGCGAAATATGGCTTCCCTGCAATTCTCAACATGGTTGACAGCAGGAACCGTTTCATTAATGATAACCTTCGCAAGGCTAAGGAAGCTGCTGAGAGGCTTGAGCATATAAAGGATGAAGGTGAATCCATACTTCAGGAGGCACGCGAGAAACAAGCTGCCATCATCAAGGAGGCTACTGCCACGCGCGATGCCATCATCGAGAAGGCACAGGAAAAGGCACGTGTCGAGGGTGCAAGGCTTATAGAAGACGCCAAGGCTGAGATTGAGTCTCAGAAACAGGCTGCTATTAGCGATATCCGTAGGCAGGTGGCTGAGCTGAGCATCGAGATATCCGAGAAAATCCTCAAGGATAAACTTGGAGATGACAAGGCGCAAATGGAATATATTGACCGAATACTTGATGAGGTTACTTCAAAATAAACATTCAATGATATGGATTTAGGATTAATATCGGTAAGATACGCAAGGGCTTTGCTGAAGGCTTCTGTTGAAGAGGAACTTTCTGACAGGGTGTATGCAGATATGCAGACACTTTCGGAAAGCTATATCAAGGTGCCTGAGCTCAGGTTTACCATAGATAATCCCATGCTTTCCAAAGACAGCAAGCAGGAACTGCTATGTGCGGCAACGGGTGGGGAACCTTCCCCACTGACGCTGCGATTCCTGGAACTGATGCTCCAGGAAGGCAGGGAGAGTATCATACAACTTGTATCAAACTCATATCTGACGCTGTATAGGAAGCGGAATAACCTGATTGAGGCAAAACTTCTAACAGCCTCTCCTCTTGCTGTGGAGACGGAGAAAAGGCTTAGGCAACTTGTGGAAAGCAAGACAAACGGCAAGGTGGTATTTGAGTCGAAAGTGGAACCAGATATCATTGGTGGTTTCATCTTGGAGTATGACACCTATAGAATGGATATGAGTGTCAAGTCCCGACTTGCTGCCGTCGGTCATAGCTTGAGCAAGTGATAATCTGTTGACAAAGGGCGAGTCTGATGAACTTGCCATACTTGAATATTAATAAAAACTATTATGTCAGATAAAATTAAACCAAGCGAGGTGTCTTCTGTGCTCTTAAAGAAACTGAGAGGTATCAGCGACAATGCTGGGTTCGACGAGGTTGGTACAGTGTTGCAAGTTAGTGACGGCGTAGTCAGAATATACGGATTGCGCAACGCTGAGGCCAACGAACTTTTGGAGTTCGAGAATGGCACCATGGCTATCGTGATGAACCTCGAGGAAGACAACGTCGGATGCGTGTTACTTGGTTCCACATCAGGAGTCAAGGAAGGTATGACAGTTAAACGTACAAAGCGCATTGCAAGCATTCGTGTCAACGACAACATGCTGGGACGTGTCATCAATCCGCTGGGACAGGCTATCGATGGAAAAGGTGAGATCGACCTGTCCGACTCTTTTGAGATGCCTCTCGACAGAAAAGCTCCGGGTGTTATCTACAGACAGCCGGTGAAAGAACCTCTACAGACAGGTCTGAAAGCAGTCGATTCCATGATTCCTATTGGAAGAGGCCAGCGTGAGCTTATAATTGGCGACCGTCAGACAGGAAAGACTGCCATAGCTGTCGATACCATTATCAATCAGAAGAGTTTCTACGAGGCTGGAAAACCTGTCTATTGTATTTATGTAGCTATAGGACAGAAGGCATCAACAGTTGCCGCTCTTGTGGCAAACCTGAAGGAACATGGAGCATTGCCATATACAATCATTGTGGCTGCTACAGCTGCTGACCCTGCTGCCATGCAGTACTATGCACCTTTTGCCGGAGCAGCCATAGGTGAGTATTTCCGCGACAGAGGACATTCCGCACTCGTAGTGTATGACGACTTGTCAAAACAGGCTGTGGCTTACCGTGAGGTGTCGCTTATATTGAAGCGTCCTTCAGGACGTGAGGCTTATCCAGGCGATGTCTTCTATCTCCACTCAAGACTTCTTGAAAGGGCTGCGAGAATAAACGACCAGCAGGAAGTGGCTGAACAGATGAATGACTTGCCACAGTGCATGAAAGGACATGTCAAGGGTGGTGGTTCTCTTACTGCTCTGCCTATTATTGAAACACAGGCAGGAGACGTATCAGCTTATATCCCTACAAACGTTATTTCCATAACCGATGGACAGATATATCTTGAGTCAGATTTGTTCAATCAGGGTTTCCGTCCTGCCATTAATGTTGGTATTTCCGTATCCCGTGTGGGTGGTTCAGCACAGATAAAGAGTATGAAGAAGGTGGCTGGAACACTGAAGATAGACCAGGCGCAGTATAGGGAACTTGAGGCATTCTCGAAATTCTCAAGTGACATGGATGCCGTAACGGCTATGACTCTTGATAGAGGTAGAAAGAACAACCAGCTTCTTATCCAACCTCAATACAGTCCTATGCCTGTTGGCGAGCAGATTGCTATTCTCTACTGTGGAGTACACGGACTTATGCATAGCGTGCCAGTAGAGAGTATAAGGGAGTGCCAGGACACATTCCTCGAAAAAATGCGCACCTCGCATGCCGATGTCATTGCCATGTTAGGCAGTGGTAAGATTGATGATACGGCTACGAAGACCATTGAGGATGTTATGGCTGATATAGCGGGACAGTATAAATAACAATTACCGATATGCCGTCACTAAAGGAAATTAAAGGGCGTATAGCCAGTGTCAACAGTACGCGCAAGATAACAAGTGCAATGAAGATGGTGGCGTCTTCTAAACTTCATCACGCACAGGTGGAGATTGAGAACATGCTGCCTTATGAGAATATGCTGGAGCATATACTCAAGACATTCTTGGCATCTGAGGCTGATGCGCGCAATGTCTTCTCAAAGGAACGGGAGGTGAAGCGTGTCGCACTCATTGTGTTTAGCTCTAACAGCAGTCTGTGTGGTGGCTTCAACACCAACGTCATTAAGATGATGATGCAGGTGATGCAGGAGTATGCCCATCTGGGTAAGGAGAATATTGTTGTCTATCCAATAGGAAGGAAAGTGGCAGAGAAGGTTGCACGCTTGGGATATAAGTCTGCAGGCGACTTCAATACTCTTGCAGACAAGCCTAACGTTGGAGGATGCATAGATTTGGCACGAGAGATAGGCAAGGAGTTCCTCGATGGCAAACTTGACAGGGTGGAGATGATTTATCATCATTTCAAGAGTGCGGGAAGTCAGATCCTTACTCGTAAGACATTCCTGCCTATTGACATTCAGTCGGAGCTTGAGAAAGACAATGAGAGAGACCTAACCACTAACATCGTGACGAAAAAGGCTCAGGAGTACCTGAAAAGGAACAAAAAAGAGCGGGAGACCGTGAAAGAAGATGTCAAGCCTCTTAATGACAACTTCATTGTAGAGCCTGACATGAACACAGTTCTCTCAAAACTGATTCCTAAACTTGCGCACCTGATGCTTTACACAGCTCTCCTTGACAGTAACGCATCGGAGCACGCTGCCCGCATGGTGGCTATGCAAACAGCTACAGACAATGCTGACGAGTTGCTCAGGGAACTGAATCTTCAGTACAACAAGTCAAGACAGCAGGCTATTACAAACGAGTTGCTTGACATAGTAGGTGGCTCGGTAAACAACTGACGCATGTAAGAGACATGCAGCACTTGAATTATATGAATTATGCAAATCCCCTTTTGGAAACACATTCCAAAGGGGATTTGCATTTTTTATCTCCTTAAACCTAACGAATCTATTAGTGGGTAAGATGAAACTTTGAGGCCGTTGAATTTACATGGTTGTTCAGCACAGGAAGTATATCTTCATAAAGCAAAGCATTGCGATGTTACTTGCAAAGCTTATTTCTGCCACTTGCAAAACTTATCTCTGTCACTTGCAAAGCTTATCTCTGTCACTTGCAAAGCTTATCTCTGCACATCACGGTAGTTATGATTATTTTTGACTATTACCGTTTCCTGACCATTCCATATATATGCGACAATCCCACACCTCTTGCGAGTTGTGGGATTGCGTGTTTGTTTGGAATAAGTTTTATTTTTTTATTTCTATGTTAAGCCTCAGGTATGACGTTGACAACACTCTTGTCGCGACGTCCTCTGTGGAATTCTACAGTACCGTCAACCAAAGCATAGAGAGTATCATCTTTGCCGATACCCACATTCTTGCCTGGGTTGTGCTTTGTACCACGCTGACGTACGATAATGTTTCCTGCGATACATTTCTGACCGCCCCAGATCTTAACACCTAATCTTTGCGAAGCTGACTCGCGTCCGTTCTTGGAACTACCTACACCTTTTTTATGTGCCATTTCCTGTCCTCCTGATTTAAGCGATTATTGATTTGATTTCAAGCTGAGTGTACTGAGAACGGTGTCCGTTCTTCTTACGGTAGTCCTTGCGACGTTTCATCTTGAATACGATAACCTTGTCGCCTTTGACTAATGGGTTAATCACTTCAGCTACTACTTTTGCTCCCTCTACTGTTGGAGCACCTACTGCGATTGCTCCCTCATTGTCCAAGAGGAGCACTTTCTCAAATTCAACAGTTTGTCCGGCCTCTGCCGACTCCAGGCGATTTACATAGATTTTCTTGCCTTCCTGGACTTTGAACTGCTGACCGTTGATTTCTACAATTGCGTACATTTTATTATTGTATAACGGTTTTCTCTGCGGGGCGGCAAACATCGTGCCTGCACTTGTATGAGCCCCAAACAGACTAATCGGGCGCAAAATTACAAAAAATTATTCAATCAATAGTATTGTAACCTTATTTTTAATCCTGTGCCTTAACCAACTTTAACATAGACAACCATCCCGGCAGATCCCAGAAGCAAGTGCAAAGTTAATCTTAATACAGATTCTGTTGCTTGATGAGTTGTGAGATATCACGACTTGTCAAGCAACTTGTTGTAAAGGGCTTCGTATTTCTTGGCAACCTTTATGTGGTCGTGGTGTTTCTTGATGTATTCAATGCCATCCTTTTTGAGGGAAGGAATAAGTTCTGGGTGCAACACAATGTATTCAAGCTGTTTGCATACACTTTCGTAAGTAGGCTGAACGTTTATGATAGGACGCAACTCTTTCTCGTTTAAGATTTCGTAGTTTTCTTCCTCTCCTCCTCCCATGCATATTAGTCCTTGTGACATTGCTTGCAAGGCATTCATTGCGGGAGTATAGCTGTATAGTTGGTCCATTATGATGTCAGAACTGTTCATCAGCATGACATATTCATTGAAGGGAACACCCTCAACCACGTATAGCTCCATCCTTTCCGGATGCTTTTCCTTGATATGCTTGGCAGCTCTCAGCATTATGTCGGTCCCCTTGTATTCGCTTCTGTTTTTGCTTATGCCAATGAAGACTTTGACCGTAGCGTCTTGCATGTCGCAATTAATTTCCTTCTCTGATGTGACTATTGGGAAAGGAATGAATGAAGTCTTGTCTGGAAACGCAGGCTTGTAACAAACCCAGTATTCATAGAGTCCTGTAACAATGGCATCGCAGTCGGTAGCTATCATTCTGTTCAACTTTTCCTTGTCCGTTCCAATCCAGTCTTTAATTTCCTTTATGGCATCTTTGTTGTTCCTTTCGTGTTCTCCTATGTTGAAATCACTGTATCTTAACGGCTTGTCGTTCAAACATGTGCTAACCCAGTAGTAATCCATTCCGAATCCCCCCATAACCATTTTCCTGTTATGCTTCCTGATATAATTATATATATGGAACAATCGTTTTGCCGAGAGGTCTATGAACAAGGGATTGATGAGCTGAACCACGTCATATCCCCTCATACGTGGCAGGTATTTCAGGATTTTGGCATAAAGAGCCATTCCTCCGACTCGTCCACAACGCCGAGCCAAGTCTATGTCTCTTGGATAGTTTTTCCAGTAGTCACCGTTTGAAGCGACGGTTACATGGTGTCCCAATGCTCTCAATCCTTTTGCAAGTGTGTTGTGCACATTGCTGTATTCCCCTAAAAGCAGTATTTTCATTAGATGTTGAAAGTTGAATGTTGAAAGTTGAAGCCTCACCCATGGCATCTCAATAAGGTTTGAAGGGTTTGAAAGGTTATTTCCCCCCCGACACCTCAATACCTGAAACCTAAAGGTAATAACTTGTCAACTTGTCAACTTTGAGCAAATTTTTAACTTGCGAAACTTTAGTGAAATTGTTTTTTTCGCTTGTGTAGCAAGCATATTGTGAAGAGCAGAGACAGTCCTCTCTTGCTTGCCGACAATTTGCTGAACAATTCGTATTTCTTAGTATAATTTTTTATAGGTAGTGGATATAATCCTATCTTTTCCAAGTGTGCTATTTCCTTTTCAAGGTGAGTCCTGCTTTGTGTCAGTGTCATTATATTGTAAAGATAGTCCATGGTGAGTTGCGCTACTCTTCTCTGCAGGGCAGCCTTCTCCTCAGCTGGCAAAGAGTCGCATAGAGTGTGCAGTTTTTGTATAATCCACTTGAAATCGTTGAGTCGTTTTATCAGTGTCTTCCTATTTCTGCTATTCATTATAGACTGCTCACGCTGCCTGTAGTAGTATGCCTTTACATCTGTCATAATCACTTTCTCGCATCTAAGCAACAGCAGGGGAGTGAACTCTTCGTCCTCGTGGTATATGCCGTGCGTGAAAGAGAGTTCTCCTGCCACCTCTTTCCTGAATATATATGTGCAGGCGGAAGCCTTAATGTTATGGTGTCTCATTAAATAGGCTCCGGTTACTGTGTCATATTGCCTGTAAGTGGCATGTGTCATGTCGTTGTTGATAAAGTCAAAGACGACCATGTCTGGTGCCTTGAACCTAATCAAGTCGAGGCAGTGGTTGTATGGAGAGGTCAGCAGCCTGTCGTCACCATCAACAAACTGTATGTACTTGCCCTTAGCAAGTCTCATGCCTGTGTTTCTTGCCTCGCTTAGTCCTCCGTTTGGCTGTCTTAGGTAGATTATTCTGTCGTCAATCTGTCTTACCGTTTCCAATGCGCTTTCTGTTGAACCGTCATCTACTACAATAATCTCTTTCTCCTTGTTGTTTAATGTTAGTGCGAGGATGCTTTCCAGACACTCTTTCAGCATCTGTTTCGGCAAATTATAATATGGAATTATAAAGCTTATGAGCGGGTGCCCATCACTTTGTGTAAATATTTGTTTATTTTGCATAAAAGTCTGATTCCAAGTAAGTTCAATATAATAGCCTTTATGGATAATTTAATGTTGAGATTCTTGAAATCCCATATCCTTCTTGTCTTTAACTTTGGAGGCTTCCCTGTCATTTCGAATACATCCATCTGTATGTTGACAACATGCATGTAAAACTCATCGTTTCCGTTTGCCCATGGCTTGTCCATTGTTGTGAGGTGTGCATCGAGCAACATCTCCAAATCTGCACCTGACGCTTTTGCTGTTATGCCTTTTGGATTGTCGGTGTATAGATATAAACCTTTTTCGCAAGTAGCAACTACACTGCATTTCTCGAGAATTCTCGGAATGGTCCATGCGTCTTCAAAAACAAATCCTTTTGGAAAGCGTATTTCATCGAACAACTCTCTCTTGTAGAATTTGTTCCATGCGTATGTGTGGGAGAATCCCTTTGTCTTGTTCCAATATTCCTTTATGTCGGTAAATTCGTTTTCTCCGAAAGAACATATCTGCTGATGATTTGTGCCGTAATGTCTGCAGACGGGATATTCCAGCATGTCGTAGTCAGGATGGCGGTCAATAATGTCCATAAGGGTCACGATGGTGTCTTTCCCCATCATGTCATCAGAGTCGATAAACGTAACGTATTCCCCTCTTGCCTTGTCAAGACCAGCATTGCGTGCATCGCTTAGTCCGCCATTCATTTTGTGAATAACGCTCACCTGTGCCCATGTGCTGGCTATGATGTCGCATAGTCTGCCACTGTCATCTGTAGAGCCATCGTCAACAAGTATCACCTCCATGTCGCTATATCCCTGCATTCTTACACTATCGACACATTCCCTTAGGGTTTTGCAGACATTATGAACGGGTATTATGACAGAAAGCCTCATTATTATATTACTTTAGTTGACAAGTAAACAAGCTGACAAGTAAACAAGTTATTACCTTTAGGTTTCGGTCTTGAGGTATAGGGTTAAATAACCCTTCAAACCCTTCAAACCTTATTGAGATGCCATGGGTGAGGCTTCAACTTGTTAACTTGAGCAAGTTTTTAACTTGCGAAACTTGAATTTGTTGTTTTTATCGTTTGCAAAAGTAATAAAAACTTTTAAATTACGTTTGAATAATAATGAAAAAAACGAAAGGTTCAGACAGCTATTCGCATGTCATTAAATATACAGGATTGTTCGGTGGCATACAAGGACTGAACATACTTGTAAGCATTGTGCGCAACAAACTCGTAGCCCTGCTTTTGGGACCGGATGGAATGGGACTTATTTCATTGTTCAATTCTACGGTGAAACTCGTGAGCGATTCCACCAATCTTGGGATATCGATGAGTGCGGTCAAGAACATCTCAGAGGCATACGACTCGGATGACAGTTCAAGGTTGAATCATACAATTTGTATTGTAAGATTCTGGAGTTTGATAGTAGCAGTGTTGGGTATGTTGCTGATGCTGATGCTAAGTCCATTGTTAAGTAAGCTGACATTCTCTTATGGGGGACTGACAATACATTACATATGTCTGTCGCCCGTAGTGGCATTTATTGCTGTTACCGGTGGCGAGTCTGCAATACTCAAAGGTACGCGGCATCTCTCGGGACTGGCTTTCGCCTCCGTACTTAATGTCATGGGAGCCTTTCTTGTCAGTGTCCCACTGTATTATCTGTTTGGTATGTCTGCGATAGTACCCACGCTTCTGCTACTTGCCCTTGTACAGATGGTTATAACGCTTTCTTATTCCTTACGCTTTTATCCACTGAGTTTCTCTTATGACAGGATTCTATTGAAAGAGGGTGCCGGAATGGTGCGTCTTGGAGTGGCATTCGTCATGGCTGGCATTCTTGGGTCTGGTGCTGAATTCGTGATAAGGACATTCCTAAACATTGTCGGTTCAACATCCGACGTTGGACTGTACAATGCAGGTTACATGATGACAATGACTTATGCAGGACTTGTCTTTTCTGCAATGGAGTCAGACTATTTTCCAAGGTTGTCAGCTGTTGGCGACAGTGTTTTAAAGCTAAATGAGACTGTCAACAGGCAGGTTGAGGTTACATTGCTCCTTATTTCCCCTATGCTTGTAGCCTTCATGATATCATTGCCAATATTGCTCCCACTTTTATACAGTGGTATGTTTATGCCGGCACTTGGCATGATACAAGTAATGACACTTGCGCTATATGCGCGTGCGCTTACTTTGCCTATAGAGTACGTCACTCTTGCAAAGGGCGATTCTCGCTCTTACCTATTTCTCGAAGCCATTTATGACATAATGCTTGTTGTCATGGCATACCTCGGATTCTCTCAGTGGAAGCTGTTTGGCATGGGAGTAGCAGTGACTGTCACCTCCATTCTGAACGTTATTCTGGTATATGCCTACTCGTATTTCAAATATGGATATAGAATGTCGTCAAATGTCCTGATGTATATGATGATACACATTCCCGTAGGCTGTCTTGCCTATGCAGTGACAATCTTCAATTCCCCTCTTATATATTGGGGTGTTGGCACAATGCTGTTTATTGTAAGCCTATCGTCTTCTCTCAGTATTCTAAGAAGTAAAACTTCACTTTGGAACAAGCTTAAAGAGCGTTACGCTTCTAAATTCTTAAGGAAATGAGTAAAGTAAGCATATTGATAGCCGTTTACAATGCCTCGGAGTTCCTTTCCGAATGCCTTGACTCTGTTCTTAAGCAGACATATCGCAACATTCAGGTGATATGCATTGATGATGGCTCAACGGACAATTCTCTTGACATACTACGTGAGTATGCCTCAAAAGATAACAGGGTGACAGTAATAAGCCTGCCTGTCAACATGGGGCAGGCACATGCACGCAATGAAGGATTGAAGGTTGCAGATGGTGACCTGATTTGCATGTTGGATGCAGATGATTGGTTCGCTCCAGACAGCATTGCCCTGGCTGTGGAGGAATTCTCCAAAGGAGAGGAAACAGACTGTGTTCTCTTTGAGGTAGTTATGTCATATCCAGGACATGAGACTGTTTATCCGTTACCATCTTTCGAAAGAATGGAGGGACGTGAGGCATTTCGGTTGAGTCTTACATGGAAACTGCATGGACTATATATGGTGAGGACTTCAATACACAGAGACTATCCGTACGATGAGACATGCCGGCTTTACAGTGATGACAATACTACAAGAATACATTATCTTGCATCACGCTATGTAAGGTGCTGTAAAGGCAAGTATTATTACAGACAACATGCACTATCCTCAACTCGCAAAGTTAGTGTAAGGAGATTTGATTACTTAAAGGCTAACGAGAGCATGAAAAGGCAGATGATATGCATGGGTATTGACAAGCATTTGCTCGCAGAATACGAGGAGGTGAGATGGCTTAACATGATAGATGTGTATATGTTCTATCATTGCTATGGAAAAAATCTGACGGATGTAGAGCGCACTTTCGGCATGTCAGAACTTAAAAGAGTATGGGATAATATTGACATGAGTGTTCTGCCTGCAAAATATAGTTGGAAATTTGGATATATTCACATGTCGTCATGGAGATTGTTCAGAATTCAGGAATGGCTTTATTTCACTTTACGTTCCTTGCTCGGGCGTAATAATATATGGTGAACATCAGTTTCGCATGTCTCTGACATGCTGTCTGTTAACAAGTTGACGAGTTGACAAGTTATTAGTTTTTCTAATTGTTGTCAAACTCAAGCTATAAGAGAAGCAACATGTTGACTTGTCAACTTAGAGCAAGTTTTAACTTGGCGAAACTTGTATGATGAAAATCAATTCTTGTAGAGAATATTTGTATTTGTCAAATTAAAGTCTTACCTTTGCAGAGAAATTATTAACACAGACCGTATCGGTTAGACTGGGATACTCATCAATTTAAATAAGAAAACCGAGTACTTTTCCGTTTCCAATGGCGGGCCATATAAATCCCAAGTGGACTAAGCTGCAAAGCCGGTGGATTACAAAGGGACGGAAATCTCAAATCATATATATACGGAGTTTTCATCACATCACCGGTGCGGTCTTTTTTCTTTGCATATAATTAAAAAATCAAGTTTTCGCAAGTTAAAACTTGCTCAAAGTTAACAAATTGACAAGTCAACAAGTTATTAGTTGTTCTGGTCATTTACAAATTCAAGCAAGAAGAGTAGCAACTTGTTTTTTCGCAAGCTTAAGGGAACTCCTTGTCAACTCGTCAACTGACATCATGTCGAAGACATGCGAAACTTGAGTTAAAAAGAGGTATTTTAGAATTTTAACGATATAGACTATGTTTTCGGGAATAGTAGAAGAGATGGCAACTCTTGTTGGCATCACAAAAGATAAGGAAAATATTGATTTCAGATTCAAATGCTCGTTCGTTGACGAACTGTCCATAGACCAGAGCGTAGCCCATAATGGAGTTTGTCTGACAGTCGTGGACATAAGCGATGGGGCATACACGGTAACAGCAATGAAGGAAACCCTCGACAGGTCTAATTTAGGACTGTTGAAACTTGGTGACCGTGTTAATGTGGAGCGTTCGATGATTATGAACGGCAGACTTGATGGGCATATTGTTCAGGGACACGTTGACACCACAGCAGTATGCACGGGCATGGAAGATGCGGACGGTTCCACTTATTTCACATTTAAATATGATTATGATGCCAAAATGGCAACAAGGGGATATTTCACCGTTGACAAAGGCTCTGTGACCGTCAATGGTGTCTCGCTTACAGTGTGCGAGCCTGAAAAAGATTCCTTCAGAGTTGCCATTATCCCATATACGAGAGAAAACACAAACTTTGCCGACATAAATGTTGGCACTGTCGTTAATTTAGAGTTCGATATTCTTGGGAAATATATAGCAAGACTAAAGTCGTTGGAGGAGTAGAAAACTCGACAACCCATTGTGCGTATGCAGTTTTATATTGCAGGACTTAAATGAATTACTGAACTTTAGGAAGTCGAAAACCAATATTTGGGCACTGCCGGATAATAAAAAATCAAGTTTCGCAAGTTGAAAACTTGCTAAAAGTTAACAAGTTGACAAGTCAACAAGTTGTTTCTTTAGTTGACAAGTCAACAAGTTATTACCTCTTATGTTTACTACCTCACCTCTCTTTTTGGGAGGGGACGGGGGAGAGGCTTCAACTTGTAAACTTACAGCATGTCGTTGACATGCGAGACTTAAGTAAAGATAATAATTATATAAGTATAAAGATGATAACAGTAACAAACCTTGCCATTCAATTTGGAAAACGTGTGTTGTATAAGGATGTGAACATCAAGTTTACGCCCGGTAATATATATGGTATAATTGGAGCAAACGGAGCAGGTAAATCTACATTGCTCAAAGCTATCAGTGGAGAACTTGAAGCCAATAAGGGATATGTAGAACTTGGACCTGGCGAGCGTCTTTCAGTACTTGATCAGGATCACTTCAAGTTTGACGAGTATAGTGTGTTGGACACCGTACTCATGGGTCACGAGCCATTATGGAAGAATATGAAAGAACGTGAGGCTCTTTATTCCAAGGAGGAGATGACGGAAGAGGATGGCAACAGAGCTGCTGACCTAGAGCTTAAGTTTGCTGAGATGAACGGATGGGAGGCTGAAAGCGAGGCAGCACAGCTTCTCCAGAATCTTGGAGTGTCTGAGAGTAATCATTATAAGTTGATGAGCGAGCTCTCCAACAACGAGAAAGTCCGTGTCATGCTTGCCAAGGCATTGTTTGGACACCCAGACAATCTGCTGCTTGATGAGCCTACCAATGACCTTGACCTCGATACCGTACAATGGCTTGAGGAATATTTGAGCAATGTTGAGCAGACCGTGCTTGTTGTTTCTCACGACCGCCACTTCCTTGATGCAGTAAGTACGCAGACTGTTGATATTGACTTTGGCAAGGTTACGGTATTTTCGGGCAATTATTCTTTCTGGTATGAGAGTTCGCAATTGGCATTGCGTCAGGCACAGAACCAGAAGCTTAAAGCAGAGGAAAAACGTAAACAGTTGGAGGAATTCATACGCAGATTCTCTGCCAATGTTGCAAAAAGCAAACAGACTACAAGCCGAAAGAAAATGCTTGAGAAACTCAATGTCGAGGAGATTCGTCCATCAAGTCGCAAGTACCCAGGTATCATATTCCAAATGGAGCGTGAGCCAGGCAATCAGATTCTTGAGGTAGAAGGACTCAAGGCAGTGGATGCTGACGGAACAGTACTCTTCGACAATGTTAGTTTCAATATAGAGAAAGGTCAGAAAACAGTGTTCCTCAGCCATAACCCAAAGGCTATGACAGCACTCTTTGAAATTATAAACGGCAATCGTGAGGCAGATGCAGGCACATATAAATGGGGCGTTACCATTACAACAGCATATCTTCCACTTGACAATACTGATTTCTTCAAGTCAGACATGAATCTTGTTGACTGGCTATCACAGTATGGTCCAGGCAATGAGGTGGTAATGAAAGGTTATCTTGGGCGTATGCTTTTCAAACAAGAAGAAGTTGAGAAGAAAGTCAATGTACTGTCTGGAGGAGAAAAGATGCGCTGTATGATAGCGAGAATGCAACTTAAGAATGCCAACTGCCTTATACTTGACACACCAACCAACCACCTTGACTTGGAAAGCATTCAGGCTTTCAACAATAATCTTGTAGGTTTCAAAGGTAATATTCTATTTGCAAGTCATGACCACGAATTCATACAGACAGTTGCCGACCGTATCATAGAGCTTACACCAAATGGTACCATTGACAAACTGATGTCATACGATGACTATATTTACGATGAGCAGATAAAAGAACAGAAAGCCGGAATGTATGGAAATCAGCATTGATGCCATGCTTGAAACGTGGTGTTTTCTACATGATTTGTTCAATTTGTCCCATAAAGAAGCAATAGAATGAAAATCAATAGTTCTGAATATATAATTAGTTCATCTACAGTCAGCCAGTGTCCAACAGGTGACAGACCAGAGTTTGCCTTTATAGGTAGGTCAAATGTTGGGAAGTCAAGCCTTATCAATATGTTGTGCAACAATAAAGGTCTTGCCAAGACATCTGCCATACCGGGAAAGACACTTCTGATAAACCATTTCTTAATCAACAGAGAATGGTTTATCGTTGACCTGCCAGGATATGGGTATGCAAAAAGGAGTAAGTCCGTGCAGAAGAAACTGGAACAAATGATATCGCAGTATATCCTTATGCGACCACAACTTGTCAATGTCTTTGTACTTATTGACATAAGACACGAGCAGATGAAGATAGACAGAGATTTCATAGACTGGCTTGGTGAGAGTGGGATTCCGTTCTCTGTGGTATTTACGAAAGCAGACAAGTTGTCGAAGTCAAAGGCAAAACAAAATGCAGATAAATGGATGCATTCAATGCTTGATACATGGGAGCAGCTTCCACCATATTTCATTACTAGTTCCGCAGATGCCATTGGTAGGGACGATGTCTTGGATTATATAGAAACAATCATTTCAGAAGAGTAAATTATATTATGCCACAACCCTGTCTTGATGTACAGAACCTTACAAAGTCATTCGGTGCTACAGTGCTGTTTGAAAATATATCCTTTTCTGTAGCTGAAGGTCAGAAAATAGGATTGATAGCCAAGAACGGAACGGGGAAAACCACACTCCTTTCCATACTCGTTGGAAAGGAGTCGTATGACAGCGGAAACATTATTTACAGAAATGGTCTCAGGATTGGTTACCTTGAGCAGTCACCGGTATTCAATCCCAAAGATACAGTCCTTGATGCATGTTTCAATCATGAGGGTAATCCGGATAAAGTCTTGAAAGCTAAGCAGATTCTTACGAGACTGAAAATAACGGACCTCAATCAGCCTATGAGCGAACTTAGCGGAGGACAGCAGAAACGAGTTGCACTTGCCAATGTGCTTATTACTAGTCCTGATTTCATAATACTTGATGAGCCAACAAACCATCTTGACATAGAGATGACCGAATGGCTTGAAGGATATCTTGCAAGAGGCAACAAGACAATCCTTATGGTAACACATGACAGGTTCTTCCTCGACAGGGTGTGCAGTGTTATACTTGAACTTGAAGACCAAAATGTTTACCAGTATAAGGGCAACTATGAATATTTTCTTGAGAAGCGTTCTCATCGTATAGATGTAATGAAAGCTAATGTTGCAAAAGCCAATAACCTTTATCGTACCGAGTTGGAATGGATGAGGAGAATGCCTCAGGCAAGAGGACACAAGGCAAGATACAGGGAGGAGGCATTCTATGAATTGGAAAAGGTTGCTCGTCAGCGTATTGAAGACAGGCAGATAAAACTGAAATCAAAAAATGTCTATATTGGGTCCAAGATATTCGAAAGCCAGTATGTCAGCAAGAGATGGGGTGATAAGGTTATTTTGAAGGATTTCTATTACAATTTCTCTCGTTATGAGAAAATGGGAGTAGTAGGAAACAATGGTACAGGCAAATCCACCTTCGTTAAACTACTGTTGGGCAATGTTGAACCAGATGAAGGGCGTTTTGACATCGGAGACACTGTAAAGTTTGGTTATTTCTCACAGGAAGGACTCGTATTTAGAGATGACCAGAAAGTAATAGACATTATTACTGACATAGCCGATTATATAGATTTCGGAGGAGGAAAGCACATAACAGCATCACAGTTGTTGCAACATTTCCTGTTTACTCCTGAGCAGCAGCATAATCTCGTCAGAAAACTTAGTGGAGGGGAGAAAAGGAAGCTCTACCTATGCACTGTCTTGATGAGAAATCCTAATTTTCTGGTTCTTGACGAACCTACTAACGACCTTGACATACAGACGCTACAGATTTTAGAGCAGTATCTCGAGGCTTTTCCCGGATGCGTCATTGTTGTATCACATGACAGGTATTTTATGGACAAGGTTGTTGACCATCTTCTCGTCTTCAAAGGAGAAGGTGTGGTGAAGGACTTTCCTGGCAACTACACACAGTACAGGGAATGGATGACACTCAAAGAAAAAGAGGAAAGAAAGGAACAGACAATCAATCAAGAGAAACAAACGGCAGACCGAAATAGTTATAGAAATGAAACAAAGAAAAAACTATCGTATAAGGAAAAAAGGGAGTTTGAGCTGCTGACAAATGAGATAGAAAGTCTTGAACTTGAGAAAAAAAACATTGAGGAAAAACTCTGTTCTGGCACTCTGTCTGTTGAAGAAATAACAAGAATGAGCGTAAGACTGCCGAAACTTACTGACGAAATAGATGAGAAAAGTATGAGATGGCTCGAATTGTCAGAGTACGATAGTTAATGGAAGTTAACAAAAACCTTTTTATTCATTGATTTAATCATTATTTCATTTTTTATTTCTATCTTTGCACATCAATAATAATGGCGTTTATTTCCTTAAACGCTACCATCATAATTAAATTCATTTACAATTCCTATATACATATTCCATTATGTTTAATAAAGACGAATTATTATCTAAAGATGTCGCTGAATTGCTCGATATCGCTGCCAATATAGGTGCTGACGTCAAGTCAGGCGACGATAAGGAATCAGTGATATACTCGATTCTTGACAGACAAGCTGTTGCGGAAAGCCTCAACGCTCCAGTAGTCAAACGCAAGAGAACAAGGATAGCAAAAAAGGATACCGACCATGTCTATTCTGTCAACGGCAAGGAAGGAGAGAATTTTGATGTCAAGAAAAACAAGATAAGCGCAGAGCCATCACCGTCATTATTCAAGGACGAAATATCGGCACAACCGTCACAGAATGAAATTGCAGAAGATACACCTGCAGAAGCGCAACCTGTTGCGCCTAAACGTAGAGGAAGAAAGCCAAAAGCTGTCAAAGAAGCAGAAGAAGCAGAGAAGGCAAGACTTAAGGCTGAGGCTGAATTGCAGGATGTACAACTCAATGTTGAGGCAGATGTAGATAAAGATATTTCTGTATTGCCAGACGACATTTCAGAAGACGTTCCAGAACAAATTTTTGAATCTCAGGACAATTCCGCTCCAAATGAAGAACAAGAGTCGCTCATAGCACAGTTGCAGGCAAAGGTAAATGCTCACAACGAAACAGCGAACGAAGAACGTAATGCAATGACGGATGGTGTATGGGCTGGTGACCCTGGTGACGGAACAGATTTTATCATCACTCTCGACTTGCCAATAGAAGATCAGGGAGCAGTTCCTAATTATGATATGTTTGACAGGCCAATCAATCCTGTTGTGGATATGCCTTCCAATTCTCCTTTATATAAGGAGCAGAAAATGGAAATGGTAGGATATGATTTCACGGATATTATAACTGCTAATGGAGTGCTTGAGGTAATGCCAGACGGATATGGATTCCTTCGTTCAAGTGATTACAACTACCTTTCTTCGCCAGATGATGTATATGTAGCAAGCATGCAGATTAAGAAGTTCGGACTGAAGACAGGTGACGTTGTCGAATGCCATGTACGTCCACCAAGAGAGGGTGAGAAGTATTTTCCATTAACAAGTATTGACAAGATTAATGGCAAGTCTCCATCTGAGGTTAGGGACAGAATACCGTTCGAGCATCTTACACCTCTATTTCCTGATGAGAAATTCGAGCTTTGCAAGGACAAAAAGACAACCAATTTGTCAACAAGACTCGTAGATTTGTTCTCTCCTATAGGAAAAGGACAGCGAGCACTTATTGTGGCACAGCCAAAAACGGGTAAGACCATTCTTATGAAAGATATTGCAAATGCCATTGCTGCCAATCATCCAGAGGCTTACCTTATGATGTTGCTCATTGATGAACGTCCAGAGGAGGTTACGGACATGGCGAGAACCGTTAATGCAGAAGTTGTAGCCTCTACTTTTGACGAACCGGCAGAGAGACACGTGAAGATAGCTGGCATTGTTCTTGAGAAAGCTAAGAGAATGGTTGAATGTGGACATGATGTCGTCATTTTCCTTGATTCAATAACAAGACTTGCCCGTGCATACAATACTGTGTCGCCGGCATCTGGAAAGGTGCTTACCGGTGGAGTTGATGCCAATGCGTTACAGAAACCAAAGCGTTTCTTTGGAGCTGCTCGCAATATAGAAGGAGGAGGCTCCCTCACTATCATTGCCACAGCACTTATCGACACAGGTTCAAAGATGGATGAGGTGATATTCGAGGAGTTCAAGGGAACAGGAAACATGGAACTACAGCTTGACCGTTCACTATCCAACAAGCGTATATTCCCAGCTATTAATCTTGTTACATCCAGCACAAGACGTGATGACCTGCTACAGGATGAGTTCACGCTTGGAAAGATGTGGATTCTTCGCAAGTATATTGCAGACATGAACTCAAAGGAAGCAATGGAGTCTATCAGTTCAAGGATGGAGAAAACCATTGACAATGATGAGTTCCTAATGGCAATGAACGAGTAGAATGGTTTATGATTATCAGATAAGGGTAACTCCCCAGCAGGCTTACTGTGAACAGACCATTGCGGAATTTATCGCAAAGGAGAAAGGACTTGATGCACGCACCTTAAAAGGGGTGCGTGTGTTGAGAAAGTCCATTGATGCCAGACAGAGAGTCATTTATATCAACCTTAGTGTCAGGGTTTATGTAAATGAGATGCCACCAGAAGATATGTACTCTCCCATAGAATACCATGATGTAAGCGAAAAGAAGACGGTTGTTGTGGTGGGGGCTGGTCCTGCAGGTCTGTTTGCGTCGTTGAGACTTATAGAGCAAGGACTGCGACCAGTGGTAGTAGAAAGAGGAAAGGATGTACATGAAAGGAAGAAAGACATCGCACTCATAAGCAGGACGCATAAGGTTGATGCAGAAAGCAACTATTGTTTTGGTGAAGGTGGAGCTGGTGCCTATTCTGATGGCAAACTATATACAAGAAGTAAGAAGCGTGGGAATATAGGCAAGATTCTAACTGTTTTTTGTCAGCATGGAGCCTCGCAGTCAATATTGTCAGATGTCCATCCGCATATTGGTACAGACAGACTACCAAAAGTAATTGAAAATATCAGACATACAATACTGAGAAGTGGGGGAGAGGTGCATTTCAATACTAAGATGACTTCTCTTCAGATAGTTGGTGACATGGTGACAGGAATAAAGGCTGTCAATACAATTACAGGTAAGGAAACAGAATACAGTGGACCGGTGATACTTGCTACAGGACATTCAGCGCGTGACGTCTATCGCTATCTCCATGGCTCTTCAATAGAAATTCAACAGAAAGGTATTGCTGTTGGTGTCAGGCTTGAGCATCCTTCTGAACTGATAGACAGAATACAGTATCATAATAAGAATGGAAGGGGAAGATACCTTCCTGCTGCAGAATACTCATTTGTTACGCAAGTAGGCGGAAGAGGTGTGTATTCATTCTGTATGTGTCCTGGAGGATTCGTCATACCTGCTACTACCGGACCAAGGCAGATTGTTGTCAATGGTATGTCGCCAAGCAATCGTGGCACAAAGTGGAGCAACAGTGGAATGGTAGTAGAGGTACGTCCGGAGGATATTTCACATTTCGGATTGTCATATGAGAAGGATTCTCCACTCAGTATGATGGAACTTCAGGAACATCTTGAAAGTACATGCTGGCAACAGGGAAATATGAGACAGACTGCTCCTGCACAGAGAATGGCAGATTTTGTCAATAACAGATTGTCATACGATTTGCCGGATAGTAGTTACTCTCCTGGATTGATTAGCAGTCCGCTACATTTCTGGATGCCATCTTTCGTGTCAGACCGCTTGAAGGAAGGGTTCAAGGCTTTTGGAAAAAAGAGCCATGGTTTTCTTACCAATGATGCTGTACTCATAGCTATTGAGACAAGGACGTCCTCACCGGTTAGGATAACAAGAGACGTAGAGACCCTTCAACATGTACGTCTGAAAGGACTATTTCCATGTGGAGAGGGAGCTGGCTATGCTGGAGGAATCGTATCTGCAGCCGTTGATGGTGAGAGATGTGCGGAAATGTGCTCAGCCTATCTCTCGTAGTCAACGAATGAATAGCAGTAGGCATGTCTGTCGTCTGCAGGATGGTCTTCCCTTCTGACTTCTTCCCATCCTTCATATTCTGGGAAAAAGGTGTCGGCTTCAGAAGGCGTGTCATGCACTTCAGTAAGATACAGTCTGTCTGCAATACTTATAGCCTGATTATAGACGCTTGCCCCACCAATAATAAATACTTCCTCGTTTTCATTGCATGATGAAACGGCATCATCAAGCGAGGTGTAAGTGTCACATCCCTCAAATGAACTGCATGAGCGGCTAAGCACAATGTTCCTTCTGTTTGGCAATGCACCCTTTGGAAGGGAGAGGAATGTGTTACGACCCATGATTATGGTGTTGCCAGTAGTAAGGTTCTTGAACCTTTTAAGGTCATTTGGCAGCCAATAGATGAGTTTGTTGCCAAGACCTATCGCACGGTTTTCTGCCACTGCAGCTATTATGTTTATTCTCATATAATTAATGTTTGTCATACAGACACCTCTGCCTTTATGTGAGGCAGGGGGTCGTACCCTTCAAGTGTGAAATCCTCGTATCTGAAACCAAATATGTCCTTTACATCGGGATTAAGTAGCATCCTTGGAAGTGGTCGTGGAGTACGTGTCAGTTGAATCTTTGCCTGCTCTATATGGTTAAGGTATAGGTGAGTGTCGCCTGTAGTATGTACGAAATCACCAGCCTCCAATCCTGTAACTTGTGCCATCATCATTAGTAGAAGAGCATAAGAGGCAATATTGAATGGAACGCCGAGGAATGTGTCAGCAGAACGCTGATAGAGTTGCAGGCTGAGCTTACCTTCAGCCACATAGAACTGGAACATAGTATGACATGGCGGGAGAGCCATCTTGTCCACCTCTGCAACATTCCATGCACTAACTATCATTCGGCGTGAGTCGGGCGTGTGACGTATCTGGTTTACCACGTTGCTTATCTGGTCAATGACTCCACCAGAATAGTCTGGCCATGCACGCCACTGATGACCATAAACGGGACCAAGCTCACCATTCTCATCAGCCCATTCGTTCCATATCCTTACACCGTTTTCCTGTAGGTATTTCACATTGGTGTCTCCTTTTAGGAACCATAGTAGTTCATGGATGATGGATTTAAGGTGCAACTTTTTTGTAGTAAGAAGCGGAAAGCCGTCCTTCATGTTGAATCTCATCTGGTTGCCGAAGATGCTTAGGGTTCCAGTTCCTGTTCTGTCCTCTTTCCTTACGCCCTCATTAAGAATCCTGTCAAGCAGGTCAAGATATTGTTTCATACACTATTCTATTTCTTGATGTTTTTCTTTTCAACTGCAAAGTTACTTGTTTTTTTTTTATGGCTTATGGTTTTAAAGCCTTTTCTTGATATAAAGGGCAAAATATTCATATCTTGTCAAATATATCTATTTGCTATCATGACAAATATTTCCTTCTGATTCGGCAGTACTCTTCTTAAGAAATCAAAGGGAGGTATAAGGAGTTATCGCTCCCTGTAGTCGCTAAGGAAGATAAATGTCGATAGTACCTCCTTGTATCTTCTTTACCTCCTTTTTTAATACGTCCGAAACTTGGATAATTGTTTAATAGTGGATAAAGAGTATGTGTTTCCTGAAATTTCGTTTAACGTTTTTTCAATACATGTATAGTATTAATAAAATAAAAAATAGTAATTTTGTACGAGTTTAGAGAAATTTGCCAATAAAGTGCATAAAGCGAATCAGAAAAAAGAGGTCAGTGATATTCTGACACAATATCTTGTGGCCAATTCCCTGCGTAAAACGCCGGAAAGGTTTGCTATTCTCGATGCCATATATGACATGCATGGTCCTTTCACATTGGAGATGCTTGGAGAGAAGCTTGAGAAATCTAATTTCAGGGTTTCCCGTGCAACCCTTTACAATACCGTCAAGCTGTTTATCAAGATACGGTTGGTTGTGCGACACCGATTCATTGGTCAGACTAAATATGAAGCATGCTATAAAAAAGGAAGTCATGTCCAACAAGTATGCACCGTGTGTGGCTGTGTTACAGAGCTTGACAGCTCGCCAGTAGAGCATGCTGTTGAGAACCTTAAGTTCAAAAGGTTTAGGAAGGAAGGTTACTCCTTATATATATATGGTGTATGCTCCAAATGCCAGTCAAAGATTACTCGTAGGATTAACAAGTCGAGGAATGGAAAGGTTTAAAGTCCCATATTGCTGATGTGAAGACAATGCCATGTGTGGGTAATGTAGATAGATAAATAAAATATTTATATTTATTGTAATAATGAATACAGCTAAAGTTGATGTCTTGCTGGGATTGCAGTGGGGCGACGAAGGTAAAGGAAAGGTAGTTGACGTGCTTACACCATGTTATGATGTAGTAGCGCGTTTCCAGGGTGGTCCCAATGCTGGTCACACCCTTGAGTTCGAAGGTCAGAAGTATGTTCTCAGGAGTATTCCTTCTGGAATATTTCAGGGTGGCAAGACAAACATCATAGGCAATGGTGTGGTGTTGGCACCAGACCTCTTTATGGATGAGGCAAAGGGTCTTGAAAAGAGTGGACACAAATTGACGGAGCGTCTGCATATCTCAAAGAAAGCTCACCTTATCATGCCTACACATAGACTTTTGGATAAGGCTCTCGAGATTGCAAAGGGAAAGAACAAAGTTGGCACTACAGGAAAAGGAATAGGTCCGACATATACAGACAAAATTAGCCGTAACGGTCTCCGTGTAGGAGATATACTCGATGATTTCGAGGCTAAATATGCAGCCCACAAGGAAAGGCACATGAAAATGCTTGCTTCACTCGACTTCAATGACTTTGAAGGTTTCGTGGAAGTTGAGAAGAAATGGATGGAAGGAGTTGAATATATGAGGACGTACCACCTTGTTGATAGCGAGCACGAGATTAACAGTTTGCTGAAAGAAGGTAAAAGTGTACTGTGTGAGGGTGCGCAGGGTACGATGCTGGATGTCGATTTTGGCAGTTATCCTTTCGTAACATCGTCAAACACCATATGTGCCGGTGCATGTTCTGGACTGGGCATTGGCCCTAACAAGATAGGAAAGGTATATGGCATCATGAAGGCATACTGCACAAGAGTAGGAGCTGGTCCTTTCCCAACCGAACTGTTTGATGAGACAGGACAGAGAATGAGAGATATCGGTCACGAATATGGAGCTGTAACAGGACGTGAGCGTAGATGTGGATGGATAGACCTTGTTGCATTGAAATATTCAATCATGGTAAATGGAGTTACTGAGCTTATCATGATGAAGAGTGATGTTCTTGACACATTCCCTACTATCAAGGCTTGTGTAGCATATAAACAGAACGGAAAGCAGATAGACTATTTCCCTTACAGTATAGACAGAGACATAGAGCCTGTTTATGCCGAACTGCCAGGTTGGAATACAGATATGACGAAGTTCACGTCTGAGGAACAATTCCCGAAAGAGTTCAGCAACTATATTGCATTCTTGGAGAAAGAGCTTGAAACACCAATAAGAATAATTTCCATTGGTCCAGACAGAGAACAGACTATAGTAAGGAAGTGAACAATGCATCCTACTATATTATGAATTACTCAACTTTCGCAAGTTAAAAACTTGCTCAAGGTTAACAAGTTGACAAGTCAATAAGTTTCTACTCTTATAGCATGAGCTTGACAATAACCAGAAATACAAATAACTTGTCAACCCGTCAACTTGTTAACTGACAGCATGTCGGAGATATGCGAAACTTAAATAAATTATTCAAGTTTTTCACTGTTTCTTGTTTGCTTACATCAATGAGACAAGTGGGAAGAAAACTAAGAATCATATATAAGAAATGAACAAGCCATCAATCCCAAAGGGAACACGAGACTTCTCACCTGTTGAGATGTCAAAGAGAAACTATATATTCAACACTATTAAGGATGTATATGCACTGTATGGATTCCAGCAGATTGAAACTCCTGCCATGGAGACACTCAAAACTCTGATGGGAAAATACGGAGAGGAAGGTGACAAGCTTCTTTTCAAGGTGCTTAACTCTGGTGACTTCATGAGCAAGGTCCAGGATGAGGACATTAAGGACAATCCGCAGCGATTAGCCGCCAGAATATGCGAGAAAGGACTTCGGTATGACCTGACAGTGCCTTTCGCAAGGTATGTGGTAATGCATAGAGATGAGTTGCAGTTGCCTTTCAAACGATATCAGATACAGCCTGTATGGAGGGCTGACAGACCGCAGAAGGGAAGATACAGGGAGTTCTTCCAGTGCGATGCTGATATTGTTGGCTCTGACTCGTTGCTTAACGAGGTTGAGCTTATGCAGATTGTAGATACCGTTTTCACACGGTTTGGCATCAGGGTAAAGATTAAGATTAACAATCGTAAAATACTTACTGGAATTGCAGAGGTTATAGGCTCAGCTGACAAGATTGTTGACATAACAGTTGCTATTGACAAACTTGACAAAATAGGCATAGACAATGTCAATGCTGAACTTAAAGCCAGCGGACTGACAGAAGAGCAGATAGCAAGGCTACAGCCAATCATACTACTTCAGGGCAATAACGAGGAAAAGCTAAATGCCATGGCAGAGATCCTCTCAGACTCTGCCACTGGACTAAAAGGCGTTGAAGAGACTCGTTATATTCTCAATAAACTGAATGAGGCTGGGACAGAGAATGAGGTTGAGATTGACCTAACCCTCGCACGAGGACTCAATTATTATACTGGAGCCATATTTGAAGTAAAGGCTCTTGACACACCTATGGGTAGTATTACGGGTGGTGGACGCTATGACAACCTTACAGGAATATTCGGAATGCCTGGAATAAGCGGTGTCGGAATCTCCTTTGGTGCAGACAGAATATACGATGTGCTGAATACACTCGACTTGTATCCGAAAGAAACGATGGCAGCTACAGAAGTAATGTTTATAAATTTCGGTGAAAAAGAGACTGAATATTGTTTGCCTATTGCTAACAGGTTGAGGAATGACGGTATAAGGACAGAAATCTTTCCCGACTCCGTCAAGATGAAGAAACAGATGGCATACGCCAATGCCAAGAACATCAGGTTCGTTGTACTTGCAGGAGAAGACGAGATGAGTAAAGGACTTGTCAATGTGAAGAACATGGAAACAGGTGAGCAACAGGAGGTAAAACCAGAAATGATAAAAGATATCGTACTTGGATGATATGTTGAAGGGTTGGCTTTGTGCCAACCCTTCGATAAACTTGGACTAAATAACTAAAACAAATTTATGAAACTGACAAACAAATATCTGTGCATGGCTTTAATTGCCATTCTTGCCCTTACAAGTGCAAACGTACCTAAAACGACAACCGTGTTCATAATTGGCGACTCAACTGCTGCCAACAAGAAAATTGATGAAGGCAAGCAGGAAAGAGGATGGGGAATGGTATTGCAAGGTTTCTTCTCAGAAGAGATATATGTGGAAAACCATGCTGTTAACGGCAGGTCAACGAAAAGTTTTATTGACGAAGGAAGGTGGGACGTAGTACTGAGCAGGATAAAATCAGGTGACTACGTGATTATTCAGTTTGGTCACAATGACGAGAAACCACAACCTGAAAGACATACAGATGCCGGCACTACATTTGATGCTAATCTTACAAAGTTTGTTGAGGAAACAAGGGAAAAGGGTGGCATTCCAATCCTAATGAGTCCTGTTGTCAGAAGGAATTTCCACATAAAGGCTGAAGAACAAGCAGACGATGAGGCACTGCGCGACTCCAAGTTCCATTTCGAAGAGGAAAACAGTGATACGCTCGTTGATACTCATGGAGCTTACAGGTTTTCTGCCCGTAATGTTGCAGCTGAGACCCAATGTGTCTATGTTGATGCCAATAAAATAACACACGATATAGAACAGAGTTTCGGAGTGGAAGGTTCAAGAAAGTTGCACATGTGGTTTAAACCTGGTGAGCATCCGAGTATGCCGGAGGGCAGACAGGATAACACACATTACAGTGTCTTTGGGGCTCATGTCGTGGCATCAGCACTCTCCAAGGCTCTTGCAGAAAAGATTCCACAACTTGCCAAATCACTTCGTGACTACGATTACATCGTTGCCTCAAACGGTACAGGCAATTATATGACAGTTGAAGATGCCCTTCAGGATATTCCATCAGGAATCATGACTAAAATACTCGTCCTTGAAGGTTCTTTTAAGAAACCAGTTGTTCCTTCAGACAAGAAAGTCGAATTTGTATTTCCAGAGGGAAAAGGTTTTGTTAATTAGATTAAAATCAATTATTATTGACTTTTTATGAAAATAGAGGCATGAATAGTTGCATAATAGTTTTTTTTTGCTAACTTTGCAGCAATTATTCAAAATTTATGGAAAAGACTAAGATGCATCCCGACTATATCTTCGAGTCAAGCTGGGAAGTCTGTAACAAAGTAGGTGGTATATATACCGTACTTTCCACAAGGGCTAAGACTCTGCAAGATAGGATGGAAGACAGGATAATTTTCATTGGTCCAGACTGCTGGCACGATAAACAGTGCCCTTATTTTATGGAAGACAGAACTCTGTTTGCAGAATGGGTAGAAAAGGCATCCAATGAAAACCTGATTGTTAAGGTAGGAAGATGGACCATTCCAGGCAACCCCATAGCGATTCTTGTTGATTTCACACAGTATTATGAACAAAAGAATGAAATCTACGGAAAGTTATGGGAACAATATCGAGTAGATAGTTTGCATTCGTATGGTGACTATGATGAGGCTTCGATGTTCTCATACGCCGCCGCAAGAGTTGTTGAAAGTTTCTATGGTTTTTACCTCAACAGTTCAATGAATGTCATTTATCATGGCAATGAATGGATGACAGGTCTCGGACTTCTATACATACGTAGCCGCCTTCCACAGATTGCAACTTTGTTCACTACCCATGCAACAAGCATAGGTAGAAGCATTGCTGGCAACAACAAACCACTATATGACTATCTGTTTGCATACAACGGTGACCAGATGGCTACCGAACTGAACATGCAAAGTAAACATTCCATAGAAAAACAAACAGCACATTTTGTAGATTGTTTCACCACAGTGAGCGACATTACAGCAAACGAATGTAAGGAACTCCTTGACAAGCCTGTGGATGTGGTATTGCCAAACGGATTCGAGAACAATTTCGTACCTAAAGGTGCTGCTTTCAGTAGAAAGCGAAAGAGTGCAAGGAAGAGACTTCTTGACGTTGCCAACGCCTTGCTTGGAACTCAGCTTGACGATGACACTCTTATAGTATCTACAAGTGGAAGATATGAGTTCCGCAACAAGGGCGTAGATGTCTATATTGAAGCAATGGACAGACTGAAACGTGACAAGGAATTGAATAAGACTATCGTTGCATTCATAGAGGTTCCAGGGTGGGTTGGAGAACCAAGGCAAGACCTCATTGAAAGGCTAAAGTCTGGTAAAAGCTATGACACTCCACTTGAAGTTCCTATGCTTACTCACTGGCTCAACAACATGAGTCACGACAATGTACTTGGAATGCTCAAATTCCTGAACATGAGCAACCACAAGGATGACAAAGTTAAATTGATATTCCTTCCATGTTATCTGACAGGCAAAGACGGAGTTATAAACTTGTCATATTATGATGTAGTATTGGGTAACGACCTTTGTATATATCCATCTTATTATGAGCCATGGGGATATACGCCTCTTGAGTCTATTGCATTTAAGGTGCCATGTATCACGACCGACCTCGCCGGCTTCGGACTGTGGGCAAACAGTGTGAAGGGTGGAAACAGCGAGATTACGGATGGAGTAAAAGTGATACATCGAACAGACTACAATTACTCTGAGGTTGCTGATGCTATAAAAGATACAGTGGCAGAATATTCCAACATGAATCCACAGCAGATTAAAAAATGTCGCAGCAATGCAGATAAGCTGTCAAAGAAAGCGTTGTGGAGTGAGTTCATCAAATATTACGATGAAGCATACGACATCGCACTCTCCAATGCTAAACAGAGAAATGATTATGCGAAGTAGGAATATGAATGTATTCCGATGATATAAGGATTAATACTGTACAATCAATAGAATATATTAACTAACAATACAAGATCATGAAGATTAAATCTGATTATTCAAACTCACCTCAGTGGAAAGAGATAACTGTAAAGTCACGTCTTCCAGAGGAATTAAAATGTCTTGACGAACTGGCTCACAACATGTGGTGGGCTTGGAACTATGAAGCTCGCAACATGTGGAAAAGCCTCGATGAGGAACTTTATGAGAAGGTAGGGCATAATCCTGTAATGCTACTTGAGCGTCTGAGCTACGAGCGCAAGGAAGCTTTGGTGAAGAATCGCACCATCATGAAGCAGGTGAAGGATGTATATAAGAAATTCCGTGCGTATATGGATGTGAAGCCAGACAGCAAGCGTCCTTCCGTTGCATACTTCTGTATGGAGTATGGTCTTAACCAGACACTGAAAATATATTCAGGTGGTCTCGGTATGCTCGCTGGTGACTATATAAAGGAAGCATCTGACTCTAATGTTGACATGTGCGCCGTTGGCTTCCTATACAGATTCGGATATTTCAAGCAGAGTCTGAGCATCGACGGACAGCAGATTGCAAACTATGATGCCCAGAACTTCAACTCTCTGCCAATTGTAAGACAACTTGACAAGGACGGTAATCCGCTTGTTGTTGATGTGCCATACATGAACTATCTCGTTCACGCATACGTATGGTGTGTGAATGTGGGTCGCGTGAAACTGTATCTCCTTGATACAGATAACGAGATGAACTCAGAGTTTGACAAGCCAATAACTCACTCCCTTTATGGTGGTGACTGGGAAAACCGTCTCAAGCAAGAGATATTGCTTGGTATTGGTGGTATGCTCACCCTGAAGAAGCTTGGCATAGAGAAGCAGATATACCACTGCAATGAGGGACATGCAGCTCTCTGCAACCTTCAGAGACTGTGCGATTTTATTGAAAGTGGATTAACATTCAACCAGGCTCTTGAGCTTGTTCGTGCATCATCTCTTTACACGGTACATACTCCGGTACCAGCTGGTCACGACTACTTCGACGAATCACTCTTTGGAAAATACATGGGTGGCTATCCTGCCAAACTTGGAATATCATGGGATGAGTTTATAGGCATGGGAAGAAGTAACCCAGATGATCATTCTGAGAGATTCTGCATGTCAACATTTGCATGTAACACTTGTCAGGAGGTAAATGGTGTCAGCAAATTGCACGGATGGGTAAGCCAAAAAATGTTTGCTCCATTATGGAAAGGTTATTATCCTGAGGAAAACCATGTTGGATATGTTACCAACGGAGTGCACTTCCCAACATGGACAGCTACAGAGTGGAGAAAAGTTTATGACAAATACTTTGACAAGAGTTTTATGGGCGACCAGAGCAATGAAAGCATATGGCACTCCATATACAATGTTGACGATGCGGAGATATGGAACACTCGCATGGCTCTTAAGGAGAAGCTCATAACATACATACGTGAAAAGTTCACTCAGACATGGCTAAAGAACCAGGGTGATCCATCAAGAGTCGTTTCTCTACTTGAGCGTATCAACCCAAATGCATTGATGATAGGATTCTGCCGTCGATTTGCAACCTACAAGCGTGCTCATCTTCTATTCACAGACCTTGAGCGTCTTTCAAAGATTGTAAACAACCCAGAACGTCCTGTATTGTTCTTCTTCTCAGGTAAGGCACATCCGGCTGATGGAGCAGGTCAGGGGCTTATAAAGAAAATATTTGACATAAGCCAGCGTCCTGAGTTCCTTGGAAAGATTATATTCCTTGAGGACTATGACATGCAGCTTGCACGTCGTCTCGTATCAGGTGTAGATATTTGGATGAATACTCCAACACGTCCGCTTGAGGCTTCCGGTACTTCTGGAGAGAAAGCAGAAATGAACGGAGTGGTTAATCTTTCTGTACTTGATGGATGGTGGGTTGAAGGATACCGAAAGGGTGCAGGATGGGCTCTGCCACAGAAACGCACATATCAGAATCAGGGATATCAAGACCAACTTGATGCAGCTACAATCTACTCATTGTTAGAGCATGAGATAATTCCTCTTTACTACAATAAGGACAAGGGAAAGAATTATAGCTCTGAGTGGATAAAGGTTGTGAAAAACTCTATTGCCACTATTGCACCTCATTATACCATGAAACGTCAGCTCGATGATTACTATGACAAGTTCTATTGCAAAGAAGCAACTCGTTACGACGAACTTACAAAGAATGACAATGCACTTGCAAAGGAAATTGCCGGATGGAAAGAGTCTGTCGCTGAACGTTGGGACTCAATACATGTGGTTTCTAAAGATACTTCTGCTCTTAACGATGGAGAGACTGGTATTGAGAAGAAGATAACATATGTTATCGATGAACAAGGACTCAATGACGCTGTCGGACTTGAACTTGTTACTATAAAGAACGAACCAGAGGAAGAGAAGAGTATTCACATGGTGAGACCATTTGAGGTTACAAAGAGAGAGGGCAACCTCTTCACTTTCGAATGTAAGTTCGAACCAGATCACGCAGGTTCTTACAAGGCTTGTGTGAGAATGTTCCCAAAGAACGACAAACTGCCTCACCGTCAGGATTTCAGTTATGTAAAATGGCTTGACTAATAGTCAAACTTGTTTTAACTAATGGTTCGCATGTCTCAGACATGGCTGTCAGGAGCTTGTTACTTGCGAACCAACGGTTACTGACTGAAGGGAAAAGTAATCTATAATTATATTAATACATAAACAAGAGGATGCGTCAAAAAGTTATTTTTGGAACATCCTCTTTTACTTTATATTACAGCTCTTTCCTTATATGGTTTGTTTTAAATTTCCATCAAGACAGAATTCCTATTGAAACTTACTTCTTAGCCAGGGTTAATGGTTTGCGTTACGGATAAGGTTAATAACCTTTCGGTTGTAAGGTTAATAATCTTTCGGCTGATAGATTATTAATCTTACTGGCAATGCAATTCTTTGCTCTTACTTACGGAATTAGATTCAATAAGATTTATATACGTTTACGACTGTGTCTTCTTATGGAATTACAATACCTTTCATTGTATTGATGGTATGATATTATTTGTTTCTCAGGCAAAATGCATCGCAAAGCAGACTACAATATTTATGTGTTCGATGGTTATGCCAGGAGTAAATAATAGTATAAAGATGTAAAATTTCTATTGAACCAAAAAAACGGCAACATCATTTGCTATTTACACCTTTTTTTTATAATTTTGCGCCTACATTATAAACAATTCATTTTTCGCATACGGTTTAAGGGATATAAATGAAGTTAATAGGAAAATCCATTTAACACCTTATTTTGAGTATTTGCGAAACTTAAATACAAATATAATGATAACTTTAAACATTATACAAATGAAACCACTTACAAAACTTTTTGTTTTCACAGTTCTGGCTATTACCATAGTTTCTTGCAAGGAGGAAAAGAAACCGACATATATAATAACCAAGAAACCTGTTGAGAAAAAAGTTCCTACAGGACCCTCAAAAATGGATAACTCTAATTGGGAGAGAACTGTTGAATGGCTTGGTTCTCCATATACATTGTCAATAGTCAGACAGAGTGACGAACAGCTGCCATTGGCAAAAGATGAACAGGGAAAATCATACTATGACAACAAAATCACTTTGAAGATTACACGTGCCGATGGTACTGTGTTCTATAGTCAGACATTCACAAAAAAGGATTTTCCAACAAATACTCCAACAGATTGCTTTGCATTGCTTGGAATGGCATTCGACCGCATTGACGGCAACGTCCTTAGATTTGGTTCGAGTATAGGTTCGCCAGACACGATGAGCGATGAATATATTCCGTTTGTCATAGAGGTCAACAAGAATGGCAAGACGAAAATATATTTGGACACTTTAGGAGAATAGACAAGTATAACAAAGACAATATACAATCTGCTATTATAATTAACATACAATATAAATGGAAATAAATACATACTCGTACGAAGAGGCAATGAAAGCCTCTCTTGAATATTTCAATGGTGACGAACTTGCGGCAAGGGTATGGGTGAACAAATATGCCCTCAAGGATAGTTTTGGCAATATCTACGAGAAATCTCCTGAGCAGATGCATTGGCGTATAGCAAGAGAGATTTCAAGAATAGAGAACAAGTATCCTAATCCTCTTTCTGCTGAGGAAATATTCGGACTCCTTGACCATTTCAGGTTTATTGTTCCTGCTGGAAGTCCTATGACGGGTATCGGAAACGATTTCCAAGTGGCATCACTTTCCAACTGTTTTGTAATTGGTCTTGATGGTGATGCAGACTCCTATGGTGCCATACTCAGGATTGATGAGGAACAGGTGCAGCTTATGAAAAGACGTGGTGGAGTGGGGCACGATTTGTCACATCTTCGTCCTAAGGGCAGTCCTGTGAACAATTCTGCCTTGACATCCACAGGACTTGTTCCATTTATGGAAAGATATAGTAATTCCACCAGAGAAGTAGCACAGGATGGACGTAGAGGGGCATTGATGTTGTCAGTAAGCATCAAGCATCCTGACGCAGAAGCATTCATCGACGCCAAGATGACAGAAGGAAAAGTAACAGGCGCAAATGTTTCTGTCAAGATTGATGATTTGTTCATGAAATCAGCAATTGAGGGAAAGCCGTATATACAGCAATTCCCTGTTGATTCAGACAATCCTGTTTTCAGCAAGAAGATAGAAGCCAAGTCGTTGTGGAGTAAAATCGTACACAACGCGTGGAAGAGTGCTGAACCTGGCGTGTTGTTCTGGGATACCATAACAAGAGAGAGCATTCCAGACTGTTATGCTGATTTGGGATTCAAGACAGTAAGCACAAATCCCTGCGGAGAAATACCTCTTTGTCCATACGATTCATGTCGTCTGCTGAGCATTAACCTATACAGCTACGTTGAAAACCCGTTTACTGATAAAGCCAGATTCAACGAGGAACTCTTCAGAAAGCATGTTTCTATAGCTCAAAGGATAATGGATGATATTGTTGACCTTGAGCTTGAGAAGATTGACAAGATTATAGAGAAAGTAAGTAATGACCCACAAACTGACGAAGTCAAGGTGTCGGAGTTGCATCTATGGAACAAGATAAAGCGGAAGAGTGGATTAGGACGACGCACGGGTGTTGGCATAACTGCAGAAGGAGATATGATTGCTGCCATGGGACTGAGATATGGTACACAAGAAGCCACCGATTTCAGTGTTAATGTCCACAAGATACTTGCCTTGAGTGCATATCGTTCATCTGTCAACATGGCAAAAGAAAGAGGCAAGTTTGATATTTTCGATGCAGACAGAGAGAAAGACAACCCGTTTATCAACAGAATAAAGGAAGCTGAACCAGAACTTTATAATGAGATGTGCCAGTATGGTCGTAGGAACATTGCATGTCTCACCATAGCCCCGACTGGTACTACAAGTCTTATGACACAGACGACAAGTGGAATAGAGCCTGTGTTCCTTCCTGTTTACAAACGTCGCAGGAAAGTCAATCCTAATGATACCGATGTTCATGTGGATTATGTTGATGAAGTTGGAGATTCCTTCGAGGAATATATCGTTTATCATCCTAAGTTTATGAAATGGATGGAAATAAACGGTCTTGACACGACAGCCAAATATACACAGGAACAGATAGACACCTTGGTTTCAAAATCGCCATATTACAAGGCTACAGCCAATGATGTTGACTGGCTTATGAAGGTTAGGATGCAGGGAGCTATTCAGAAATGGGTTGACCACAGTATCAGCGTTACTGTTAACCTACCGAATGATGTTGATGAGGAGCTTGTAGGGAAACTCTATGTTGAAGCATGGAAATCTGGTTGCAAGGGATGTACTATTTACCGAGATGGCTCACGTTCTGGAGTCATGATTTCTGTTGAGAAGAAGAAAGAAAAAAGTGAGGAACCAGCACCATGCAGGCATCCTGAAGTCACAGAGGTCAGACCAAAGGAACTTGAGTGTGACGTTGTTAGATTCCAGAACAACAAAGAAAAATGGGTTGCTTTCGTTGGATTGCTTAACGGTTATCCTTATGAGATATTCACGGGACTTCAGGACGACGAAGAAGGAATCGTACTGCCCAAGACAGTCACCAAGGGTAAGATAATAAAGCAGATAAACGATGACGGTACAAGGCGTTATGACTTCCAGTTTGAAAATAAACGAGGATACAAGACTACTGTTGAGGGACTTTCAGAGAAATTCAATCCAGAATACTGGAATTATGCAAAACTAATTTCTGGAGTGCTCAGATATAGAATGCCTATTGAGCATGTCATTAAACTTGTTGCCTCCTTGCAACTTAAAAACGAGAGCATCAACACATGGAAGAATGGTGTGGAGAGGGCACTGAAGAAATATATAATGGATGGAACTGAGGCAAAAGGTCAGAAGTGTCCTAATTGCGGACAAGAGACTCTTGTTTACCAGGAAGGATGCCTCACATGCAAGAATTGTGGAGCTTCGCGTTGCGGATAATGCATAACGCCTCTTGTTCCTGACATGTTTATGGTGTGTCCTTTCTGTGGACATTCTGGTTGACAGACTGATAATATAGGAAATTAACGCAGAATTTAATGGAAGCTTTTTCAATGGCTTCCATTTATTCTTGAATGGTTTTTCCTGCCAAAACGACTATTTTTCCAAGAAGACTGTTACCCTGTCAGCTTGTTAAATAGTTTGTTTTGCAAAGCTCATGGAAATACCTGACAAGCATGTCGGAGACATGTGAAACAAAATGAACTTATATAAACCTAAATATTATATGATACTCTCAAAATCATATATAATACTGAACAAACTGCGATTCCATGCATACCATGGGGTGATGGAACAGGAAAGGTCAGTAGGCAATGATTACACTGTAAGCTTACGCGTGGAATATGACACACAAAAAGCATCTTCTTCTGACAATGTTGACGATACATTAAACTATGCTGATGTTTACGATGTTGTCAATGAAGTAATGAATGTGCCAGCTGCTCTCATAGAAAAGGTAGCATCAGACATTGTGAGTGCACTTTTTGAAAGATTTAAGGAAATAAGCTCCATACGCATTAGCTTGTTGAAAAACAACCCTCCGATGGGTGCCGATTGCGAAGGTGCCGGAGTGGAGTTGCACTATTTAAGATAAAAACCAACAATAAGGTTTGCAGTTTCCATGCTAATTTAGTAATTTTGCAGAAGAAATATAACTTTATTCAAGTTTACTTTTCTCTCGGTCACAGGTCGAAGGGAAAAGTAAAATTGAATTAGTAATCTATAAAGATATAATATATGGGTAAAAGAATCCTATTTATTCTGATTGCATTGTCCATGTCAAGTGTAATGACATTTGGCGTCATGACAAAACAATTCACACTTGTGGTGGATGCAGGTCATGGAGGTCATGATACGGGTGCGTTAGGTGCTTTTTCTAAAGAAAAAGACATAAATCTAAATGTAGCACTTGCCTTCGGAAAACTTGTTGAAAAGAATTGCCCTGATGTGAAAGTAATATATACAAGAAAGACAGATATCTTCATCCCACTACAGGAAAGGGCTGACATAGCCAACAAAGCTGGAGCAGACCTTTTTGTGTCTATTCATACCAACGCCTTGCCGGCAGGAAGGATAGCGCGTGGATTCGAAACTTATACACTGGGAATGCACAGGGCAAAAGACAACCTTGATGTAGCCATGCGTGAAAACTCAGTAATATCACTTGAAAAGAACTACGATGAGAAATATCAGGGATTTGACCCAAGGTCATCTGAAAGTTACATTATGTTTGAGTTCATGCAGTCTGCCAATATGGAAAAGAGTGTCGAATTAGCGAAAATGGTGCAGAACAATGTATGTCAAAGCGTAGGACGCAACAATATGGGTATCCATCAGGCTGGATTCCTCGTCCTTAGACAAACATCCATGCCAGGCTGTCTTATAGAACTTGGATTTATAACAACTTACGATGAAGAGGAGTTCCTGAACACAGAAGTCGGCATACAGTCAATGTCGTCAGCAATATACAATGGCTTTGCTCAATATAAGAACAAGTTTCTTAAAGGCACTTCGTCACCTAAGGTGAATGTTGTCAAGCCTGCTTTCAAGGAAGTTAAGAAATCTGATGAGTCGGAAAAGAAAAACGAGACTAAATCTCCAGAAAAACAGAATGACACAAACTCTAAGACTAAAACTATAGAGAACAAGGCTGAGAAAAATGCCAATAATAGGAAAACTGTTGCAGAGAAGACTTCAAAAAGTGTGTCAGAAACAACGAAGCCAGAAGTTAAAAAGGCAAATGTTGGGAAAAAAGTCTCGGAAAATGTCAAGCAACAACTTGTAAGCGAAGCAGCCCCAAAAGATGAGGTGACATTCAGAGTCCAGATATTCATGACAAACAAGGTAATTAGCATAAACGACAACAGGCTAAAAGGTCATAAAGACGTGTCGTACTATATTGATGGCGGGGCATATAAATATACTATTGGCGACTCATCCAATTACAACGATATTGTTACCCTTAGGTCAAAACTGATATCCGACTTCCCACAGGCTTTTGTTGTAGCCATAAAGAACGGTGTAAGAATAAACCTTGACAAAGCAAGAAAGAAATAATAACAGGTAACGTTTCCCAACTAAAGACTGATTGTATGGAAAATAAAAAAGAAATTCGTATCGCAATAATTGCGATTGTAGGTATTGTCCTGCTGTTCTTTGGAATGCAATTCCTTAAAGGACTCAGCATATTCTCATCTGACAGTCCATATCTTATGAGATTCAACAACATTACCGGACTGTCTTCTTCAAGCCCTATCCTTGCAAATGGATATAGGGTAGGTACTGTAAAGTCTATAAATTACGACTACGACCACCAGAATGAGATATTGGCAGAAGTAGCAATAGACAAGAGGATGAAGATACCTCGTGGCTCAAGAGCTGAAATAGTAAGCGATATGCTCGGGAACGTACAGGTAAATATTATTCTCGGTGACAATTCAAAGGATTTGCTTGTTCCTGGAGATATCATTGACGGAAGGCTTAATGATGGCGCACTGGGCGACGTACAGGCTATGATTCCTGCAATACAGAGTATGTTGCCAAAACTTGACTCTATACTTGGCAGTGTTAATGCATTGTTAGCCGACCCGGCACTTGCAGCTTCTCTTCATAATGTGAATACTATCACAAACAACCTCACAACCTCCACAAGGGAACTAAACAGCTTGTTAGGCTATCTTAACAAGGATGTTCCGGTAATAGCAGGCAAGGTAAACAGAGTTATGGACAATGCAGGAACGATGATGACAACTGCCAACAATACGATTTCAGATGCTGGCAACCTCATACATAACATGAATGGAAAGTTAGAGAGTATAGACATAGCTGGAACTATGGATAAAGTAAATGGCACCATGTCTAACGTACAGGCTCTCACAGATAAAATAAGCAAAGGTGAAGGTTCTCTTGGAATGCTCATCAATGATGTAAGTCTTTACGACAACCTTTCAAGAACCGTTAACGATGCTGATTCTCTGCTTCTTAATCTTCGTCAGCATCCAAAAAGGTATGTTCATTTCTCAATATTTGGGAAGAAAGACAAATAAGAGGTTTATATTTTCGCACGTTACGAACTTGCTCAAAGGAGTTTCCTATCGCTTTGCGATAAACAGGTTGGCAAGTCAACAAGTTAATAGTTGTTCTGGTCATTGACAAATTCAATCAAGAAGAGTAGCAACTTGTGACTTGTCAACTCGTTAACTGACACCATGTCGAATACATGCGAAAGTCGAATAATTAATAATAACCTAAATTCCGCAGTACTTTAGTTTAACTTTTTTATAAAATGCTTGACGGGGTAAGGGGAAGCAGGGCATGACCCATGCATAATCCGTCTGTAGTGGCAAGACTATCGTCTGATGGAGAAGCGAACTGCAAAATTAGTCAGCATCAATATTAGTTGCGGATTTTAGGAATAAGTCAAAATGTTTTGTATTTAGATTAAGTATAAAAACAGAGTTGATTTGTTTCACGCTTGTTGACTATCTTCTAAGTGGTAATATTTCAATACATTCAGCATAGCTAAAGTCTTGTTTCACTATTATTTGTAAATATTTGACCATTCTAATATAAAACATTGAAAAACAGATTGTTTGACACACGCAACATAACTTTCAAATCCATTTTAGAAACGTTTACGTAAAGTGCCAATTTAACGGCAATTAGCTAAACCATAATTTTCCATATATCAGAATAGCATGTTTATTATTCTGAAAAAAATGATTATCTTTGCAAAGAAAAACCAAATCAAGAAACCATAGACAGATTCTTTCAGACAATGAATTCAAAAAACAAAAAGCTCTGGGACGATTGCCTACATCTAATTAAGGAAAATGTCACAGAGCAACAATTCAACTCATGGTTCAAACCAATAGTGTTTGAATCCTATAATATTGACACCAGGACCGTCTTAATCAGGGTGTCAAGCATGTTTGTCTATGAGTATATTGAAGAGAATTTCCTGAAATTGTTAAGCAAAGTCTTAACAAGAGTCTTTGGTGAAGGTGTTCAATTGAGCTATAAGGTCGTTACCGACAGGGAACACAACCTCACTCAGAATCTGCAAGCTGATGAAGTGTCTCCCATTGAACCTAAAAGGCAGACGGCAAGGGCTAATCAGTCGCCAACAATCTTAGAGACGGCAAAACAAAATGAACTCGACTCTCAGCTTGATCCTCATAAGAGCTTCTCAAATTATATTGAAGGAGACAGCAATAAGCTGCCGCGGTCTATTGGTATGTCGATAGCTGAACACCCCAATACCACACAGTTTAATCCAATGTTTATATATGGACCGTCCGGATGTGGCAAGACACACCTTGTCAATGCTATAGGTATTCATATAAAGCAGTTGTATCCCCAAAAAAGAGTATTGTATGTTAGCGCAAGACTGTTTCAAGTTCAGTACACTAACTCAGTGCTACATAATACTACAAATGACTTTATCAATTTCTACCAGACTATAGATGTGTTGATAGTTGATGACATTCAAGAGTGGATGAGTGCTTCAAAGACACAGGATACCTTCTTCCATATATTCAACCATCTATTCAGAAACGGAAAAAGAATCATCCTGGCATCAGACAGACCGCCTGTTGACCTAAAAGGTATGAACGAACGCCTGTTGACTCGTTTTGCTTGTGGACTCATTGCAGAGCTTGAGAAGCCTAATGTCAAGCTATGTGTTGATATCCTCAAACAGAAGATACGCAGAGACGGACTGCATATACCCGAGGATGTCATAAATTTTATAGCTAATACAGCCAATGGCAGTGTAAGGGATTTACAAGGAGTAATTAACTCGCTTCTCGCATACAGTGTCGTCTATAACAGTAATATTGACATGCGTCTTGCAGAAAGGGTTGTGAAAAGAGCTGTGAAAATAGACGACAAACCACTCACTGTCGATGAGATTATAGAGACAGTATGCAATCATTACAATGTTTCTCTCTCATCAGTGTCAAGCAGAAGCAGGAAAAAGGAATTTGTCATGGCAAGGCAGGTCTCAATGTACTTGGCTCAGAAATACACTAAGATGCCAGCATCCAGAATAGGAAAACTTGTTGGAGGAAGAGACCATTCAACAGTAATTCACAGCTGTTCTAAAATTGAGAGCCTTCTGAAAGTTGATAAATCATTTTATGCAGAACTCTCAAGCATCGAGAACTCATTCAAACTCAAAAAGACGTGACGATAGAGAGTTTATTACACCGAATAATTTTCAATTTCTCATTTTGTCAATTCCACCAATAACATATTAGTAATTTCAAAACACTAATCAGCTTGTTTTTTATAAAAGCAAGCTGATTTTCTTTATATGTATTATCAGGTCTTTTCGCTATGCTAAAGAAACTTCTTTTCCATACGGCAAGTGACCGTTTGTTTTAATGTTATCAATTTGCTCAAAGTTGAACAATTGACTTGTTTTATACATAACTTCCATAACAAGGAATAGTCAATAATACATTTTTCTGGTAAACTTGTAAAATGACATCATCTCGGATACAAGCGAAACTTAATAACCTAAATTCCGCAGCACTTTAGTTTAACTTTTTTATAAGTACCTGAGCAACAAAAAGTTCTTGCTTAGGCAAGCGGCAAAGCCGATCAGCTCAGGATTTTGCCATGTCAGATTTTTCACTTACCTTAGAGGCGGCAAAGAACGCATCTTCGATGACATGAACAATGACTTCGGATGGGCAAGGCTGCCAAAGTCCTTCATGGCAGAGAATACTGTGTTTCTGCTGCTGACAGCACTCATATGCGACTTCTACAAGTTCCTCATGGACAGGATAGACGCAAAAGCCTTCGGACTAAAGAAGAGCAGCCGCATCAAAGCCTTCGTATTCAAGTTCATCAGCGTGCCAGCCAAGTGGATAAGGACGATAAGCATCAATATTAGTTGCGGATTTTAGGAATAAAAATTATTTTGTTTTGTCTCCATTCTATTTGTTTATGTAATATCATGAATGTTTTTCGGTTTTTTTCTAAATATATATTTGTTCATTTGAGTAAATATACTTAATTTTGCATATACAAAACATTATTATAAGATAATGTGATTAATTAGGTGTGAATTAAATTAATACTTCCATGTAAAGGCAGATACATCCTGCTGGAGCACGAAGCTAAAATAGTTAGAATTATGTACAGAACTAACACATGTGGAGAACTTAACATTAATGACTGTGGGAAATGTGTCACATTGGCAGGATGGGTACAGAGAACCCGCAAGATGGGAGGAATGACTTTCGTTGACCTACGTGATAGATATGGTGTTACACAATTAGTTTTCAACGAGGCTCTTGACTCTGAACTTTGCACAAGGGCTAACAAGTTAGGACGCGAATATTGCATTCAGGTCAAAGGTGACGTTTGTGAGCGCGAAAGCAAAAACATTAATATGCCTACTGGTGAGATTGAGATTATTGTAAAGAATCTTGATGTACTGAGCGAAAGCCTTACTCCACCTTTCAAGGTTGAGGACGATACTGACGGAGGAGATGACCTAAGAATGAAATACAGATATCTGGACTTAAGACGCCCTTCTGTACGAAAGAACCTCGAGCTAAGGCACAAAATGACAATTCTCATAAGGAATTTCCTTGACTCCAAGGATTTCATTGAGGTTGAGACCCCCATACTGATTGGTAGCACTCCAGAAGGAGCCCGCGACTTTGTCGTACCTTCACGCATGAACCCAGGTCAGTTCTACGCACTTCCTCAGAGTCCACAAACCTTGAAACAATTATTGATGGTTAGTGGATTTGACAGATATTTTCAGATTGCGAAATGTTTCCGTGATGAGGATTTACGCGCTGACCGTCAACCGGAATTTACACAGATTGACTGTGAGATGTCGTTTGTTGATCAGGAAGATGTTACATCTCTTTTCGAGGATATGGCAAGACATTTGTTCAAGGAACTTCGTGGAGTGGAACTACCTTATAAACTTCAGCAAATGACATGGCATGATGCCATGAAACGTTTTGGCAGTGACAAACCAGACCTTCGCTTTGGCATGGAGTTTGTCGAACTTATGGATGTTCTTAAGGGTACAGGTTCTTTCTCGGTGTTTGACAATGCTGAATATATAGGAGGTATCTGTGTTCCTGGGTGCGCAACATATACACGTAAGCAACTTGACCAGCTGACAGACTTCGTAAAGCGTCCGCAAATTGGTGCCAAGGGGCTCGTTTACGTAAAATTCAATGAAGATGGCACTGTAAAGTCAAGCATTGACAAGTTCTACACGCAAGATGTGCTATTGCAATTAAAAGAGAAAGTTGGTGCAAAGGATGGTGACCTTGTCCTTATCCTTTCTGGCGACAATGCAAACAAAACAAGAATACAGTTATGCACGTTGCGTCTGGAAATGGGTGACAGGCTTGGTATGCGCGACAAGAATAAGTTTGAATGTCTTTGGATAGTTGACTTCCCACTCTTTGAATGGAGTGATGAGGAACAGCGACTAATGGCGACTCACCATCCTTTCACGATGCCTAATCCAGACGACATTCCTTTGCTTGACTCACATCCAGAACAAGTCCGCGCTAAAGCCTACGATTTTGTGTGCAATGGTGTTGAACTTGGTGGAGGTAGCCTTCGTATTCACGATGGCAAACTACAGGAAAAGATGTTCAGAATTCTCGGGTTCACACCAGAAAAGGCCATGGCTCAGTTCGGATTCCTGATTAATGCATTTAAGTATGGTGCACCACCTCATGCAGGACTCGCATTCGGACTTGATCGCTTTGTAAGCATAATGGCTGGTCTTGACTCAATTCGCGATTGCATTGCATTCCCTAAAAACAACAGCGGACGTGATGTTATGCTTGATGCTCCTTCCGCATTGGATGACAAGCAGTTGGAAGAATTACAGATAAAGGTTGACTTGCGTCAAGACAAATAGGAAAATATTAAAAAAAACATATTTAAAACCGTAATTTTTCGTTTTAAAAGTGTTCAAATTCATTACTTTACACTAACTTTGCAATGTGTTTTGAAAATGAGAATTGAACAATTGCTTCCTTAGGAAGCTGTTTTACAAACAAAAATTATGGCAGAAAAGAAAACAACTAAGACTGCAGCAACAAAGGCTGCAGCAGAGAAGAAAGAAACTGTAAAAAAATGTGCTACACGCAAGTGTGCAACTAAGAAGGCTGTAGTTTCTCTTACAGCAGAGAATGTAGGTTTCAAAGCTGGTGATGTTTACCAGACTTTGGCTGCAGCAGGAAATGCTTTGACAGTAGCAGAGATTGCAAAGACAGCAGGCATTACAACAGAAGAGGCTTTCCTCGGTATAGGTTGGCTGTTGAAAGAAGGCAAAGTTCAGGCAGAGGACGACAAGGTTGTTCTTGCCTAAGTAACCTAATATCACAAGGAGAGGGAAGTCAAGTGTTCTCAATAATTGAGACACAGACTTCCCTCTCTTTTTAATTATCAACATTGATGACCTTTAACAATAACTATGAACGTGCAGTGATAAAAGTACTGGCAGAGGCCGGAGATAGAGGGCTATCTTTAAACAAAATAACAAGACATGTCCTTAACTCATGCAACAATCTCTTCAATACAGTTGAGTATAATGATGTTTATAAGGTAGTTGCATTATATCTTAAAGCCAATAGCAAAGGTTACGACTCTGCAATACAGAAAACATCAAGGGGGATATATCGGCTGAATCCCAATGCAGTTAACCAATTATCACTGCTGTTTAAAGAAGAGGAAGAGGAGCAGACTGAAAAGCGACAGAATACTGACCTCTCTTTAAGTCTCTTTTGAGAAATAAATGTAATTAGAAACTGTTAAACCATAAATATACAAACATTAACGAGGAACTCTATAAGGACCTCACATTTTAAATACCATAAAAGAAAATGACAAGAAATGACTATCTACTCGGATTTGACGTAGGAAGTTCCTCTGTTAAGGCTTCTCTCGTCAATGCCTTGACAGGTGAATGTGTCGCTGATGCTTTTTTTCCTGAGAAGGAGGCACCTATCACTGCTTTGAAAGCTGGATGGGCAGAACAAGACCCTGAAATGTGGTGGACAAATGCTAAACTTGCCCTTTCAAAAATAATGAAATCAAGTGGCGTTACGGGAAATCTTATTAAAGCTATTGGAATCTCATATCAGATGCATGGACTGGTATGTGTGGACAAAGAGCTTAATGTATTGAGACCCTCGATAATATGGTGTGACTCGAGAGCCGTGCCTTATGGTGAGAAAGCATTTGCAACACTTGGTAAAGAACAGTGTTTGTCACATTTTCTTAACTCACCAGGCAATTTCACGGCTTCGAAGTTGGCTTGGGTTAAAGAAAATGAGCCGGAATTGTTTGATAGGATATACAAGATAATGTTACCCGGCGATTATATAGCCATGAAACTTTCCGGAGAGGTAAATACAACTATAAGTGGACTGTCGGAAGGTATTATGTGGGACTTCAAGGATAAATGTCCCGCGTCAATCCTACTTGAACATTATGGCTTCCCAAAATCTGTCATTGCTGATATTGTTCCTACATTCTCGGTTCAAAGCAGAGTTTCAAAATCAGCTGCTGCAGAAACAGGTCTGTCAGAAGGAACACCAATTTCATATAGAGCAGGAGACCAGCCAAACAATGCTTTGTCTCTAAACGTTTTCAATCCTGGAGAAATTGCTTCGACAGCAGGAACTTCTGGTGTTGTTTATGGTGTACTTGGAGAAGTTAACTATGATGTAAAATCACGTGTCAACACATTTGCACATGTAAACTATACAAAGGATGTTGACAGACTTGGTGTGTTGCTGTGTATTAATGGAACAGGCATCCTTAATGCCTGGGTACACCGTAACATTGTTCAGGAACTTACATATCCACAGATGAACGACCTTGCTTCAAAAGCTCCAATAGGAAGTGATGGGGTTATGATTATTCCATTTGGTAATGGTGCAGAAAGGGTTCTTGAGAACAAAGACACTGGATGTTCTGTCCATGGCATAAATTTCAACAAACACTCAAAAGAGCATATTGTAAGAGCAGCCCAAGAGGGTATTGTGTTTAGTTTCTGTTATGGTATGGAGATAATGAGACAGATGGGAATGGACATCAAGAAAATTCATGCCGGCAAGGCGAATATGTTCCTAAGTCCAATATTCAGAGACACTTTAGCTGGTGTTAGTGGCTCCACAATAGAGCTTTATGATACAGATGGAGCTGCAGGAGCAGCTAAAGGCGCAGGTATAGGGTGTGGAATTTATGCAGACCACAATGAAGCATTCTCTTCTCTTAAAAAACTTGCAGTAATCGACCCAGATGAAAACAAACGTAAAGATTATCTTGAAGCATATTCAAGATGGCTCGAATTGTTGAACAAATCCGTTAACTGTTGAATTACAATGATTTGTCTGGCTTTGACAAAACTAAATAATTAATTTATATATAAACCAATTAACTAATAATAAACTTAAAAATCTAATTATGGCTAAAGAGTATTTTCCACAAATTGGAAAGATTCCTTTCGAAGGAACAGAGAGCAAGAATCCTATGGCTTTTCATTATTATGAGCCAGAGCGCATTGTTGCAGGAAAGAAGATGAAAGAATGGTTGAAGTTCGCTATGGCATGGTGGCATACACTTGGCGGTGCTTCAGGCGACCAGTTTGGCGGACAGACACGCAGTTACGAGTGGGATAAGGCAGAATGCCCTGTTCAGCGTGCAAAAGACAAGATGGATGCTGGTTTTGAAATTATGGAAAAACTCGGCATAGAGTACTTCTGCTTCCACGACACAGACCTCGTTGAAGAGGGTGAGACAGTTGAAGAGTATGAGTCACGCATGAAGGCTATCACCGACTATGCTCTGGAGAAGATGAAAGGTACAAACATCAAGTTGCTGTGGGGTACTGCAAATGTGTTTGGAAACAAGCGTTATATGAACGGTGCTGCTACAAATCCAGACTTTGACGTTGTAGCACGTGCAGGTGTTCAGATAAAGAATGCTATCGACGCTACTATCAAACTCGGTGGTCAGAATTACGTGTTCTGGGGCGGTCGCGAAGGTTACATGAGCTTGCTTAACACACAGATGCAGCGTGAGAAAGACCATCTTGCCAAGATGCTTACAGCAGCACGCGACTATGCTCGCTCTAAAGGCTTTACAGGAACTTTCCTTATTGAGCCTAAGCCAATGGAGCCAACAAAACATCAATATGACGTTGATACAGAGACAGTTATTGGTTTCCTCCGTGCAAATGGTCTTGACAAAGACTTTAAGGTTAACATTGAGGTCAACCATGCTACATTGGCAGGTCACACATTTGAGCATGAACTTGCAGTCGCAGTTGACAATGGAATGCTAGGTTCCATCGATGCCAATCGTGGTGATGCTCAGAACGGATGGGATACAGACCAGTTCCCAATTGACAATTACGAGCTGACACAGGCTATGATGCAGATTATCCGTGCAGGTGGTCTCGGTAACGGAGGTACTAACTTTGATGCAAAGATACGTCGTAATTCGACAGACTCAGACGATATCTTCATAGCACACATTAGTGGTATGGACGCTATGGCACGCGCACTTATCAATGCAGCTGCAATACTTGAGGAAAGTGAACTTCCTTCAATGTTGAAGAATCGTTATGCAAGCTTCGACAATGGAATAGGCAAAGATTTTGAGGATGGCAAACTTACCCTTGAGCAGATTTACGAGTACGGAAAGAAGGTAGAGGAACCAAAGCAGACAAGTGGCAAGCAAGAACTCTATGAGACAATCGTAGCGCTCTATACCAAATAATCTTTTTCCTTCATACCATATTATATATAGGGACTGGCATACCAGTCCCTATAATATTTTTACTGACATTCAAGGATAACATAACTCAAGTTTACTCGCAAAGTTCAAGGAAACTCCTTTACCCTTCTGCCAGTGACCATTGGTTCGCATGTCTTAGACATGCTGTCAGTAAATGAGTTGGCAAGTATTTCCCTTGAGCTTGCGAAAATACAAATCGATACCCTTATTGTTTAAGTTTGTACTTATCCACAATAACTAAACACATTTTACTTCTCTTAAATCAATATCGACTTGTAAAAAATAGTCAACCCGTTTATTTTTTTCTAAATTTTACGTATAAGTATTAAAAAAGTGTTATCTTTGCAAAGTAAATAAGTTGTTGTCATTATGTTGAGACATTATGTCTTAATTCATGTTGCAATATAGCTTTTAACTATACACAAAATATATGGAACGTTCAAACAACCATCTTGTTATCATGGCAGGAGGAGTGGGAAGCAGATTCTGGCCTATGAGCACAGAAGACACTCCTAAACAGTTTATTGATGTCCTTGGAGTAGGAAGAAGTCTTCTTCAACTTACATTCGACCGTTTTGAGGGTGTGTGCCTTCCAGAGAATGTTTGGATATTGACAAACAAGAAATATGCTGATATAGTTCACGAACAACTACCAGAAGTTCCTGTCGGTAATATTTTGCTTGAACCATGCCGCAGGAACACTGCTCCATGTATTGCTTATGTTAGCTGGAGAATTAAGAACATTAATCAAAACGCCAATATAGTAGTTACTCCAAGCGACCATGTTGTTCTCAATTCACAGGAATTCAGACGCGTTATTACGTCCGCATTATCATTTACGGCAGAAACAGACTCTATCGTAACCCTCGGAATGAAGCCCAACCGCCCAGAAACGGGATATGGATATATCCAGGCTGACCTTAGGGTGTCAAGTGCTCGTAACAAAGAGTTGTTCCGGGTTGATCAATTCAAGGAGAAACCAGATTTGGATACAGCTCAAATATATATATTACAGAACAATTATTTCTGGAATGCAGGTATCTTTGTATGGAGTGCCTCAACAATTATAAACGCATTCAGGATCTATTCTCCTTCCATCGCTAAGGTCTTTGACTCCATACGTCCAATCCTTGGCACACCAGGCGAGCAGAATGCCATTGACGCACGATATCCGGAATGTGAGTCTATTTCTGTTGATTATGCCATAATGGAGAAAGCTGAGGAGATTTTTGTATTTCCAGCTGATTTTGGATGGAGTGATCTTGGCACATGGGGTTCATTATTGTCCAGAAGCCATAAGGATATATATGGAAATGCCGTTATAGGTCAGAATGTCTCTCTTTATGATACAAAGAACACTATTGTGCATACGAAGGAACTTGACAAGGTAATAGTGCAGGGGCTTGATGGTTTTATAATTGCTGAACAGAACAGAAAATTGTTGATTTGCAAGATGAGCGAGGAACAACGTATCAAACAATTTACGGGAGAAGGATAGATAATTCAAGTTTACTTTCCCTTCGGAAAGTGACCGATGGTCTGCAAGTTATAAACTATCTCAAAGTTAACAAGTTGACAATTCAACCATTTGTTAGTTCTTTTGGATATTGAAATACTTGGGTAACATGGGTATCAGCTAGTTGACAAGTCAACTTTGTTTTTTCGCAAAGCTCAAGGAAACCCCTGACTGCATGTCTGGGACATGCGAAATAAAATAATAATTAATAAATATATTGATATGGAAAAGAAAATTGCATTAATAACAGGTATCACAGGACAGGACGGAAGCTATCTTGCGGAATTCCTTATTGAAAAAGGTTATGAGGTTCATGGCTTGTTGAGAAGGTCTTCGTCTTTTAATACGGGCCGAATAGAACACATATACCTGGATGAGTGGGTACGCGACATGAAAAAGCAGAGACTTGTGAATCTACATTGGGCTGACATGACAGACTCTTCGTCTCTTATCAGAATCATTGGTGAGGTAAAACCAACTGAAATATATAATCTTGCGGCTCAGAGTCACGTAAAGGTTTCATTTGACGTACCAGAATATACTGCTGATACTGATGCAGTTGGCGTACTTAGGCTCCTTGAGGCAGTAAGAATATGTGGACTTGAGAAGAAGTGTAGAATTTATCAGGCTTCAACTTCTGAGCTTTATGGCAAAGTACAGGAAGTTCCACAAAGTGAGACAACACCATTCTATCCGCGTTCACCATATTCAGTGGCCAAGCTATATGGTTTCTGGATTATGAAAAACTATAGAGAGTCTTATGGTATGTATTGCTGCAATGGCATTCTGTTTAATCATGAGAGTGAAAGACGTGGCGAGAACTTCGTAACACGCAAGATTTCGCTTGCAGCATGCCGTATCAAACAGGGGTTTCAAGACAAACTGTATCTTGGTAACCTAAACGCTCTTCGTGACTGGGGATATGCAAAGGATTATGTAGAGTGCATGTGGCTTATACTACAACAGCCAGAACCAGACGACTTCGTCATTGCAACAGGAGAATACCATACTGTAAGGGAATTTGCAACGCTTGCTTTCAGCTATTGTGGAATAGACCTTGAATGGAAAGGAGAGGGAGTTGACGAAAAAGGTATCGACAAGGCTACCGGTAAAGTGCTTGTAGAGGTTGACCCAAAATATTTCCGTCCTGCAGAGGTAGAGCAGTTGCTTGGTAATCCAGCAAAGGCAAAGAAGACATTAGGATGGAATCCAACCAAGACATCATTCAATGAGCTTGTGAGAATTATGGTTGAGCATGACATGAAGTTTGTTAAGAAACTGTATCTCAAGGCTCAATTACCAGAATAACATAATTGCGCCATGTTAATGATGGCGCAATTATTTCACTTTATTAAACTTGGAAGTTTATATGACATTAGACAAGGACAGTAAGATTTATATAGCAGGACACCGAGGATTAGTGGGTTCTGCAATATGGAACAACCTTCTTTCAAGAGGTTATAATAACCTCATTGGCAGAACCCACAAAGAACTTGACCTTACAAATCAAATTGCCGTTAAGGAGTTTTTTGATAAGGAACGTCCTGATGCAGTGGTTCTTGCTGCGGCATTTGTCGGAGGTATTATGGCTAATTCCCTATACAGGGCAGACTTCATCATGCAGAACATGATGATGCAATGCAATGTCATAGGACAGGCTTATGCACATGGTGTGAAAAAACTTCTTTTCCTCGGCTCTACGTGCATTTATCCTAAAATGGCACCACAACCAATGAAAGAAGATTCATTGCTGACATCTCCTCTTGAATATACGAACGAAGAATATGCAATAGCCAAGATTGCCGGACTGAAGATGTGCGAAAGCTATAACCTGCAATATGGTACCAACTATATAGCTGTAATGCCAACCAACCTTTATGGTCCAAATGACAATTTCCATCTGGAGAACAGTCATGTAATGCCGGCTATGATGCGTAAGATATATCTCGCAAAACTCATACATGGGGACAACTGGGATGCAATCCGGACAGACATGAACAAGCGTCCTATAAATCCTGACGACAAGCTCCAGAATCTAATAGGAAAAGGAAATGTTGATGGAAAGAATACCAAGGAGCGTATTCTCAAGGCTCTTGAATTCTATGGAATAAGCGATAACAAAGTTGTATTGTGGGGTACTGGCAGTCCTTTGCGCGAGTTTCTCTGGAGCGAAGACATGGCAGACGCAAGCGTACATGTTCTGTTGAATGTTGATTTCAGCCAAATAATAGGTATTGAAAAATACTCTTCTGTCTTCTATGGGGCTAAGTCTGATGGTTCAGTTGACCGCAACAACAGTGAGGGTCGTGGAGGTGCCATACCATCACTTGGTGAGATTCGCAACTGTCATATCAATGTTGGCACAGGTAAAGAACTCACAATACGTGAACTGTCACAACTTGTTGCCAAAGCAGTCGGTTTTGAGGGCACAATAGAATTTGATGCCAGCAAGCCCGATGGTACTCCACGAAAACTCATTGATGTAAGCAAGCTACATTCACTTGGCTGGACTCATAAAGTTGAGATTGAGGATGGTGTTACAAGATTGTTTAATTGGTACAGGGAAAGCCTTTCAACTGAATAATGTGACATGGGAACACAGGTCATTAACATTAAGATGGGACAGAAAGTCAAAGACTTCTTCTTTATGTTCATGGGCATATTGATGTATGCTTTTGGCTATACTGCCTTTATTCTTCCGGAAAAGGTAGTAATGGGTGGAGTGTCTGGTCTCTCCGCCTTAATCTACTATGCTTTCAAGATACCAGCCGGAGGTTCCCTTCTTGTTCTGAATGCGATAATGCTGATGCTTGCCTTCAGGGCACTTAGCAAACAGTTCACGATAAGAACAATAATAGGTGTTGGCATCATGTCCACTCTCGTTGGTCTGCTACAGCCTTTTTTCCAGCTGCATCCCATTATTACTGCCGGTGAAGATAAATTCATGCATGTCATTATTGGTGCGGCACTTGGTGGTGGTGGTCTTGGACTTGTCTTCTCTCATAATGGTTCTACAGGAGGAACAGATATTATCGTTGCACTGCTGAACAAGTATTTCCGACTTAGCTTTGGAAGGGCGATGCAGTTTGTGGATATCACAATCATAAGTTCCTCTTATCTCCTTTTCCATAGTATGGAGACAATAGTCTATGGCGTTGCGTTTACTCTTATAGCAAGCTATGTGTGCGACTATATTATGAATGGTTCCCGTCAGACTGTACAGTTCATTATAATTTCCAAGCAATATGAGCTGATAGCCGACACTATCAACACCAAAGTAAACAGAGGCGTTACAGTATTTGAAGGCAAGGGTTGGTACACAAAGAATGGACTTAAGATTCTTCTTGTGCTTGCAAGGAAATATGAATCAAACGACATTTTCAATCTTGTAAAGGTAATTGACCCTAAAGCACTCGTGTCGCAGACATATTGCCATGGCGTCTTTGGAGAAGGCTTTGACAGTATAAAGTAAATTAATTCATGCATTGAGTTATTTTTGGTTAATTATTTGCTTATGGTGAAAATAACCTATAACTTTGCATAATGAGATAACACTCGGGGGTGCCTTTGATGACGAATGCCTTAAAGGGCTAATTGGTTGTCGGGCTGAGATTATACCCATTGACCTGATGCAGATAACGCTGCCGTAGGAAATGAGTCCTCTTTATATATTTTGACAATATACCTGTCAATATAACGAGAGGGTAAGTAATCAAGAATCGAATCAAAGAAGGAAACGACCTCGGGTAAGAGCAAGAAAGCTATTATCCGAGGTTTTATCTTTATTCGGAAACAAACAGAATTTAAATGTTATTATTCAAGTTTCGCAAGTTAAAACTTGCTCAAAGTTAACAAGTTGACAAGTCAACAAGTTATTAGTTGTTCTGGTCATTGACAAATTCAAACAAGAAGAGTAGCAACTTGTCGTCTTGTCAACGTTACTGACAGCATGTCGAAGACATGCGAAACTTAAGTTATTATTTATCAATATGAATATACTTGTAAACAACAAACCAACAGAAACTGATGCTGTCAATCTGAAAGAACTTGCAGCAAAGCTCAACCTTCCAATGAATGGAGTGGCAATGGCATTAGGCACAACAATGGTACAGAGAACAGAATGGGAGACTACCATGTTGAAAGAAAACGATAGTGTCATCATCATCAAAGCAGCTTGCGGAGGATAGATGCTATGGTGCAGTTTATCTCACACTATAATGAAAGGTACTCTTACCTCGACTCCATACAACTTGCAATAAAAGGTGGATGCAAGTGGATTCAATTAAGAATGAAGGATGTCACATGCGATGAAATACGTCCTGTTGCAGTGGAGGTCTTAAAGTATTGTCGCAAAGCTGGTGCCGTATTCATCATAGACGACCATGTTGAACTTGCAAAAGAAGTTGGAGCTGATGGCGTCCACCTTGGCAAGAATGACATGCCAGTAAGACAAGCAAGGGATATCCTTGGCAATAACGCCATAATAGGTGGAACTGCCAACAATTTTGAGGATGTCAGAAAGCTTTATGACGATGGTGTAAACTACATTGGTTGCGGACCATTTCGTTTCACCGAAACAAAAAGAGGACTTTCACCAATATTGGGATGCTCTGGTATCAGGAACATAATTGATAGTATGAGAAACGAACACCTCAACCTGCCGATAGTTGCAATTGGTGGCATTAGGGCAGATGACATACCCCAGATAATGAACTGCGGAGTTAGCGGCATAGCTGTCAGCGGTTCAGTCCTTAATGCTGACGACCCCGTCGAGGAAATGCGTCGTATCATTCATGTCACATCTTCCTATAGTTTGAACAAAAGAGAAAAATAAACATTCAAGTTTTGCAAACAGACAACTTACTTGTGGTTTTAATACCTTAGTCCAGTGCTTGCAATCTTGCGTAAACATTTTATATTATGAACAAACTTGTAATAGCAGGGAGAGAATTCAACTCCCGTTTGTTCCTTGGTACAGGAAAATTCAACAACAATGACCTTATGGCAGAAGCCATTAAGGCAAGTGAGACAGAAATGGTGACAGTAGCCATGAAACGTGTAGAGTTAGAGGACAAGAATGACGACCTCCTTACACACATAATCCAGCATCCAGACATTCAGCTGTTGCCTAACACGTCTGGGGTAAGAAATGCGGAAGAAGCAGTATTCGCTGCACAGATGGCACGTGAGGCATTTGGCACAAACTGGCTTAAACTGGAAATCCATCCTGACCCGAGATACCTTTTACCCGATTCGGTTGAAACACTAAAAGCTACGGAGCAACTAGTAAAACTTGGATTTGTCGTCCTACCATACTGCCAGGCTGACCCTACACTTTGTAAACAGCTTGAAGAAGCAGGAGCCGCTACTGTAATGCCATTGGCAGCACCAATAGGTACGAACAAAGGACTGCGTATGAAAGACTTTCTCCAGATTATCATAGAACAAGCCACCGTTCCCGTTGTGGTTGACGCAGGAATAGGTGCACCAAGCCATGCTGCTGAAGCCATGGAAATGGGTGCTGATTGCTGTCTTGTCAATACTGCCATTGCCGTTGCTGGTGACCCTGTTGAAATGGCCGTAGCCTTCAAAGAAGCAGTCATAGCTGGTAGAAGAGCCTTTGAAGCAGGTCTTGGAAGCGTCAGCGATTGTGCTGAAGCAAGCTCACCGCTTACATCATTCCTTAATTTGTAATATCCTATATTTCATACATATTATGCCAAACGACAACAAAGCATACGCAAAGAGAGAGAAAGCTTACATGTCAGGAACCTTATTCCCATATATTAAGGTTGGAATGACAAGAGTTAACTTGACACCAACTGTTACAAAAGACAAGAATGGTGTTCCTCACATGGAGCAGAATGCACCTGTGTATATTTACGATACAAGCGGTCCTTTTTCAGATCCTGAAATAGAAGTTGACTTGAAGAAAGGATTACCCAGGTTGAGAGAGCAGTGGATTATAGAACGTAACGACACTGAGCAACTCAAGGAAGTAACAAGCGACTATGGCAAGATGAGACTTGCAGACCATTCGCTCGACACTCTTAGGTTTGAACATATAAGATTGCCAAGAAAAGCCATTAAAGGCAAGGCTATAACACAGATGGCTTATGCTAAAGCAGGAATCATAACTCCAGAGATGGAATATGTTGCCATTCGTGAGAACATGAATTGCAGAGAACTGGGTATCAAGACATACATAACCCCAGAGTTTGTAAGGGACGAGATAGCAAGCGGAAGGGCAGTATTGCCAGCCAATATCAATCATCCAGAATCTGAACCCATGATTATAGGAAGGAATTTCCTGGTTAAGATTAATACAAACATCGGTAATTCAGCCACCACATCTTCCATAGACGAAGAGGTCGATAAAGCTGTATGGTCTTGCAAATGGGGTGGCGACACTCTCATGGACCTGTCAACTGGTGAGAATATCCATGAGACGAGGGAATGGATAGTTAGGAACTGTCCTGTTCCCGTTGGAACAGTACCTATATATCAGGCACTTGAGAAAGTTAATGGCAAGGTGGAAGATTTGTCATGGGAAATTTATAAGGACACCCTTATTGAGCAATGCGAACAGGGTGTTGACTATTTCACGATTCATGCTGGCATAAGGCGTCATAATGTGCATCTCGCAGACAGTCGTCTTTGTGGAATAGTAAGCCGTGGTGGTTCCATAATGAGCAAATGGTGCCTTATTCACGACAGAGAGTCGTTCCTTTATGAGCATTTCGATGATATTTGCGACATAGTGGCTCAATATGATGTTGCTCTCTCGCTTGGGGACGGACTCAGACCTGGTTGTATAGAAGATGCCAATGATGCGGCACAGTTTGCAGAACTCGATACGATGGGTGAACTTGTCACAAGGGCATGGGATAAGAATGTTCAGGCATTCATAGAAGGACCTGGTCATGTGCCAATGCATAAGATACGTGAGAACATGGAAAGACAGATTGAACATTGCCATGAGGCTCCTTTCTATACTCTCGGACCTATCGTGACTGACATAGCACCTGGTTACGATCATATTACTTCTGCCATTGGAGGAGCACAGATTGCATGGCTTGGAACTGCCATGCTTTGCTATGTGACTCCAAAAGAGCATCTCGCACTGCCCAACAAGGAAGATGTTAGAACAGGTGTGGTGACATACAAGATTGCCGCTCATGCAGCCGACCTTGCCAAGGGGCATCCTGGTGCACAGGTCAGGGACAATGCTCTTTCTAAAGCACGTTTTGATTTCCGATGGAGAGACCAGTTCCACCTTTCCCTTGACCCTGAGAGGGCTCTACAATACTTTGAGGAGGCAGGACACACAGATGGGGAATACTGCACGATGTGTGGTCCGAACTTCTGTGCGGCAAAGCTCACTCACGATCTCAGGAAACTATAGAAGCGAGTAATGATCCTTTATAACAACAGAAGTTATGGATTACGAGGAACGTTATCACCGACAGCTGATTCTACCAGAGATAGGCGTTGAGGGACAAGAGAAACTTTCCAAAGCAAAGGTGCTGATAGTTGGCGTAGGGGGATTAGGCTCTCCTATCGCCATCTATCTGGCAGGTGCAGGTATAGGCACAATAGGATTGATTGACGATGATGTGGTTAGCGTGACAAATCTTCAGAGACAGGTGCTCTACAGTGAGGAAGAGGTGGGACTGTCGAAAGCTCTACATGCAAAGAAGCGATTGCTTTCACTGAACTCTTCCATTACGGTAAATGCATATCCTTTCAGACTTAAGGAAGAGAATGCAAGGGAGATTATTCAGGAATACGATATCATCGTTGACGGAACTGATAACTTCCTGGTAAGATTCCTTATCAGTGATGTCTGCAAAGAGTTGGGGAAGATATACGTCTATGGTGCAATATGCGGATTGGAAGGACAGGTAGCGGTATTATGCAAGGGAAATGCCACATACCGCACTTTATTCCCTGACGAAAAGGAAACTCTCGCAATGCCTCACCCAGGGAAGCAGGTTGTTGGTGTAACACCTGCTGTTATTGGTAGTGTGGAGGCTTCACAGGTGATCATGCTGATTTCTGGCTACGGTGAACCTCTCATTGACCGCCTTTGGTCTATTGACCTGAGAACCATGCAGAGTTTTATGATAAATATATAAGCAGTGATAAAGATTTATTAACCTGCATAAACATAACAAAAAAACTGGGAGGAAATAGTCTCCCTTACAGAAAATGTTTTCAGAAGAATTGCAAAAAATAGGTTGGGACGAGACAACAGAACGCATAGCTGGCATGACAGACAATGATGTAAGGCGCGCATTGTCTAAACAACATTGCGATGTCTATGATTTCATGGCATTAATATCCCCTGCTGCAGAACCATATCTTGAACATATGGCGAGGCTTTCAAGAAAATATACAGAGGAGCGTTTCGGAAGGACAATGTCTATGTTCATTCCCTTGTACATTACAAACTCTTGCTCCAACTCATGCGTTTATTGTGGCTTTCATCGTTCAAACCCAATGCCACGCACAATACTCACGTCCGAGCAGATAGAGGATGAGTACAAGGCTATCAAGAAACTTGCTCCTTTCGAGAATATACTACTCGTAACAGGAGAGAATCCCGCAAAAGCCGGTGTTCCATACCTTGCCAAAGCTATAGAAATTGCCAAGAGATATTTCTCTAACATAAAGATTGAGGTCATGCCGCTCAAGGCGGAGGAATATCAAGAGTTGACCAAACATGGACTAAACGGTGTTATATGTTTTCAGGAAACATACCATCGGGAGAACTACAAGACCTACCATCCGGCTGGTATGAAGTCAAATTTCGAATGGAGACTCAATGGCTTTGACAGAATGGGACAGGCTGGAGTGCATTCAATAGGAATGGGTGCCTTGCTGGGACTTGAGAAAGAATGGCGCACCGATGTTGTCATGATGGCATACCATCTTCGTTATCTCCAGAAACACTACTGGAGAACAAAATATTCTGTCAATTTCCCGCGTATGCGACCTGCACAGAACGAAGGCTTCCAACCCAACTGTTTCGTTACGGACAGACAATTGGCACAGGTAACCTTTGCCATGCGCATCTTTGACCATGATGTTGACATATCATATAGTACGAGGGAGCCACAGTTCATCAGAGACAATATGTGTACACTCGGTGTCACGACAATGTCAGCCGAGTCGAAAGTCAATCCCGGAGGATACCATACATATCCACAAGCTCTTGAGCAGTTTACTGTGTCAGACAACCGTACCGCCAAGGAAATAGACATTCGTCTAAGACAATTGGGAAGGGAACCTGTATGGAAGGACTGGGATGCTTCGTTTGACATGTTCAAGATATGATGTTCAGAACGATAGTGATTACAAAGCCCACATTCTTTGACGGTGAAGCTGACATGATAGTCTGGCTTCTCCGTCAAGGCAAGGCAGACATTCTGCATGTCAGGAAACCATCTGCAAGCGAGAAGGAATACGAAGACTTGTTGAAGTTAATACCTTCAATATGGCATTCAAGTCTTGTGATACACGACCATTTCGACCTCGCTGCTCGCTACGGACTTTATGGTGTGCATCTTAACTCACGCAACCCCAATCCGCCAGTTGGATGGTCAGGCTGCATAAGCAGAAGTTGCCATTCCTTTGAGGAAATAATGGAATGGAAAGAACGATGTGATTATGTCTCCCTCTCTCCCATATTCGATTCCATATCAAAACAGGGATATATGTCTGCTTTCACCGACAACGACATAGCTGATGCGTCAAGGAAAGGCATCATCGACGGGAAAGTATATGCACTTGGTGGGGTTACTTACAAACGCATAGAAACAGTAAAGTCCATGGGATTCGGTGGAGCCATGATTCTTGGTGACGCATGGAAATGACATTATTATGAAGACAGTACTTACCATAGCAGGAAGCGACACCTGTGCCGGAGCAGGAATACAGCAGGACTTGAAAACCATATCAGCACTCAACCATTACGCAGTGACAGTGACAACGGCATTGACAGCACAGAACACACGTGGTGTCCAGAAGATTATGCGTGTACCTGATGACATGCTTTGCGCACAGCTTGAATCTGTATTGTCCGATATCAGAATAGATGCTGCAAAGACTGGAATGATTCCAGATGAAGACTCGGCAAGAATTATCGTCTCTTTTCTGAAAAATCTTCGAGTTCCTATAGTATGCGACCCAGTAATGATATCAACCAGCGGTACACAATTAATGTCAGATTGCTGCATTGATTACATAAAGAGTGAGCTTTTTCCTCTTTGCACGCTTGTAACGCCAAACATCCCTGAGGCAAAGCGACTCTCAGAATCCACAAACGCCGAAGACATAGAAAGGGTAGGGCACAGCCTTTCCAGTCAACACAATACAGCCTTTCTATTGAAAGGAGGACACAGCAAAGGTAGCGTAATGAAGGATATGCTGTTCACTCCTGATGGCAGCTCCTATTCCTTTTCTTCTCCCAGGATAACGACATCAAACCTTCACGGAACAGGTTGCACCCTGTCTTCTGCCATCGCCACATTTCTTGCAGAGGGACAACCGTTGCCTCAAGCTGTTGAATGTGCCAAATCTTTTATTGACAGAGCCATATTCAAAGGCAAAGAGTTGCACATAGGAAAAGGAAACGGTCCGCTGTGGCCATTCTGAATATACATCTCGATTTGGTTAACTCAACGCTGTGTGTTGGGACATTCAACGCTGTGTGTTGGAACATTCAACGCTTTGTGTTGGCACTTGCAATGCTTTGCGTTGGCACTTGCAATGCTTTGCACACATATAACACTTTTTATATGTCCTTATAAATGACTAATTGTGTAACTGTTCTCGAATGTGTTTTATTACAAATAGTCGATTTCCGGTTTCTTAATTGTCTGCGCTGTAGGCGCAGAAGTGCATAGCCCAGGGTAGAATGGAGCTGCGTAATGACACCTGGGTGTATGTGGTGCAAAATGCTAAAAAAACAAAAATGACAACGTATTTATTGTTATATATTATAATTCTTTGTATATTTGCAACCGTTACCAAATAATATTGCGATACATGCTTAACTTATGCAAAGGATGTTTTTATAAATATATAACTATAATATAAAGAAGACACTAATACCAGGGAGTTATGACTAAATACAATTTGACAGAGAAGAAGGGACAGGCGGCATATTGCAAACATATTCGAAAGGAAATGATTGATAAGCTCAGCAAGAAGATTAAGTATATTATAGTAAATAAGAAAAAATATAAAGACAAGGACTTTTCTGCACGTCAGCTTGCCAGCGACATTGGTACGAATTCGCGTTATGTGTCCGCAGTCATTAGAATATGTTTCGGTTGTAATTATTCAGAGTTTGTAAACAAATACCGTATAGAAGAAGCTGTCAGTATATTGGAGAATGAAAAGTTTGATGGACTCACGATGTGCGATGTTAGTGACCTCGTAGGATTTGCAAACAGACAGTCGTTTTATGCTGCATTCTTCAAGTTCAAGGGAATGTCACCATGCGACTATAAAAAACAACGTAATAGATAATCGCAAATAATCATACACATTATATACAGATACTTAATGATGGATAAGTTTGAATATTCTGGTGAACGTTTTGCCGACTTGCAGATACTCAGATACAGGATAAAGGGTTTTGAAACATTGCCACTAAAGACGAAATGTCTTGTGTATTGCCTTGCCAAAGCAACACTCTATGGCAGGGACATCACTTTCGACCAGTTTGGCAAGTATAACTTGAAGATAAGGAAAATCCTTGAGACCATATATGAGCACTATGATGGAGACAAAAATGTGGAAGACTATACTGCTATGATGGAATACCTCAAGAGAGTATGGTTCTCAAATGGTATATACCATCATTATGGATGCGACAAATTCACTCCTTCTTTCTCACAGCACTTTCTCATTCAGCAGCTTGAGCACATCTCTTCAAAAGGAGTAGTGCTGCCTGTGGGAATACAGGAAGTTAAGGAGATTCTGCTTCCTGTTATGTACTCCCAAGACATACTTCCAAAGAGAGTAAACAAGAATTATGGGGAAGACCTTGTGACCACCTCTGCGTGCAACTACTATGAGAATGTGACACAAAAGGAGGCTGAGGATTTTTATAATGAAAAGAAGACAGGAAGTGACAAAGAACCGTCATGGGGACTTAACACGCATCTCGTAAAACACAACGGAGTGATTAGTGAGGTCGTGTGCCGCTACGGTGGTTTGTATTCCGCTGCCATAGAGAAGATTATATACTGGTTGGAGAAAGCCTTGGATTATACCGACAGCGACAGACAGAAGAAAGTCATCAGACTGCTTGTCGATTATTACAAGACAGGCAATCTTTCAACCTTTGACGACTATTGCATTGAGTGGGTTAACATGCATGACTCGGAAGTGGATTTCATAAACGGATTCATTGAAGTATATGGAGACCCTCTGGGCATCAAGGCTTCATGGGAAGGCATCGTTGAGATTCTCGACAAAGAAGCGTCACAGCGTACCAAGACAATAAGCGACAATGCACAGTGGTTTGAAGACAACAGTCCGATAGACCGACGTTTCAAGAAGGATGTTGTAAAGGGTGTGACGGCACGTGCAGTATATGCAGCAATGCTCGGAGGTGATGAATATCCCTCAACAGCCATTGGCATCAATCTTCCAAATGCAGACTGGATAAGAGCCGAATATGGAAGCAAAAGCGTGACCATTACCAATATTACTGAGGCTTATTCAGAAGCTTCTAAAGGAAGCGGATTCAGAGATGAGTTTGTCATAGACAAGCCAACAATGGATATGATAGACAAATGGGGACATTTGACAGACGACCTGCATACTGACCTGCATGAATGTCTGGGACATGGTAGTGGAAAACTTCTGACAGGTGTGTCGCCTGATGCCTTGAAGGCATACGGAAATACTATTGAGGAAGCGAGAGCTGACCTTTTTGGATTGTATTTCATGGCAGACAGCAAGATGACAGAACTGAACCTGCTTCCATCGCCAGAGGCTTTCAAGGCACAATACTATACGTATATGATGAATGGACTCATGACCCAGCTCGTAAGAATAGAGAAAGGAAAGTGCATTGAGGAGGCACACATGCGCAACAGGGCTCTTATTGCATATTGGGTAATGGACAATTCTGATGGAGTGGTGGAAATGGTGAAGCGAGATGGAAAAACCTACGTAAAAATAAATGACTACCATGCCCTGCGTACATGCTTCGGAAAACTGCTGTCCGAGATTCAGAGGATAAAGAGTGAGGGTGATTTGTCTGCAGCAAGAGAAATAGTAGAGAAATATGCAGTCAACATCAACCCGGTACTTCACAATGAAATACTTGAAAGATATGCCAGTCTTAACATAGCTCCATACAAGGGTTTCCTCAATCCGCATCTTCTATTAGTCAAAGACAGTGATGGCAACATTACAGATGTGGTGGCAGACTATAGTGAGTCGTACTCTGAGCAGATGATGAGATACGGTAAGGAATATGCCACATTAGCACCTGGCACTATACTTTCCGCTAACGAGAGACTGAAAAAGATTAAACGTTCGTTCAGACTTTTCATGAATGGTGTCACCTCATCATCGATGAGAGAGAAAGGTGTTAACTATAAAATCAACTGGGGCGTGCAGTACAACGACCTGCTTGTCATGGCAAATGAATATGGAAAGGACATAGAACTCGCCTCTGCACTTTGGAAAGAAGACATACGTGAATGCAAGATTCTTGCAACCCTGATAATGCCGGCAGAGAATATGAAAGCCGATCTTGCCGAAATGTGGATGGAGCAGACACCAACACAGGAGATAGCCGAAATGCTGGCTACCAACTTGCTGCAATATATTGATGCTGCCCCACAACTAAGCTTCCGCTGGATAGCATCAGACCGTTCGCTCTATAGAATATGTGGATTCAACATTCTATCTAAACTGCTTGCCAACGGCAAGGAACCTGACGAGAGAGGTATAAATGAATGTCTCGACCAAATAAACACAGCTCTGCACGACACCGACAAATCTGTGGCACATGCGGCATACAACTGCCTAAACAGGTTCTGCGAGTTAGGAATGGAGTATGAAATGCTGGCAAAGCAGGCAATTCCCGATTTCTGCTGAATGGTGGATAGTCATACATATATATTATAATGACACAGAACAGGTATTACTGCATCAATACCAATAATAACTAAGAGGCTGCGCCAAAATGATTTGTTTTGACACAGCCTCTTGATTATACTGCCATTATTAGTGGTTATTCTTACAGGCAGTTAGGATATCATGAATTAAAGTATTGTCTTGACAGCTTCCAGCATGCCTTTCTCCTGAATAAGGTCGAGGTCTTTCTTGACGAGTTCTGCGAGTCCTGGAACGGTGTGCAACTCTTCTCCCCAAATGTCTGTAGCAGCAAGAACACCATCGGTAACTTTCTGGGTGTCGCCTGTTGCCCATAGTTCCTTGAGTAGATCCATTATCTCCTGAGCATCGTTTGGCACAATCTCTGCACCGTCCTCACGCTTGCCACCCTTGTAGTATGTGATGATGGCAGCAAGTCCGAATACAAGTCCCTGTGGCAATTCGCCCTTGCGCTCAAGATATGTCTTTACTCCAGGCAGGTCGCGTGCACAGAATTTAGGGAAGGAGTTGAGCATGATGCTTGTAACCTGATGATCTACGTATGGGTTGTTGAAACGCTCAAGAACATCGGCTGCAAACTGCTGGAGCTCGTCCATCGGTAGGTTAAGCGTCTGCATAAGCTCATCGAACTGCACCTTGTGAATGTATTTGCCTATTACCTCATGGTTGCATGCGTCGCGCACGATGTTTACGCCGCTGAGGTAAGCTACAGGTGAGAGTACAGTGTGAGGACCGTTGAGCAATGTTACCTTACGTTCGTGGTATGGCTTCTCGCTCTCTGCTATAAGCACGTGAAGACCTGCTTTTTCTGCCGGGAACTCAGCTCTCAGTTCCTCGCAAGTCATATTCTCTGCTTTCTCTATAACCCACAGGTGGAATATCTCAGCCTGTACTACAAGGTTGTCCTTGTAGGATATCTTCTGCTGTATGTCTGCAATTTCCTTGCGTGGGAATCCAGGTACGATACGGTCAACGAGTGTTGCGCAAACGTAGCAATAGTCAGTAAACCATGCCTTGAATCCTTCATAGTCGGCACCGAGGTCTTCCTTCCACAGTTCTATATACTGATAGATGCATTCCTTGAGATGGTGTCCGTTAAGGAAAATAAGCTCGCATGGCATAAGGATAAGTCCTTTCTTTGGGTCACCGTTGAAGAATTTGTAGCGATGGAAGAGCAGCTGTACGAGTTTACCGGGATAGCTGGATGCTGGTGCGTCTGTAAACTTGCATTTGTCATCGAATGTGATGCCTGCCTCTGTAGTGTTTGATATGACGAAGCGTATCTCTGGCTGCTCAGCCAATGCCATGAAAGCCTGATTCTGTGTGTATGGGTTTAATGCACGGCTTATGACGTCTATACGCTCAAGGCTGTTGACAGCTTCTCCGTTGAGTCTTCCCTGTAGGTTGACATGGTATAAGCAGTCCTGTCCGTTGAGCCAGTCAACCATACCTCTTTCTATTGGCTGCACAACAACGACGCTACCGTTGAAGTCGGTTTTCTGGTCCATGTTCCATATTATCCAGTCAACGAATGCACGCAGGAAGTTACCCTCACCAAACTGGATGATTTTCTCTGGCATAACGCTCTTGGGAGCAGTACGCTTGTTCAATGCTTTTAGATTTGTCATGATTGTAGTGTGTTAATATTGTTTGTTTAATTGTTTTTAAGCTCGCTGGTCCATTTCCATACTTGATTTCTGAAACATGTGGGAAACGGCTAGTAGTTTGTATTTTTCCTTAGACTATGCAAAGGTAACAATTAATATTTGAAACGAGAAATTATAAGCCTACCTTTTTTCGCTTTTTTATACGAAAACCTTTGCGCTGAAAAGAAAGAAGCCTGTCCTCCATGACTATAGCATTGTGAGCGACAGGCTTGTCTTTATGGTTTGGCATCCATCACACAAGATACTGTGAGCTGATGCTTTCATTCTGAACTACTCGCTTTATGGTCTCGGCTATCATGTCGGCTACGGACAGTTGCTTAACCTTGGCACAGCGGTCGGTGTATGGTATGGAATTAGTGAAGACAATCTCCTCAAGTGCTGATTCCTGTACTCTGTCGCTTGCCGGTCCGCTCATAACGCAATGTGAGGCGCATGCCCTTACACTTTCAGCTCCGGCTGCCTTCATTATGTCTGCTGCCTTGGTAATAGTGCCGGCAGTATCTACCATGTCGTCAACAATAACAACGTTCTTGCCTTTTACGTCACCGATTATCTGCATGCTCTCCACAACATTGGCGCGTGCTCTTGTCTTGTTGCAGAGAACGAGTGGGCATCCCAGATATTTAGCGTATGTACTTGCTCGCTTTGAACCACCAACATCTGGAGACGCTATGCACATATTCTCAAGATGCAGGCCCTGCAGATAGGGCAGTATGACTCCTGATGCATAAAGGTGGTCAACGGGCACGTTGAAGAATCCCTGAATCTGGTCGGCATGCAAATCCATGGTTATAAGCCTGTCTATACCAGCTACACTTAGAAGGTCTGCCACCAGTTTGGCTCCTATGCTTACACGCGGTTTGTCCTTGCGGTCCTGACGCGCCCATCCGAAATATGGTATTACGGCAATGATGTTGCGTGCTGAAGCCCTCTTTGCAGCGTCAATCATGAGAAGCAACTCCATCAGGTTGTCTGAATTGGGGAAAGTGCTTTGTACAAGGAATACATCACGCCCTCTTATAGACTCCTCGTAGGAAACGGCAAACTCTCCATCAGAGAATTTCGTAACTACAAGATTGCCAAGAGGACATCCGAGACTTTGGCAGATTTTCTCTGCAAGGTATCTCGTCTTTGTACCAGAGAATACCAGGAAAGAATTTTTCTCGCTCATTGTTTGTTTGTAATTATTGATTCTGTATTGAATATTTAAGTTCTATCAGGTTATTGTCATTTAGCTTATTCCACAGCATTACGCAGCTTGCGGAAATAACATATGAGTTCACGGTAGTCGATTTGGCTATGTATGTTGAACTTGTTCCACAGGTCACTACCTATGACAATGCCTCCAAATCCCATATCCTTCACAAGTGGTATGATGTCGAGGTTAAGCCCTCCCCAATAGGCATAGACGCGCTTATCTATGAGTCCTGTGTCAAGGGCTGTCTTGAGTTGTGGGCTGTCGATGATGTCAGACAAAGAGTCCATGTCCGATAGTGGTCTTTTGCCGAAGAATATGTAATTGCACGACTTACGGGCACTGCGCAATGTCTGTACATCATCGCATGTCACACCAATACGCCCTTTGTATCCCTTCGGAATGCCATTGGCTTCCTCATCGACATGTATTCCGTAAAGAGAGAACTCATTCCTGAGATAATAATGCTCGTGAACAGTAATCTTACTTCTGCAAGATGGCGACAGAAGTGAGAGCAGACGCTCGGCAAAGACAGGAGAGCAACCCGGCTTGCATAGATGAAGATTGTCCATGCCTTCTTCAAACAATGCAGTCAGTATTTTGTCTTCCTCCACAAAAAAAGTGGGCTGGGTTACTATTGCAAGCTTCATGATTTCTTCGAATTATATTGCAAAAGTATGAATTTTATATGAAACACGCAATTATATTGGAAATAAAAAGCTAACTTTGCCGAAAAATTATGTCAACATGATGCTTAATACGTTCACAGCAAGCTATAAGAGACCTGTATATGTAATAGAGGAGGATAGGCTCAGGAGTAACCTGAAGTTGATTTCTGACATAGCCGATGAAGCGGGAGTGGAGTTCATTCTTGCCTTCAAGGCATTTGCCATGTGGAAGACATTCCCTATTTTCAGAGAATATATAAAGTCCACAACCGCAAGTTCGCTCAACGAGGCTCTTCTTGCATCAAGGGAATTCGGAAGGAAGGCACATTCGTACTCTCCTGCATATACCGATCATGAGATTGAGGAAATTGCCAGGCTGTCATCACATCTTACGTTCAACTCAATGAGCCAGGCAGAGAGACTATGGGCAAAGGCAAGAAAGGCTAATCCTGAACTGAGTTTGGGACTGAGAGTCAACCCGGAATATTCCGAGGTGGGAACTATGCTCTACAATCCTTGTGCTCCGGGAACAAGATTTGGCATTAACCATTCGCAGCTACCTGACACATTACCCGAGTACGTTGACGGATTGCATTGCCATTGCCATTGCGAGAGTGATGCCGAGGTCTTTGAAAGGACCTTGAAGCATATAGAAGCGAAGTTCTCAAAATGGTTCGGACAAATTAAATGGATAAATTTTGGCGGTGGACATCTCGTAACAAGGAAAGGCTACAACACCGGACTTTTCATTCGCCTTATGAGAGAATTCAAGAAAAGATACCCACACCTCAGAATAATCGTTGAACCGGGAAGCGCATTTGGATGGAAGACAGGTTTCCTGTTGTCACATGTCGTTGATGTCGTGGAAGACTGCGGCATTAAGACTGCCATACTTGACGTAAGTTTCACTTGCCACATGCCCGACTGCCTTGAGATGCCCTATCAACCGGAAGTGAGGGATGCCAAGCAGACAGATTTGAGCGATACCTCCTCACCTTATATATATAGATTAGGTGGCAACAGCTGCCTCAGCGGTGACTTCATGGGAAACTGGATATTTAACAATGAACTTAGGGTAGGGGATGTGGTCATTTTCGAGGATATGCTTCACTACACTACGGTTAAGACTAATATGTTCAACGGTATAAGTCATCCATCGCTTGCAGTGAAACATATGGATGGTAGTGTTGAAATACTGCGCGAATATACTTACGAGGACTACAGAGACCGAATGGATTGATAAATAAATATCTTTTTTTTTGAAAAAAACATGGAAATATTTTGCAGTATAAATAAAAATGACTACCTTTGCAACCGCATTTAGAGAAATGCTCCTTGCAAAAGGAAAACAAGCGGAAATAGCTCAGTTGGTAGAGCACGACCTTGCCAAGGTCGGGGTCGCGGGTTCGAGTCCCGTTTTCCGCTCATTTTTTGAACAAGTTTCGCAAGATATTAGTTTCTTGCCAAACATTATAGAAGCAACAAGCCCAGGTGGCGGAATTGGTAGACGCGCACGTTTCAGGTGCGTGTGCCGCGAGGCGTGCAGGTTCGAGTCCTGTTCTGGGCACATAAGCCGAATATATGTTGGAGAGGTGGCGGAATTGGTAGACGCGCTACTTTGAGGGGGTAGTGTCAATTGTGACGTGGGAGTTCGAGTCTCCTCCTCTTCACATATCAAGCATTCAATATATTTTTATTAAAAAAACTGTTTTGCGGAAATAGCTCAGTTGGTAGAGCACGACCTTGCCAAGGTCGGGGTCGCGGGTTCGAGTCCCGTTTTCCGCTCTTTTTTTTAGTATTATAAGAAAAACATTTACATTTTCAATGAATTTATATCTTAGATTTTTCAATAATGAGGCATTGGTTTATAATGCTGACGAAGCCATAGATTTTCTTTGTTCTATTCCAGAAATACAACTTACAAGGGAAATGGAGGAAGACATTCGGGAATATGCCGAAAGTGATGTCTATTTCCCAAAAAGATATAAAGTAAGGGCAAGGGTGTATTTCATCATCATTAAGACTGAAGCGAAGACAATGCTTGACTTCAAGCAAAAAAAAGCACTCAGGACAAACGTGGATTCTCCAGAGAAGAGGGATTCCAACCAGGTGATGCAGCATCTGTGTTCAGAATGCATGGGATGGTATGAGGGATGTCTCGATTTCAAGAGGGTAGTGCTCGTGCCATCTACAGGAAAACATGAATATAGAGATACCAAATTTGTTGTGCAATGTAAAGCCAACTCAGGTATAGACTGTTACAACAGAATCGTGGAACATCTGAAGGGTAGGGTGGACCCAAGAAGTCAGTTCCCTTCGGCAAAGGGAAAGAACTTCAAGTTCAGATATCTTGGAATGTGGAAATAAATTACACATATATAATATATTAAAGTTTCGTAAGTTGCATACTTGCCAACTGTTTACGAGTTGTTGTTTAGTTGACAAGTAATTTTTAATTTCAGTCGATTATGAATAAGGTCATGCTCATTGGCAACGTTGGTAAGAATCCAGATGTAAGATACTATGATAAAGACCAATGTGTAGCACAGGTGTCTCTTGCAACAACTGAAAGAGGATATACTCTGCCAAACGGCACACATGTACCGGAAAGAACGGACTGGCACAACATAGTGTTCTATAAAGGACTTGCTAAAACAGTTGAGAAATATGTCACTAAAGGTGACAAACTCTATGTTGAGGGAAAATTAAGATATAGATTCTATGACGACAAGAAAGGTGTAAGAAAGTCTGTTACAGAAATATATGCTGATAGCATGGAACTTCTTTCGCCCAAGAAGACTGAGGTAAAACAGGAAGAACAAATTAAGAATAGTAACGTGTCCAATGAGGATAACGTTTTGCCATTTTAAAAATGAATCCGATTATAATCAATACAACTACCGATTTTATTGAATGTCAACCTATGACAATAGGAGTGATAATAGCAATCTTCATCACTGTCTTACTCCTGTTTATCTCTGGTTTTGCCAGTGGTTCGGAAATAGCTTTCTTTAGTCTCTCGCCAAACGACATCAACAATCTTAATCCATCAAGAAGCAGCACAGACTCAAAAATCCAACAGCTTCGAGAAAATAGTGAAAGGACATTGGCTACCATTCTGATAACCAACAACTTTGTGAATGTCACTATCATCATGCTGTGCAACTATATATTCACATCTCTGTTTGAATTCAAACAGCCATGGATTGAATTCTTGTGCATTACCGTTCTGCTTACTTTCCTGCTTCTCCTGTTTGGAGAGATTATGCCTAAAGTGTTCAGCAGTCAGGATCCTCTGCGCTTCTGCAGGAGAACAGTCAATGGAATAATGGTATGCATGAAACTGTTCTGGCCAATTGAGAATATCCTTCTTAAAAGTGGAATATTAGCTGAAAAGGTCATTAAAAAAGAGTCAAGACAACTGAGCGTTGACGATTTAGAACAGGCTTTGGACATGACCGACAAGGAAGAACTGAAGAATGAACAGAGCATGTTGCAGGGCATAATACGATTTGGTGACGAGACAGCAAAGGAGATAATGACATCAAGACAAGACATTATAGACCTTGACATAAAATCATCTTTTAAAACAGTGCTGGAATGTATTGTTGAAAATAACTACTCGAGAATACCTATTTATGACGGTAATGAGGACAACATAAGGGGTGTGCTTTATATAAAGGACCTGTTGCCACACTTGTCAAAGCCTGCAACATTCAGATGGCAGAGTCTTATCAGACCTCCGTATTTCGTACCTGAAACAAAGAAAATTGATGACCTGCTTCGTGAATTCCAAAAAGACAAGGTGCATATAGCTATTGTTGTTGACGAATTTGGTGGTACAAGTGGACTTGTAACACTTGAGGATATACTTGAAGAGATTGTTGGAGAAATACACGATGAATTTGATGAGGAGGAAAGGAATTACACAAAGATTAATTACAACACCTTTATCTTCGAGGGAAAGACGTTGCTAAGTGATTTCTGCAAGATTCTCAATATTGATGATGATGAGTTTGCTGAAGTTGAAGGAGATGCGGATTCCATAGCGGGGCTGATACTAGAGCTTAAGGGAGATTTTCCAAGCATACATGAGAAAATTGAATACAGAAATTACGTATTTGAGATTTTCGGTATAGAAGGAAGGAGAATAAGTAAAGTCAAAGTAACGCTCAAGGACAAATAGTTTAGAATAAAATGCTCTCTGAGGTCAACATAATCAATGTGGCAGACGACATTACACTGTCTATTGCAAAATTCAAAATTATTCCTGGAAAAAAATGTCGGGAATGTGAAAGAATTGCCGCACGAGAACTGATTAGAGCTACGCTAAGCGACGACGGCATCCAAATATGCCATAACAAACATGGAAAACCCATTATAGATAATTATAATGTGAGCATTAGCCATACGAAAGGCTATATAGCCATTATCTTATCCAAGAAACATATCGTAGGTATTGACATAGAATATAATAGTGACAGAGTAAACAGAATAACATCCAAATACCTGCGTGACGACGAGCCTCCGACATCTACAGAGAACAATCTCATTATATGGTGTATAAAAGAAGCTACATACAAACTGTTCTCCGAGGATATGCTTTCGTTCAGTGAAATGAAAGTTTCGTTGGTGGATAATGAATATGCTTTGGTTACAAATTTGAAAAGAATGTCATCCCACAAAGCATATTTCAAAATTACCGATAATTATACGTTAGCATATATTTATTAGTTATATGCAAAGTGATAATAAATAAACATAATTTGGCATAATCGTGATTATGATAAATAATGATTATATATGAAAAGAAGCATATTACATATAGGCAACACTGGAGCAAGAATTAGAATATTCATATTTTTGTTCAGTTTGAGCTATATGTATATGTATGGAAACGATGACATTGAAAATATTGATGGATTTGACAATTCATTATTATTGTCCAAGATAAATCAATATAGAGAAACATATATTAATGATGTATATGATACGGTAAAATATTATTCAAATGTGAATTACGATATAAATATCAAAAGAAGAAATGCTTTGATTCACACAATGCCGTATATCCCAATAACTATAATAAAGAACAGGCAACACCATGGCAAATGCAAATATATGATGTCTGTTGATGACGAGGGAAAATATAACTTGAATATTTGTGGAAATCAGAAAGATGAATATACAAAAATGCTCGGTATATTCATCAGATATTTGAAACCAGACATATATAATGAAACTATAATTGAAGACTACCTGCTATCCCCTTTGTATTTGTCGAACAAGAAACATTATATTTATCATAATGTAAGAAGGGACAGTATATCAGTAAAAATACAGTTTATCCCAAAAGTCAAGAATACGCAATTAGTAACTGGCTATGCAATAGTAGATTACAAATCAGGTCGTGTTCTGTGTTATGAGTTTGAAGGTGAATACGATATGAATAAATTCCACGTGCGAGTAATGATGTCTGACGGTTCCAATTCGTCTGTTCCTGAAAGTACTTATGCGGATTTATCTGTTAAGTATCTTGGAAACCATATATTATTCAAACTTAAATCAAGTAACAGTATTGTTTCAAAGAATATTGAAGCATTAGATATGAATTGTCAATCGGATGATAATCTGCAACATGAGAATGATGTTGACATTATTTATAAAGCAGACTCTGACACCATTAGTGAAGCTCGTTCAAAACGGTTTGTTTTCTTTGATTTCGTCAACAACAATTTGGTAAATAAGATAAACACGAGTATTGGTGCTGACAATCAAGGTACTCTGCGATTGGGACCAATATTGAATCCATTGTATTTTGGTTATTCAAACAAAAAAGGATTAGTTTACAAGTTGCGGGCAAATGTCAAATACAACTTATCTGACAACAGTAACATAAGTGCGAGGATAAGATTTGGTTATTCCTTCAGACAGAAACAACCATATTTCAATATTCCCGTTTATTACTATTTTGACAAGAAAAACAATGGGTTCATAAATCTCGACTTTGGAAATGGCAACAGGATAACGAACTCAACACTTCTTGAAAAAGTCAAACAAGAGAACGAGATTGATTCCATAGATTTCAACAAGATGAATCTGGACTATTTCAAGGATTTATCGGTGAAACTTGTTGCAAATTATGATTTCACTCCAGTCATTGGCCTTCAGGGAGGATTTATCTTCCACAGACGTTCGGCTGTGGACCCATTATCGTTTGAAATGCTCGACAAACAGGCTGTTTATAAATCGTTTGCTCCACTAGTACAACTAAAGTTATCTCCATGGGGTGACAAAGGAATAATATTTACAGCCGATTATGAACATGGTTTAAACGGCATTCTTGGAAGCACGGTCAATTACAACAGATGGGAGTTTGATGCTTCATATATTCATGACTTGACTTGTGAAAGATATATTTCCGTAAAATCAGGTTTTGGCTTTTATTCATCAAAAGGGAAAGACCAGTATTTTCTGGATTATTCAAATTTCCGAGACAACAACCTTACTGGAGGTTGGAGAGATGAATGGACCGGTGATTTCGAATTATTGGACAGAAATTGGTATAATGCATCAGATTATTATGTAAGGTTAAATAGCACATATGAATCACCGTTGTTGATTTTCTCGAGAGTTCCTATATTTGGACAGATAATAGAGACAGAGCGTCTTTATATGGGCATTATGACCGTAAGGAAGATTAATCCATACGTTGAAATGGGTTATGCATTTACCAACAGAGTCTTTTCTCTTGGAGTATTCACAGGACTGAAGAATATGAAATTCGAAGGTGTTGGTTTCAGATTTGGTTTTGAACTCTTTGATAAATTGTAAAAATAGAAAATTTTCTTTGTTATTCCAGTCATTTGCACTAACTTTGCAATTTGTTATGTTAAAGACAAATAGGATAAGAAATGGGCAAAACAGGTAAAAAGACAAAATGTGAAAACCGCAAATCCATGATATGGGTACTGACAGGTGTCATTTGCATTTTTTCTATATTAATCTATTATCTTTTCTTCTCATCCATGACGGATAATGGTAAGGAAAGATTCCTTTATATAGACAAGGATGACAATGCCGACTCTGTTTACATAAAGGTTGACAACCTTTCAACCAGCGTGTCATCATTTGTATTCAGAACGTTGGGAAAAGTGTCAGGTTATGACAAGAAGATTAAGGCAGGAAGATATTCCATAGGCAGACAAGGCTCGTTGCTTACGTTCAGGAATTTTCTAAATGGTCATCAGGCAGCAGTCCATCTGACATTACCATCCCTCCGGACACCTGAAGATATAGCCAAAGCTGTCAGCAGCAAGTTGGAATTCACAAAGAAAGACTTATATGACGCATTGACAGACTCCGCCACATGTGCCAGATATGGATACAATCCCAATACGATTATGTGCATGTTCATTCCAAACACGTATGATGTTTATTGGAATTGCAGTGTCGATGAATTCCTTTCAAGGATAAAGAGAGAGTGTGACAAGTTCTGGACTCCCGACCGCATAGCCAAGGCAAAATCTGACAGCCTCTCCCCTATTCAGGTAAGCACAATAGCCAGCATCGTTGCTGAGGAGACAAACAACAAAGAAGAAAAGCCCATCATTGCCGGCGTATATATCAACAGGTTAAGGATAAACATGGCTCTTCAGTCCTGTCCAACAGTCAAATTCGCAATGGGACGCTTTGACCTGAAACGTCTATATACAAACATGCTGTCTTATGACAACCCATATAACACATATAAATATAAAGGCTTGCCTCCTGGCCCTATAAGGAATCCCAATATAGACGACATTGATGCTGTGCTGAACCATGTCCGGCATAATTATCTATACATGTGTGCAAAAGCAGATTTCAGTGGCACTCACGAGTTTGCCGAGACATACGAGGAACACAAGGCTAACTCCGAGAGATATGACAAGGAGCTTAACAAGAGAGGTATCAAATAGGTGCGTATAATGCACATTGACTAATGTTGACTCTGACATAATTAAAGATGAAATACAAGATAAAGTGCAAGGAATGTGGAAAACTGTTTCATGTTGATGCGCATCCTAACGAAAAGGTTAAATGCAAATGCCCATATTGTGGTAAGGTGATGTCGTGTATCATGGCATTGCCAGTAGTGGGAGCACGCTCCATAAAACAAGTAACCTCACGCAGGATGCTTAAGGACAGCAACGGAAATCCCCTTCCTGTTGTTGAATTGTATGGTAACAATATACCATCCCTGTCAGAACCCAGCAATTTCAAGTCTGAAAACAGAAACGACAAGAAAGGAAGGGTCGCTTCTTTTAAGCGTTACCTGTCATGGACATGGCAACACATATCTGTATTTTTCTCATGGTCTTCTGGAAGAATAAGGGATTTCCGTGATAAATATGACGATGCCGATATCTGGTTATTCATTGGATTCAGCCTCTTGTTTATACTCATTGTGGTATTAGGCCTATTCGTCTTTGCTGAGATGACAAAACTAATTGTCAGTGGACAATCTTGGCTTTTCAAGACATGGACAAGTATTATATATTAAATAAAATATTGATGAATACAAACAACGATAATAGAAATATATCACAAATATTTAAGAGCAGCTCCCCTACCCTTACTTTCTCGACGGCTCTCTTTGATCTTGATGGTGTGGTTTTTGACACAGAACCTTTGTACAGCGTGTTTTGGCGTGAAGAAGGTAAGAGGTATCATCCGGAGATTGAGAATTTCGAGAATATCATAAAAGGGCAGACACTTGTTGAAATATTCAATAAATATTTCAGTGATGTACAAGACGAACATCCACATATCATAGAACGCCTTGACGCTTACGAGCGCAACATGAAGTATGATTATGTCAAAGGCTTTGAGGCTTTCCTGAAGAAACTCAAGCAAGACAACATCCATACAGCCATTGTTACGAGCAGCAACAGGCAGAAGATGGAAAGCGTTTATTTGCAGCATCCTGAAGTGCCTGAGCTTTTTGACAAGGTGTTCACGTCAGAATATTTCACAGAGAGCAAGCCATCTCCAGACTGTTACCTTAAGGCTGCTGATTATTTCGGAGTTTCACCGTCATCATGTGTCGTGTTTGAGGACAGCATAAACGGTTTGCGAAGTGGCAGGGCATCAGGTGCTTTCGTAGTGGGTGTAGCCACCACAAATGCCAGAGAATTGATTGCTCCTTTGTCTGATATGGTGATAGACGATTTCTTAGAAGAAAACGCAACAGAATAAAAGCATAACGCCACATTTAAATGAATACATATTAAAGACTTTCTGATTATGTCTGAATATTTATCAACAAGCAAGAAGAAAATAACCACCACTCATTTTCTGGAGATGAAAAAGTGTGGTGAGAAGATAGCCATGCTTACGGCATACGACTATACGACAGCAGGAATCATAGACGCAGCGGGAATAGACAGTATTCTCGTAGGCGACTCCGCTGCTAATGTGATGGCAGGATATGAAAACACCCTCCCCATTACTGTGGATGAAATGATTTATCATGCCAAATCAGTAGTAAGGGCTATCAGTCATGCCCTCGTAATATGCGACATGCCATTCGGCAGCTACCAGGCTGGAACAGAAGATGCATTAAGAAATGCATGCAGAATGATGAAAGAGACGGGAGTAGATGCCTTGAAACTTGAAGGAGGGTGTGAAATTATCGATATAGTGAGGAGAATGGTGGAAATTGGCATTCCCGTGTGTGGTCACCTTGGACTGACTCCTCAGAGTGTGCATAAGTTTGGTGGATATGGACTAAGGGCTAAGGAAGAAAACGAGGCCAACAAGCTATTGATGGACGCTACAGCTCTTGATGAAGCGGGATGTTTTGCCATAGTGCTTGAGAAAGTTCCTGCTGCACTTGCTTCAGAAGTGACAAGAAACGTCAAATGTCCGACTATAGGAATAGGTGCAGGCAACGGAACAGACGGACAGGTTCTTGTATATGCCGATGCACTTGGCATGACACAAGGATTCAAGCCTAAGTTCCTTCGTCATTTCGCAAATGTTTCTGAAGTCATGACAGCTGGTGTTGACAATTATGTAAAGGCTGTAAAAGGCTTGACATTTCCTGAAGAGAAAGAATCATATTGATAGAGAAAGCAGATAAGTATGGATACGCAGAACACTCCTATTCACATAACGCTATGGCATAAGGATTTCTGGGCTGTCATTACGGTCAACCTGTTGTTGTCAACATCAGTCACCTTGCTGTTTCCGGCATTTCCATCGTTGATGGCATCGGCATTTTCCTTTGGCTGTCTTGATACAGGAGTGGCATTCATGCTGTTCGCAGTGGGATTATTCCTTCCAGGCATTTTCTGCTCATATCTTGTTCAGAAATACAGGAGAAACATGGTATGTCAGATGTCGATGTTGCTACTTGTCTTATCGACAGTCTTTCTCTGGCTTGTCACCACAGGCAGGATAAGCGTGCCAACATCTGCTCTCTTTATTTATAGACTTTTCTCCGGCTCTATGTTCGGGCTTGCACAGATGGTTCTGTCAAGCACACTTGTCATAGATACAACTGAATCTTTCAAACGCACCGAGGCAAACCATGCCGCAGAATGGTTCAGACGCTTCTCCATAGCATTGGGACCAGGACTTGCCTTATATATTTCCAAAATAATGGACTATGCAGATGTCTTGTTTGTTAGCATGGGATTGGGACTCTTGAGCATGATAGTGTTATCCACGATACATTTTCCATTTAAATCTCCGGAGGATACTTGTCGCATTTTGTCATTAGACAGATTTTTTATGCCTAAGAGCTATTGGCTTACATTGAATCTGTTCTTATCAACATTTTCATTCGGACTGATATTAAGCACTTGCAATACTTGGATAACATATTGCTTTATTGGTTTGGGATTTCTTACAGCCATCCTTACAGAGAACATGATATTTGCCAATGCAAGCATAAAGAGCGAGGCTGTAACCGGACTCGTACTTGCTGGAGCGTCAGTTCTCATACTGCTTACGAGGCATGGTGATGCCACAACATACATTGCACCTTTCATTATGGGACTTGGCTATGGTGCATTAGGCTCGCGCTTCCTGCTTTTCTTTGTAAAACTATCCATGCATTGTCAACGAGGGACATCTCAAAGTACATTTTTCCTTGCATGGGAATCTGGACTTATCGTAGGTATTGGACTGGGATTAATGCTGATTGACGGCAACGACAACCTACCTTACATTATTGCTCTCTCACTTATAGTAGTCAGCCTTCTGCTATACATTCTCGTTGCACATCCGTGGTACATGAAACACAAGAACAGATAAGAACCATATAGTTTGAAAGATATGGAGAATTGCGACATCAGAGAATTCCTTACCTCTTTTGCTGAAAAATACGAGAACATTTCTTTTCTCGACGAAGACCCGTCACGCTTCATGCATCAGGTAAGTGGAACCAAGAACCAGGAAACGACAGCTTTCATTGCCTCGGCACTGAGCTATGGCAACAGGATGCAGTTTTGCAAGAAGATTTCCACAATACTCACCTATGCCGACTATGATACATTTAAATGGATTGTCAACCGGGATTATCTCTCCGACTTCCCAGATAACAACACATCTTTCTATCGACTCTACACATCCCGGCATCTAAGATTGTTCCTCAGCAGAATTGAAGACATGCTAAAGGAGTTTGGCTCCATCGGGGAGTTTGCCAAGGTAAAAGTATGTGACCAAAATCCCCTAAGCATTATAGAAGCCATTACCGATTACTTCAAGGATATTGACTCTCCGGTAATTCCTAAAAGTACGTCGTCTGCGTGCAAGCGTCTCTGTATGTTCCTAAGATGGATGATAAGGGATAATTCACCTGTTGACTTAGGACTGTGGAGTGAATTCGCAGACAAAAGGAAATTAATCATACCAATGGACACACACGTTCTTACTCAGGCAAGACGCTTGGGACTCATATCCTCACGCACAGCTTCAATGGCTACTGCTATAAAACTGTCCAACACATTGGCAACAGTTTTTCCATATGACCCCATGAAAGGTGACTTCGCACTATTTGGATATGGCGTGTCTGTGGGTAAAGACAAATAATCTATTGCAAAACAATCTCGTGATAGAGAAATGTAATACAAAATGGCATTAATTTCTGTATTTGTTGACTGTCACGTAACAAAATCCGTTAATATGCTTTCATTATTCTATAATTTGCATTAACTTTGCAAAAGTTTAGCTGCATCTCGGCATAATTTTTGACGAAAAGTATGAGAATAGGAATTTTATATGTCATTATGGCTATTTTGCTTGTTTCATCATGTACAGGTAATACGAATGACAAGAAAGAAGCTGATACAGTTGACACCATCCCCATGATGGTGGCACACATAAGGAAGTGCTCTAAAATCTACACCACCGAATATAAAATAAGGAAGATTGTATCATATTCTGACAACAAAAATCTTAAAGGGAAGGTATTCGGTAAGGAATTCAGTATTGACATTCCCATGACCGACAGAAAACTGGCAATGCCTGTCACAGCTACAATAAAGGGATATATAGACATGTCAGGATTCTCAACGGATAATGTCAAAAGGAAGGGCGACAGGATTGTAATCACTTTGCCAGATCCAAAGATTGAACTCACTTCCACTAAGGTGATTCATGATGAGACGCACCAGCATGTTGACATGGCAAGAAGAAATTTCTCAGACAAGGAACTCGCCACACTTGCCATGCATGGACGAGATGTCATTGTGAAATCTCTTGACAGTATGTCCATTGCAAGGAACGCCATGAATGGTGCTGCCCATGTCTTGATTCCGATAATAAAGCAAATGGGGTTCAAAGAGGAAAACATAGAAGTTAGATTTCGTAACGACTTCAAGAAAATAGAGATCGTGGATGAGAACGGCAAAAGAGAATTGCGTTGAACGCATTATTGCATATTGAAATATGATTGACAAAGGAAAAAATAATATTCTGATGCGTTGGCTAAGACTGAAAAGAAGGATAATGACATTTCTGCTTATTCTCATTTCCGTCGTGGTTATAGTAGCTGTGGCATATATCATATTCTCTGTTAAAGACAGCAATATAGAGGTGACGGATAGCACTACAGTAGAGATAACACCCTCTCAGATAGAGTCAATAAGGGCGATAGGAGAATGGGAATTCCTCACCGTAAACGACGAGGAACTTGTTGACACCATAGACAAAGGCTTTTTCCGTGACAAGGAACTTATACGGATTTATTATGGTACTCTTCGTTTCGGTATAGACTTGAGACGTACCGCTCCCCAATGGATAGAGGTAAAAGACAGTGTAGTAAATGTTCTTCTCCCCAAAATCATTCTTCTTGACAGGGATTTCATAGACGAAACCCGTACTAAACCATTTTTTGAGTCAGGGACGTGGACTTCCACAGACCGTGAGATGCTTTACAAGAAAGCATACCGTCAGATGTATGACCGATGCTATACATTGTCAAACATCCGTACAGCAGAAGACAATGCCAAGAGGGAGTTTACAAGACTTCTTAACTCCATGGGATTCAAGAATGTTATAGTAAGTTTTGAACAACAGTAACACAAGCATATTTATAATTTAAAATCATTCACAATGGACACACTAAATGGGATAATATCAGGTATCAGCTCCTTTCTTTGGGGATTGCCAATGATAATCATGCTTCTTGGCACACACATTTTTCTGACCATACGTCTTCGCTTTCCACAGCGCAAGATATTCACTGCCATAAAACTATCTGTAATGCGGGATAAAGGTTCGTCAGGAGACGTGTCACAGTTTGGGGCACTTGCCACGGCATTGGCAGCCACGATAGGTACCGGCAACATTATTGGTGTGGCTACAGCCGTTTCACTTGGAGGTCCAGGTGCCGTGCTATGGTGTTGGCTAACTGGTGTGTTTGGTATAGCTACAAAGTATGCTGAGGGTTTGCTTGCAATTAAATACAGAGTTCGCACAAAGGAAGGCAAAATGATAGGAGGACCAATGTATGCCCTTGAATCGGGTCTCGGCTGGAAATGGATGGCTGTTCTCTTTGCTGTCTTCACAGCGATAGCATCCTTCGGAATAGGAAACACAGTACAGGCAAATGCCATCGCTACTATAGCACATAGTTCCTACAGCATAGATCCATGGATTTCGGGAATTGTCATTTGTGGTCTTACAGCGGCAGTAATTCTTGGTGGTGTTAAGAGCATAGCTCGTGTCTGTGGCATGCTTGTTCCATTCATGGCTTTGTTCTATGTATTCGGATGTATATATATATTATGTGTCAACCATACTTATCTGATTCCAGCTTTCAAAGTCATAGTCCACGATGCGTTCAGTCCTGCTGCTGCCGGTGGTGGTCTTGTAGGCTCCACCGTTATGATGGCAGCGAGATATGGAATAGCGAGAGGACTGTTCTCCAATGAGTCTGGTCTTGGAAGCGCACCAATAGTAGCTGCGGCAGCAAAGACAAAGAACCCGGTCAGGCAGGCTCTTGTGTCAAGCAGCGGCACATTTTGGGACACTGTAGTCATTTGTGCTCTTACCGGACTTGTTATAGTAAGCAGCATCCTTGCCTATCCAGACATTGATTTCAAGGATGGAGCCAGACTCACCCATGCAGCATTCTCCAAAATTCCATATATAGGTAGTCCCCTACTCTCTTTCGGACTTCTCACATTTGCCTTCAGCACAATTCTCGGATGGAGTTATTATGGTGAGAAAGCAGTTGAATATCTTAAAGGGAAGAGATGGACATATCCTTATCGTCTTTTTTACATCATCGCTGTCTTTATAGGGAGCATCGCAAACCTACAGATTGTGTGGAACCTTGCCGATTGCATGAATGCCCTAATGGCAATACCTAATTTGCTTTCGCTGCTTCTGCTGAATGGTGTCATTGTGCATGAGACACGCAAATACTTGTGGCGTGACAGGCTTGACAGAGACATGGATTAACATTATTGGTAAAAAGAAGTAAGATGGAATGCATTTGTCAAAAATGCATTCCATCTTGCTCGTCATCGTAAGATCTCACAAGTCGTCAAACAACATAATCCGTATTCCGTTTGCATCACCAGTCTGTGTGCCTGATTGCAAGCCGACTTCGTTTGGTCC